>WNGM01004891.1_pt1 | contig 10520 bp, 8 predicted proteins | sample 5400571 | NCBI WGS metagenome assembly WNGM01 (sample SAMN13153378, study PRJNA577476) | soil metagenome | isolation source: 100 cm soil or saprolite under Garry oak tree replicate 2 | place: USA:California | collected 2016-06-15 | reverse complement strand
CTTTGATTTTTCCTTCCCCACCGATTCAAACACGCTGCTGTCCTACATTGACATAGATAACGATGAACAGGGTTTTACCAATGGCAATACCGCTTCCCAGCCTGACCCTAATTCCTGGTACTATACTGACTCCCAATGGCGCCAAAAAATGCAAGCCCTTCAAACCTTTATGAATCTCGGACCACGAGGGTGGTATCCCAACAACCAGGAGCCGGTCCCCTTTGCCAACCTGACCAAGGCGCAAGTACAGTGGGCCTTGGCAAACTACTTGCTGATTAAAAACAACGCCAGCTACCTCAACATCAGTGGCTACCAGGAATATGGCTATCTGCAGATCCGTCCTGAGTATGCAGCGCCCATTGGGTCTCCTACCACCTCCTATTATTCCTCACAAAATGTGTATATGCGCGATTTTACCAATGGGTTGGTGATGGTCAATCCTTCCTCAACGACGCAATATTCTGTGTCTCTCCCGTCTGGTAAATACAAAGATTTGTATGGAAACACCATTGGTGCTTCCTACATCCTACCAGTTCATTCCGGGGTAGTGTTGCTGCTTTCGTCCTCAACTAACCCAATGACGAATAGTTCACTTTCTTCCCCTTCTGGTATTGGAGTTGTCAGTGCACAATCGCAGGTGTGAGTGTCAAACCGGGGAAACAGTACCATCTCTGTTTTTGATGACATTTGGCAACCTCCTCAAGACCCTCTCTGGCAATGGCCTCTCTGCTCCATATGAGCCCACGCTAGTTGGGAATCAAATGTGGATGCCCAATTCAGGCACGAGTACGATTTCAGTATTTAACCTGGATGGATCAGCCGCAAGCGTTGGTCCGTATTCTGACGATAGCTTAGACACACCCAAAGGCATGATGGTTGTCGGCAAACAAGTGTGGGTTGCCAATGATGGCAATAGTACCATTTCGCGCTTTAATCCAGATGGCACAACTGCAGGAGCGCCCTTGACAGGCATTGCAAATCCACGCGGCGGAGTTGTGGTAACCATTAATGACGTGCAACAAGTATGGATTCCAAGCCATGCTGGCAGTATTTATCGGCTTGATCCCAATGGGAACCAGGTGGCAGGCCCGCTTACCGGCAATTCTTTGGACAATGTTGAGTCGCTGGGGTTGGTGGAATCGCAAATTTGGGCCCCAGATTCCGCAGGCCTGGTCTCAATCTTTAATCCAGACGGCTCCGTGGTGCCAGACAGCCTGCTCGCGGATAGTACCTTTAGCGATATTCATGGAATTGCCTAGGTTGGTTCACAAGCATGGATTGTAGATAAAGGCTCGAATGCTATCTCTGTTGTCGCTGTTCCTGAAGGTACAACACCGTAGTGCTCCAGGGGACCTGTTCATGCACACTTTCGCTGATTCGATGCGATAGAACAAAGGAGAAAGAATGTTCTACCCTCTTTATTCTTGAAAGGACTCAATGATCCCCGTTTCCCAATTGCTTCAGGTGCCTGATGTGTGCATTGACCAGATCGAAATCGTCGAGAAACTGCGCCAGGATCAAACTGCTGTACAAGCTGAATTAGTCCTCAAGAGGCTCTGTCAAATCACATGGACGGGCTGCCCTCGTCTCGCAGTCATATCTTCTTGCTTACTGCACTCTTTTATACTGCACTCCCATCCACAACATTCAGTAAAGCATGTGAAGATTGACCAAGAGCGGGTGTGTTTCATTTTTTTGCAGAAAGGTGGGAGGTGGTAAACTAGAAGGAAAAAACGGAGAGAGGAACGAGAGCATGAAAGCCAAGAAGAACAAACGGCAGCCGAGTCGAGCAGATCCAACAGGTCAGCGCAGGACTGCGAGACCTGCTGGGGATGACAGAGTGGCGAAAAGAGCACCCGCAAGCGACGTGGGCGGAGATCGAAGCAGCGGTGGACGAGCAAATGCACCAGGTGCGGGCCCAACTGCTCCAAGATCTGGTGCAGATGGGGGAGAGTGAGGACTGGAACAAGATTCCAGCGGAGGAGCGTCCGCGATGTGCGACCTGTGGCGAGCCACTGTGGGCGCGTGGAGAGCAGACGCGCTCCATCCAAACAACTGGCGGGCAAGCCGTCAAGCTGACGCGCACCTATGGCACCTGTCCTGCCTGCGGGATAGGCTTTTTTTCCCGCCTTCATGAGCACTTAGGGCTCGTGAGTGGAGGCTTGACCCCACGGGCGGAGGAAACGCTGGTGCGCTTGGCGACGTAGATGCCCTTCGCGCAAGCGCAAGAGCTGCTCTCTGACCTGGTGGGGATCCAGGTGAGCAAGGCCACAGCGCGGCGCGCCACGCTGGACACTGGGGAGGCTCAGCTTTCGGGGGATGAGGCTGAGGTGGAGCGCCTCAAGCAGGAGGTACCCCAAGCGCCTGAAGGAGCCGACAAGCAACAGCTGAGTGCGGATGGAGCGATGGTCCATCTGGTTGGGGGCGAGTGGGTCGAAGTCAAGACGCTCATCATGGGGGAGGTGAGCTGCAATAAACGAGGGGAGGTCTGCACGCAGCAGATTTCTACCTTTTCGCGGCTGGCGGACGCCGAGCGCTTTACGCACGCCTCCCTGGTGGAAACGCATCGGCGAGGTCTGGAACGGGCGGCAGCGGTGTGCGCCGTGCAAGATGGCGCGGAGTGGCTGCAAGGGTTCGTCGACTACCACCGTGCGGATGCGGTGCGCATCTTAGACTTTGCCCATGCTGCCGAATATATCAATGAGATCGGCCAAGCCGTGCAGGCCGCCGGAGGCAGACTACCGGCCAGGTGGTTTGAGGGAGTGCTGCACCATTTCCGTCACCAGGGACCAGTGCGCGTGCTCAAGCACCTGGCCTGGTTGGCCGCGCGCTATCCCAGTCCGGTCATCAAGGAGAAACTGGCCTATTTGCACAAGCGCGAGGCGCACATGCAGTATCCCACCTATCAGGCAGCCGGCTGGCCCATTGGCTCAGGCAGTGTGGAAAGTGCCAATAAGGTAGTCGTCGAAGCACGGTTAAAAGGAGCCGGCATGCGGCTTCGGTCGGCACAACGTCAATCCCATGCTGGCGCTGCGCAATGCGGTCTGCAATCGGCGCTGGCACGAGACGTGGCAGGCCAGCAGGAGGCAGCGGCAGCAGAGCTGCCAACAACAGCGAGGCCAGCGCAGCCAAGCGCGCTCTGAACAGGCCCTGAAGCGCTTGCTCATGCTGTGGCTGGGGTGCACGCCTTCGGCTCCACGTCCAGTGGCTCAACCCGCCCCTCGGTCGGTCAGCTCGCTGGCGGCCACTCCGGCAGCAACCCCTCGTGGCCCCCGCCGTCCGGCGGCCAATCATCCGTGGAGGCGGTCTGTGGTTGTCCGACCCACAGAGGCCCTCCTTGCAAAAAAATGAAACGCACCCACCAAGAGACCAAGAGCTTACTACTTGACAATTATACTACAGATGTGTTAAAAATGAGTTATCTGAGTGCTTTCTCACCTAGATAGGTAAGTGTTCCCAGGAAAGCATATGTAGGTGCTCGCGCCTTACGGCGCTTTTCACCTAATACGAACTATGATTCAGCGCCCCTCCCCTTCTCAGAGCATCGTCCGCTCACGGGGCTAAGCCAAAACCGGGACTTGCCTCTAGTTGGTTTAAGTGGCAATTAGAAGGTTTTGCCTATTTCTTCCAGCGACAGTCATGATCTATGAAAGATTGGCTTATGCATTGGCATGGTAGCTACGGTCTAAGGGGCAAGTGAAACAATCGAGCGAAAAGGAGCTATGCACATGGAAAGAAACCAGGTTATGACTCGTGACTCACGACTGGCAACAGGGCAGGTAGTGTACGATGCACTTGTGCTTGATGCCCGGTTGCGGCAATCACTGGTTACAGTGCGTTCGCTTGGCAGTCGAGGATTGCGGGTTGCGGCACTGGAGACTTTTGACGGAGTACCCACTTTCTCGTCACGTTGGTGCCAACAAAAGGCTATTTGTCCGGCGGATGAGGGGACGAAGGAATATGTGAGGTCTCTGGAACAAGTACTCGACTCTACTGGCGCCCGGGTACTTATCGCCTCCTCCGATGGTACGATAGCATTACTACGTCAACATCGTGAGCAACTTGAACAACGGATACATATCGCGCTGGCCAAAGAACCGGCGCTGGGCATAGCCATCAATAAAGAGCACACTCTAGAAATTGCCAAGCGACTGGGTTTGGGGGTTCCTCGTGCTGTCACCATCAGAGCGGTGAGTGAAGTGGAGGCCGCAGTGCATGAGATTGGGCTGCCAGCGGTAGTCAAGCCAGTAGAATCATGGTTGTGGGGAAAGCAAAGCAGGGTTATATCCCAGTTAGTGACGACTCACGAGGAGGCCCGGCGTGCGGTGGAGGAATTGACATGCTTTGGTGGGACAGTCCTCTTCCAGCAGTTCCTCTCAGGCAGGCGTGAATCGCTGAGTTTCTTCTATGCGCATGGCGAAATCTATGCACGTTACGCTTTTTGGGGAAGGCGTACCAATCCACCTCTAGGAGGGATATATGTGTTGCGTCAAAGCATAGCTCTTCCACCGGATACCGGTGAGCAAGCAGAGCGGTTAGTGCGTGAAATCGAGCTGGAAGGCTACTCCCAGGTAGAGTTTCGGCGTGACAGTGTCGGAAAACCCTACTTAATGGAGATCAATCCCCGTCTCAATATGGGAATTGAGGTTGCTGTGCGTGCAGGGGTCGATTTCCCCTATCTGCTCTATCAATGGGCCAATGGAGAGCGCATCAATGCGGTGAAGAGCTATCGGATAGGGGGTCAGATGCGCTATCTCAAGGGAGATTTCATAACTACAGTAGCATCGGTGCGGCAACGGGGTAGGCCGGGAGTAGCTCCACCTGCCCGGGCAATTCTCGATTTCTTGCTTTCTTTCTTCATCCCGATGGGATATGATTATTTTGATTGGAGGGATCCTCTTCCAGCCTTCTTTGCGATAACAAGTCTTACCCGTTCCTGGTTAGGAGGAGCTATCCCGAAGGGACTATCTCGCCTTAGAAGGGGACTCTCGAGAGTGTATTATCGGACGTAGAAAAGTTGCAAGACCCTGTAGATGAAGAAAGTGAACAATGTGCCCTTCCGAGCTGTCCACTATAGAGACAGATATGGATATACCTAAATAACCAGCGTATGCCTTCGAGGAGATAAGGAGAACTTCATGCTTGAGTGTATACGCCTGCTCGTTGCTGCATGTTTCTATTACAGTGGGTTAGTGAAGCTCGCCCACTGGTGGACGCGACGCTTAGGTCAGCGCTTAATTATCCTCAACTATCATCGTGCAACCGGAGGGGACTTGCGCAGCCAGCTGCTCTACCTGCGTCGTCACTATCGTATTATGCATCTAGAGGATGCGTTAGAGGATTTCTATACATCGCCCAAGGCAGAGAAGGGAGTCAGAGACCGGCGCATACCTTTAGTACTGACCTTTGACGATGGATACCGCGATAACTATACGCATAGTTTTGCATTCGCACGTGAGCTGCAGGTTCCTATCACAATCTTTCTCATTCCTGGTTACATCGAGAGTGGTGAACGGTTCTGGTGGCTAGAAGCTGAACGCCTTGTACGTAATGCACAGGTAGACGAGGTAACGATTGAAGGGCGCATCTATCACCTGGGGCAACTTGGGGAACGAAGAGTATTGGCACAAACAATTGATACCCGTCTAGGTCATGCCAAGTCAGTTGCAGAGCGTGCAGTCTTCCTTACGGACATTCGTCAGGCATTAGCAGTACCCTCATCTATGTCAGGGGAAGAAGATGCGTTGCCGTTGACGTGGGCAGAGGTACGTGAAATGGAGGAGAGTGGGTTGGTCTCGTTTGGTGCGCACACCATGCATCATCCCATTCTAGGGTATCTGACAGATCCTGCCGAGGTACAGCAGGAGGTAAAGGAATGCCGTAAGGTGCTGGAGCAGCAATTGGGGCATCCAGTGCGTACATTTGCTTACCCTGTTGGAAAGCTTAGACATATTGGTGACGAGGGGTTACAAGCTGTGAAGGAAGCTGGGTACAGATGGGCATTAACAACTATTGAAGAAATAAACACGCCAGAGACCGATCCTCATCTTTTGCGGCGTCTTCCTGGAGATTTGACCGGACATTGGCTGGTGATGGCATCAGAACTGGTTGGACTATTGGGCAACTTGTCTCGTCTGAGAAAAAAATTATACAGGAAACCTATAGGCTTTCGGCGTAAACATATACCTGAAGATGTGTCTGGGCCTGTATTGATAGGCGACAAATCTCTTTAATAGGATGGTACCGTACTTTCAGATTCGGGGACTGGTGGAAATAACCCTCTGGCAGGAAAAACGTTTATCGAGCACGAATAGGGATTTCAAAGGATGGAGAAGTGACTCATGCGTAAGCGCGTGTTGACGTTTATTGCAGCATGCTTCTACTATAGTGGACTGGTAAAAGTAGCTCGCTGGTGGATACGGCACTCGGGACAACGCCTGGTTATCCTCAATTACCATCGCGCAACTGGAGGGGACCTGCGCAGCCATCTACTCTACCTGTGTCGTCACTATCGTGTACTGCATCTTGAGAGGGCACTGGAAGAACTCTTTACGCTGGCCAAAGACAAGCAGCAGGTGCTTGATCAACGCATGCCGCTGGTGCTAACCTTCGATGATGGGTACCACGATAACTATACCCATGGCCTGGCGCTGGCGCGTGAATTGCAGGTTCCTATTACCATCTTTCTCATTCCAGGCTATGCTGAAAGCGGTGATTACTTCTGGTGGCTGGAGGGCAAACGCGTTGTAACCCGTGCGCAAGCGAGTGAGATAACGATAGAGGGTGGCACCTATCGTCTGAACCAGCTGGAGGAGCGAAAAGCACTGGCACGAGTAGTTGACGAACGTCTGCGCTATGCCGCCTCAGTTGCCGAGCGTGAAGCTTTTCTGATGTTCGCCCGCGAGTTATTGGCAGTACCTTCATCGGTGGCTCCTGAAGAGAAGCCTGGTCTACCACTCACGTGGAGAGAGGTGCGAGAAATGGAGCAGAGCGGCTATGTCTCTTTCGGCGCTCATACGCTGCATCATCCGATCCTGGGCTACCTCACCGATCCTGCTGAGGTGCAACGTGAAGTAGAAGAGTGCCGCCTCATGCTGGAGCAGCAATTAGGACATCCTGTGCGTGCTTTTGCCTATCCTGTTGGGCAGCTCCAGCATATTGGAAATAATGTAATCCACGCTGTGCAGCAAGCAGGATATGATTGGGCTCTCACAACTATCTACGGCTTCAATACTCCACAAAGTGACCCGCATCTGCTCCGGCGCATCGAGGTAGATGTAAGTCAACACTGGCTGGTCATAGCTGCTGAGGTGGCTGGCTTGTGGGGATTCTTTTCTCGCTTACGTTGGATTCCCCTAATTCGGAAATACTTTACGAATGCTCAGGCCTGAGTAGTTACTGCGCCATTTCCAGGTTTTAATTTAAAACCTGGAAATGGCGCTATTATCTGCATTTATTATGCAAATACGAGTACCAACTTGTGTAATACCATGAGAATTATCAATCCAGCATGGAAAGACCCATATCCCTTGTTTGAGATCCAGATTTAAGAACCAACATGACCAATCCCAGAAAGAGCATTTAAGCTACTGTTTGCTGGCGTTTGTGTGGCAGCTACCCGGCAGGTTTTAAAGCAATCAGGATGGTGACATTGGCATTTGCTCCACTCGTTGTGCCATGAATAGTGCCGGTAGCCCCACTGGAAGCGAAGAGCTCCTGGGACATCTCCGAGGTGGTCGAGGAAGCGCTGGTAGTACTCCACTCCTGAGTAAATCCCGAGGGCACATTCACTGAGGTCGCCAGCACCAGACCCACAGAGTAGACTAGCATATCATTGGCCGCCGTGGTGGTCACCCCTGTATTATCCACATTACTGGTTCCTGAGTTGTATTGGGCATGACTGGCATCCACCGGCACACTGGGATTCACCCCGACGTAGCTGGCAATCCCCCCAGAGGCCTGCCCGGCTGTGCCGAAACTCCAGGTATAGCTGGCTGGCTCGGCTGCGCTTGCCACTTTCACATAAGTCACCGTCGAGATAGATGAAGAAGTATCTTGCCGCAGCACCAGATTCCAGCCGGCTGGCGCAGTAATCTTATTGCCGGCTGTTTGCACAATCACATGGGCCACCATGACGTCACCACCGGCTGTTCCAGCTGGCGTATTGAGGATGAGGCTGGATCCTCCTGCACCATTATTGCCTGCGCTGGCTGCCCGCAGCCCAATCGCTCCTGTTGGCGTCGGCGTCGGCGTGCCAGTCCCGGCAGGCTTTAAAGCAATGAGCATGGTGATATTAGCATTTGCTCCAGCATTCAGTGTGCCATGAATAGTGCCAGTGGCCCCACTGGAAGCGAAGAGCTCCTGGGACATCTCCGAGGTGGTCGCCGAACTACTGCTGTTACTCCACTCCTCAGTAAACCCCGAGGGCACATTCACCGTCGTTACGACAATGATGCCGACAGCATAGACTAGCATATCATTGGCCGCCGTGGTGGTCACCCCTGTATTATCCACATTACTGGTTCCTGAGGTGTTGTATTGGGCATGACTGGCATCCACCGGCGTGGTCGTATCCACCCCGACGTAGCTGGCAATCCCCCCAGAGGCCTGCCCGGCTGTGCCGAAACTCCAGGTATAGCTGGCTGGCTCGGTTGCGCTTGCCACTTTCACATAAGTCACCGTCGCAATAGCCGAAGAAGTATCTTGCCGCAGCACCAGATTCCAGCCGGCTGGCGCAGTAATCTTATTGCCGGCTGTTTGCACAATCACATGGGCCACCATGACGTCACCACTGGTCGTACCAGCTGGCGTCCAGAGGGTGAGGCTGGATCCTCCCGCACCATTATTGCCTGCGCTGGCTGCTCGCAGCCCAATCGCTCCTGTTGGCGTCGGCGTCGGCGTTGAACTAGTAATGCTAAAAGAATCAGTAAAATTATTGGAAGTAGTCGAACCCGTAAAATTCGCAGAAACACTCAGTTGATCGGAAGAAAGAGTAAACGAAGTAAGCCCATTTGTTGGGTTAATGTTGTTCCCCATCCAGCTAGCAAAGTAGTGGGCATCTCCATCAGCGGTGCTAAGGTTAGAGAGATCTTCTCCAACAGAGCCTATAATAGCCAGTACAGATCCCGAACCTTGTGTGTAAACTCCTGTTGAACCGTCATTGGCGACGCAACTGCTATTGTATGTTTCCGCTTGAATAGCAGTACACGTGTTGCTATTTAAAGCAAGTTGTTTACTTCTTTGGTAACTATGGTCGTGTGCTTGCAAGATAAGATCAACTTTTTTACTTACTAGAAGGTTCAAAAGATCATTACCTATCTCACAGCTCTGGATACCCATGCTAATGCAGACTTTATGCATGCCAACAATCACCCACTTGATCCCTGCCGCCCGTGCATCATCAATCGCACTTGCCACCCAATTGTAGTGTGTTGTGCCAGCGCTGTAATCATATAGACCACCATTAGTAAAGGTAAGACCAGGAGAAATCATAATAAATCGTGCAATCGGAGAAGAGGCAGGATAATCAAAGGAGTATTCTTTCCCATACGTTCCTACAGCTCCTAACCTATCCGGAAGGCACTGAGCAAAATTATCTATCAGTCCATTTTGAAATTCTCCTCCATCCTCATGGTTGCCAGAAACAAGTTCAAATGGAAAGGTGCTGCCCACATGGCTTTGAATATAGGAGCACCAGGCTGATTCAGGACTGATCTCTGAGTAACTCAAGTCCCCCAAAGCTAAATGGAACTGGCTAGAAGCCTTTGCAATAAGATCAAGTGTAGCTGAAGTGTTAGCATTTGCTCCAATATCCCCTCCTGCCGTAAAGGTGAAACTAGGAGTCGTAGTATCCGCTTTAATAAGAGGTGCTATAAAAGATGGAACAAGTGATGATATAAATAGGCTTAGAACAAGAAGCAAATAGAAGATTTTTTTTCCCGTATATCCCGGTCGTAATAAGAATTTTTTCAAATTGGCCGGGAACAATTTCTTTTTATTTGTTGCATGTGGGCTATTCATGTTCTTGCCTTCCTGCCAGGTCATATGGCAATAAGCTAAACCGACCGTTGGTTTGCTCTCAAACCAACAAATACGTGAGTACGTGGTCACTTTATACGTTGGTCAGGGCATGAAATTATCCGGGAAGTCATAGTAATCACTGCTGAGTATTATATACTGTGCAGATGACTTTTGCAAGAGGGATAATGCAGCTATTTTAGCGTTCTATGATATTATGAGGATATTATAAGTTTCTGAATTAAGATATTCATTTGTTGCCATTAATTAATTTAACTTACTGTGATGGCCGTGAGAATATTGTGGCAGTGTAAGTATTCAGTAATAATATCAACTCCAGTATACACTGGATATTGAACACGGTGGTTCATGCTCTTTTCTTGTGGATACGTCTACGCGTTCTCCTCACTCTCTTTTGTGAGGAGTGTCTTGAAGAACCGTCTTTACCTTTGGGGTAAAGTCCGTGGCGCTTACGGAAATGCAACAGCAAGAAAAGCAGGAAA
>WNGM01004887.1_pt1 | contig 10526 bp, 9 predicted proteins | sample 5400571 | NCBI WGS metagenome assembly WNGM01 (sample SAMN13153378, study PRJNA577476) | soil metagenome | isolation source: 100 cm soil or saprolite under Garry oak tree replicate 2 | place: USA:California | collected 2016-06-15 | reverse complement strand
CCTGGCCAACGACGATGCCCGCGTCCTCCACCAGATGGTGCGTGTCGACATGCAGATCACCGGCTCCCTTGAGCTTCATGTCGACGCCGGCGTAGCGCGCGACCTGCTCGAGCATGTGGTCCAGGAAGGGCAATCCCGTCGCGACGTTGACGCGACCGCCTCCGTCAAGCGACACGCGCGCGCTCAGCTGCGTCTCCTTGCTCTTGCGCTTGACCTCTCCGACGCGCGTCTTACTCAAGCCGCACCTCCACCGCGTGCGCGTGACCGCTCAGGCCTTCCATCCCCGCTAGCCGGACCGTGGCCTCACGCAGCATCTCCAGGTCGCCGCGGTTCAAGCTCAGCACGCTGGTCCGCTTGATGAACGTGTGCACGCCGAGCGGCGAGGCGAAGCGAGCCGCGCCCGAAGTCGGCAGCGTGTGGTTGGGACCCGCCGTGTAATCGCCGAGCGGAACCGTCGCGTAAGGTCCGACGAAAACCGCGCCCGCGTTCTCGACCCGCGAGGCAAGCCGCGCTCCATCCTCGGCAAGGATCAGCAGGTGCTCCGGTGCGAAGTCGTTGGCGAGCGACATCGCCTGCGTCATGTCGTCCGCCACGACCACGCAGCAATTGGCCGCGCGGATCACCTGCGCGCGCTCGAGCGCTCCGACCAGGCTCTCCAGCTCCTCGACCACGCGGTCGGCCAGCTTCGGCGAGTCGGTCACGAGCACGCCCCATGCGAGCGGATCGTGCTCCAGCTGGGCCGCCAGGTCGGCGGCGACGAAGTCTGGCCGCGCGCCGCCGTCGGCCACCACGAGCAGCTCGGTCGGCCCCGCGATCCCGTCCACGCCGACCGAGCCGAAAACCTCGCGCTTCGCCAGGGTCACGTAGATGTTGCCCGGCCCCGCGACCACGTCGACCCTCGGAATGGACGCGGTGCCGAAAGCCATCGCCGCCACCGCCTGCGCCCCGCCCATTCGATAGACGGCGTCGACTCCGGCGATGTGCGCGGCCGCGAGGATCGCAGACGGCACGGTGCCGTCCGCGCTCGGCGGCGTGGCCAGCACGATCTCCCTCACGCCCGCCACGCGGGCAGGTATGGCCGTCATCAGGACGGTCGACGGATACGCGGCGCGGCCGCCCGGCGCGTACAGACCCGCGCGGCGAACCGGGCGAGCAAGCAGCTTGAGACCTGGCTTGCCGGCCGCCGGCGGCGCCACCTGGGCCTCGTGAAACTCGCGGATGCGTTGCGCCGCGAACTCCAGGGCCGCGCGATCGGGCGCGGCCAGCCGCTTCGCCGCCGACTCGAGCTCGCCTGACGGCACCTCGAACGATTCCGATCCGCCCGGCGCCCAGCCGTCGAACCGCAGCCCGTACTCGCGCAGCGCAGCGTCGCCCTCGGCGGCCACGCGCGCGCAGATGTCCTGCACAACCGCCCTCTCCTCCGCGAAGCGCGCGAGGTCGAGCCGCCGGCGCGACCACGGTGAATCCAGCCAGGACGCGGCGTCGAAGCGCTTAATCGCCACCGGTCACCGCCTCGCGCAGCCGCGCGACCATGGCCTGCACCGCATCGGTGCGGGTCTTCAGGCTCGCCTGGTTGGCGATGAGCCGCGCGGTCGACGAGCCGAGGACGCCCGCGACGCGCAGCCGGTTCTCGCGCAGGGTCTGGCCGCTGGCGGTCAGGTCGACTATGGCGTCGACCAGGCCCACCTGCGGCGCCAGCTCGACCGACCCATGGAGGCTCACCACCTCGACCGACTGGCCGCGCGCGTCGAACCACCATCCCGCTGTGCGCGGGTACTTGGTGGCCACGCGCAATAGCGGCGGCCACGTCTCCGGACCGGCGAGCTTCGAGGCCTCGGGCACCGCGAGCACCAGCTGGCACGCGCCGAAGCGCAGGTCGACCAGCTCGTAGTGCCCGCCTTCGTACTCCCACAACACGTCCTTGCCCACGATGCCGAGGTCGGCGGCGCCGTGATCGACGTAAGCGGGCACATCCGCCGGACGCACAAGCACGACCCGGAGTCCTGGCCTCTCCACCAGGAGTTTTCGACCCAGCTCGGGCGCGCTCAGGCGCGCGAGGTGCGCCCGCGCGAGCAGCTTCAGCGCGCCGGGCAGCAGCACGCCCGTCGGCAGAGCGATGGAGACGCGGTCGTTGCGCGAGGTCCTGGCCAACTACCGACCGGTCCCCGCGAGGCGCGCCGCCACCTGCTCGGGCGGAAGCTGCTTCGTGCGCCGGCCCGGCACCGTCCACGAAACCGTGGACGCGTTGCGGCAGTGCACGAGGTTGGCCCCTCCAATCGCGCGGCACCAGGCGAGAGCGTCATCGTGGTCGCGCGACTGCGTGTCGACCACCGCGTTCATGCCGAACAGACGCAGCGTCGAACCCAGCCGCAGCGCGGCCTCGAACCCCGGTTCGGTCCAGGCGATCGCGGCGTCCAGGCGCGGCAGGGTCGGCGGCCGCGGGCCGCGGCTCAGCATCTCCCACACGAGGTCGAGCTGCACCACAAAGCCGGTCGCGGCCGCGGGCCGGCCGAACTTCGCCAGCAGCCCGTCGTAGCGACCGCCCTGCGCCACCGGCCGCCCGAGGTCGGGGCCGTAGCCCTCGAAGATGATCCCCGTGTAGTAGTCGAAGTCTCGGATCGCGCCGAGGTCGAGGCGCACGATGTCGCCGAGTCCGTGCGCCTCTAGTAGATGTCGCACGCGGCCCAGCTCGTTCAGCGCCCACTCCGAACGCCGGTTGCGCACCAGCCCCGCGGCCGCGTCGAGAATCTCCGGCCCACCGCGCAGCGCTGGGAAGCGCAGCAGCAGCTCGTGCTCCGCGGATCGAAGCGCGGTGCGCGACAGCAGGTCTTCGAGCGCCACGAAATCACGGGCCGCGAGCGCCGAACGCACGCCCGCCTTCACGGCGTCGGGCAGCTTGACCGCGTCCATGATTCCGTGGAAGAACTCGGCGTGCCCGACGTCGACCTGGTAGCGGCGCAGCCCCGCCGCCTCCAGACACCGGGCAGCCAGAGCGATGACCTCCGCGTCCGCGACGGTGCCGCGCGCGCCCACCAGCTCGGCGCCGACCTGATAGGTCTCGCGCCGCTGGTGGAACCGTCCGGCATCGGCCGACAAGACCGGGCCTGCGTAGCAGAGCCGCACAGGCAAAGCGGTCGAACGCAGCTTGCCCGCGACCATGCGCGCCACCGGCACGGTGCGCTCGCCCACCAGCGCGACCACGTCGCCGCCCGAGTCCGTGAATTTGAACAGGCGGCGCCTCTGCTCGGCGCCGAGTCCAAGCTCGAGCACGCTCGTGCTCTCGACCATCGGCGTGATCACGTGCCGGTAGCCCCACCGGCGCATCTCCGCGAGCAGCGACTCCTGCGCCTCGCGTATGACCTCCGCCTCTTCCGGCAGAAGGTCGCGGAATCCCGGAACGCCGCCTAGCTGAAGTGATGGAGGTAGAGCCGGAGGACTAGGGTCGGTGAAGAGACCTCCGGGCGCCGGCCACGTCGCGCATGTCAGCGCTCATTCGTCTTCGTCCTCGTCATCGTTGCTGTCGCCGTCCGCGTCTTCTGAGAAGTCAACGGTCTCGGCGTCGTCCTCGACCTCGTGCATGCCTTCTTCGACGTCATCGGTCGCGGGAGTGCCCTCGACACCGCTCGCCTCCTCCTCGTCCTCGGCGAAAACCTCGACCTGGCGCGCGAGCAGGCTCTCTTTGGTGTAAGGACGGAACTCGACCTCGCGCTTGCGCCGCATCGGGAAGCTCGGCTTGCCCGCAAACCGTGGGTCCTGGTACGTCTCGCGCACGATGAGCTTCACGGTGTTGCCCTCGCACGACGTGACGCCGGCCTGGTAGCGGTTGCCACCGCGCATGAACTTCGTCAGTCGCCGCGCCAGCTTTGCCTCCAGCGTTCCCAGCCGCACCCCGCGGGACGTCTCGGCGACGACGCCGTCGCCTTCGATCTTCAGCTCGGCCACGTCGCCCGCCGCGACCTTCGAGCAGATGTCGCCGCCCCCGGCGCCCTCGAGGATCGTGATGACAGTCTTGCCCATCTCCTCGACGAACAGGTTGAGGTCCACCCTGGTGCCGCCGACCTTCAGCCCCTCCTTCTGGTGGAGCAGCGCGTTGATGCGCGCGGCGTTGCGCTTGGCGATGGAGTTGAGCGGGTTGAGCTTCAGCGCGACCTCGTAGGCGGCCTTCGCGTCCTTCAGCTTGCCGAGCTCCGAGAGCGCCTTGCCCAGGCGGTTCTGCGACTCCTCGTCCGGGCCGAGGTTGTCGATGATGAACTTGTTCAGCTTGACCGCCTCGTCCCAGTTGCCCGCGATGGCGAGCTGCACCGCGTCGTCTGCGTACTGGGACCGCGGCTTCAGGTGCTCCGTCGACTCTGTCTTCACACGCGCTCCTCGCAGAAGTTGGACCCACCTCGGACGCACGCCAATGAATCGCGGATGCCCGAGGGAGGACGAGTATAGATACTGCCGGAGCGCGGCGAGGCCAAATCTGGACAATCTGCACGTGCTGCGTCCCCCGGCGGCGGCCCTTGTGACCGCCCTTTCCTTAACCGCGGGCAGCTCCTGTTTGTTCGGCGGTCCGCCGGAGCCGGTCATCAAGATCGGCGTCGACCTGCCGCTCAGCGGCGCCGAGGCTCGCGCTGCCGTGCCCGCGCTCAACGGCATCCGCTACTACGTCCAGCAGCATCCGACCCTGGACGGCTTCACCATCGTCCTGTCCGAGAGCGACGACTCGACCGGCGGGCTGCCTGACCCCAAGCGCGGAGCCGGCAACGTCCGCGCCTTTTTGCAGGACCCGCTCGTCGCGGCCGTCATCGGTCCATTCGACTCGAATGTCGCGCGCGCGGAGATACCGGCGACGAACACGGCGCTGCTCGCGATGGTGAGTCCCGTGACCAGCAGTCCCTGCCTTACTCAGGACTTCTACCTGCCGGCCGCGCTCAGCCTCAGCCATACAGCGGTGACCTGCAAGGACGCCGGCCTGCCGGCTGCGAACGACCTGCATACGTCGGGCAGCAAGAACTACTTCCGGCTCGCACCGACCGATCAGCTCCAGGGGCCCGCCGCGGCCGACCACCTCTTCAAGAACCTGCAGCTCACCCGCGCAGCGGTGATCTCCGACCATGAGTCGTACGGCCAGGCGCTCGCGGACAGCTTCACGACCCGCTACATCAGGCTCGGCGGCAGCGTCGTGGGCCGGCTCGACCTGGATTCGTCCGCCGACCCCGTCGCATTCCTTAAAAGGATGAAGGCGGATGGCGCGCAAGCCGTGTACTACGGAGGCGTCACCGCGAATCACGGCTGCGCGATCCGTGCGGAGATGCTGGACGCGTTCGGCACGGACGTGACCGTCCCCTTCGTCGGCGGCGATGGCATCGCCGAGGACCCGGCGTGCGTGCGCGACGCGGGGGCGAACTTCGCCGGCATGTACGCGACCGTTCCGGCCGTCGACCCCAGCGACCTTCCGTCGGCGGCGCCGGTGATCAAAGGCTTCAAGAGCGCCTACCCGAACCCATCGGACTTCGGCCGCTACACCGTCATCGCCTACGACGCCACCGCGGTCGTCTACGACGCCATCGACCGCGCGATCACGGCATCGAGCGGCAAGCTTCCGGCGCGCCCCGCCGTCGTCGCCATGCTCGCAGCGAGCTCCGGTCTCGGAGGCGCGACGGGCACAATTCGGTTCGACGCCAACGGCGACACGACACACCGCGTGATCTCCATCGTCGAGTCGCCCCGCCTCGACCGGAAAGCGCCGTGGCTGGCGGCGGGGTCGGTCGATTATAGCGCCGCGCTCCCATATTGATACAGCGGCGCGCCCACGTCCGCCGAACTCCACACAGTCGCGGCCAGACACAACTTGACTTGGAGGGCCCTCCGAGTCGATAGTTGCCAAGGAGTGTCAGTTCGGCCACCCCCGTGTGGCCGCATTCGCCGCCGGCGCACTCTCGCCCCGGCGTCGCTGGGAAGAGGGCGGCGAGTGACGGAGGCGTCCAGAGCAAATTCAATGCCTCCATTTGCACAAGGGGGAACCATATGGTTCGAGCTAGGGGACTCGTAGTCCTCACCATGGCGACGCTTGTCGCCTTCGCGTGCGGCAGTTCGTCCGGGCCCGCGGGATCCAAGGGCACCATCAAGATCGGGTCCGACCTGCCCGTGTGTACAGTCGGCGGTCAGGCGGTACAGAACGGCATCCAGTTCGCGGTCAACCAGAAGAACGCGGCTGGAGGCGTCAACGGGTACACGATCGCGTTCCAGGGCTTCGACGACTGCCGGCAGGGCTCGTACAACGCCGACGCCGGTGTGGAGAATGTCCAGAAGATGCTGGGCGACAGCAAGTTCCTGGGCATGATCGGCCCCTACAACTCGGCTGTCGCGAAGGCTGAGATTCCGATCGCTGCACCGCAGCACTTCACGATGGTCAGCCCGTCCAACACCAACCCCTGCCTCACCAAGGACCTGTCGACGTGCTCGTATCACCCGCAGGACCTTCGCGCCGGCAACGCTAACAACTACTGGCGGGTCGTGACAACTGACGACTACCAGGGCCCGGCGATGGCGGACTACATCTACAAGCAGCTCACCATCACCAACGTCGCCATCCTCGACGACAGCACGGTGTTCGGCGTGGGCATCGCGGGCGCTTTCGAGACCGAGTTCAAGAAGCTCGGCGGCACCGTGGCCAAGCACTCCGAGTACAAGAAGGACCAGCAGGGCAGCGACTTCAAGTCGATCCTGCTTTCCTTCAAGAACGCGGGTGCCAAGGCCGTTTACGTCGGCGGCACCGACGACCAGAACATCTGCATCCCGCGGGCGCAGATGAAGCAGCTCGGCTGGGACGTTCCCTTCACAGGCGGTGACGGCATCGAGACGAGCGACTGCATCGACCAGGCCACGGGCAACGAACCCGGCATCTACGCCACCTCGGCCGGCGCCGACGCCACGCAGGTTCCTGGCGCGGCGCAGGCAATCGCCGACTTCCGCAAGGCCTTCCCGGGCCCGAACGACTTCGGCGGCTACACGATGCAGGCCTACGACGCGACCAACGCCCTGATGGCGGCCATCGGGCGCGCGATCAACGACGCGAACGGCAGCACGCCGACCCGCGACCAGGTCCGGTCAGAGATGGCCAAGACCAAGGGCTTCGTGGGCGTCATCGGCACCTACGACTTCGACGAGAAGGGCGACACGAGCCTCAAGATCGTGTCGATCTACGTGATCCAGGGCAAGCTCAGCGCCGACCAGGTGAAGAACTCGACGGGCGTTTGCGGCTCCAAGACCGCGAAGGACGCCTGCTTCGTCTGGAAGACGCAATTCGACTTCGCCAAGCTCAGCAGCTAACCTGTAGCCCAAATCCACGAGGAGGCCCCACTCGGGGGCCTCCTCGTTCTTCAACTCAACGGAGGGAAAGGACCCGGGCGTGGCGACTAGCGTTTCGGCCCTGACCAGGATCCGGTCGGCACGGCTGGCCGGCATGTCATTCACCGACTACGGCTTCTACGTACTCTGCGGCACCGCCATCGTGCTGCTGGCCACGCAGGCTGTGATCGACCCTCGCACCTTCTTCCAGGTCCTCGACTTCGGCATCGCCGACGGCGCCATCTACGCCCTGGTCGCTCTGGGATACACGATGGTGTACGGCATCATCGAGCTGATCAACTTCGCGCACGGTGACATCTTCACCTTGAGCGCGGTCATCGGCTCCGCGATCCTCGGCTTCTTCGCCGTCAACGAGAACTCGTTCTCACTCGTGGACCTGCTGACCCTGTTGCTCGTGTTCCCGGTCGTCATGCTGATCATCGGCGGCATCAACGTCACCATCGAGCGAGTGGCCTACCGGCCGCTGCGCAACGCGCCCCGGCTGGCGCCCCTGATCACGGCCATCGGCATGTCGTTCACAGTCGAAGGAGTCATGTACCTGTGGCATGGCTCCGCGATCATCCACTTCCCCGACCTCCTGCCCCACGGCGCAGGGTTCCAGACCTACATCGGCGGGGTGTTCTTCACGTTCAAGGACGTCTTCGTCATCGTCGCGGCCGTGATCCTGGTGTCATTGCTCGCCGTCTTCATCAACGCCAGCAAGCTTGGCAAGGCCATGCGCGCCACCGCGCAGGACCGCGACGCCGCGCAGCTCATGGGCATCGACATCAACCGCACGATCTCGGCCACCTTCTTCATCGGCGCCGTGCTGGCGGCCGCCGGCGGGATCATCTACGGCCTGTACTTCAACAACCTTGACTACCATCTCGGTTTCTCGGTCGGACTCATCGCTTTCACGGCAGCGGTCTTCGGCGGCATCGGCAACATCCCCGGTGCGGCGCTGGGTGGGCTGCTCATCGGCCTCGTGAAAGCCTTCAGCGACAACTACATCGGTTCCCGGTGGACGCACATCATCGTCTTCAGCATCCTGATCGCGGTGCTCGTCTTCAGGCCGACCGGCCTGCTGGGGATGCGGGTGCCTGAGAAATGAGCAATCGGGTCGCCGCGCCGTCGCGCTCGGTCTGGGCTCGCCTTCACCTGCGGGAGCGAATTCGAGACCGCGACACCGCGATTTACGGCGTTCTACTCCTCGTCGCGCTGGTGTTCCCTGCGATCACCCTTTACACCACCGACGGCAGCACGTACCTGATCGCGGTCGCCGGTCACGCGGGCACATACGTCCTGCTTGCCATCGGGCTCAACGTGGTGGTCGGATTTGCCGGCCTGCTCGACCTGGGCTACGCCGCCTTCTTCGCGATCGGCGCGTACACGTACGCCCTCTTCGCCTCACAGCAGCTGCTGGCCTCGCCCATACATCACGCGTACCACTTCCCGTTCTGGCTGATGATGTTCGTGGGGCTGGTGATAGCCGCGTCCGCGGGCGCGGTCCTCGGCTTTCCCACCCTCCGACTTCGCGGCGACTACCTCGCCATCGTCACGCTGGGCTTCGGCGAGATCGTCCCTCAGGTTTTCCAGAACTTTGACCAGTGGACAGGCGGCATCAACGCCATCGGCGGCATCGACCAGCCGTCGCTGCCCGCCTGGGTCACGGGACCCTGGGCGGGGGCCGACAGCATCTCGATCGTCGCACCCTTCAACTTCAGCTTCGACCCCATCGCCTACTACGTCCTGATCTTCATCCTGGTCTCGGTCGCGATAGTCCTGGTCAACAACCTGCACCGCTCGCGTTTGGGCCGCGCGTGGATGGCCATCCGTGAAGACGAGGTGGCCGCCGCGGCGATGGGAATCAACACCGTGACCACGAAACTCCTGGCTTTCGCCATCGGCGCGTCGTTCAGTGGCTTCGCTGGGGCGTATTACGGCGCGAGCTTCGGCCTGGTCAGCCCTGACGACTTCCTTTTCATCGTGTCGATCACGGTGCTGGTCATGATCGTGCTCGGTGGCATGGGCAACATCCCAGGCGTGATCGTCGGCGCCGTCACCATCTACTTCATCCTCAACTGGTTCCTACCGCTGCTGCCTCCAGCCGTCGAGTCGTTGGCCAGCTCAATCGGTCTCGGAAGCCTGAACTCGCGCGCCGGCGACTGGCCCGGCCTTGGCAACGAGACCCAGAACGTGACTTTGCTGCTATTCGGACTGATCCTCGTCACCATGATGCTGCTGCGTCCCCAGGGCATCTTCCCCAGCCGCATCCGCGAGCAGGAGCTGAAGCACGCGACCGCCCAGGAGGACGAGGCCGCCATCGAGCAGGCGCACGCGTGATGAGCACCCTCGACGACCACATCCTTGTCCTGAGCAACGTCACCAAGCGCTTCGGCGGGCTGGTGGCAGTGGACGACGTGAGCCTCAGCATCAAGCGCGGCGAGATCTTCGCGTTGATAGGCCCCAACGGTGCGGGCAAGACGACACTCTTCAACAACGTGACCGGGCTCTTCAAGCCGACCAGCGGGCACGTGATCCTGAACGGCAAAGACATCACCGGCTCCAAGCCGCACGAGGTGGCGCGGCTCGGCATCGCGCGGACGTTCCAGAACATCCGCCTCTTCGACTACATGACGTGCGTCGACAACGTGCGCGTCGGTCGTCACGTGCGCATGCACGCCAAGCTGTGGGACGGCCTCTTCAAGCTGCCGGCCGAACGCCGCGAGGAGGAGCGTGTCACCGAGGAGGCCATGGATCTGCTGCGCTTCGTCGGCATCGCACGACAGGCGAATCAGTACGCGCGCAACCTTCCCTACGGCCAACAGCGGCGGCTCGAGATCGCCCGCGCGCTGGCCACTGAGCCGAAGCTCCTCCTGCTCGACGAGCCCGCTGCGGGTTTCACGCCGCAGGAGAAGGTTGAGCTGATGGCGTTGGTGCGGAAGATCCTCGACAGGGGCGTCACGGTCTGGCTCATCGAGCACGACATGAAGGTCGTCATGGGCATCTCAGAGCGCATCGTCGTGCTCGACCACGGCGAGAAGATCGCGGAAGGGCCACCCGAGGAAGTACGCACCGACCCACGCGTGATCGAAGCCTATCTGGGCAAGTCGGCCTAGCTCGATGGCTCTCCTGGAACTCAAGGGAGTCGACGCCGCCTACGGACGCATCCAGGCGCTCCGCAAGATGTC
>WNGM01004886.1_pt1 | contig 10526 bp, 7 predicted proteins | sample 5400571 | NCBI WGS metagenome assembly WNGM01 (sample SAMN13153378, study PRJNA577476) | soil metagenome | isolation source: 100 cm soil or saprolite under Garry oak tree replicate 2 | place: USA:California | collected 2016-06-15 | reverse complement strand
CTCCGGGCACGTTGTATCTCAACAACTCCTTGCACGATTTCAGTCCGCGACTCGGATTCGCGTGGGATGTTACCGGCCGCGGCACGACAGCGCTTCGGGGAGGCGCTGGAGTCTATTACGATATCGCCGACCCTGGCAGCGAGATTGCCGGTAACGGCTCCGGAGATCCAACGCTCTCGCAGCTGATAAACCTCACCAACACCGGCACCACTCCAACTGTGACAATAAATGGAGTAGCGGCGCCAGCCCCGCTTACCGCAGCGCCCGATTGTTTTACGCCGATGTGTCCGGCCTTTCAAGCAGCAGTCCAGAGAACCGTTCGTGTTGCCGACTATCGTATGGCCCAGCCGAGCATGGGGCAGTGGAACCTTTCGCTGGATCGGCAACTACCCTTGGGAATGGCACTGAGCGTTGCGTATATCGGAACGAAAGGCTGGCACATCAAGCAGACAACTGAGGGAAACCCGACACTTCCATTGGGCTATGAGGCAAGGGGTCTTCCCTACTACTGCCAAATAGTCAACACCGCGATAGGGGCCTGTGCAAATTCGAACTTCAGGCCCAGGACAAACCCGGTCTTTGATAGGGCACAATATTACACCGCCGGTGGAGACAGCTATTACCATGGTCTTCAGACGTCGCTGAACATGCGGCTCCACCGCGGACTTCAGTCTCAATTGAATTACACTTATGCGAAAGGCCTCGATGACGGGCAGAAGGTCAATTCAGACGCGGGCAGCACTGCGGTCAGCGGTCAGACCGTGGATCAGCTCTTTACTGACAAAGGACCGTCATTCGTGGATATCCGGCACAACGTCCGAGGCAACCTGATTTATCACGCTCCCGAGCCTAAGTGGGATAACTTCGCCGCGAAGATATTGCGCGGCTGGTGGTTCTCAAGCATCGTGAGCTTCCAGACCGGTCTCCCGATCAATCCGATCCTCGGTGTCGACCGCGCGTTGCAGAATAACGGCAATATCTCGACGCGGCCCAACCTTGATGCCTCTTTCGACCCGCATAAAGTCATTACGAGCGACATCAACCGGTGGTTTGATCCGACGATGTTTGCCTTGCAACCCGCCGGAACCTTGGGGAACGCCGGAAGAAACATACTGCGCGGACCCAAATTGACGAATGTCGACTTTTCGATCGACAAAGATACGAACGCTCCCTTCTTTGGCGAGCAGGGAAAGGTGCAATTCCGAGCCGAAATTTTCAATGTTTTCAACCATCCGAATTTTCTCGCCCCTTCCGGCGCAATCTGGTCCAGCCCGGGTAATGCCAACATAGGAACAGTCGCTTCGGGCCGGTTCGGATCACCCGAAGGGCCGGCAATCTTGAAGACGGCAGGGCAGATTACGGGAACCTCGACCAAGTCGCGACAGATTCAATTCGCAATCAAGGTTCTCTTCTAACGAATAGAAGGTTTGGCTAGCGGCGTGTCGTCCCTGTTGTGCCCACATCCCCCTTCGATGTCTGCTGCTCGGAGATGCGGATCACGCCAACGCCATTTTCGATGTCGATCTTTGTTCCGAAGGGCTTCGACAGCCTCTGCAACTTTTCGAGAACCCGTTGCGCCATTTCGGGAGAAGGCGTCATCGGCACTCCGAGACGGGAAAACGGCCGAGTGTAGTCCTGGCCGAGATCGGCCGGGTAGACGCGCACTTCAACCAAGCGTCCATTCTCAAAACGGCTTTCCGTAAGCAAGGCTTCCATTCGCTCAGGCTGTACCACTCGCTCGCCTGCAAATGCGCCGGGCGACATGGTGGCCTCCGCATCCGTCAACTGTCCGCCTGGATTTTGAGGGAGTGAGTTTTGATACTGGTAGATGAACGTATTCGTTCCGTAGAAGATCGGTTTGCCTTTATAGATTTCTACGCCGCGTATGGTGTGCACGCCGTGTCCGATGAATGCATCAGCTCCGGCGTCGATCATTTTGTGCGCGAAATCAACCAGGAAGTCCGGCGTGTCATTGTCATACGTATATGTCTGGAAAGCGTAGTTGCCCTCATGGATGTGAGCGGTCGCGATCATGAAGTCCACGTATTCCTTGCCGTTACGAATACTGCGAGCTATTTCTCGTAGGTCCCCGGGATTCATCTCATAGGTGACATCTCCCGGCTTGGGACCGACCTTGTACGACTGCCCAAACAGCCCCACACGGTCCTTCGGTTCATTTGCCGGCACTGGAGGGATTGGGGCAAAAACCTCTCCGCGGCGTGCATAGACGGAGTCGCGAATCTTCCGCAGTTGCTCCATTTGGTCTGCCGTAACCACGAAGAAAGGGATTAAATGCAGCGGGTTCAGGCCTGGGGAACCACCGCGGGCCCCTTGTTGATAGGTCGCTCCGCTCTGCGTGGATAACGCAGGGTTACTATAGGGATCAATTCCATACACCGACACCAGCCCGATCGTGCCTTTGGGCGTGTTCAGAAATCTTGGTGCCCGGGCCTCTTGCAGATTTCTACCGGTACCGGCGTGGACAATTCCGCCTTCATTCAGCAGCCGGATGGTCTCCAGCATTCCCTTCTCGCCCGCGTCCATGGAGTGGTTGTTGGCGGTACCCACGATATCGATACCCATGGCCTTGATGTCAGCCAGGGCTGACTTTGGCGCGCCGGTCATCGGGCCGGTGTAATTGTCCTGATCGATCATCGGCCCTTCCTGGTTCGCAAAAGTAACATCGGCGTCCCGCATGTGCTTCACGAGACTCTGGAAAGCCGAGTCGGCAATCTGTGCGATTGGCGTTCGAAGGATGAGGTCCCCGACAGCAACCAAAGTGAACGGGGCCTTGATCTTCATCGCCAGTTCCCGCTCTGGAGGCATCAAATTCGTCTGTGCTGCCGTCGTACGTGCTCCTTGTGCAGGCGCGGCCTCTTGCTCCTGGGCAAAGGCCGAAATTGCGATCCCCTGCCAGCCAGCATGGGACATCAGGGAAAGAGCCGCAGCTAACGTGACTGCCGGAACGCACCAGCTATATCTTCCGAGAACAGCCAGTCGGATATTGTTGGAAATCCGGTTACGTTTTGTATTCATCGTCCGTCCCTCATTTCTTAGATCTCGAGCAATATGTCCCTTTTTCAGCTTGCCCACGCTCTCAGTACTAGCCGAATCTTTATCTGAAAGATGCACGTAGCATGCAGCTACAACTGGTGTCAGTCAACGTAAAAACATAATTCAAATCATGAACGCAGCACGATTGCGGCGCAGATCAGGCGAGTGAATGGATGAACAGCGAACATAGCGCGGAAATGAGGCGATCGGATGCACGGAGATTCGGTGATCGCTGACGGGACCGATTCAGGATGAGCAGTTAGTGCTTAACGAGAATGGACTCCGCAATCGGCGAGCGTACGCCACCCGGCCCGAGCAACCGCGCTAGAATGGCAATGAGATGGAGGAAAAGTAGAACCAGATCCCGCATGCGGCGAATCGTAACAAGATTGCGAAATGCAGAAAATCCCCGGGATTTAACAATTCGCACTCACATGTGAAAATATCAACTCGCATTCCCGTACTTTCTCCATAACCCCCGCGTCCGCCGCAAACGCCAGCGGCTCCCTTCAAGTCTCGTTATCGAAAGTGCGGTGAAGATTTCGGCGCAACCATTCCATTGGCGCGAAATTCATTTCCAAGGCGCTCGCCCAACGGTTCGTCGCAGACAAACCGCCGCAAGCGCTGGTGGATCGCATAGCGCAAACGTTCATGAAGACGGACGGCGTGCCTTGCTGATCACCGGGCTCCACTTTCTGGATGCCGACAAACCAGGTACGACGGTGGGTGACTTGACGCAGTCTTCGATTGAGGTGACCCCGGCCTTGTAACAGAGAAAGACTAAATCTCTCTGATATTGGGGAACCGGCCACTCGGTGTAGCCGGTCGCCTTCCGAGCCTTGGCGAGAGTTAAAACCTCATGCTTCCAGAAATGCTTGAGTTCGTCGAGATGCTTCTGGACTTTGCCCGGCCTGAGCCGCGCCCCAGTGTTTTCCACCAGGTTGAGGATGAGCTCTTCCATGGCGAGTGCCGACTCACCCTTATAGAAGGAGGCCCAGATTCCGGGCCAGTTCGAAGGCAGTCTCCTAAAGCTGAAGATGTAGCTGTGCACGGGAATGCGGCTGCGGCGATTCGAGGGATTGACGTGACCGACGAACTTCAGGAGCCGCATCAGCGCGAAGAACGCGTCGCCAGTGATCCGCCTGGAGCGGAACGCGCCGTGAAACTCGAAGCCGGGACACTCCTTGAGGAGGGCCTCCGGAGTCGTCGTCATGCAGAACTCCATGTTGCCGTTCGCGGGTCGGATCCCGATCAGCGGATAGAGAAACGAGTACGCGCCCACGATGTTCCAGCGGGGCCGATATTTCTGAATCAGCATCGTTTCCGTGAGGCACGCGTCCAGATCGGTCTCCGCACGCTGGATCTCTATCCGGGTGGCTTCCTTCACGATCCGGCGCATGCGGCGATGCTTTTTTCGCTGCAAATTGTTGCGGTACTGCGAAAGGCGCCGTTTCAGGTTCTTCGCTTTTCCGACGTAAATCAACTCGTCTTGCTGGTCGTAAACGAGGTAGACGCCGGGAGAGCCGGGAAGTGACTCCAGGAATTCCGAGCCGAATTTCAGATCGAAATTTCTGGCGGTCATAGCCCATGGTAATCGTTACTTGGAACCATGAACAAGGGATTCAAGCCCTCGGAGCCATCCAACTCAGTTGACGTATTACCCGGATCGGAAAATCGAGACGCGGCGTGAGGAGAACAGATGTGCCCGAATCCAATATTTGGATATTACGGGATTGATGGCGACAGCCTCGAAGTATCAGGCCGGCGACATACTTTGACGACCGCCTTTGAATCGCCTATCCTCATTCGGGAGGCGATGTTCCCGCGTCGCTCGCCGAGGCGGGCGTGGATCTTTTTGACCTTCGTGGTTGCGGTACCTCAGGGCCTCACTGCCTCGGTGTGACGTAATCAGTGGGACCCACCGTGCACTGCGGCTGCGCTGGAGGTTGACATGCGATGGCTAGCTCGAACCTGGATGCTTTTGGCGATCGTCCTTGTGTCTGCGCGCACAGCCTCGAGTCAGGACTTCCGCCTACCGGACGGCCGGGGCAAGGACCTCGTGGAGCGTCACTGCATGCGCTGCCATGATGCGGAGAAACTCGCCGGCCCGGATGGCGGCCACTGGCCCGCCTTCGGGCCGGGCAAGAGCTCGGAGGAATGGCAGCGCGTCATGACTTTCATGGGCACCTATGGCCTGACGCTGACGAAGGAGGAGGTGCCCATCGTCACCGCGTATTTGACGAAGGCATTGGCCGGTCCCGCGCGGCCGACAGGTGTACGGATGGCGGGACCCATCGAGGCAACGATCAGAGAGTGGAAGGTCACACCGGGCACGCGGCCTCACGATCCCGCGGTCGCGCCCGACGGCGCCGTCTGGTATACGGGCCAGGCGAGCGGCCGCCTGGGTCGTCTCGATCCGAGCACCGGTGAAGTTAGAAACTATCCACTCCGGCCCGATAACACAAAGCTGCCGTACGGCGTGGGGCCGCACGGGCTCGTGGCCGACAAGGATGGGTACATCTGGTATACCGGCCAGATGGACGGACACCTCGGGAAGCTCGATCCCAAAACGGGCGTGGTCACCAAATACAAGATCCCCAATCCATCGGCGGGTGGTCCGCACACGCCGATCTTCGACCAGAAGGGCACGCTCTGGTTCACCATGCAGCAGGGGAACATGGTTGGCCGGCTGACTCCAGCCACCGGCGAGATCAAGCTGGTGACGATGCCGACCGCGAACTCGGAGCCGTACGGCCTAGTGATCAACTCGAAGGGCGTCCCGTTCTTCACGCAGTTGATGGGGAACCGCATCGGCAGCATCGATCCGGTCACGATGCAGGTTCGTGAGTATTTCCTGGGAGAGGGCACCGGTCCGCGGCGGCTCGCGGTGATGCCCGACGACATCATCTATTACACGGACTACGCCCGGGGAACACTCGGCCGCCTCGATCCCGCGACCGGGCGGACGAAGGAGTGGACGTCGCCGAGCGGCGCGCGCTCGCAGCCCTATGCCATCACGGCTTCCGGCAGGATCGTCTGGTACGTGGAAGGCAACGCCAACCCCAACATGCTCGTGCGATTCGATCCGGCGACGGAGAAATTCCAGACGTGGCCGATTCTTCCGTCGGGAGGCGGCGTTGTCCGCCACATGGTGGTTGGGCCTGACGGGAGCTTGTGGCTGGCGGACAGCGAGGTCGACGCCATCACCAAGGTGGAAATCAAAGCGGCGACGGGGACGCGCTGAAGGCCCGGCCGCCCGCCCGGAAATCTTGGCTTAAATCCTCCGCGTGCCTGGCCTGTGGCCTCTGTGGCCTACCGCAGGAAGTATGGATCAGCTCCTTCTCATAGGTCTCGATTTCGGTTCAACAACGAGCAGCGCCATTATTTCCCAGGCTCATGTGTTGCGTAATTGCTCCACAGGCCGTTTCGAACTCGGACGGCGGTCGGTCGTCTACCGCTCGATGCTGACATTCACCCCTTTTACAAACAACCTGATCGACGAACAAATTCTGGCTGGGCATCTGGATCGATGGCTCCGTGAATCCGGTGTGACCCCCGGAACCTTCACGTCGGGCGGAGTGATCATCACGGGCCTAGCTGCTCAGAAGGCCAATGTCGCGGCCATCGAGGCCCTTGTGAAGCAACGGGTCGGCGACGCGCTGTTCGCGGTCGCGGAAGATCCCTGCCTGGAGTCCTGGCTCGCCTTCATGGGAAGCTGCCTCGCGCTGAGCTGGGCCGAACCGGAAGCGCATTTTCTCAATTTGGACATTGGTGGCGGCACGACGAACCTGGCCATGGGTATCAATGGCGAAGTCCTCCGCTGCGGTGGTTTGTACGCGGGGGCAAGGCACTTTCAGTTTGTCCCAGGAACTTATCGAATTAATGCGTTGTCGTCCTACGCCGTCCGGTTGCTCAAAGATCTCCATATTGACCGGTCGATCGGAGACACTTTTTCGCAAGATGAGCTTCGGAACATCGTGGATTTCTACGCAGCCCTCATCGAGGCAACCGTTTGTGCGGATCGATCGCTCCTGAATCAAGATCCGTTTCGTTATCATGAGCAGATGCCTTTTGTACCGGTGAGGGATGATGTATCGCCAGTGATCACGCTCTCGGGAGGAGTCGCCGAGTTGGTCTACAACCATATTCGCGGCGGGCCACTGCCGCCGACAACTGCCTTTGGCGATCTCGGCATCGACCTGGCCAGGCGACTAATTCAGTCGCCCGTGCTTTCGCAGCACTTGCGAACCCACGTGCCTATGAACTTCGGGCATGCGGCGGTTTACGGACTGAGCCTCCACGGCACCGAGGTGTCCGGGGCAACGCCTTACTTGCCCGACCCTGCTGTGTTGCCGCTGCGAGATTTGCCTATTGTGGCCAGACTTCGGATGGACGCCTCAGCCGAAAATGTACAGCAAGCCGTCGATATGGCCGCTCGCGGAATGCGTGGTGGCTGCATCGAGATCGATGGGGCGGGCACAGATTTCGGAACTGTCAAGAAGTTAGGCACCAACCTGGCAGCTGCATTGCGCAAAACCGGATTCCCCGGGGACCGTTCCGTGGTATTGCTCGTACCACAGAATGTGGGAAAGACTGTCGGCTCCTATGCCTCCGACTGGGGCCGGTTGCCGGTGAAACTGATCGTGATCGACGAACTGTCAAGCCGCAACTCCCGTTTCGTCAGCCTGGGCGCCATGAGAGACAACGTGGTGCCCGTCTCGTTTTATGGAATGCAGTAAATGAAAAACCTGTCGGGTTGCGACGAGATTGTCGTTCCGCGGCCGCCAAATGACGAGTGCTACACGGCGCACAAGTTTGGCCGGCAGTTCTCCTTCGCGGGATTGAAAGGTCTGCTGGGTGCTGCAGACTACAGCAAAGCCGGTGATCGCAACGCGGGGCTTGCCGCCCGTGATGAGGCCGAGCGGGAGGTCGCGCGCTCGATTCTATCCACGCTTACCTTGCAACATCTCTACGACCACCCGCTGACCGACGATTCAGGCAGGGTGGACTCGGTGATGCGTGTGAACTACGATATCGACCTTAAGACCTTCGCATCGTTCGCCCCGATGACTCTGGGTCAACTCAAGAATCATCTGCTCAATTGTTCCGATGACGAAGTCATGCAGACGGGGCGCGCGCTGACCGGCGTCATGGCGGCCGCTCTGGCCAAGCTGTTTGATACGCACGAACTGATTTTCGTGGCTAGAAAGTGCCATTGCGTCACGCGGGCGCGGACAACACTGGGTTTACCCGGCACGCTCTCGTCACGACTCCAGCCGAACCATCCGGTGGATGATCTTCGCGGCATCACTTTCCTGATCTACGCGGGTCTATCGCTGGGTGCGGGCGACGCATTGATCGGTGTTAACCCGGCAATCGACAGCGTGGAAAATGTCACGGCGATTCTGTCTCACCTCGACAGCTTGCGAAAACGGACGGGGGTCCCCACTCAGATTTGCGTGCTGGCACACGTGAAGACGCAACTCGCTTGCCTGGTTGCCGGCGCCCCCGTAGAAATCATGTTTCAGAGCCTGGCGGGGACCGAACGGACAAACCTGACAGAGTTCGACATCACGATCGATCTTCTCGACGAGGCCTATCGCACGATGGCTACCCGCGGGCCGTTGCGCAATGTCGCCGAACAGTTCATGTATTTCGAGACGGGGCAGGGGAGCGAATTCACGTATCGCAAACACAACGGCATCGATATGACGACGACCGAAGCGCTCTGCTATGGACTGGCCCGGCGATACGATCCGTTCATGGTGAACAACGTCACCGGCTTCATCGGGCCCGAAACGCACCTGGACAACTTCGAAATGATCATCTCCAATCTGCAGGATCATTTCATGGGCAAGCTCCTGGGCGTGCCGATGGGGATGGCGCCATGTTACACGCTCCACTCGAAGATCACCCTGGAAGGTCAGCAGATGGCAGCGGAGATGCTTGCGGCCGCAGGTGCGAACTACTACATGGATGTATGTTTGAACACCGATAGAATGCTGGCCTATTTCGACACCAGCGCTCACGACGACCAGACGCTGCGCGAGATTTACGGCAAGAACCCGGCTCCCGAATTCATGGAATGGGCAGTGCAACGCGATATTATGCGGAGGGCGGTCGACGGCCGCGCCGTTCGCGGGGCGAATTGGGGCAAGCCTCGAATCTTCTGTGAATCAGACCTGGAGTATCAAGAACTCTTCCGGGCCACGCCCGCCTTGTATGGACTGGAGCATGCCGGGCCGCGCCCATCGGAACAGACCACGCGGGACTTGAAATTGAATCAGGCGATCGCCAGGCAGGCCATCTACAGCGAACTCCGTACCGGCGAACTCGACAAGGTTGCCCCCTTCCGGTTTCTGACGACCGAGGCCAAGGACAAAGAGAGCCACTTGAACGCACCGCATCTCGGCGCCCGCTTGTCGGCCGCCAGCGCCTGCACGCTTCGTCCCGAATTTCGCGATGTCCAGATCGTGGTCTCCGACGGTCTGAGTGCGGAGGCTGTTCACCACAATGTCCCGGAACTGCTGCCCGTACTCACGGACGGCCTCGATGCCAGACACCTGACCACAAGCCAGCCGATCCTTGTCCGTTACGGCCGCGTCAAAGTAGCCGAGGACATCGCCGAACGTCTAAAGGCGAGGCTGGTGATACTCCTGATCGGCGAACGCCCGGGTGGCGACGCGCTGGCGTCGCGAAGTCTTTCGGCCTACCTGGTCTATCAACTGCTCGATGCCGATGCGCAGAACAAAGCGGCCGCCTACAGCAACAATCCGAATATTCATTTCGAATACACGGTTATTTCCAATATTTATTCCGCAGGTCTGCCGCCGCTTGAGGCCGGCAGTGTCGTTGCCGAAAAAGCGTGGCACGTCCTCGCCCACCAAGCCGCCGGCAACCGTCTGGAAGCCACGCTCAAGATGTCCCGCTAATGCCGGAGCGGTCTCCCCATCTATTTCGAGGACCCGAACGGTCACCTGCTGGAAGTCATGACGGTGCCGGAGACTGGAAGCTAATTGCGTTTTTAGCGGTCCGGCTTCAGAAGCGGAATGCTTTCGACAGCGGGAGCCGGCGGGAGTGAAGCCAGATATGCATAAATATCCGCCACGTCTTTTTCCGGGATGACCTTGGCGGAGTATGGCGGCATCTCCCCGCGCGGCGCTCGAATATAGGTAATGAAGTTTCGAAATGGCAGCATGGGGCTGCGGCCGACACGCGGACCTGCCGCGCCGCCTTGACCTTCATTGCCGTGACACTCATAGCATCCGATTTTCATGAAGAGGGCTTGTCCGGTTTTAGCATTGCCGGCGGGCGCAGAAGACGCCGGTTGCTGCGCCGGCGCATTGGCTACTCCGATTACGACGAAACCTGCAACTGTACTTAATATTCTCTTCATCATCTTTCTTGTCTCATCTCGCTTGCGTCACAATGTCAACCAGCGCCGGTTCGTCCCGCTTGACGGCGGCTGCGGC
>WNGM01014192.1_pt1 | contig 10527 bp, 8 predicted proteins | sample 5400571 | NCBI WGS metagenome assembly WNGM01 (sample SAMN13153378, study PRJNA577476) | soil metagenome | isolation source: 100 cm soil or saprolite under Garry oak tree replicate 2 | place: USA:California | collected 2016-06-15 | reverse complement strand
CGACACCGAGGAGGTCTTCCGAGAGGCGGCGGACTTCGTGGCGCGTATGCAGCCCGCCCTGGTCCCGCGCATCCATCTGCACGACGGCGGTGCACCCCTCTTCGAGGAACGCGCGGTCCAGCACCAGCTGGATCGCGCCCTTCGTCCACGCGTGTGGCTCGCGTCGGGCGGCTCGATCGTGATCAACCAGACCGAGGCGCTGGTGGCGATCGACGTCAACACCGGGAAGTACGTCGGCCGCAGGCGCCTGGAGGAGACGATCCTGAAGACCAACCTGGAGGCGGTCTCCGAGATCGTCCGCCAGGTGCGGCTCCGGGATCTGGGAGGGATCATCGTCGTCGACTTCATCGATATGCAGGAAGAGACGAGCCGGGAGCAAGTGATCCGCGCGCTCGAGACGGAGATCCGGAAGGACCGCGCGCGAAGCCGCATGCTGCAGATCAGCGAATTCGGCCTGGTCGAGATCACCCGACAGCGGACACGGCCGAGCCTGGAGCGCCTCCTGTGCCGGCCCTGCCCGGCGTGCGGCGGGTCGGGGCGCGTGAAATCGGCCGAGACACTCTATTTCGAGATCGTGCGGGAGGCGCGCCGTCTCTCGGCCTCGGCGGGCGCGGGGCTCGTCGTGCGCGTGCACCCCGGGATGACGGAGCCTCTGGAGCGGGCGCACGCGACGCTGGCGGGCGCGCCCGGCGCACCCTCCCTGCCGCGGATCGAGTTCCGCGGGGATCCGGACCTGTCGCTCGAGCAGTATCGCGTCGCGGGCGCTTAGGCGGCGGAAGGGAGCGCGAGGAGCACGGTCGTCCCCTTCCCGGGCGCGCTGTCCAGGCGGATGGTGCCGCCGTGCTCCTCGACGATCTTCCGCACGATCGCCATGCCGAGACCGGTCCCGTTCCTCTTGCCGTGCGAGAAGAACGGCTCGAACACGCGCCGCCGCACGTCCTCGGCCATCCCGCATCCGGTGTCGCGCACCTCAAGGAGCGCGCGGTCGGAGCCGCGCACGCAGCGCAGCGTGAGCGTGCCGCCCCGCGGCATCGCCTCCACCGCGTTCGCGATCAGGTTGTGCAGCACGCGGATCATCCGCTGCGCGTCAAGCACGGCGCGCGCCTCCTCGTCCAGGTCCAGGTCGAGGCGCACCTCCGAGCTCTGGAGCCTCGGCGCCAGGGGGGCGAGCGTGCGGCGCGCGAGATCGGCGAGCTTCACGGTACCGCGCTGCAGAGGCGGCGCTTCCCTCGAGAACTGCAGCAGATCCCCGGTCAGCCGCGTGAGGCGATCGACCTCCGCGATGATCGTGGCGAGGTGGGGGCGGGCGGCATCGTGCTCCGGGGCGCGCCCGAGCAGCAGGTCGGCGAGCCCTCGGATCGACGTGAGCGGGCTCCGCAGATCGTGGACGATCGCGCGGGCCATCTGGCCGATCGTCAGGGTGCGCTCGGCACGCACGCGCTCCTCGACCAGACGGCTGTTCTGGATCGCGATGGCCGCTAGATCGGCGAGCGCCTCGAGCCACGGCAGATCGGGCCCGTGCTGCGGGAGGGGTCGCCGGCTGTCCAGGTAGACGACCCCGATCACGTCCTGGCGGACCGCGAGCCCTGGTCGTCCCCCAGCCGAGCGCGGTAGACCGGGCGGCCGGTGCGGGCCACCTCCTCGGCCACCGAGAGGCTCACCTCGACGCTCGGAGGCTCGGAGGGCCCGCGTGCCTAGGGGACGAGCCCACCGGAGTCCTTCAGAAAGAGGTAGCCGCGCTCCGCCCCGGAGAAACGTATCGCTCCCTCCAGGACCCTCTCGAGCACGTCGTCGACCGCCAGGGAGGAGGCGAGGCTGTGGGCGATCTCCAGCAGCGTCACGAGCCGATCGCCGCGCTCCGGCGATCCGGAAGCCGCGTCCATCAGGAACCGCAGGCCGAGCCCGCAGGCCGGCCCGAGGCCGATGCGCGCGCCATGCGTGAGCGGCAGCCCGTCCGCGGAGGCCCGGGCGCCGTCGAGGGTCACGCCCGGCCCGGAGGGGTCCGGGAGCAGGTGGTACACGCCTCCCAAGAGGACGATCTGGGCATGCCGGGGCGCGACCCCGGCCTCGGGGATCGACAGGTCGGCGGAGTGATCCGCCCCGATCGAGAACGGAGTCCTGGCGACCGGCACGGAGCGTTCCGTACGATCGGCGCGCAGGACCTCCAGATGGGCGTTCGGGTGGGACATGGCGCCCCCGTCACGACGTGGGAATATGGGGCAGGCGGCGGCAGCGCGCAAACGGCGCGTCGCGCCCCGGCGGGCGCGCCGGGGACTTGACGGACGCCGGAATCCGTCAGGCGGTGCGGGGACCTCGTCCCCGCCGGGCAAGCCGCGTACGTCGGCGCCGTAGCGCGTCACGTTGCCGCCGGCGCCCCTCGCGATCCGCGACCAGCAGGCGCGGCACGGGCGTGGGCCGGCCGAGGGTGTCGAGAGAGACCATCGTGACGTAGGCGCTGCAGCAATGGGACTGCCGCCCGGAGAGCGGATCCTCCGAGACCACTTTGACGCCGACCTCCATCGAGGTATGGAAGCCGGCGTTGACCGCGGCCAGAAGACGGAGGATGTGCCCGAGCCTCACCGGGGCGCGGAAGGTCAGCGAGTCGACCGAGGCGGTCACGACGTTGGTGCGGCAGTGACGCACCGCCGCGATCGCCGCCGCCTTGTCGATCAGGGCCATCACCCGGCCTCCCCAGGCATGGCCGTACTGGTTCGTGTCCTCCGGGAGGACGATCTCGGTCATCTCGACCCGGGAGGCTTCGGCCGGCTTGGTCCCGCGCGATCCCGTCATGGGGTGTCTCCCGCTCTCTGCTAGAATGGCATCGCGACCGACACGGCGCGGCCGGCAAGTATCGCACAGGCGCCCCGGCGGGCCCAGGGGGCGAGCCGGCCGGATGGGTTTCGCGGATCCTTACCCTCCTGATCGCGGGGGCGGTGGCCACCCTGCGCCTCCGGCCGGGGTCGTTCGGGCTCTCCGGCGCGGTCCTCACCGTCACCGTCGGGGACGATCTCCCCGAGGAGGCTCCGGCCTCCTGGATTGGAAGGTTTGTCTCCGGCGACCGCAGGACGTTCGGCGACCTGGTCGGTCTGTTCGAGCGCGCGGCGCGGGACGATCGCGTTCAGGCGATCGTGGCCCGGATCGCCCCGTCCGACCTGGGGTGGGCCCGGCTGCAGGAGCTGCACGACGCGATGCGCGCCTTCGGCGACAGCGGCAAGATCCTCGCCTGCCACGCGGAGGTCCTGGACTCGCCCGCCTACTTCTTGGCCAGCGCCTGCGACACGATCGATCTCCCGCCCACGGGTGTCTTCAGCGTTCCCGGCGTCGCGCTCCAGGTGGAATTCTACAAGGGGGCCCTTGGAAAGCTCGGCATCGAGGCCGAGATGGAGCACGTCGGGGCCTATAAGAGCGCTTCGGAGCCGCTGACGCGCCAGGACCTGTCCGTCCCGGCGCGCGAGCAGCTCGAGGCGATGCTCGACGCGGTCTACGCGTCGCTCGTGGAAGCCGTGGCGGACGCGCGCGACATCGCGCCCGAGACCGTGCGCCGGCTCCTCGACGGCGGGCTGCTCGCGCCGGACCAGGCGCTCGAGGCCGGGCTGGTGGACGATCTTCGTTACTACGACGAGGTGCTGGACGACGTGAAGGATCAGGTCGGCCCGAGGGCGGAGGAGGTCGAGGACACGTCCTACCTGCGGGAGGTGCGGGCGCACCGCCGCGCGGGCCGCGACCGCATCGCCGTCATCTACGCGTCCGGGATGATCGTCAGCGGCGCGAGCGAGGAGAGCGGGCTGCTGGGCCACGTCCTCGGCTCCGAGACGCTCATCGAGTCCCTGCAGCGCGCGCGCGACAACCCGGCCGTCAAGGCGGTCGTGTTGCGCGTCGACAGCCCGGGCGGATCCGGCCCGGCCTCCGACGCCATCTGGCGGGAGACGCAGCGGGTGCGCGAGAAGAAGCCGCTCGTCGTCTCCATGGGCGACGTCGCCGCGTCGGGCGGGTACTGGATCGCCGCCGGCGCCGACGCGATCGTGGCCGAGCCGCTCTCCCTGACGGGCTCGATCGGAGTGGTCGGCGGAAAGTTCTACCTCAAGCCGTTCTACGATTGGATCGGCGTCTCCAAGGAGATCCTGAAGCGGGGGCGGAACGCCGATCTGTACACCGACTACAACCGATTCTCGGACGAGCAGCGCCGCATGGTCCGGGCCAGCATGATCGCCCTCTATCGAGAGTTCCTCGCACGGGCGTCCGAGGGGCGCAGGAAGAGCCAGGAGGAGATCGACCGGGTGGCCCAGGGTCGCGTCTGGACCGGAGGGCAGGCGCTCGAGCGCGGGCTCGTGGACGAGCTCGGCGGCCTGGCGTCCGCCCTCGACCGGGCGCGGGCCCTCGCGAAGATCCCCGCCGGCCGCTCCGTCGGCATCGATCTCTATCCCAGGCCCAAGGGGCTCCTGGAGAGCCTCGCCGGCCTCCAGGGCGCCCTGACCCGCGCGGCGCGCGGGCCCGACCCGGCCTCCGAGGCCCGTCTGGCGCAGCGCCTCCTCGGAGAGAGGGTCCTCGCGCTCATGCCCTTCCGCGTGACTCTTCGCTGAGTCCCCCGCCCCCTACGCCCGCTCTTGACAGCCGGTGACGCGCTGCGCTAGAGTCGGCCGCGCAATTGAGACTGAGTCGCAATTGCACCAGAAGCCGGACGACCCCTCGTGCGCGTCGCGCGCCGCCGTGCGGGCGAGGGCCGCGGCCGGAGAGGGAGCGCGCGAGGCGTGAGATGCCGAGAGGGGACATCGGGCGTGCTCGGCCTGGCCCTCGCGGCTCTGGCCTCGGCCGGCGGCACCGCGACGGGGGCCTCCGCTCCCGCGACCGTCGCACGCGCCCGCTACCTCATGGGGACGCGGCTGTCGATCACCCTGCCCGCGCCGGCGCCCGAGTCGGCGTTCGAGGCGGCGTTCGCCGAGGTGGCCCGTCTCGAGGCCGCCCTGAGCAACTGGCGGGAGGCGAGCGAGGTCAGCCGGCTCAACGCGGCGGCCGCGGAGGGCCCGGTGCGATGCTCTCCCGACCTGTTCGGAGCCGTCCGCGCCGCACTGCACTGGGCCGAGGAGACAGGCGGGGCCTTCGACCCGACCGTGGAGCCGCTGGTGCGCGCCTACGGTCTGCGCGGCGCCGACGGGCGCCTCCCGGACGGGGCCGGCTCCGTGCCCGCCGCCTCCGACGGCGCCCCGGGGCGCGGCGGGCCGATCGGCTGGCGCCACGTCCGGATCGTCCCCGACGCGCGCACCATCGCCTTCGACGCCCGCGGGGTGGGGATCGACCTGGGAGGGATCGGCAAAGGGTTCGCGCTCGACGCGGCGGCGCGCGCGCTGAGGCATCGCGGGATCAGGGTGGCGCTCCTCGATTTCGGCGGCCAGGTGCTGGCGATCGGATCACCGCCGGGGGGTGGCGGCTGGCGGGTCGGCATCGCCTCCCCCGAGGACCGTGAACGCCCCATCGCCTGGATCGCCGTGCGGGACCGCTCCGTCGCGACATCCAGCAACTCGGAGCGGGCGGTGGCCGGCCCCTCCGGGCCGGTCGGTCACATCCTCGACCCGCAGCGCGGCGTTCCGGCGGGATACGCAGGCAGCATCACGATCGTGGCGCGGGACGCCACCACGGCCGACGCCCTGTCGACGGGCCTCTTCGTGATGGGCCCCGAGCGCGGGAGCCGCTGGGCCGCGGCGCGGGAGCTGGCCGTCCTCTTCGTGTGGCGGCGGGCGGACGGCGTCCTCGAGCGCCGCTCGACGCCGCCCTTCGAGACGCTGCAGCGGAACGGATCGCGGCCCGTCGCCGGTCGGGTGGCGGGCGCCGCGAGAGCCGGGAGCTGACCCGGCGCCGGGAACGCGGAGGGCGCACCGCCGCGCGGGAGGACGCAGATGCGAAGCTGGACGGGGGGCCTCGGAAGGATGATGGGGCGGCGCGGGGGATGCGCGGCCCGCCCGGTCGTCCTGACGTGCGTCGTGATCCTGGGCGGCACCGGTCCGATGCTTGCCGGCGCGGCGCCCCGGGCGGGGCAGGCCCGGGCGACCGGCGCTCCCGGGGAGAGCGCCCCGGCCGGCCAGGGTCGCGAGACGATCGAGAAGCGCCTCAGGGATCTCGAGGCGGCGGTGGCGTCCCTGACGGCGGAGATCGCCCAGCTGCGCGCGGCCGGCGGGGTCGAAGGAGCTTCCGGGGCGGCCGCGCGCATCGAAGAGCTCGAACGGCGAGTGGAGGCGCTGTCGCGGGAGATCGAGCTGCTCCGGGTCGGCGAGGCGGCGAGCCCGCCGACCCCCGCCCCGGCCGGGGGGCTCGGGCCGGCCGCCTCCAAGGTCTACGGGGCCAGGAAGGGGGTCTCCATCGGTGGCTACGGGGACATGCTCTACCAGAATTTCGCCCGGCGCGCCGACGACGGCCTGACGGCCGCTGCGGTCGATCCGGCGCGCTCCGTCGATCTCCTCGACCTCGAGCGCGCCGTCCTCTACTTCGGCTACAAGTTCAACGACCGGACACTGTTCAACTCGGAGATCGAGTTCGAGCACGCCGTGGCGGGCGAGGGCGAGAAGGGGGAGGTGGCGGTCGAGTTCGCCTACGTCGACTTCAGGGCGACGAAGAGGTTCGGTCTGCGCGGGGGCCTCCTGCTGGTGCCGGTAGGCTTCCTGAACGAGCTGCACGAGCCGCCGATCTTCCACGGCGCGCGCCGGCCGGAGGTCGAGCAGGTCATCATCCCGACCACCTGGAGGGAGAACGGCGCCGGGATTTACGGCGAGACGGGCCCGGTGTCCTACCGCGCCTACGTCGTCACCGGACTGAACGCCACGGGCTTCACGGCCGGAGGGATCCGGGAGGGGCGCCAGGAGGGGGCCGAGTCCAGCGCGGAGGATCTCGCGCTCACGGCGCGCCTCGACCTCACGCCGGTGCCCGGTCTCCGGGTGGGCGCCTCCGCCTTCACGGGGCGGACCGGGCAGGGGGCGCCCGGGCTCCCCCGGGCGCGCCTGACGCTCTGGGACCTCCACGGCGAGTGGAACTGGCGCGGCCTTCATCTGAGGGGGCTGTACGCGCGCACGATCCTGAGCGACGCCGGGGAGGTGAACCAGGCGCTCGGCCTCGCCGGCACCGCCGGGATCGGCGAGCGGATAATCGGGTGGTACGGAGAGATCGCCTGGAACGTCCTGTCCCGGATCCGTGGGACGAGTCAGGAGCTGAGCCCCTTCTGCCGCTACGAGGAGCTCGATACGCAGGCCCGCGTCGCCCCCGGCTTCGCCGCCGACCCCGCCAACGACGGGAGGGCGCTCACGTGCGGTCTCACGTACCGTCCGATCCCCGACATCGCGCTCAAGGTCGACGCCCAGAACTTCGACAACCGGGCCCGGACCTCCATCGACCAGGTGAACGTCGCGCTCGGGTACCTCTTCTGATGCGCCGGGCGTCGCTCGGGGCGATCCTCGGCGCGCTCCTGGCGCTGACCGGGGGTGAGGTCCGGGCGCGCGTCTACCTGACGCAGCAGCAGGCGCTCGAGCGCGCCTTTCCGCCGCCCCGGAGCGTCGAGCGGCGCACCCTGTACCTGAGCGATGCGCAGGCGCGCGCGGCGGCGCGCGAGGTCGGGGTGCCGATCGAGGTCCGGGTCGTCCCGTACTACGTCGGCCTCCTCGAGGGGCGGCCGGCGGGGTACGGCTATTTCGACACGCACCTGGTGCGGACCCTCCCCGAGACCATCCTCATCCTGCTGGCGGGCGACGGCCGGATCGTCCGGATCGACATCCTGTCGTTCGACGAGCCGGAAGACTACCTTCCTTCCGGGCGCTGGCTGGGACAGTTCCCGGGGCACGCTCTCGACGACGACCTCGCCCTCAACAAGGACATCCGTTCGCTGACCGGAGCAACGCTCTCGGCGCGCGCGATCACCGAGGCGGCGCGCCGTGTCCTGGCCCTGCACCGACTGTTCGTCGCGCCGTCGCCGGAGCGTCCCCGCGGGACTGGGGACCGGGAGCCGGGGACTCCGCGGTGAACGCGTTCGAGAAGAGTCTGCTCAGCGTCACGACCTTCGCGGCCGCGGCGACCGGCCTCGTCTATTTCTGGATGAAGCACCTGCTGAGGAGCGCCGATCCGTTCTCCGTCGTCCACCATCCGTGGCAGCCGCGCGTCCTGGCCTCGCACGTCCTCCTGGTGCCCCTGCTGGTCTTCGCTCTGGGACTCATCGCGCAGGATCACATCCTGGTGCACTTTCTCGACGACCGGGCGCACCGCAGCCGCCGATCGGGGATCGGCGCCGTCGTCCTGGCGCTGCCGATGGTCGGTTCGGGATATCTCCTGCAGGTCCTGACCGGGCCGAGTCCGCGCCGGGTGCTGGCCCTGATCCACGCCGCGTCGGGCGCCGCGTTCGCGATCCTGTACGTCGTCCATCTGGTCCTGTCGCGGCCGCCGAGACGCACGACACACGGCGCCGGCGCGAGGCCCGGCCGGCGGCGCCCCGGCGGACGCCGGACGTCCCTGCCTTGATCGGCCGGGAAGGCTCGGACTACAATCGGACCCCCGGTCGGGAGCGAGCGAGGCGCAGGCCGGATCGGACAGGAGGCGACCATGACACGACCACGACGTGCGGGACTGGCGATCGCGGCGGCGATCTCGGTGGCGCTGGCGCCCGGGCCCCCGGCCCTCGCGGACGCCATCACGAGGGTGAAGGGGAAGATCGTGGACAACCACGGGAAGCCGCTGGAGAAGGTCACCCTCAACTTCGAGGCTGTGGAGATCAAGAAGCGGGTCGGACCGTTGCGCACGAACAAGCAGGGGGAGTTCTTCATCGCCGTCCTCGACATCTCGGTGGCTCACAAGTGGAAGGTGATCCCCGAGCTCCCGGGGTACAAGGTGGTGAAGGTGTCGTACGACATCGTGAACTCCTCGAAGGAGGCCGTGGGCAAGCAGGACCTCCTGGTGGGCTCCAAGCAGGAGCTTCCAGATGTGCAGTTCGTGCTGGTCGGGGACGAGGGTCACAACACGATCAACTTCGTCATGGCGAAGGACGCCGAGTTCACCGCGGCTCTCCAGGAGGAGCGAAAGAAGAGGGAAGGGGCCGCGGCGGAGACGGCGGCCGGATCGGCGTCACCCGGCGCCGCGGCTCCGGCGGCCGCGGCTCCGGGGACCCCGGGAGCCGTCCCCGCGCCGGCCGCGGCGCCGGCGGCGGCCCCCCAGCCCCCCGCCGGCGGCAAGGAGATGCTGGAGAAGGCGAAGCAGCTCTCCGACGCCGGCCGCCAGCCTGAGGCGATCGAGATCTTCCGCGCCTACCTGGCGAAGGACCCCAACTACCCGAACGCCTACTACTACCTCGGCAAGAGCCTCTTCGAGACCGACGACCTGCGCGGCGCCGAGCAGGCGTTTCACAAGGGGCTCGAGCTGATGAAGGAGATGAAGGGGGCGCACTACTACCTGGGGAACATCGCCCTGAAGGACGAGCGGCCCGCCGACGCGATCCCGGAATACCAGAAGGAGATCGAACTGACGCCGGACTGGGATCCGGTCTACGTGAACCTGGGGCAGGCGTACGCCAAGCTCGGGAAGGACGACGACGCGCTGGCCGCCTTCGAGAAGGCCGCCGCGCTCAACTCGACCAAGCCGGAGCCCCTCATGCAGATGGCGGCGATCTACGAAAAGCAGAGGGACGCCGCCAAGACGCCCGACGAGAGGAAGGCGGCGGCGGCCAAGAGCGAGGCGACCTACGAAAGGATCAAGGCCATCGACCCGAAGAACGCCGCCATCCTCTTCTACAACGTCGGAGGCCGTGCCAAGAACGAGAATCGTACGAAGGACGCGGTGCTGGCTTTCCGCAAGTCGGTCGAGATCGATCCCGGCTACGCCCCGGCGCACAAGGAGCTGGCCTACGCCCTGGTGGCGACCCAGGACTTCCGGGGGGCGATCATGCACTTCGAGGAGTATCTGAAGCTGAGCCCGCAGGCTCCCGACGCCAAGGACATCCGCCAGACGATCGCCGCCCTCAAGTAGGTCGGCCTCGGCGGCGTGCCGCCGATCGCCCGCCGCGACCCTCCGGGGCGCGGCGGGCTTCGTCATTCCGGGGGAACAGGGCGTCGTCGACCAGCCGGCAGAGGATGTGGCCGACCAGGATGTGGACCTCCTGGACGCGCGGGGTGTCGCGCGACGGGACCAGGATCAGGTGCCGGCAGAGGTCCCGCATCGCTCCTCCCTCACCGCCCGCGAGCCCGATCGTGACGAGATCACGCGCCCGCGCGGCCTGCAGCCCCTCGAGGACGTTGGGCGAGCGCCCCGAGGTCGACAGACCCACCGCCACGTCCCCGGGTCGCCCGAGCGCCTCGATCTGCCGGGCGAAGATCCGCGTGAAATCGTAGTCGTTGCCGATGCTGGTCAGGACCGAGGTATCCGTGGTCAGCGCCACGGCGGAGAGGGCCGGCCGGTCCTCGGCGAAGCGGTTCACGAACTCGGCCGCCAGGTGCTGCGCGTCGGCCGCGCTCCCGCCGTTGCCGAAGAACAGCAGGGTGCGGCCCGCCCGGAACGCCGCGACCAACT
>WNGM01004885.1_pt1 | contig 10527 bp, 10 predicted proteins | sample 5400571 | NCBI WGS metagenome assembly WNGM01 (sample SAMN13153378, study PRJNA577476) | soil metagenome | isolation source: 100 cm soil or saprolite under Garry oak tree replicate 2 | place: USA:California | collected 2016-06-15 | reverse complement strand
TGATACTGCGCACGAGTTGGATATACGCGGCGCGCGGGAGAAATTTCCTGCTGACCATACGGCGCCTGCTGAAGGAAAAAGACGAGCTGCGCGTGGTCTCGGATCAGATCGGCGCGCCAACCTCCGCCGGCGCGCTCGCAAACGCCACGGCGCAACTGCTGCGGCGGCGCAACTCAATGGCGCTCGACAACGCACGCAGCATTTATCACATCACCGCCGCGGGGCACACTTCGTGGCACGAGTTCGCTGTGGAGATCGCGCGCCTTGAGAGAGCGCCGCGAGAAATTCGCCTCGTTCCGATCGCGTCGAGCGAATATCCCCTGCCCGCGCGCCGCCCCAAGAGCTCGCGACTGTCCAACGAAAAACTCTTTCGGCACTTCGGCTTGAAGCTACCGTCGTGGCAGGCCTGCCTGAAGGCGTGCCACGCCGAGCTGCGGGAAGGCAAGCGGCTGGGTGCCGGAGCGTAGTGTAATTGGGCAACACAACACATTTGGCGGATTCCTTGTTCTTTGAAATAGCCTGATTCACCGAGAAATGAACCTCTCCCGGAAGGTTATTCGAGCCCTCAAGCCATTGATTGACAAGTTTCCGGCGGTTGGGCTTGCTTACCGGACATGGAGAGACACGTTGGCTTCCAGCCGCGAGCCTAGGTTGACCCCCTTGGGCTTCCGGTTTGGCGGAAACCGGATGATGGAGGAAGGGCGGTTCGAAGAAGAAGAGGTGGAAATCGTAAGAAACCGTCTGGCATCGGCGGACATATTGATCAACGTGGGTGCGAACATTGGTTACTATTGCTGCATTGCATTGTCACTTGGCAAGAAAGTCATCGCGTTCGAGCCCATTCCTTTGAATCTTTTTTCCCTGTATCGAAACGTGGCCGCCAACGGTTGGAATGATATCGAGATCTTCCCTTTGGCGCTGGGCAATCGCCATGGCGTGATAACAATTTTCGGAGGGGGCACGGGAGCATCGCTAATTGAGGGGTGGGCGGGCGCACCGACGTATTACAGCAGAATCGTACCGATAAATACTCTCGATAACATCCTGGGAACTCGGCTTGCCGGCACGCGTTCTTTCTTCTTGATCGATGTGGAAGGCGGTGAGAGGGGCGTTCTGGAAGGGGCGGAAAAGCAACTTACCCTTGATCCGAAGCCCGTTTGGATGGTTGAGATTCAAACAACGAGTCATCAGCCGGCTGGGCGCAATGTCAATCCCGGCCTGCAAAGAACGTTTGAAATGTTTTGGAACTATGAATATGAGGCCTGGACCGCGGAACGCGAAGCCAAGATGGTTAGCAAAGAGGACATAGAAAAAGTTTCCTTGAGCGGCATTAATCATCTCGGGACTCATAACTTTATGTTCTTGAGCCGCAGCGCATAACTCCGATTACATCAAAAAATGCCCGTCTCTAAGTTATGGTGATCGCACGGTTGATCGGCGGACTGGGCAATCAACTTTTCCAGTACGCGTTCGGCAGGGCCCTCGCGGTAAACCGCTCCACCACGCTCAGGCTCGTTGAGCGGCCGCAACCAGGAGATGGCTGTCCGGATCGCCGGCTGCAATGCGGTGTCCCTGCATGTGCGAACGGGCGACTACGTCTCCAATCCGGACTCTAGCCGGGTGCACGGGCTTTGCGGCATGGACTATATGGGAATCGGTGAAAAAGCGGAAAGGGCGCTGACGAGACTCAGGGCCTGGAGGAACAGTCGCCTCCCGGGCGCCCTCGGGGATTTTTTCCGCCAGGGCGGCTATAGCCTGCTCGTAAGTGACCTCCCCATCGGCGCCGAGGACCTTGTGATTGACGCCGGAGGATACCGGGGGACCTGGAGTTGCGATATTCTCAGCCGATACGGCAGCCGTGCGATTGTTTTTGAGCCGTTTCCGGCACAGGCGAAATTCCTGAGGAATCTGTTTCGACACAACAGCAGAGTGGAAGTCATCGAAGCAGCCGTTGGCGATCGCAACGGCGAGGACAAGCTGATGCTGCAATCTGATGCCTCCACGCGCTTCGCAAGCCATCGCGAATCCGAGTCGGTCACTATCCACGTGCTGGACATAGCCGGTTATCTCTCATCTCGCGGCGTTTCTGAGGTCGGCTGCATGAAGCTCAACATCGAGGGCAGCGAGTACGAGGTCCTGGAAAGGCTGATTGAAACGGGTCTCATCCGGATCATTCGGAGCTTATTGATTCAGTTTCATCATGTCGATTTATCAAGCGCGGAGCGTCGAAGCAAGATCCAGAACGGCCTGCGGCAGAGCCACATTTGCGATTTTGATTTCCCGTTTGTATGGGAAAGCTGGACGCGCTTACGACGGAACGCGCCGCCATAGGGCGCGGCGGCCGACGGGCTCGGCGTAATCCTGATGTCCACGATCAAGAAAAACATCCTTGCAAACGTGGTGGGGAAGACCTGGTCCGGCCTGGTCTGGCTTGTGGTCCTGCCCATTTACCTCAAGTTATTGGGGGTCGAGGCCTACGGCCTCGTCGGCTTCTACCTGACGCTGACGGCGGTCCTGATGATCCTGGATCTGGGGTTCGGTCCCACCATAAATCGCGAGCTGGCCCGACTCTCTGTGCAGGACGGCAAGCGCGGACAAATGCGCGACGTATTGCGTACCCTCGAAAGCGCCTACTGGACTGTTGCCCTGGTGATGGGAGCCGCGATGGCCGCGGTCTCACCGCTGATTGCAAATCGCTGGTTGAAGCCTGAAAGCCTGGCTCCCGAGGCGGTGCGAGATACCGTGATGCTTATCGTCCTCACGATAGCTGTTCAATTGCCGTCAGCCCTTTACACTGGGGGGCTGTCGGGATTGCAGCACCAGGTGCTGCTCAACGTCGTCAGCGGGACAGTAATGACCCTGCGAGCTTTGGGTGCCGTTCTGGTGCTTTGGCTGGTATCACCCACACCGCAGGCATTCTTTGCATGGCAGCTGCTGATGGGCGTTGTGCACACTGCGGCGTTGAGTTTTTGCCTGTGGCGCAATCTGCTGCAGCCAGGGCACCGCGCACGATTCGATCTGCGGCTGCTCAAGGGAGTCTGGCTTTTCTCAGCCGGGGCTTGGGGAATCGGGTTTTTTGGCACCCTTCTTGTCCAAATGGACAAGATCATCCTGAGCGCGGTGCTATCCCTAGCAGCCTTCGGTTATTACAGCGTCGCTGCCGTGGTATCGAGTTCGCTCTATTATTTGATCGCCCCGATTACCTGGAGCATGTTCCCGCGCTTCGCGCAACTCGGTGGCCTGCAGGCCGGAGGCGAGCTGGCACGTGTCTATCACAAGAGCAGCCAGCTCGCGGCAGTAGCCACGCTACCGGCGGCCGTACTCGTAGTGCTGTTTCCATCCGAGATCCTGGGGCTCTGGACTCGGGACACCCAGGTTGCGCAGGAGGGCCGTATCGTGCTCAGCCTGCTGATGGCTGGGACTGCGCTCAATGCACTAGTCCAACTCCCAAACTACCTTCAGCTTGCATCAGGGCTCGTGAAACTGGGTTTCTACACGAATATGTTGTCAGCGATAATCACCGTACCGTGCATGTTTTTTTTCGCGTCCCGATACGGCGCGCTCGGCGGCGCTGCGGTGTGGCTCCTGCTCAACCTCGCCCACTTCGTGATTGTCGTCCCTCTGATGCATCGGTTTCTCCCTGCGGTAGAAACCTGGCGCTGGTACGTGGTGGACACGCTGCTGCCCCTCGGGGTCTGCGTCCTAATACTTGGCTTGGCCCGGTGGTTCATGCCCGAAGGACAAACCGATTTGGTCAAAGCAGCCTACCTCGGTGTGGCACTGGCGGCCTCATATGCCGGTGCGATCCTTTCCGCGTCGGATATCCGAAGGTGGGCCTTAGTATGGATGAGCTGGAAACGCCCAGCGCAGAAGATGTGAACTAAGCGGGGCAAGGGTTCTCGCGACCGCGGTCGCTCGCGTCCTGAGCAACCGTGAGGTGACCATTTACGGGGTGGCGGCGTCGCGGCGTGATAGACTGAAACGTCATGCAAACCCAATGGGCTGCGAGCGCTACCTGCACCCCGGACTGGCCGAATTTCACCTGCGCAGCTACTATTTAATAGCACAGTCCGTCGCGCGACGAGTGCCGTACCCCTGGGGGCGCAGCCCTATTCGTGACTGCGACCGGAACGCACGGTTTATCGATGCGGCTACGCGTTTACGCTGGAATCGGGGTGACGTTTCAACGTTTCAGTCAAATGCAGGATGAGCCGGTGAACGGGCTTTTTTGAGTCGCAAATCACTGGTTGCTTTGACATCTTAGCTGGAAGGCAGGAGGGTCATGAAATCAGCACTTGTATGCGGCGCCGGGGGCTTTATCGGTTCTCATCTGGTCAAGCGGCTAAAAAAGGAAGGATATCGGGTGCGAGGAGTCGATCTCAAATATCCGAAATTTTCGGAGACCGTCGCGGACGATTTTGTCATTGGCGATCTGCGCGACTCACTTGTCTGTCGGGGAGTCGTGGACCGTCGGTTCGACGAGGTCTACCAGCTCGCGGCCGATATGGGCGGGGCCGGTTTCATTTTTACCGGAGAAAACGACGCGGACATCATGCACGACTCGGCGCTGATCAATATAAACATGCTGGAAACGTGCGCGAGGAGAAACGTCAAGCGCGTGTTCTACTCCTCTTCCGCGTGCATATACCCCGAGTACAACCAGCTCGACCCGGAAAATCCAAAATGCTCGGAGGATTCCGTTTATCCGGCGGCGCCCGACAGTGAATACGGCTGGGAAAAGCTGTTCAGCGAGCGCTTATATCTTGCCTTTCATCGCAATCACGGTATGGAAGTGCGTATCGCCCGCTACCACAATGTCTTTGGCCCGGAAGGGGCATGGAACGACGGCCGGGAAAAATCTCCCGCGGCACTATGCAGAAAGGTTGCGATGGCAGAGGACGGCGGAACAATTGAGGTATGGGGCGACGGCATGCAGACGCGCTCATTCCTGTACGTCGACGAGTGCTTGGAGGGAACTCTACGTCTGACCCGCTCAAACTGGACCGGGCCAGTCAACATTGGGTCGGAAGAAATGGTGACGATCAATCGTCTAGCGGAAGTGATCATGCGAATCTCCGGGAAGAAGCTTTCGATCCGCCATGTTCCCGGTCCGTTGGGAGTGCGGGGGCGCAATTCGGACAACCGATTGATCGCCGAGAAACTGGGCTGGAAGCCCTCGGCGTCGTTGCGCGACGGCCTGTCGGTCACCTATTCATGGATTCTCGGTGAGGTTCGGAAACTCGGATTGGCGCCGTCCACGAACCAGGCGGCCATTCCGAAAAGCTCTGCAGCAGGAGGTGCTGGTCGCGGCCCCTGAACGAACCGGAACGCTCTTGTACGACTTCCGCACTTGGCACCCGCTGTCCATGGTCTATGCGGACCTACGGCGGCGTCTGGTACCGTTCAATTGCGGCCGCGGCCTGCTCGAGTTGGTAAAGGAAATCTAGTTGCGGGTGGCCGAAGCCGATCGCCAGCATCGAAAGCAATGAGCCGCCGTATCGTCATCTCAAAGATTGTCGGCGGCATCGGCAACCAATTGTTCTGCTACGCCGCGGCCCGCAGACTGGCATTGACAAGCGACGCGGCGCTTTGCCTTGACGTTAATTTTTTCCGGTCGGACATCAATTTCGGACGGGAGTACCGGCTCGATTGCTTCGCGCTGCCGCCGCACGAAATCCTACAAAGTCCTCGCCTGCTGCCGGCCCGGGCCGACCTTTACTTGTGGCGTCTGAAGCGCAAGCTCGCGGCGAGCGGTCTGCTGCCCGGGTACGATTACGCGATTGAGGCCGATCCTCGTGTTTTCGAACCGCGCCTGCTGGGCCTTCGCGTGGAGCGAAATATGGTGCTCGACGGCTACTGGCAGGACGAACGATATTTTGCGGACGCCGCTTCAACTCTGCGTCGGGACCTCGATTTCCGGCTCGAGGCCGACACGCCGCAACGGGAACTTGCGGCGCGGATTGGATCGTCGACTGCAGTGGCGGTGCACAGCCGTCGATTGCACGGCGTCACTCCGTACAACCCTGCCGGCGCAAAAGATTCTCTGAACATGTCGTATTACATGAATGCGCTCAAGGCGATCACCGATAGAGTCTCGTCACCGGAATTCTTCTGCTTCGGAGACGATCCCAACTGGCTTGCAGAACTGTGGCGGCGGGACGTGCCCGTCACCTTTGTCCATCATACGGGACGCACGGGCGAAATGACCGACCTGTGGCTCATGTCGCAGTGCCGCCATTTCATCATCGCCAACAGCACTTTCAGCTGGTGGGGCGCCTGGCTCGGCGCGGCGCCGGACAAAATCGTTCTTGCGCCGCGGCCGAAGAAACTCCAGTACGAGGTGAAGAGTGCCACGGGCTGGATCGAGGTGGACTGGTGACTAGTAGACTGACGATACGCACAGGCGCGGATCGGCTCCTTCATTCTAAATGACGCCTGCTCCACTTGTCAGCGTCGTCTTGCCCGTGTACAACGCCGGGCTGACCTTGCCTCAGGCACTTGCTTCCATTCAGCTCCAGACGTTCCGCGATTGGGAGTTGATTGTCATCGACGACGGCTCGACGAACGACTGCATGGCAGGTTTCAGCGCTTCGGATGACAGAATCCGAGTTGTCCAAGATGGAAGGAACCTGGGCCTGGCAGCCCGACTCAACCAGGGGATCGACCTCGCGAGAGGAAAGTACCTCGCGCGAATGGATCAGGATGATGTCGCCTACCCCTCTCGGCTCGAACGCCAGATCGAATTCCTCGACCGCAATCCGAACGTAGACCTGGCCGGTACCAAGGCGATTGTCTTTCGGGATGAAGGGCATCCTGTCGGACTTTTTCCCTTTCGCGCTACCCACGCCGAAATCTGCGCTCGGCCCTGGAATGGATTTTATTTGCCCCACCCGACATGGATGGGACGCATCGAGTGGTTTCGCCGTCACCGCTACACGATTCCGGAGGTCGTGCGGGCCGAAGATCAGGATTTGCTCCTTCGCGCTTATGACTCCAGCCGCTTCGCCTGCATCGACGAAATCCTGTTCGGATACAGGAAGGCGCCGCAGTCGCCCGGAAAGCTGTGGACAGCCCGGATCAATCTTGCTCGGGCACAGTTGCGGGCGCATGCAGCTAAAGGACGCTGGACGTACGCCGTGCTTGGATCATTGACGCCCCTGCTCAAGGGAGCGACGGATGCCTTGCGAACGCCGCTTCAGGTGGGCAGCGAACCTGCGGGCGGATGGGGTCGATTGTCGGAATCCGAAATCGATACTTGGCGCCGCGTATGGAATTCGGTCAGCCTCGGTTTCAACAACTGAACGCGCCGCAATGCGCATCGTCAGGCTCGCCACCGTCCCCTTCTTCATGCTGCATCATCTGCGCAGCCAGATCGATGCGACAGCCACAGCCGGGCACGAGGTGATGCTGGTCGCAAGCCCCGTCGAAGGCGCCGACGCGCTCGGACGCATCGCCGGGGTTCGTTTTGTCCCAATCGACGTTCCGAGAAGGATTGCGCCCCTGCGCGACCTCGCTGCGCTCGTGTCAATGTACCGGCTGTTCCGCTCGTTCCGACCCGACGTCGCACATTCGACCACGCCCAAGGCGGGGCTCCTGTGCGCAGTGGCCGGGTTTCTTGCCGGCGTGCCGGTGCGACTCCACACATTCACCGGCCAGCAATGGCTCGAGCTCTCCGGCCCGATACGGTGGTTTTCCATGGCGAGCGACTGGCTGATCGCCCGCCTCAACACGCACTGCTACGCGGACAGTCCCTCGCAACGCGATTTTCTGATAGCCGCAGGACTGTGCCGGGCCGACGCCATTTCGGTGCTGGAAAGCGGATCCCTGGCGGGAGTCGATCTGGCGCGCTTTGACCCGGAGTCGCTCGCCGAACGCGCCCGGAGGTGTCGCGAGACGCTTGCGATCCCTCACGCTGCCCGGGTCGTGCTCTTTATCGGCCGCGTGACCCGGGACAAAGGATTGGTGGAACTGGCCGAAGCATTCTCCCAAGTCAAAGCCTCCGATCCCGGGGCATATCTTGTCGTGGTCGGTCCGACCGAACCGAGGCGGGATCCGTTGCCCCCCGCTCTGTTGCAGGCGCTGGAGTCCGACGAACGGATCAGAATGACCGGCTACGACCCCGAGCCGGAGAAATACCTCGCCATGGCCGATCTGCTGTGCTTGCCGAGCTACCGCGAGGGCTTCGGGAACGTAGTCATCGAGGCCGGCGCGCTCGGCGTGCCGACTGTAGGGACGCGCATCGACGGGCTTCGCGACGCCGTCGTCGACGGCGTCACCGGGTTGCTGGTGCCGCCGAAGAACGCCGCGGCTCTCGCCGGTGCGCTCGCGAGTCTGCTCAAGGACGACGCAAAGCGAAAGCAGATGGGAAACGCGGCCAGGGAACGCGCTCGAAACCTGTTCGATTCCAGGATCGTCAACCGCCGCGTTCTGGCAGAATACGAGCGGTTGCTCGGGAACCGCGACCCGACCCGCTAGGTGTATAAAGCTATCTCCGGGTTTCCGGCCCGCGACCGTAGCGGTCTTCGAAGCGCACGATGTCATCCTCCCCCAGATAGCCGCCCGACTGGACTTCGATGAGACAAAGCGGTTCTTTTCCCGGATTTTCGAGGCGATGCTTGGCGCCGATCGGGATATACGTGGATTCGTTCTCCGCGAGGAGCATGACTTCTTCGCCGCGCGTCACTTTCGCGGTGCCCGACACCACCACCCAGTGCTCCGCGCGATGCTTGTGCATCTGCAGCGACAGCGCGCCGCCGGGCTTCACCACGATGCGCTTGACCTGAAAGCGCTCGCCTGCGTCGATGCTTTCGTAATATCCCCAGGGCCGGTAGACCCGGCTGTGTGAAACGTGCTCGGTGCGATCCTGCCGGTCGAGGTGCTCGACCACATCCTTGACCTCCTGCGCGCGCGCCTTGTCGGCCACGAGGACCGCGTCATCGGTCTCGACGATAACGAGGTCGCGCACACCCAGCGCCACCACCATGCGGTGCTCGGCGCGAACATAGCAGCCCGTCGCCTCGCGCAGGTCCACGTCGCCGTGGGCGACGTTGTCGCTCACATCCTTTTCGCCGGCCTCCCAGAGCGCCGTCCACGAGCCGACGTCGCTCCAGCCGATGTCGGCCTGGACCACGGCGCTCGCAGACGTGCGCTCCATTACCGCGTAATCGACCGAGTCCGAAGGACAGGCGGCAAATGCCGCCTGATTCAGCCGGAGGAAATCGAGGTCGCGCGTGCTCGCCTCCCACGCGGACTTCGCCGCGGCCAGAATCTCGGGACGGAAGCGTTGGAGCTCCTCGAGAAAGCGCTCGGGCCGGAAAGCGAACATGCCGCTGTTCCAGAAAAACCGGCCGCTCGAAACATAGCTGTGCGCCGTCCCGGCATCGGGTTTTTCCACGAAGCGCCCGACCCGGAAGCTGCGCTCGCTTCCGGGAATCGGCTCGCCGCGTTCGATATAACCGTATCCCGTGACGGGCCCCTGCGGCGCGATTCCGAAAGTGACGAGCGAGCCGCTCGCGGCAAGGGGAAGCGCAGCGGCGACCGCCGCGTGAAACGCCGGCACGTCGCGGATCAGATGATCGGAAGGCAGCACGAGAAGACATGCGTCGGGGTGGCGGCTCCGGGTGTAAAGCGCCACGACCGCAACCGCCGGCGCGGTGTTGCGGCCGACGGGCTCCAGGATCTGGACTTCGGGCTGCACGCCGATTTCCCGCATCTGCTCGGCGACGAGAAAACGGTGCTCGTCGTTCGAAACAACGATCGGCGGGCCGGCGCCGTCAAGGCCTCGCAGCCGCAACACCGTGTCCTGAAGCAAGCTGCGCTCGGAAACAAGAGGCAGGAACTGCTTAGGCAGGAGCCGCCGCGACATCGGCCAGAGGCGGCTGCCCGATCCGCCCGAGAGAATTACCGGGTAAAAGGAGACCGCCACTCGCTCCGCCTTGCGTTCGGATAAAGCGCGTATTGTAGTGGCCCGGATGGCCTGCAGATAGAGGCTTGCTAGAATCCCGCGTCGCAATGAAAAGAGCGAAGCGGCGTCTCCTCTGTTACTCATCATGCGCATTCTCGTCACCGGTGCATCCGGCTTTGTCGGCGCGGTCCTTTGCCGGGAGCTCGTCGCGAGCGGGCACGCGGTCCGCGCGGCGGTCAGGAGGACGGGTCCGCCGGGCGTCGCGCCGCCTGAATTGCAGCAAGTCCCGATTCCTGATATCGCTGCCGAATTCGATCGGCGCGCGCTTCTCGATGGCGTCGATGCCGTCGTTCACCTTGCCGCGATTGCCCACCGCTCAGTCGGCTCGGACGCGGAGCTCCGGCGAGTCAATGTCGATGGGACGGTGCGGCTCGCCGAAGCCGCGGCCGGTTTCGTGCGCCGCTTTGTATTCTTGAGCTCGGTAAAGGTACACGGCGAGGACTCGGGCAGTGGGGCGTATGAGGAAGCCGACGCGCTACGGCCCAAGGATTCCTACGGCCGCTCCAAGCTCGAAGCCGAGCGCGCGTTGACGGGCATAGCCGCCCGAAGCGGGATGGAGCTCG
>WNGM01004884.1_pt1 | contig 10529 bp, 6 predicted proteins | sample 5400571 | NCBI WGS metagenome assembly WNGM01 (sample SAMN13153378, study PRJNA577476) | soil metagenome | isolation source: 100 cm soil or saprolite under Garry oak tree replicate 2 | place: USA:California | collected 2016-06-15 | reverse complement strand
CCCTCGCCCCGCCTGATCCCGCCCGGTCGCCGGACCTGCACCTCGACGCCATGGCCGAACGGCGGCCGCGGCCGCGGCACCGGCAAACCCGCGGCGGCGAGCTGCGGCCAGATCGCCTGCCAGGCGAAATGGCCGAGGCAGACAATGGCGCGCAGGCCCGGGACGACGAACCCGAGCTCCGCCGTGAGCCAGGGCGCGCAGGCGTCCCGTTCGGCCACCGACGGCTTGTTCTGCGGCGGCGCGCACCGCACGGCGGCGGCCATGCGCGCACCCAGGAGGCGCTGCCCGTCGCCGGCCGTGACGCTGGTTTCCTGGGCGGCGAGACCGGTCCGCCAGAGCGCGGCGTAGAGCACGTCACCGCTGCGGTCACCGGTAAAGATCCGGCCGGTCCGGTTTCCCCCGTGCGCGGCGGGAGCCAGGCCCAGGATCAGCACCCGCGGCCGCTCCGCTCCCCAGCCCGGGATGGGCCGTCCCCAGTACTGTTCCGCCTGGAAGGCCCGGCGCTTTTCCGTGGCGACCCGTTCCCGCCATTCGACCAGCCGGGGGCAGGCGCGGCACACCGACTGCCGCGCGGTCAGCTCGGCCAGCGTTCCGGCAGTAGCCGCGAGGGCGCGCACCGCGGCCGGGCTGCCCGCGACCGGAGTCGCGGGCGTCGCCGGGTCATCCGGCCAGCCGGTGCCCGGCGGCACGCCGGCCGGCTGCTCCGCACCGCCGCCCGTCATCGGATGCGCGCCGCGATCGACCAGGCGATCCCGTCGAGGATGTCGTGCTCGCTGGCCACGACGTCGCTGAAGCCGAACCTGGCCATCACCCGGTCGAGCACCAGCGCGCCAGCGCCGATCACGTCGACCCGGCCGGGATGCATCACCCCGATTCTGGCGCGCTGCTCGCGGGTCTGGGCCAGCAGCTGGCGGGTCACCTCACGGACCTGCGCGGCCGGGATCTTGGCGTGATGGATCCGGGCCGGGTCATAGGCGGGCAGCCCGAGCGCGATCCCGGCCACCGTGGTGACCGAGCCGGCCAGGCCGATCAGCGTTCGGGCCGTGGCCACGGGTACCTTCGCGGCCACCGCGTCCAGCGCCGCGTCAATGTCACTCGTGGCCGCCCAGATCTCGGCTGGCGTGGGCGGGTCCCCGCGGAGATGGCGTTCAGTCATCCGCACGCAGCCGATGTCCACCGACAGCGCCGCCAACGGCGCGGCTGCACCGGCACGGTCGCCCCCGAGCACGAACTCGGTGGACCCGCCGCCGATGTCGGCGACCAGATACGGCGGCGGCTCGCCGCCACGCTCCCGGGACAGCTCGGCTGTCGCCCCGGTGAACGAGAGGCGGGCCTCCTCATCCCCGCTGAGCACCTCCGGCGCGACGCCCAGGATCCCGGTGACCCCGCGGACGAACTCGGCCGCGTTCGCGGCGTCTCGCGTGGCGCTGGTCGCGACCATCCGGACGCCCACGGCCGAGGCCGCGGCGATCGCGGCCGCGTACGTCCTGAGCATGCGGAACGTCCGCTCCAGCGCCCCGGGCGCGAGCCGGCCCGTGGCATCCACGCCCTGGCCGAGCCGGACGATCTCCATCCGGCGGTCCAGGTCTTCGAGCTGGCCGGCCTGGGGATCCACGTCGGCGATGAGCAGCCGCAGCGAGTTGGTGCCGCAGTCGATGGCCGCGACACGGACGGCGCCATGCGGAACGGAACTCACCGGGGCCGCCTGGCGTTCGGCCGGCTGGTGTCCGGCCGGCCGGGTGACACACGGGCCCGCCCGCCACCATTCCCCGGCCGCCAGCACCGCCTCCCGCCCGAGCGGGCTCGCCCCCGGCACCGCGAGCTCGTGCGCGACGAGCGCGTGCAGGCACTTCACCCGGTCCGGCATCCCCCCGGCGCTCGGCGCGCCGGGTGGCAGCGGCTCGACACCCGCCGTGCGGGCCGCGGCGTCCCGCCGCGCCACGTAGTCGTCGTGCGCCGCCCGGTGCGCCCGCCGCAGCTCAGGCTCGGTGACGATCCGCTGCGTCATCTCCCGCATCATCCCGGCGGCCTCCAGGCGGCTCACCGTGGCGGCCGCGCGCGGGCAGGTCAGGTAGTACAGGGTCGGGAACGGGGTGCCGTCCGGCAGCCTCGGCGCCGTCTCCACGACGTCGGGCAGGCCGCACGGGCAGCGGTGTGCGACGCTGAGCAGGCCTCGCGGCGCCCGGCCAAGCTGCAGCGCGACAGCGGTCTCATCCGCCGCGGATACCACCGTCACCGGCCCTTGTCCGCCTGCTGGCCCTTGTCCGCCTGCTGCACCGAGTGCCACAGCCGCTCGTACCATGGCGAGCCAGGCACCTGCTCCGCCGCGGCCTGGCCGGGCCGCGGCTTCGGGTTGATGATCACGTAGCAATGCTGCTTGGGCAGGCACATATGCAGCCGGTCTCGCGCCTGCTTCTCCACGTAGGCGTTGCTGGTCAGCTGCTGATGCTCTTTCTCGAGCTTGCCGAGCTGGCTCGCGATCGACTGCCGCTGCGCTTCCATCTGGTCGATCTGCCTGCGCTGGCCGATGTACTCGCGCACCGGGTAGGCGAGGCTCATCGCGATCGCGCAGAGCACGACGGCCAGCACGGCGGCGCGGCTGGTGAGCCGGGCCCTCTCCTGCGCGCGGGCACCCGCGCCCGGTTTCGCCGGCCGGCCGGCGACCGGCTGCTCCGGGCTGCCTGCGGGCGGGGTCATCGCCCGGCGGCCACCGAGCGCGGGAAGGCCGCCCGGCCGGCGTAGGACGCCGCGTCGCCGAGCAGTTCCTCGATCCGGAGCAGCTGGTTGTACTTGGCGACCCGCTCGGACCTGGCTGGCGCGCCGGTCTTGATCTGCCCGCAGTTGATGGCCACGGCCAGGTCGGCGATCGTGGTGTCCTCGGTCTCGCCGGACCGGTGACTGATCACGCAGCTGAACTGGCTGCGCTGCGCGAGCGTCACCGCGTTCAGGGTCTCGGTCACCGTTCCGATCTGGTTGACCTTGACCAGCAGCGAGTTGGCCGAGCGCTCAGCGATGCCGCGGCGCAGCCGCTCCGGGTTGGTCACGAAAATGTCGTCGCCCACCACCTGCACCCGGTCACCGAGCCTGGCGGTGAGATCGTGCCAGCCTGGCCAGTCCTCCTCGGCCAGCGGATCCTCGAGCGACACGATCGGGTACTCGTCCAGCCAGGACGCGTAGATGGCGGTCATCTCGGCGGCGGTCTTCCTGCTGCCCTCGAAGTTGTACATGCCATCGGCGTAGAACTCGGAGGCGGCGGCGTCCAGCCCCAGCGCGATGTCCTCCCCGGGGGTGAAGCCCGCTTTGCCGATCGCCTCGACGATCAGGTTGAGTGCGGCCTTGTTGTGCTCCAGGTCAGGGGCGAAACCGCCCTCGTCGCCGACGCCGGTGGCCAGGCCGTGCTGCTTGAGCACGGACTTCAGCGAATGGTAGGTCTCTGCCCCCCAGCGCAGCCCTTCGGCAAACGTGCCCGCGCCGACCGGGAGGATCATGAACTCCTGGATGTCAACGTTGTTGTCCGCGTGCGCGCCGCCGTTGAGGATGTTCATCTGCGGGACCGGCAGCACGTGCGCGTTGGGCCCGCCGAGGTAGCGGAAGAGCGGCAGCCGCGCCGACTCCGCGGCGGCCCGGGCCACGGCCAGGCTGACGCCGACGATCGCGTTCGCGCCGAGCCGGGACTTGTCCGGCGTCCGGTCCAGGTCGATCAGCGCCTGGTCGACCAGCCGCTGATCGTCGGCGTCGTAGCCGAGCAGCTCGGGCTGGAGCTCATCGATTACGCCCTGGACTGCCTTGGCCACCGACTTGCCGCCGTACTCGGTGCCGCCATCCCGCAGCTCGACCGCTTCGAAGGCACCGGTCGATGCCCCGCTGGGCACGGCCGCGCGGCCCAGGATGCCATCGTCGAGCGCGACCTCTACCTCGAGCGTGGGATTGCCGCGCGAGTCCAGGATCTGCCTGGCGTGAACTGCTTCGATGGAGGACAAGGAGACTCCCGGCGATGCTGCAATGACATGTCAGCATTGGAGCCTAGTAGAGCGACCGGCGGCGATCGCACAGGCCACGCCGGGCACTGGCGCGCTGGTCCGCTTGCGGCGTGATGCCCGTGCTCAGGCCCGGTGAGCCTGCTCCCAGCCCACGACCCGGTCACGGTAGGCGCGGGCTGCGGCGCGCAGCTCAAGCTCCGGGTCAAGGCCGGCGGCACGGGCGCGCGCCACGAGCGCGAACAGCTCCGCGCCGATCCCGGCCGGGGACGAGCCCGCGTCCGCCAGGTCCTGCGCGCCCGCCAGATCGGCCAGCTCGCCCGGCACGCCAGCCCGCTCCGCGCGCCGCTGCAGCTGCGCGGCCAGCGCGAGCGCTGGCTGGCCGAACGGCACGCCGTCGAGCGCGGAGGCACGCCCGCCGCCCTTGGCCTCGCGCTCCGCGGACTTGATCGCGTCCCAGTTCTGCTTGACCTCATCCGCGCCGGAGACGTTCACGTCCCCGAACACGTGCGGGTGCCTGCGGATCAGCTTGGCCGCGATCCCGCCGGCCACGTCGTCGATGGTGTACCCGGTCCCGTCGGCCCGCTCGGACGCGATCTCCGCGTGGAAGTACACCTGCAGCAGCACGTCGCCCAGTTCCTCGCACAGGGCCTCGGGATCGCCGCTCTCCAGCGCCTCCAGCGCCTCATAGCTCTCCTCAAGCAGGTGCGGCGCGAGCGACTCATGCGTCTGCCTGGCGTCCCACGGGCACTCCCGCCTGAGCCGTCGCATGACGTCGACCAGCTCGAGCAGCTTGGTCCCGGGCCTGGCCTGTGCGGGCGCTGCGCCGGGCTCGCCCGGCCGCTGCCGGCCCGTCTCCTGCGTCACCCGTGCCTCCTCGAGATCGTCATGCGGCCAACCGGGCATGGATGTGAGTCTGGTGCCTGGGTGTGCATCAGACTCACATCCACCGGGGCAGACGCCTGGCGCCCTAACAGAGCGGGGTCGACTGCGTCGCCGTGGCAGCAGGCGACGCGGCTGCAGACGACGGCGCCTTGGACAGCGTGGACGGCGAGGGGATGACCGCGTAGTTGCTGTAGTCGAGCATGCCGAACTGTGGGTTGATCTTGATGTCGAGGCTCTTCGCGGCTCGGCACTCCGAGGTGGTGAACATGGTCTGCAGGGCCTGCTGGGCCGAGGACTGGGTGGGCAGCTTCCCCCCGTCCAGCCGGTTCACCAGCTTGGTCTCGATCGCCTGGTACCGTCCCAGGTCGCTGATCATGTCCGGCGGCAGGCCGTTGGCCACCGCGACCGCGGCCAGCGGGGCGGTGTTCCCGCCCTGCTTGATCTGGGCGGTGATGGCGGCCAGGGCCTTCTGCACGTCGGTCGGCGTCACGGTGATCCGCTCCCGCTCGGCCAGCCGGTCCCTGACCCGGAACCTGACCAGCCAGCCCAGCACCTGCTGCGGCATCTGGGACACGGGGTACTGCAGCTGGATCTCGTGCTTGTAGGACTGGTAGCCGGCGTTGAGGTCGGACACCTGTGCGGACAGCGTGCCGGACGAGATCCGCTGATCGCCGACGATGGCAGCGGCACCCATCTTCACCGGCCCGCATGCGGCGACGGCCAGGCCGGCGGTGAGCATGGCACCGGCCAACTTGATCGAGGTGCGGGGCACGTCGATGCTCCTTCTCACTCTTGCTGTCCTGCCGGGGCGATACCGCTGAGCACTGCCTCGATCAGCTCCTCGCACCAGGCGAGCAGCTCCTGACCGCGCAGCGGCGCAGCGCCCACCAGCACCGTCGGCCGGGCCGGGGAGGTGCTGGCCCGGGGGGACGACCCCCCGGAACCCCCCGTGGACCGGCCTGGGCCCGCCTGCGCACCGTCCGCCGCCTTCGGCACCGGTACGAGCATGGTACGCACCGTCGGCTTGAGCAGCGTCCTCGGGTACAGCCGCTGCACGCGCACCTCACGCGACTCGGGCAGCTGCACCGGCGAGAACCGGATGTGGTTGCCCTGCTGGGTGATGTCGGTGAGCCCGGCCCGCCGGGCCCTGGCCCGCAGCCTGGCCACGGCGAGCAGGGTCAGCACCGGCTGCGGTGGCGGGCCGTACCGGTCGGTCAGCTCATCGAGGACCGCGGCGATGTCGTCGGCGGAGTCGATGGCGGCGATCCGCGTGTAGGCCTCCAGGCGGAGCCGCTCGCCGGGCACGTAGTCGTGCGGGATGTGCGCGTCGACCGGCAGCTCGACCCTGACCTCTGGCCGCTCGGCGGGCCCGTCGCCGCGCAGCTCGGTGACCGCCTCACCGATCATCCGCACGTACAGGTCGAACCCGACGCCGGCGATGTGCCCGGACTGCTCGCCGCCGAGCAGGTTGCCCGCGCCGCGGATCTCCAGGTCCTTGAGCGCGACGTACATGCCCGCGCCCGTGCCCGAGTGCTGCTGGATGGTGGCCAGCCGCTCGTGCGCGGTCTCGGTGAGCGGCTTCTCCGGCGGGAACAGGAAGTAGCAGTAGCCGCGCTCCCTGCCCCGGCCCACCCGGCCGCGGAGCTGGTGCAGCTGCGGCAGCCCGTAGGCGTCGGCGCGGTCCACGATCAGCGTGTTGGAGTTCGGGATGTCGAGCCCGGACTCCACGATCGTGGTCGACACCAGCACATCGTGGCTGCGGTCAAGGAACTCGCCCATCACGCTCTCGAGCAGGTGCTCGTTCATCTGGCCGTGCGCCACCGCGACCCGGGCCTCGGGCACCAGCTCGGCGATGCGCGCGGCCACCTTGTTGATCGAGGACACCCGGTTGTGCACGAAGAAAGCCTGGCCGTCGCGGAGCAGCTCGCGCCGGATCGCCGCGGCGATCTGCTTCTCCTCATACGGCCCGACGAACGTCAGCACCGGGTGCCGCTCCTCGGGCGGGGTCTGGATCGTGGACATCTCCCTGATCCCGGCCACGCCCATCTCCAGCGTGCGCGGGATCGGCGTGGCCGACATCGCCAGCACGTCGACCTCGGTCCGCAGCCGCTTGAAGTACTCCTTGTGCTCGACGCCGAACCGCTGCTCCTCATCGATGATCACCAGGCCAAGCTGCCGGAACCTGGTCTCCGCGGAGAGCAGCCGGTGGGTGCCGATCACCACGTCGACCTTGCCCTCAGCCAGGCCGGCCAGGGTGTCGGCGACCTCGGCGTCGCTCTGGAACCGCGACATCGGCCTGACCTCCACCGGGAACGGCGCGTACCGTTCGCTGAACGTGGCCAGGTGCTGCTGCGCCAGCAGCGTGGTGGGCACGAGCACGGCTACCTGCCGGCCGTCCTGCACCGCCTTGAACGCGGCCCGCACCGCGATCTCGGTCTTGCCGTAGCCGACGTCGCCGCAGATCAGCCGGTCCATCGGCACCGGCTTCTCCATGTCCCGCTTGACCTCGTCGATGGCGGCCAGCTGGTCCGGCGTCTCCACGTAGGGGAACGCGTCCTCCAGCTCGCGCTGCCAGGGCGTGTCCGGCCCGAACGCGTGGCCGGGCGAGGCGGTCCGCGCCGAATACAGCCGGATCAGCTCGGCGGCGATCTCCCGCACCGCGCGGCGCGCCCGGCCCTTGGTCTTGGCCCAGTCGGCGCCGCCGAGCCGGTGCAGGCTGGGCGCCTCGCCGCCGGAGTACCTGGTGACCTCGTCCAGCTGGTCGGTGGGCAGGTACAACCGGTCCGGGGGCTGGCCCCGCCTGCCCGGCGCGTACTCGATGACCAGGTACTCCCTGGTCGCCCCGGACACCGTGCGGCTGGTCATCTCCAGGTACCTGCCGACGCCGTGCTGCTCGTGCACCACGTAGTCGCCGGGGACCAGCCGCAGCGGGTCGATCCCGCCGCGCCGCCGGCTCGGCATCCGCTCATGCCCGGCGCCCGCGGTGCGCTGGCCGGCCAGGTCGGCCTCGGTCAGCACAGCGAGCTGCACCGACGGCCAGGTGAAGCCGCGGGCGATGGTCCCCGTCGCCACGTGCACGAGGCCAGCCTCGGGCGGCTCCCCGGTATCGGCGTCGCCGAGCCGCGCGCCCACGCCCTCGCCGCGCAGCAGCTCGACCAGCCGCTGGGCCGGGCCATGGCCCTCGGTGACCAGCACCACCCGCCACCGGTCGTCGAGCCAGCGGCGGACGTCGGTCACCACCCGCCTGGTATCGCCGCGGTACGCCTCGGCCGGACTCGCTTCCATCCGGTACGCATCTCGTCCGTCCCCGTCGCCCGCCTCCAGGCCGGTCTCGCCGGGACTGGAGTCCGTGGCGTCCGCCGGGTTCAGGGCTATCCGCGTGCCCGGGATCAGCGCCGGGCCGGCATCGGACGCGGCCGGGTCGGCCGCGAACGGCGTGATCGTCCACCAGGGCAGCCCGGCGTCCCCGGCCACGCTCCTGACCTCGGTGATCGGCCGGAACGCGGCCGCGCCCAGGTCGATCGGGACCTCACCGCCGGCTGCCGCGTTCACCCAGGACGCCTCGAGGAACTCCTGGCTGGTGCTGACCAGCTCCGCGGCGCGGGCCCTGATCCGCTCCGGGTCGCAGGCGAGCACGCAACCCCCGGCCGGCACGTAGTCGAGCAGCAGATCCATCCGCTCGGCCAGCACCGGCGCGAACGCCTCCATGCCCTCCACCGTGATGCCGTCGGCGAGCTTACCGAGCACGTCCGACAGTCCCGGATGTTCATCCGCGAGATCCTTGGCGCGCTCCCGCACGGCCGGGGACAGCAGCAGCTCACGGCACGGCGGCGCCCACAGGCCGTCCGCAGCGCTGTGCAGGCTGCGCTGGTCGGCGACCCTGAAGTACCGGATCTCCTCCACGGTGTCGCCAAAGAACTCGATCCGTACCGGATGCTCTTCGGTGGGCGGGAAGACGTCGAGGATGCCTCCGCGCACGGCCAGCTCGCCGCGGTTGCCGACCAGCTCGCTGCGCGCGTACCCGATCTCCACCAGCCGCATCACCAGGTCTTCGAGGTCAGCTGCCTCACCTTCGCGCAACTGCACAGGCTCGAGCTCGCCGAGGCCGCCGACCATGGGCTGCAGCACGCAGCGCACCGGCGTGGCGACGACAGTCAGCGGACCGGACCTGGGGTCGGCCGGGTCGGGGTGGGCCAGCCTGCGGAGCACCGCGAGCCGCTGTCCCGAGGTGTCGGAGCGGGGCGAGAGCCGCTCGTGCGGGAGTGTCTCCCAGGGCGGGAAGTACGCGGCGGCCGCCCCGGGCAGCAGGGAGCCGAGCGCCGCGGTGAGATCCTCGGCCTCACGGGCGGTGGCGGTCACAGCGAGGACGAACCTGCGCGCTCCCTGCGCCACCCCGGCCCCGGCCAGCGCAGCCGCGAGAAAGGGGCGCAGCGCGGGCGGCGCGATCAGGTCGGCGCCCACCGAGACCGGCGCGTCCGCCTCCTCAAGCGCACGCCGAAGCTGCGGATCATCAGCGATGACCCGGAGAAGTCCGGAGAGACTCATTGCGTCCTAAAGTCTGGTTGAACATGGTCAGCCTGCACGGTGTCGGCAGCATTGGGCGGGCAGCACAAAGCCCCCGCACGCGGCGCCGGGCGCCGCCCCGGGGCCCGAGGCTGAGCGGGCCGGCTCGCGGACGGGACCGTTCAAGTTTAGCGGCCGGCGCGTGCCGTTCGGCCGGCCGGACCTCGTTGGGCAAGCGTGTTAAAGCGACTTAATGTAGTCCGAGGGCTACGCTACGGATCCATGAGCGGCATCAGAGAGTCTGTCGGCAGTGATGTTGCGGAAGTCAGCCGGGATCGGCTGGGGCGGCACCGGGTCGCGGGGGCGCGCGGAAGGCCGGTGCTGGCCTGCATGACGGCGGAATCCGTCGCGGCCGAAACTGTCGCGGCGGAACGCTTCGTGGCGGAACGCTTCGCGGCGGGAGGCGCCGCGGCGATGACGGACGTCCGCCCCGATCACTCGGACGCTCAGCTGTTCACCCGGGCCGCACTCGACTATGCCGCGCACCGCCCCGGGCAGCCGCTGGCGCTGCTGCAGGCCGGCTGCAGCACCGCGGACGGCGAGCCGGATATCGGGCGGCTGCGCGTGACCGGCTGCGACATCACCGTCAGCCTGGTCGACGACGACAACCGGCCCGCACGGGCGGCGGTCAAGGCGGACCCCGGCCTGGCCGCAAGCACGCTGGGTGACCTGCGCACCGTGCCGCTGCCGCCGCGCTCGTTCGACATCGTGCACTGCGCGCTGCTGCTGCAGCGGATCAGCAACGCCGAACTGGTCCTGGACCGTTTCGTGGAGGCGCTCAAGCCCGGCGGGCTGCTGCTGCTGCAGACCGGAGACCGGGACTGCGCCGCCGGCTTCCTGGACCGGGTGCTCCCGCGCCCGCTGCGGGCGATGATCTGGCGCGGTCTCCGGCCGGGTCAGCCGGGCCCTTATCCAGCCGTCTACGAGCGTCTGGTGTCGGCCCGCGGCATCCACCACTACGTCCTGCAACGCGGCCTGGTCATCGCCCGGCGCCAGGCGCTGAACCTGCTGGCGGGCCAGCGCAGGCCGCCCGGGCTGCTGCTGGTGCGCGGCGCCGTGGCCCTGCTGTCCCGCGGGAGGCTGGCCTCCGGCCACGATGAGCTG
>WNGM01004882.1_pt1 | contig 10532 bp, 8 predicted proteins | sample 5400571 | NCBI WGS metagenome assembly WNGM01 (sample SAMN13153378, study PRJNA577476) | soil metagenome | isolation source: 100 cm soil or saprolite under Garry oak tree replicate 2 | place: USA:California | collected 2016-06-15 | reverse complement strand
GCGGGTGCTCGAGGAGATGGAGGCGGGTCGCTTCACCCTGGTCGCGCGCGACACGACAGAGCCGTCGCCGCTATCGCACGAGGTGATCAACGCCAAGCCGTACGCGTTCCTCGACGACGCGCCGCTCGAGGAGCGCCGCACCCAGGCCGTGATCACCCGCCGCGGGCTCGACGTGAAGACCGCCGAGGAGTTCGGCAAGCTCGACCAGGCGGCGATCGATCGCGTCAAAGAGGAAGCCTGGCCGGAAATAGGTTCCGCCGACGAACTGCACGATGCGTTGCTCGTGATGGGGGCCATTCCGAACGCGGAAGGTGGAACGCGGAACGCGGAACAACAGGAGTATTTCGAGGAGCTGGTCCGAGCCGGACGGGCGGGGACGCTGTTGCACGAACCGCGGCTCTGGATCGCCGCGGAGCGGCTCCCGATGCTGCGGGCGGCGTTCCCCGAGGCTGCGTGCGAGCCGGCGCTCGCAGCGCCGGAGCGCGAGCGCGCCAAGACCTGGACCCGAGAGGACGCGCTGCGCGAGCTGGTGCGCGGACGGTTGGAGGCGGTGGGCCCAACGACCGCGGCGCAGCTGGCGCGCGCGCTCGGCGTGCCGCTGGGCGACGTCGATTTCGCGCTGGGCGCCCTCGAGCACGAGGGATTCGTGCTGCGCGGCCGGTTCACCCCGGGTGTCGCGGATCTCGAGTGGTGCGAGCGGCGGCTGTTGGCGCGCATTCACCGCTACACGCTCGACCGGCTGCGCCGCGAGATCGAGCCGGTCACCGCCGCCGACTTCATGCGGTTTCTGCTCCGCTGGCAACGCGCCGCGGCGGACACGTGCGCCGAGGGACCGGAGGGACTCGCCGCGGTGCTCGAGCTGCTCGACGGCTACGAGGTGCCGGCGGGGGCCTGGGAGACGGAAGTCCTCCCCGCCCGGGTGGCCGAGTACGATCCCCTGTGGCTCGACGGGCTGTGTCTCTCGGGAGAGATCGCATGGGGCAGGCTGTCGCCCGCGGGCGCCGCGAACGGCGGGGGCCACAAGTCGGGGCCGATTCGCACGACACCGATCGCGCTGTTCAGGAGAGAGCGGGGAGCAGTCTGGCAGTCGCTGACGGCGCAGCCCAACCCCGCGGATCTCCCGCTGTCCCATTCGGCTCGTGCCGTGCTGGATGTGCTCGAAGGCCGCGGCGCGTCGTTCTTCGGAGACCTGGTGAACGCCACCGGGCTGCTGCGCACCGAGGTGGAGAAGGGGCTGGGCGAGCTGGTGGCGTGGGGGCTCGTCACCTCGGACAGCTTCGCGGGGCTGCGGGCGCTGCTCGTGCCGTCGGACCGTCGGCGGCCGATCGGGGGGGGCGGCTTTCGGCGTCGCGGCAGAGTGGCGCCGTTCGGCGTGGAGACGGCGGGACGCTGGTCGCGCGTCCGCGCGCCGTCGCTGCTGGGCGAGGAACACGTCGCCGAGGCGGTCGCGTGGCAGCTGTTACGCCGCTACGGCGTGGTGTTCCGCCGGATGGTGACGCGCGAGACACTGCTCGTCCCGTGGCGCGACGTCCTGCGCGTGTACCGCCGGCTCGAGGCGCGCGGCGAGATCCGCGGCGGGCGGTTCGTGGGTGGGTTCTCGGGGGAGCAGTACGCGCTCCCGGAGGCGATCGGCCTGCTGCGCGCGGTGCGGCGCGAAGCGCCGCGGGGTGAGCTCGTCACCGTGAGCGGCGCGGACCCCCTGAACCTGGTCGGTATCGTCACTCCCGGGGACGTCGTGAGCGGGCTGGCGACGAACCGCGTCCTCTACCGCGACGGCATCCCGATCGCGGTCCAGGAGGGCGAGGGGAGAGGGGAGAGGTTCCTCGTAGAGGTCGCACCCGACGAGGCGCCGGCGCTCCGGACCGCGCTGGTGCGAGGGCGCGCGGCGCCGTTGGTGCGGACCTACCTGGGGAAGACGCGCGCCGGACGCTAGGCGAACGCGGAACGCGGAAGTGCGAAGTCGGAACATGGTGGAGCGATACCGTTCCGCGTTCCCGCTTCCGCGTTCCGCGTTTCTACGAGCGAGTCACCGACACGCTCACATCGGCGGTGACGCGGTACGTACCCCACGAGTTCGGGCAGTCGTAGACGCCCTGGCCGGCGGCCGAGATCACGTTGCCGGAAAGACTGCCGCTGAAGCTGCCGGTCGTGCTCACCAGCCTGCAGCCCGTGTCCGTCGCGGCGTCTTCAAACACGTTCGCTCCCGGGGTCGGGGTGTCGGCGATGAACCAGAGCGTGCCGTCGGGACGGACCGCTCCGTTGACCGTGCCCGACCGCGAACTGCAATCGCCCGTGGCCTGAACGGCGAACGTGCCCGAGAAGCTACTGTCCGCCTGCGTCGGCACGTCGACGGTGAGCGGGCAGGTGATCGTGTAGGTGGCGCCGTACGACGTGAGGTGGACCAGGCCCGTTCCGGTATGGGAGCCTGTCCCGCCCGGGTAGAGCGCGGCGGTCACCTGCCGCACTCCGGTCGGCGCCGTGTGATCGGTCTCGCATGCGGTGATCAGCGCGAGGCCCAAGAGGGCGCTCGCGCTCTGCAGATGCCGTTTCATGAGTCCTCCTGGTTTGCTCCGGCGTCGCGGGCGCCGCTGCAGGCGGCGTGCCGCGCCGGCGGCGGGCGAGATGGTAGGGGTGCGTTACCGGGGGTAACGCGGTGCACCGATTCGAAGCGTGCGGCTGCACCGGCCTGAGGCGGGCCGCGTTACGGTCGCGTAAGATCCACGCCGACCACGGGCAGGTCCCAGTGCGCCGCCAGGATCTCGAAGCGCCGCTGCTCCTCGCGCCGGAACGTGTCCTGGTCGGGAAACAGGCGCCGCAGCTCCGCCTCGGGGAACGGCTCGTGCGGCGCCGCGGCGTTCTTCCATACGATCGTGACGCGATAGTCCCAGCGGCCCTCCTCGGTGCCGTGGAACCGTGGGGCCTCCGCGGTGACCTGCTGCACGTGACCCAGCTCGATCTGACGCTTCAACACGGGAAAGTGGTTCTTCTTGAAGAGCCGGATGAACTCGTCGGCGTACCCCCAGCGGACCTTGTAGTAGTACTCCACCACGAACGGCTCACTCGAGCCCGCCGGGGGCGCCTGCGCCGCGCCCGACAGCGGTGCGGCGAGCAGCACCGCGAGTATTAGCCAGCGCACCATGCCTCCCTCCCTGTGATCAGCGCTTCCACAATCGCTCCCACGCGTGACCCGCGAGCCGCCGCAGCATGCCCGTGCGGTCGGACCGCGCGAACGACTTGAGGTGCACGTCGCGCAGCACGCGGTCGAACCCTGCCGCCCGCTCGGCGGCGTTGCGGTACCAGGCGAGCCAGCCGAAGAGGCGCGCCCCGGCGTAGAGGGTGCGCTCCACCAGCCCGCTGACGCGCAGCACTCCCATCGCTTCGAGGAAGATCGCGTCGGCCGCGCGGCGGGGGCGCGCCTGCGTCCAGTACAGCCAGTCGTGGATCACCGCCGCGTTGCCGTAACGGCCCCACTTCGGCAGCAGGATCCAGAGCGGCCGGGGAATGGTGGCAAAGTCGGTCTGAAACCCCACGGCCACGTCGATGTGGTCACCGCTGCCTTCCCGGCCCACGTCATAGCCGAAGTCCCGCATGATCACCCACGTCTTCCCATCGGCGAGCGGGGAGACGAGCAGGATGTCGGTGAAGCGGCTCACGCCACCGGCTGCTTGAGCTTATCGAGGTACAACTTCCGGACCTTGGCCACCTTCGGGGCGATCACCGCGCGGCAGTATCCCTGGTTCGGGTTGCGGCGGAAATAGTCGCGGTGGTATTCCTCCGCGGGATAGAAGTGCTCGAACGGCGTCAGCTCGGTCACGATCGGATCGTCCCACACCTGCTCGGCCTGCAATTCGGCGATCACGCGCTGCGCCTCGGCCTTCTGCTCAGGGCCGTGATAGAAGATCGCCGAACGGTACTGCGTGCCGACGTCCCCTCCCTGACGGTTGAGCGTGGTGGGGTCATGGATCGTGAAGAAGACGTGGAGCAGGTCGCGGAACGTCACGACCTGCGGGTCGAACGTGATCTGCACGACCTCGGCGTGGCCGGTCGTGCCGGTGCACACCTGCTCATAGGACGGGTGCGGGACGCTGCCTCCCGAGTATCCCGACTCCACCTTCTCGACACCCTTGAGATCCTGGAAGGCCGCTTCCAGGCACCAGAAGCAGCCGCCGGCGAGCGTCGCGATTTCATGTGTGTCCATCTTCGATAGCTCCCTTTCAAAACGAGCTCCTTCTTAATGCTGGAGCGCGCGTCCCGGTTCCGCGAGTCCTCGCCGACGGCCGGCTGCCGTCGCTGTTCGGTCGGGTCCACGAGGACACGGGACGCTAGCGCCACTCACCCCCAATCCTTCGACTCCGGCGCCACGCGACGCAGGGACTTTAAAAAAGAGAATGGGGACGGGGGAGGGGGGACGAGGGACGGGTCCATTCCCCCCGTCCCCGCTCCCTCGTCCCCCGTCCCCCTGAGCTTCAATCCTCGCACTTCTTCCGCCAGCACGTTCACCGTCCCGTCGTCCTTCGCGAGCTTGCCGCGCACCCACAGCAACGGCTCGCCGCGGATCGCCGTGCGATACCGCTCGTACACGTCGGGCCGCACGATGACGTTCACCATCCCCGCTTCGTCCTCGAGCAGCACGAAGATGAACCCCTTCGCCGTCTCGGGGCGCTGGCGCGCCACCACGAGCCCGGCGACTTCCACCCCTGCCCTGTGCTCGAGCCGGGTCAGCCGGTCGCTCTGCACCACGCCGGGCGGCAGAGCCTCGCGCAGCAGCCCGAGTGGATGGCCGCTCGCGGCGAACCCCAGCACGGCGTACTCGGCGAGCAGCCGCTCGTCCGCCGCGAGCCCGCCGAAGCGCAGATGCTCGTGCGGGTGGTCGAGCGCGAGCTCGAGCTGGCGCCGGCCGCGCGCTTCGCCGCCGCGCTCCGCCTCGGGCGGAAGCCACAGCCCCACCTGCCACAAGAGCTCGCGCCGGGTGAGCCCGAAGCCGTCGCACCCGCCCACCCACACCAGGTGCTCGATCGCGGTGCGCTTGAGCGTGGGGGGCGCTCGCCGCACGAAGTCACCGACGCTCCGGTAGGGACCGTTCCGCTCGCGCTCGGTCACCACCGCCGTCGCCGTCTCCTCGCTCCAGTCCCGTATAAATCCGAGCCCGACTCTCACCGCATTGGAGGGAACCGCTCCCCGCTCCCGCTCCCCGCTCCCCGCTCCCTCTACTGCGCACCACACGTCGCTCACGTTCACGTCCGGCAGCCTGATCTCGCTGCCGTTGCGCAGCGCGTCCCGTCCCAGCGCGTCGAGCGAGTAGAACCCCATCGGCTGATTGTTGAAGAGCGCGACGTAGTACTCGGCCGGGTGGTAGTGCCGCAGCCACGCCGACTGGTAGGCGAGCAGCCCGAACGCCGCCGCGTGCGACTTGGGGAAGCCGAACTCGGAGAACGCGACCACCTGCGAGAACACGCGCTCGGCCACGGGCTCCGCAACGCCGCGCGCGGCCGCCCCGTTCTTGAACTCCTCCCAGAATTCCGCCATCAGCTCGCGGCTGCGCCGCCGGCTCATCGCACGCCGTAGCGCCTCTGCCTGCCCTGGCGTGAACCCCGCGAGCGCCTGGCACACCTGCAGCACCTGGTCTTGATAGAGGATCACCCCCAGGGTTTCCGCGAGCACGTCCCGCAGCAGCGGGTGATCCACCGGGGGCTGGTAGCGGCGGCCGGCGGCCGTGGCGCGGCGCTGCTCTTCCCGGCGCCGCACGTACGGGTTCACCGCGCCGCCCACGATCGGCCCGGGGCGCACGATCGCCACCTCGACCGCGAGGTCCTCGAGATTGCGCGGCCGGGTGCGCCGGATCATCTGGATCTGCGCGCGACTCTCGATCTGGAACAGCCCCACCGTGTCGCCCCGGCAGATGCGGTCGTAGACCGCCGGGTCGTCGAAGTCGATGCGGGAGAGGTCGGGCGGCGCACCCTGACGCGCGGCGACCAGCTCGACGCACTCCTCGACGAGCGACAGCATCCCGAGCGCCAGGAAATCGATCTTGATGAAGCGCGCGTCGTCGCAGGAATCCTTGTCCCACTGGCATATGACGCGGTCTTCCATCGCCGCGCGCTCGAGCGGCACGACCTCCACGAGCGGCCGACTCGAGATGACCATTCCGCCGACGTGCTGCGACACGTGGCGGGGGAGCCCCGCGATCTCCTCGGCCAGCTCGCACAGCTCCTTCCAGAGCGGCGCATTGCGCCTGCTCGCGAAACCGGGAAGCCTATCCAGTTCGTCCGACAGTCCGACCGTCCGACTGTCCGACAGTTTAGCCACCTGCTCGATCTCTCCCGGCGGCAGGTCGAGCGCCTTGCCGATCTCGCGCACCGTCGAGCGCAGGCGGTACGTGGGGAACGAGCACACGAGGCCGACGTGCTCGTCGCCGTAGCGTTTGTAAACCCGCCGGATCAGCTCCTCGCGGATCTCGCGTGGGAAGTCGAGGTCGATGTCGGGCACCGAGGCGAGGGTCTCGCTCAGGAACCGGCCGATGAAGAGCCGCGTGGCGACGGGATCGATGTGCGACAGGCCGAGCAGGTAGCACACGATGGACGACACCGACGATCCGCGGCCCCGGCCCGGGAGGAGGTTGCCGTGGGCGCGGCGACTCCCCCGCCGCACGTCTGCCGCCACCTCGCGGGCCAGGTCGAACAGGTCGTGGTACACCAGGAAGAACCCGCTGAGTCGATGGTGTTCGATGAGTGTCAGCTCTTCCGAGAGCCGCCGTTCGGCCTCGTCCCGGCGCTCCGAGCAGGGCGGGTAGCGCTCCTCGAGCTTCGCGCGGCACAGCTCGGCGAGCGCTTGCGGGGCGGGGGCACGGTCGGCGCCGTGGAAGTCAGGGAACCGATACCCGAGATCGCGGGTGAGATCGAACGCCCTGCACCGTTCGGCGAGCGCCAGCGTATTGGCGACAGCATTGGGACAGTCACGAAACAGCTCAGCGACTTCCTCCGGCGGCCGCAGGTAGAACTCGCTATTCGGGCGCCGCACGGAGTGCGAGCCGTCGAGCGTGGTGCGGTGCCGGATCGCGACCAGCACGTCGTGCAGCCGGTGCCGCTCGCGTTTGTGATAGTGCACGTTGCCGGACGCCACGACGCCAAGACGTACAGAGGCCGCCAAGTCAATCAGCGACCGCGTCAGGGCACGATCGCCGCGGACGTAGTTGCGCTGCAGCTCGACGAAGAAGTGCTCGGGGCCGAAGACCGCGTGGCAGCGCTCGGCGAGCGCCCGCGCCGCGGCCGGCCCCCCCGGCCCCCCCGCGTCGCGCCGCAGCACACTCGGCAACAGTCCGTTCCGGCACCCCGAGAGCACGATGAGCCCCCCATGCCGCGCTTCGAGCGACGCGAAATCGAGCCGCGGGTCGCGCCGGTCCGCCCGTCCGAGATGCGCTTCAGTGATCAAGCGGCACAGGTTCGCGTAACCTTCAGGCGTCTCGACCAGCAGCGTCACGTGAGAACCGTCGAGCAGGGTCAGCTCCGCGCCGGTGATCGCCTGCAGGCCGAGCGGCTGGGCTTCGCGCGCGAACGCCATCGAGCCGTAGAGGCCGTTGTGGTCGGTGAGGGCGAGCGCCGGGTAGCCGAGCTGGGAAGCCGTTAGCGCGAGCTGCTCGGGGTGCGAGGCGCCGTCCAAGAACGAGAAGGCGGAGTGGCAGTGGAGCTCGATATACATAGTGCGGAATGCGGAGTTCGGAATGCGGAATGGAAGAACGGGCGTCGATCCCGCATTCAGCCTTCGCTATGGTTTCTGCATCCACCACTCCCCGGTGATCAGATCTTCGAACAGCACCACTCGTCCACCGCCTTCTATAATCACTTCAACGCATCGACGAGAGATCGGCTGGCGCCACCATTCGTCATCGATCCGCCAGATCTCGCCGATGTCTTCGACAGCACGCAGCTTGTCTGCGGCATCCCGCATGCCGGTCGGCAGTCCATTCGCGTTGAGCTCTACCTGCACCCGTTGTGGGACATTGAGTGCACGAAGTCTGTCATTGCCATTCCGCATTCCGCACTCCGCATTCCGCACTAGGGTTCATAGTCGATCAGCGCGTAGCGACGTTCGGGGAGTCGGGACCACGGTTGCACCTCGATGACGTGGTACAGGAGCGAGCGCTTGAGCCGGAGCTTGATCTCCTGGGCGGCGGTGCGGAGGGCGCGCCGCCGCCCCGCCCGCGCGGCGGCGGTCGCATCCCGCGCGAAGAGCTGCAGCTCCGCGGTGCCGGGCACGAAAGCCGTGAACTCGACGGCGAGCCGCTCCACCGCGCCGGCGGGCGGCGCCTGCTCGAGCCGCGTTTTGAGCGGAGCGGCGAGGCGCTCCCGGTCGGCGGTCGGATCCTTGAGGGTCGCCTCGACCAGCCACGACGCGCCGTGCTCGAGCTCCGCCTGCGCGCGCACCACCTGCACCCGCCACCCGTTGCGGCGCGGATGTTTGAGCGCGCGCTCGAGCAGCCGGTCGAGCGCGTGGGCGAGCATGTCGCGCTCGGCGACCGGAGAGAAGAACATGATCGTGGCGACGATCGGCTCGGGCGCCTCACGGCCCACGACCCGCTCGACCTCCACGCCGGCCGCGAGTCGCCACAGCCGGCGGCCGGCGCGACCGAACTGCGAGACGACCGCGTCCTCCGGGAGCGCCGCCAGGCGCCCCAGCGTCTTCAGGCCGAGCTGTCGCAGCCGGCGATGCGTGTCGGGATCGAGCGGCAGCACGGCGAGCGGCTGGGAGGCGAGAAACTCGGCCTCTCCACCCACCGGCACGATCACGGCGCCTCCCGGTCTTGCGCGTGTGGCCGCCACCCAGGAGACGAACTTGCCGCGGCCCCACCCTACCCGAAACGCGGAACGCGGAACGCTGAACGCGGAACAGTGGCTGGAAGATCGCTCGCCTGTTCCGCGTTCCCACTTCCGCGTTCCGCGTTGTATCGCATCGACGATCTGCTTCGCTCCGCCGTAGATCCCCTCCAGCCCATCCGTCCCCACGTACGCCAGCCCCAGCTCGACGGGCTCGACGACCGGACACACATCGGCGAGCGCCGCGACGAGGCGCGCGAACTGCTCGTCATAGTGAACCGGGTCGGGCTCGCACAGCTTGAGCGTTGGACACAGACCGATCGCCTGGCTCACGGTGATCCCGGGCTTCACCCCCGCATGCCGGGCGAGCGGCGAAACCTGCCACAGCCGGCGAGTGTTGTCGGGCGCGAGCAGCGCGCAGGGATGGGAGGGGGACGCGAACTCCGGCCGCCGCGCCGCTTCGCAGCGCAGCGCGAACTGCGGGACCCAGCAGCACGCGGCGGCAGTGCTCTCCAAGCGGGGCGTTCGGATCATTATTCAGGCTCAAGATGGGACCCGAATATATCCCGAAGATCGAGTGGCTGGCAAGGCTGGTTACTGGGGATGTAACTCGTTGATATATTTTGACTTCAAATGGCACGTCGGAACCAGCCGAGTTTCTTCGATGATGTCTCACCACTGCCGCCGCCCGCGGCGGAGCTCGTCGAGCTCGGCCGCCGCATCCCTCCCTCCATCAAGTTTGGAGTCTCGACCTGGACCTATGACGGCTGGGCCGGCGACGTCTACCATCGCGCCTACCGCGGCGCGCAGCCGGCGCGGCGGCTCGAGGAGTACGCGCGCTACCCGCTGTTCCGAACCGTGGGGATCGACAGCGCGTACTACGACCCGCCCTCAGAAGAATTGCTGGCGGCGTACGCGCGATCGTTGCCGCCCGGCTTCCCCTGCGTGAGCAAAGTGTGGGACCGGATCACGGCCCGGCGTCTCGACGGGAAGCTCAATCCGGACTTCCTCAATGCCGATCTGTTCAAGGAGGCGGTGCTCGAGCCGTTCGCGCGCGCGTTTCGCGAGCACTCCGGTTGCCTGGTATTCGAGTTCCAGGCGATGCGAGGGAAGGACCGGCCGGAGCCGGCGGCGTGGGCCGACGAGCTCGACCGTTTCCTGCGGCAGCTGCCGCACGATTTCCGCTATGCGGTGGAGCTGCGCAATGCCGAGCTGTTGAGCGACGGGCACGGACGGGTGCTCGCGGCGCACGGCGTGGCGCACGTGTTCAACTCGTGGAGCGACATGCCGACGATCGGCGAACAGCTCGAGCTGCCGTGGACGTTCCCCGCGGGTTTTACCGTGGCCCGCGGGCTGCTCCGTCCGGGACGGCGCTTTGCCGAGGCGGTGAAGCTGTTCGAGCCGTACGACCGGATTCGCGAGCCGCAACCCGAGGTGCGTCAGGATCTGTTGCGCGTCGTGGCCGAAGCACTGCGACGGCGGCTCGAGGCGTTGATCCTCGTCAACAACCGGCTCGAGGGCAACGCGCCGGGCACGATTCGCGCGTTGGCGGCGGCGCTCACAGGCGACGAATCCCAAACGGCGGCCCTGGCTGGAGCGTAGCTCTAGACAATGGACTCGGTCCCAGAAACCGCTCCGCAGCAGCCGCGGCCGGAGCTGTCGGCGCTGGCGGCGGCGGTCCCCGCGAACATCAAGTTCGGGACGTCCGGCTGGTCCGCCGAC
>WNGM01004878.1_pt1 | contig 10533 bp, 9 predicted proteins | sample 5400571 | NCBI WGS metagenome assembly WNGM01 (sample SAMN13153378, study PRJNA577476) | soil metagenome | isolation source: 100 cm soil or saprolite under Garry oak tree replicate 2 | place: USA:California | collected 2016-06-15 | reverse complement strand
GTACACGTGAAGAGCTGCCCCGCATGACCAAGACCGAGATGGCGGATCGTATCCTCGACCTCGTGCGCCAGCGCCTACGTTCATGACGAGTTGCTCTACGCCGCGGTAGCGGTCGAGGCAGCGCGCGCCCTGGATCGCGAAACCTACACATACACCGTCCCCCAGGGCGTCGACGTCGTGCCGGGGCATCGCGTCACCGTGCCTTTCGGCCGGCGCACGACCTACGGCTTCGTGGTCTCACTGGGCACCGAAGAGCCGGCCGTGGAGACCAAGGCGATTGCAGGCGCGGGCGACGAGCCGCTGCTCCTTCCGCACCAGGTCGCACTCGCCCGGCTGGTCGCCGATCACTACTGGGTGCCGCTGATCGAATGCCTGCGTGCGATGCTGCCGCCTCGCGTGCGCTCGACCGGTTCGAGCGGGTCGGGGACCTCGACGCGACAGCGGCGCCACAGCCGCCTGCTCGAGCTGGCCAACGCGCCCATCCCCGCGACAAGCAGGCCAGTTCTCACACGCGAGCAGCAGGCGGCGCTGGAAGTTATCGCCGCCAGTCAGCTCACGCTCCTTCACGGGGTCATCGCGAGCGGCAAGACTGAGGTGTACCTCGCCGCGGCAGAGCAGGCGTTGGCGCAGGACCTTCGCGTGCTGGTGCTGGTGCCCGAGATCTCGCTGACGCCGCAGCTTGTGGAGCGGGTGCGGGCACGGCTGCAGGCGCCGGTCGCCGTGCTGCACAGCCAGCTGACCGAGCTCGAGCGGGCGCAGCAGTGGTGGCGAGTGCGGCGCGGCCAGGCCGACGTCGTCCTGGGCAGCCGGTCCGCCGTGTTCGCTCCCATCCCTCGGCTCGGCCTCGTGTGCCTGGACGAGGAGGGATCCTCGGCCTACAAGCAGGACCGCACGCCCCGATACGAGGCGGGATGGGTGGCGCGCCGCCTCGCAGAGGTGAGCGGCGCGAAGCTGGTTGCGGGGTCGGCGACGCCGAGCGTGGTCGCGTACCACGATGCCAGGCAGGGGGAGCTTGCCTTGGCCACTCTGACGAAGCGGGTGCGCGGCACTGACGCTGACATCGAGCTCGTCGACATGCGCGACGAGTTCGCTGCTGGCAACCGGCAGCCGCTGTCGAGGCGTCTCGTGGAGGCGGTCGAACGAACGCTCACAAACGAAGAGCAGGTGATCCTCTATCTCAATCGCCGCGGCATGTCCACGTTCGTCATGTGCCGGGATTGCGGAAAATCGGTGCAGTGCCTCGGCTGTTCTGTATCGCTGGTTCAGCACGCCGAGATCGACGGGCTGGTTTGCCACTACTGTGGCTACTCGCGCGCGATGCCTTCGGTATGCGACCACTGCGGCAGCCGCAACATCCGGGCGTTGGGGATGGGCACGCAGCGGCTCGAGAGCATGGTCAAGAAGCTGTGGCCGCAGGCACGTGTGCTGCGTCTCGACAGCGATGCGGCGCGTGGACCCGATGCTTACTTCCAGATCTGGGAGGCTTTCAGCGAGCGCAGAGCCGACATCCTGGTGGGCACGCAGCTGGTTGCGCGTGGACTCGACCTGCCCGCGGTCACCTGTGTCGGCGTCGTCGACGCTGACCTGCCACTGCACTTTCCCGACTACCGCTCAGCCGAGAACACTTTCTCGCTCATCGTCCAGGTCGCCGGACGTGCGGGTCGCGACGGCCGTCCGTCGAAGGTGATCGTGCAGACGAGCAACCCTGAGCACTACAGCCTGCGCTGCGCGGCCGCCGAGGACTACGAAGGTTTCTATGCAGCCGAGCTACCTTCTCGAAAGGCGTTCACTTTTCCTCCCTTCGCGGAGCTGGCCGTGCTCACTCGATCCGACGCCGACGACGCGCGGGCGGCGGCCTCCGCACGCGAGGCGGCGGATTCGATCGCGAGCAGCATGCTGAAAGAAGGCATCGACGGCATTCGGGTCATGGGGCCGTCGCCGGCGTTCATGCACCGGCTGCGCGGCGAGTACCGCTGGCAGGTGACGCTCAAAGGCGATCGGCTCGAGCGTGCGCGCCACCTCGCGCCACGAGGGCGCGGCTGGAGCTTCGACGTCGACCCGGTGAATTAGCGCGCCGGGCGCGCGCCAGGCGCGATCGATAAGCTACCGGCCGTGAGCGAGGCCCAAGAGCTCACCTCGATGGGTGCCGGCGACCTGGCACGAGGAATCGCGGCGCGCCTTTTCTCGGCCGAGGAGGCTGTCGCCGCACATATCGAACGCCAGAACGAGGTAGAGCTGAAGCTCAACGCCGTCGCGGTGCCGCTGCACGACCAGGCGATGGCCGCCGCCAAAGCGGCCGATCAGGGCGATGCCGCGGCCGGCCAGACGTTGTACGGCGTGCCGGTGACGGTCAAAGAATCATTCGACGTGCTGGGGACCGCGAGCACGGCCGGGTTGGTCGGCTGGGCAGCGAGGCTGGAGAGCGACGACGCCGAGCTGGTCAGGCGCCTGCGCGCGGCCGGCGCCATCGTCACTGCGAAGAGCAACGTGTCTCAGCTGCTGCTGTACGCGGAGTCGGACAACCCGCTCTACGGACGTACGAACAACCCCTGGGACCTCGCCCGGACGCCGGGAGGAAGCAGCGGAGGAGAGGCGGCACTGGTGGCTGCGTTCGCTTCGCCGCTCGGCCTGGGCACTGACTTTGGCGGCAGCATCCGGGTGCCGGCGCACTTCTGCGGCATCTGCGGCCTGCGCGCCACGCCGGGCCGCCTGAGCATGGCCGGGACGGCGGGCCAGGTCTTGTTCGGTCATGTGCCGACGCTGCCCGACTCGGCGGGGCCCATCGCCCGCACGGTCGCCGACCTGAAGCTGGCGATGGACGTCCTCGGGGAGCCGTTGCCCGACGCAAGAATGGAAGGGCTCGTCATCGGAATCTATGACGACGACCGCTTCATGACCGCGTCAGCTGCGGTGCGCCGGGCTGCCCACCTCGCGGCGAGCGTGCTCGAATCCGCGGGCGCGCGGGTGGTGCCGTTCGAGCCGCCAGACCCACAAGAGGCGCTCGACATCTTCTATGGGCTTGTCACCGCGGACGGCGGGGCCGAGCTGGCGAAGCTGATTGCAGGCGAGGTTCTCGACAAGCGCATCAACGAGCTGATGCAGCTCGGGTCGATGGACGGCTGGTTGCGGCCGGCGTTGGGGATCGGCCTGATGATCGGGGGGCAGAGGCGGCTGTCGCACCTGATCCGGACTACGGGTATCCGTACCGCAGGGGAGGCCCAGGCGCTCGTGGCCCGTCGAGACGCCTATCGCAACCGGTTCGAATCCGCGCTCAAAGTCGCCGGCATCGACGTGATCCTGTGCCCGCCCAGCGCGCTCCCGGCGCTGACGCACGGAGCCAGCGCAGACCTCGGGCCGGCGAGCTTCAACTACACGATGGTCTACAACGTGCTCGCCTGGCCGGCGGGAGTCGTGCCCGTGACCCGGGTGCGTGCGGTCGAGACCGACCGACGGCCCCGGGCGGTGGACATGATCGATCGCGCGGCACGGCGCGTCGACAAGGACAGTGCGGGGCTGCCCGTCGGCGTCCAGGTGGCAGCGAGGCCTGGCCGGGAAGACCTCATCCTCGCCGTGATGGCGGCGGTCGAGTCAGCCCTCTCTGGCTCGGTCGACTACCCACGGGTCCCGACCGAGGTCGCATGAGCCCAGATTGGGATTACAGGCTTCGCGGGTAGAATCGATCTCGTGGCCCTGCGACCGATTCTCACTTTCGAACACTCCGTGCTGCGCGAAAAGGCGAAGAAGGTGGCGCGTGTCGACACGTCCATCCAGCGCCTGATCGACGACCTCACCGAGACGATGCTGGACGCTCCCGGAGCCGGCCTCGCGGCCAACCAGATCGGCGTGCCGCTGCGGGTCTGCGTCGTCAAAGGCGACGACAACCAGATCTGGGGCCTGGTGAATCCCGAGATCGTCAAGCACGACGGCGTGCAGGTCGGTTACGAAGGCTGCCTGTCCTACCCCGGCTGGGTGGGCGAGGTTGCCCGGCACGAAACAGTCGTCGTCAAGGGCCGCAACCGGCGCGGCAAAGAGGTGCGCATCAAGTCGAGCGGCTTCACCGCACGCGCCTTCCAGCACGAGCTCGACCACCTCGACGGGGTTCTTTTCATCGACCGGCTCACGAGCCTCGACACCCTGCGGAGGGTCGAAGAGCTCCAGGCCGAGGAAAGAGAAGCCGCCGTGGCGGCGGCTTCGGGCTAGGGCCACCGCCTTCCTGAGGATCGTTTTCGCCGGCACGGCCGCTTTCGCCGTGCCGTCCCTGAGAGCTCTGCCCGATGCCGGCCATGAGGTCGCGCTCGTCATCACGCAACCCGACCGCCCCGGCCATCGCGGCAAGATCACCCCGCCACCCGTGAAGTTGGCGGCTCAGGAGCTCAGCCTGCCGGTGTACCAGCCAGAGAAGATTCGGGACCCCGCGGTGGTGGAGCGCCTGCGCGAGCTGAAGCCGGAGGTCATGGTTGTGGTCGCGTACGGCCAGATCATCCCGCCGTCGGTCCTGTCGATCCCCTCGTACGGAGTGGTGAACGTGCACGCCTCTCTACTGCCGCGGCATCGCGGAGCATCCCCGATCGCCCAAGCCATCCTCGCCGGTGACAGCGAGACAGGCGTCACCATCATGCGTATGGACGAGCAGCTCGACCACGGCGCCATCCTCGCCGCACGCACGACGCCGATCGGCGCGCGCGAGGATTCGGTCGCGTTGACCGCGCGCCTTGCCAGGATGGGGGCTGAGCTGCTCGTAGAGACGCTCGAGCGCCTGGGCGAGATCAGCGGTGTCGAGCAGGATCACGCCAGGGCGACGGTTGCTCCCCGGTTGCGAAGGGAAGATGGTGAGCTCAGGCCGGAGATGGATGCAGTGGAGATGGATCGGCGTGTTCGCGCCCTCCAGCCTTGGCCCGGCGCCACGCTGCCGACGTCGCGTGGTCGGGTGAAGGTATTGAGCGGCCACGTCGAGGGCGAGCGATACGTGCCGGATGTCGTGCAGCTGCCCGGCAAGAAACCGGCGCCTGCGAAGCAGGTTCTGGGCGATGCCTGAAAAAGAAGAACGCCAGCGCGACGTCGCCGTCAATCGCCGGGCGTATCACGACTACTTCATCGACGAGAAGCTCGAAGCGGGGATCATGCTCACCGGGCCCGAGGTCAAGTCGGTGCGCAATGGACGCACGAACCTGCGTGATGGGTTCGTGCGCATCGACGGCAACGCGGCGTGGCTCGAGAACGTGCACATCTCGCCGTACGCGCAGGCGAACCTCATGAACGACGAGCCGCTGCGGCCGCGGAAGCTGCTGCTGCACCGCAAGGAGATCTCGAGCCTCATCGGCAAGGTGCGTCAGAAGGGGTACACGCTGATCCCGTTGCGGGTGTATTTCTCGCGCAACCACGCGAAAGTGGAAGTGGGGTTGGCGAGGGGCAAGCGCCAGTACGACAAGCGGGAGGCGATCGCCGAGCGCGACGCCAAGCGCGAGATCGCACGCGCCATGCGCCGCCACTGAGGAGAGGGCTAGGAAGAGGCTCTCAGCTCCTCAGCGAGCATGTCCATCAGCAGCCCGTCATGCCAGGTTCCGTCCGGCCCGCGCTCGTACTTGCGCATCAGGCCGATCGGCTTGAACCCGACGCGCTGGTATGCCTTGATGGCCCGGGTGTTGTGAGCAGCTGGATCAATAGTCAGCCGGTGGTGGCCCCGGTTGTCGATCAGGAATCGCGCCAGGGTTCTGATTGCGTCAGGGCCCAGGCCCTTGCCCTGCCAGGGAGCGCGCAACGAGATGTCGATCGACGCGTGCTCATACATCGGATCCATCTCTTCCACGCATTGGATGAATCCGATGGCCTCGCCGTCGTGCTCGATCACGAATCGAGATTCGCCTTCCAGCATCTCCATCGCATCGGCGACTGACTCTGTCGGATCGCCCCACCATTGCGCGACCTTGGGGTCGGAGAAGATGCTCGTGAGGGTCGCCTCGTCGTCGGGCCGTACGGGCCTCAACAGGACCCGCTCGCCCGTGAGCACTGTATCCATCATGCCTTAGCCACTACACGCTAACGTCCCGTCGTCGGGGGTTGCCAGTCACTGGTAGGGGGTGCAAAGTCCCAGTGACAGCGGGCAGGGCACGGCTAGGTTGACCTGGCGGATCAGGGATCGGTAGCGCGGGGCGTTAGCTCCCCATGAAGGAAGCGTCCGGTCTCTGTCCCCGCCCTGGACGGGTAGGACATCACCCTGATTACGGTTCGCCCTCGAACCTCCACGAGAACATCACCGGCTGGCTCTCCACCTCTCCGCCGGCTTTGCGGTAAGTCGCGCCGGCTGCGGCGTTGTCGTCGTCGGCAAGCACCCACATGCCGTAGCAGCCGTGCGTGCGAGCCAGCTCGCGAAGCGCCCGCACCAATTCCGTTCCAATCCCCTGCCGTTGATGCCCTTCATCGACCGCAAGCTCATAAATGAACATCTCGGTCCCCTTGTCGGGGTGAGTCACCTCAACGCCGGAAACGAAACCGACCGCGGCGTCGTCCTGGTAGGCGATCAGCAAGTGGTGATTCGAATCGGCCAAGAACCGCATTACCGCGTCCGAGCGCGCTGGATAGTCGAAGAGATGCTCGGCCGCCATGACACGATCGTCATCGCCGGCACCCATGTGCTCGATGCGAACCGGGTGCTTTGATTCAGGCGGCCAGGTTGATCCCAATCGCACGCAGGCGCTTGTTCAGCGACTCGAACGCGAACTGCAGGATCTCGCTCTCCGTGTGGCCGTACTCGGTGATGTAGCGCGGATCCGGTGGGTCGAGCGTGTTGGAGATCAACGGCAGGCACTCGACCAGCGTCTTCTGGATGATCGGGGCGAATCGTGTGGCGTTCTCGCGCACCGCGTCCTGCAGCACCTTGATTCCGAAATTGACGTGCCGAGACTCGTCGCGGGCGACGGCAGTGAAGCCGCGATAAAAGCCACGATCGGTGTTGCCCATCTCTCGCATCGATTCCAGCTCGAACCGCTGACCGGTCAGGGCGAGCGTCGCCTCGATGACGATGTGGTAGAGGGTGATGCCCTCGACGAATGCGTCCATGTCTCTCGGATTGCTTGCGAGACGCTGCGATGTCGCCGGCAGCCGGTCGTAGAACAGCTCGTTGTAGCCCTCGTTGGTGTCTGGGCGGATCTCTTTTAGCAGCTGGGTCAGGTCCCTCGCGTCGGTACCCACCACCTCACGCCACCAACGCTCGAAGAACACCGTGTGCCGCGCCTCATCGACCATCTGGGTGGATAGGAAGATCTCGATCTCGGGTGACGGCGCCGCCCAGACGAACGGCGCCAGCGTCGACGTAACGCGCTCCTCTCCGTTGAAGAAAAGGCGATGGGACCACAGGGTCGCCTTGCGGTCCATCTCGCTCGCGTCCAGCCAGTCCTGCCGGTCGAGCGAGAAGTCGAGGTCGCCGACGGCCCATTGCTGCGACTCCCAGCGCCGGTACAGGTCCATGTAGCTGGGCATTTTCTCGATCCCGCGATCGATGAACGACAGGACGTCGTCGATCCTGATGTCACCCAGCTCCTTGAGGCTCGCACGGGCGATGCGCTCCAGGTCCGGTTCCAGCTTCTCCCGCTCGGTCTCAACCGCCATGGCGCTGCCGGTCCATTAGACCAGAGCCGGGATTGGCGGGGACGCCAGGCGGGTAGAATCTCACCTGCAACCGGGTTCAGCTTCGTGGGGGCGTCTGGTCTCGACGGGGTAGTTGGGCTTCGGGATTGCGAGCCGAAGGCGTGAGCGTTACAGCGCAGCGTTTACAAACGCCAACAAGAACACCGCTTTCGCCCTCGCTGCGTAAGCAGTAGAGACGTGAGCCCCGGGACTTAGATCCCGGGCGTTGCCCCCGGTCAATCCGGCGGACCAGGGAGCGGCGTCACAAAGACCGGATTGCCGCCTCAGGGGCGCTGCGGCCCTGAGGCGGGACACCCACCGCAACTGGCAGAAGTGGATCCCGTCGGGAGGAGCCGCCAAGCGAGAACCAAAATCCTGGACACGCTCGTAGAGATCCCGGGGGACACTGCTTCGGACGCGGGTTCAATTCCCGCCGCCTCCACCAAGCCGAACCAGGTTCTGAATACGAATCGACCGTACCAAAGCGCACCGTTGCCCCCCAAAGCGCGCCAGTTTGGGGGAGTTTGGGCCCCGAGCATGCCGCCCCAGCTAACCCGAACGTAGGTTCGACCCTGCTGGGCAGCTTGCCAGTGTGGATCGGGCCGCTGCAGGCTTCTTGGCGCGCCTAGCACAGGTTCGCCGGTGCCTACTGGGCGCCACCCAGCCACCGTCACCAGTTGCGCATATCCGCTGAGCAGTTTCTAGCCGACGCGGGCGAATATTTGAGAATCTCGAGTGCCAGGTTGGCGGGAAACCAGCCAACGCCAGGAAGCGCCGAGAGCGTCGAAACAGCCACTCGAATGGACATGACCCGACTTCAGTTGGTGGCTCCTGAGAGCGTGTTGGTGGCAGCCAAAGACGTTACGGCAGGCGTCGAGGAAGCCCTCAAGGCCGCCAAGAGTGTGAACGCGTCGTGGATGCGAACCGCTGCGATGGACGACAAAGCGTCGGCACAGAGTGTCGCGGCAGGGGCTGCCTTGACGGAAGCCAACCTCGAGCTAGTTCGCTTCGTTGAGGTCGTCAAGCTGAGCGAGCGATCGCCCCGGTCGTCGAGGCTGAGTGCCCGCTGTGCAAGGTCGAGTTGCGGGTCCATGACGAGCGCGTCTGCTGTCCGTGCTGCGGCGACAGCTATCGAGCAGGGCGCAGGTAAAGGCGCGCTCATTCGTCAAAGACACCAAGGGCTGCCCCTACGCAGAAAACGTAACGGCGACTTGAGGAACCTGCCATAGCCGCAGGCGACGGTTGACGGCCGCGCAACCGGCCGCATGAAAACCGCCGTCACCCGAGCGCCAAAGGAGTGCAAACGTGAAACGAACGGTCTTGGTGGCGGCAATTGCGGGCATGCTAGTGGCCGCATTTGCCACCGTGGCGTATGCAGATCCACACAATGGTGGCCCGCATAAGTCGGACCCGTCGTGCAGCATAAGTCCCAATCCGGCGGCTGTCGGTGCGACCTACGTGGTCAGCGCAACCGGCCTTCCGAGCCTGAGTCCAATCAACCTGTTCGTGACCGATCCTCTGGGGACGGTGGTCGGGAGTCCACTCGGTGGCACCGCGGACGGAACATTCGCCCTGGATGAGTCTTCGGCCCTGGCGGGCACGACCACGTACGAGTTCACGGGCCCGGTGAAGGTCAACAACACTCAGGTCTACGCAACCTGCTCGGTCGACGCGTATTGACGCTGATCGGCGATCCCTCAGATAAGCGAGAGGCGGCCCGCCGTGGGCCGCCTCTTTCGTTGACTTCTACTTGCTAGTCATCCTCCTCAGTTAGGGATCAACCACGACTGTGCAGGTGTAGGTTCCCGGCTTCAGGCCGTTCGCGGTCACTGTGACAGGGTCACTGGGACCTTGTGGCGAGTTGCCTATGCCTGTGGTTGTGCCGTTAACGACACAGGTGATGGTGCTATTCGTTACGCCGGGCACCTCTGACGTGGCCTTAACAGTGAGGTCGGTGAGCGGTGAGTCCGTGAAGGAAACGCCGTCCGGCGTGCCGCTGGAGCAGCTCGCCGCTGCGCTGACGGTCACGTCCATGGAGGCAGTGTCGATCGCATATCCGCTCGGGGCGCTGGTCTCGGTAACGGTGTAGGTTGTTCCAATCGCCAAGCCGTCGAAGCACGCTTGACCAGTGGTGTTGTCGGTCGTCTTGGACACGCCGTTGACCGTGAATGTCGCACCGCCAAGAGGATGCTGACCCGCGCTGAGGCTGTGGTTCTTGGCGGTCTTGGTGACCAGGATCGCTCCCGATCCCTTGTTGGTGTAGGTGCACGTCACCACGCTATTGGGGACGACCGTGATATTGGCCTGGGAGGGATTGGTGCCGTCCTGAGACCCGGAGCCCCCACCTGTTGTCGTGCAGCTGAGGCTGTCCAACGTGAAGTTAGCCGGCTCAGCCCCTTCAGTAACCGTGTAGCTGCCCGCCGGCACATTCTTGCAGTCCTCAGTGTTGGCGGTGCTGTCCCCGGTGGTGTTCGCGTTGTCGTTCAGCGTGAAGCTGGATGGCGATGTGTCGCCTTGACAGTACGGGGTGCTGCTCGTTGTGACGGTCCCCGTCGGGTTCGGGATGGTGGATCCGTAGCTGAACTGCTGGTCGAGACCCCGCGGGTTAGTGTGCTTGATGATTACGATCTCACCGCAGTTGCTGATGTTCACCGGCACGGGGGCGATGAAGTCCTTGATCTCCGCAGTGAACGAGGAGGACGAGCGGCTCTTCAGGAAGGTGCTGCCGAAAGCGGTGCACGTGTTAGCCGGGAAAACACCAGCCGCGGTCAGATTGATCGCCGCCTCGCCGAATAGCCCGGTTGATAGGGTACGAGGCGCATTCGGGGCGATGGGATCGGTCACGTTACCTGGATTGACTGCTCCCTCAGCATCGCCCGCAGCGCTGAGATCCACCCGGTTACCCCAGCA
>WNGM01006567.1_pt1 | contig 10534 bp, 9 predicted proteins | sample 5400571 | NCBI WGS metagenome assembly WNGM01 (sample SAMN13153378, study PRJNA577476) | soil metagenome | isolation source: 100 cm soil or saprolite under Garry oak tree replicate 2 | place: USA:California | collected 2016-06-15 | reverse complement strand
TGGAACCAGCAAATGCCCTCCTGGCTCCTCCCCCAGCTGAGATATCCAGAAACATATTTCAACACTCAGCAAAACGTGTACAACTTCTACTTCCAAACAGACCCGTTGCAGTGGCAGCGGAATGTCTTCCTACAACAGACCGAGACCACTCGGTTCATTATCACTCCCATCAACGGAACTCTAACGTGGGCGGCTGTCAGGTTGGTGGAAATCTACAACAGTCCCTCTCAGAACCTAGCAGGTCTCTACATTGCTCCAGCAGGAACCAGGACGGGGCAAGTTTATCTCATTAGGTTCCCGGAAGGAACGACGGTTATCGGACCTAACTCAGCCATCTCAGCCGTCTCAACTGATCCGATAATCAAAACTCAGCTAACGCTTCATCCCGACTGGACAAGCGGAAACATACTCCTCTATTCGGTGAACACTCGGTTGATCTACGTCATTCCATACTATGGAACACAAGGTATCCTGACCGTTCCAGAAATGGTGGCAGTAGTTGACGCTTCCACGAAACAGGTCGGCCATTATTTCATTCAAGACCCTACCAGCTCCACCGAAGTAGGCGGCGCAACCACACAGGCGGTGGCAACCATCGGCATATCAACTACCCAGACGACCGTCACCGGCAATCTGACGTCTATCGACCAGTACGTCCAGGGGGGAAACACTCGATGGGATATTGGAATAAAGACGACCACTGGAACAGTTCAGGTTCTCGCGAAAGCAGAGACCCTCACAACAACAGATATTTTCAAGATATACAATACAGGCATTGGAAACAAGATTACCGTCGTAGCGGACAAGACCACGTCCCCCTACACGGTCGTGAGTGTTCAATGAAGGCTGTACAAAGATCGTCGAAGATGCCTAGACGGCTCCAAACACCAAGCCGAGTAATCCCATCCTCAGCACCACACCGTTGCCTACTTGTGGGAAATATTTCGCGTGGCTAGTAGAGTCGACACTAGAGTCTATCTCATCGACCCTCGGCAACGGATGCATAACTATCGAGCTCTTCTTTGCCCGTGCCAACTCATCCGATGTCAGTCGGTAAGAGCCCTTGACCTTCTCGTACTCTGCGAGATCTCCGAACCGTTCCTTCTGGACTCTCGTCATGTAGATGACATCCAGTTCTTTCAGATGCTGTTGTAACGATGTGGTTTCTTCAACGTCTATTTTTTTCGAAACTTCCTCCAACACCTCTTTCCTCATCTTTAGTATCTCTGGGGAGATGAGGACCAGTCTGACTTTGTATTTTGCGAGGGCGTAGGCTAGCGAGTGAACTGTCCGGCCGTACCGCAGGTCGCCGATGAGTCCTATTGTAATACCGTCAATGGCGCCGAGTTCCTTTTTGATCGTGTAGAGATCGAGCAATGCCTGAGTGGGATGTTCCTCTGCTCCCGAACCAGCGTTAATCACCGGGACTCTTGAGAACTCTGCGGCCATTCTCGCCGCTCCCTCCAACGGATGTCTTACGACCAAGACATCAGCGTAGTTCTCGACGACGCGCACCGTATCTGCGAGGTTCTCGCCTTTCTCAACAGAGGTCCCCTTTGTCTCTGCGAATCCGAGAGCGGTCCCGCCGAGACGAGTCATAGCAGACTCAAAGCTCAGCTTCGTACGCGTGCTCGGCTCGTAGAATAGGGTCGCCATTATCTTCCCATGAAGCATATCCGATCCACTCTTCGCCAGAGGCTCCATGACCTGAGCCATGTCCAGAATCTGGTCAATCTCTGACCTAGAGAGATCGCGAACGGAGACAATGTCCCTGCCAACAAAGTTAGATGTGGGCGGCATGCCAATTACTAGCTGAGCCGAGGAGTCCTATAACTATCTTCAGAAGAGAGGGACCAATGACAGTTCAAGTTCTCGCGATAACATCCGACCTGTTCCTTCAATCGAGAATCACGGAGCTATCAAAGTCGCTGGGTGCAAGTGCCAAGCTGGTAACAACTGAGGAAGACCTGCTTAGACAGGCGAACTCGAACCATCCGAACTTGGTCATCCTCGACCTAACCGCGTCAGAGTATGACCCATTCTCGTGTGCCCAGAAACTGAAGGCTATGGCCTCTTCACCAAAGATACTGGGCATATTCCCCCATATCAGAACGGATCTCAAGCTGAAAGCTGAGAAGGTAATGATCGACTATGTTGTTCCCAACTCTGGTTTCCTCAAGACTCTGAAGAGTGTCTTAGAGAAAGAGGTCAAGGGCAGGTGAGCTGGATCGTCAAAGACCTATGGGACACGCTGGAAAGGCGTCGCGGAGAATACGAGAGTCTTTGGCGAGATCGTACGTTGCGGGCGTTTGAAATTATCAACTGGATTGCCAGTGAAGTGAGCGAACGCTGGAGTGTTCTCATACAGATCAACTTCCCACCCGGCCAGGAAAGACCAGTAGCCGCCCGTATCGGCCGTAGAAACGTAAGCATTCTAGTAGACAAGAATAGGAAGAAATTCGAAACAATAACAGAGGCTGATATCAAGCGAGCAATTCAATTGTTAAACCCCCAATCTTTCGACCCTGCCCGTTTCGGGCACGATGGATTCAGGGCAAATCTTTCTACCGGACGTATAGACTGTCTGCCGAGCGGGGTCCATCTATGGTGCGACCTAACACCGGAGGTCTTGGAGTTCCTCGACTGGATATTCGTTAACGGTTACGGGCTGAGACCCGAGTCTCATGTTTAGGAGGCCGGCATGAGCTTCTTGCCTAGTCTTCTCTCAATGTCCATCTTGGCTCGCCTCAGCTGCCTCGCACGCTTGAGCAGCTCGATAAGATAGTCCAAGTCGACTATCGGGCGCAGGGCTGGATACTCCCATGGAGTCTTGTTAATCTCGTCAGGATAGATCATGTAACCGTTAGGATAGTGCGTCAGCAGTATCCCCGTAGGGTCAGTTTCTAGGACCTTAGAGAACTCGCGTAGGGTGTATCCTGCCTTCTTGAGCTGTTCCAGCGCTCTATCGAGCTCATCGCTGGCCCTCTCCAGCTCGGCAAACATCTCTCCCCTGTCGCCATCTCCCATAGAATATCTGCCTAGGACCCTTATTCGCGAGAAACGGGGTTCCCCGCGGGCATAAGCGTTCTTTAACCCAGACACCCCCTCGCCCGAAACAAGAACCCCTCCGCACGTGGAAGGGCGACCAAGGCAAAGGTCCACGGGACCTAGACATTGCGATCAGCTATTCGGTTTTGACTTGGCTTCAGATTGCCTCCGAGTCAGGACAAGTTTCCATAGGATGAGGGCTCCTCCAACAATCGTGGCTAGCACTGGTCCGACGTATCCTGCCAGGAAGAAGCCGAGTGGCGATGCATTCTGGCTTATCCATAGTTGGAAGAAATAATTGGACTGGTATTCGTTGGAGATGGCAACGAGTAGGCCTATTGTAATCACGAACTGAGCGATGATGATTGTGCTCACCGCTCGCGATGGTTCGCGACTGCTAGTTTTCGGGACCACGGTTGCCTTCGCGGTCTGGGCGGATTTCGGGTTCGGGATTAGTAGAGAGCTGATTGCTCCCAGCGAGACGAAGATACCCGCTGTGAAAGCTGCCCAGCGCGTTCCTTGCGTAATCGCGTCATAGAGGATCGAAAGTACGACTGGTGCATTCCGACCGAAGCTGGCGATGAAGGATTGGTCGATTCCGCCAGAGAGTCCTGAATTGAAGGCAGCTACCAGTACGGCTCTTTGTTGTATGCTGAAGTTGGCGGTACTTACTGCGAGGTCGGCCACTCCAACTGCGGATATTTGAGCTACCAACACTGCGCCGATTACCGCAATGCCGAAGGCTGAGCCGATCTGTCTTACGGTATTGTTGGCTCCGGATCCTACTCCGGCCTTCTGCCAGGGTATACTCTGCAACACGGTGCTCGTGAGCTGGCTAATAGCTAGACCAACCCCCGCGCCATAGATGACGAGAATGGGGTACAGATAGTAGACGGGATTGTCGACGGTGATGATCTGGGACAGGCTGAAGAGCGCTATGGCTTCAAGGGTCATGCCTGTGGTGACAATCCACTTGGGTCCAAACCTGGTTGCTAGTACGCCGGCTACTGGTGCAAAGATGAAGACTGAGATGGCCATTGGCAGGAATGTGAGTCCGGCATTGAACGCGGATAGTCCCTTGACTGTCTGCAGGAATATTGAGATGATGAATACTGCTCCGAATTCGCCCATAGCAACGATTGTTACGGTGAAGAGCCCGTACCTGAAGCCCTTGAATCTGAGGAGGCTGAAGTCAAAGAGAGGAACCCTCCCGCTTCTTAGTCGGCGGATCTCGTAGAAAGTAAACAGGGATAGTAGAGCAAGCCCGGTTACGATCGCAACCAAGGGAAGGGAAACGGGGTTTGAAGTCGACCATGATAGGCCTGCCGCCCCGAATTCACTTGCAGGAACAATCCACCCGTAGGTTTGAGCTTCAATAAACCCAAACAGCAGACTGGCCAGACCTATAGTGATGAGGACTAGCCCGGCATAGTCTGCGGTGTACTTAGGATCCTTGAACCGGGTCTCCTTGATCGCGAATAAAGCGCCGACCAGGGCTGTGATCCCTATCGGGATGTTGATGAAGAACGCCCATCGCCAAGTAAGAGTCGGGTCACTCGTGAAGTAGCCTCCCAAGACTGGTCCCAGAACCGCAGCCGCGCCCGCTGTTGCGCCCCATATCCCGAAAGCGACACTGCGCGCTTTGCCGGTGAAAGTGGTTGTCAGGATTGACAGGGTGGAGGGTGAAGCCATCGCTGCACCGAATCCCTGAACTACCCGGCCCACGAGAATCTGAGTCAGATCCTGTGAGAATCCATCGATGATAGATCCGGCGATGAACAGGGAGATTCCGCTGATGAAGATCCGTTTTCTGCCGAACTCATCGCTGAGTTTTCCCCAGGTAAGAAGGAACGACCCGAAGACCAGAGCATAGAGTGAGGTGATCCATTCTAGGTCCTTTAGCGAGATCCCGAAGTCTTTCTGGATTTGATACTGAGCAACGATCACTATCGTTGCGTCAATCACGATTATTGCAAGGGAGAGGCTCAGGACGAGCAGAATGAGAAGCTGCTTTCGTTCGATCTTGGCCGATCCTGGAGCCGACGCTGGACTTGCGCCTCCTGATGACGGGCCAGATGGTTTGCTCTGGCTCTCTCCTGACATTGAAACGGCCTCACATTTGTTCGGGGTAATCAAACATTCCCGTCAGAGAGATTCTCGTGACCTATGAGCTGTGAAACATCTAAGAACTCGTTCGGCAAGACAGAGTCTCAGATTGCCAAAGGACCTTCACACGGGCCGGTACAGAATCGAGCCGGGACATGAAGTTCATCTAAGCGATATCGACCCAAACGATACTTCCGGTTTCGAGGGAAAAGATGAGGATGAACAGAGAGAATCGAAGAGGCTCAACGAGAAACTTAAGCAGCTTCAGGAGATGCTCTACGCAGAGCACGAGCAGAAAATCCTAGTTGTTCTGCAGGCTATGGATACTGGCGGCAAAGACGGAGTCATTAATCGAGTCTTTCAGGGAGTCAACCCACAGGGGGTCCGGGTGGCACATTTCAAGGAACCTACCCCTGAAGAACTCGATCACGGTTTCTTGTGGCGGGAACACAGACAAGTGCCTGGAAACGGCGAGCTAACAATTTTCAATCGAAGCCATTACGAGGGCGTCCTTGTCGAGAGAGTTCACGAGATCGTCCCGGAGAAGGTCTGGAGTCATCGGTACCGGCAGATCAACGATTTCGAGAGATTGCTCTCTGAAGAGGATACGACGATACTGAAATTCTATTTGCATATTGACAAGGATGAGCAGAAGAAGCGTCTGCAACAGCGGTTGGACGATCCTTCCAAGCGGTGGAAGTTTAGTGGTGACGATATGCCGGAGCGGAAATTCTGGAAGGAATACATGAAAGCGTACGAGGATACCCTCAACAAGACCAGCATGGAATGGGCCCCTTGGTATCTCATACCAGCCAATCACAAGTGGTACAGGGATTTGGTGGTTTCCCGCATAATCGTGAAGGTAATGGAAAAAATGAACTTGCACTATCCGAAAATCGGCAAGAAAACACTCCCAAGTAAGATTGAGTAGTGTCCTGTTAGCTTGCTCGTAGAAGAAAATTCCACGTTCACCGACCCCTGCCTATCCTTCCTTCCTCCATGCCGTCTTTAGCCACAATTCCCTGAACCCGGTTGCCCGTAGAGGCCCGCATGGGGCACGGGGCCTTCAAATAAGCGCCAGCCATGATTCTAGGGGTAAGTCTTCTCTGATGCGGACCCTAGTAGCAGAATGCCAGATTCCCTCGGCTCCCTCCAGGTATGAGGAGGTTGAGACCATGGCCGAGAGCATAGGCTACGAGGTAATCGACACCATAGTCCAGCATCGTAAGAACCTCCACCACACCTACTGCATCGGACCAGGAAAGCTAGAGGAGATCAAGATGCTCGTCGCCGAAAACGACATCGAAGCCGTCGTCTTCGCCAACACCCTCCCCAGCGCCCAGATCTTCAAGATACAACGAGTCCTCGGCGGAACAGACATCAAAGTAATCGATCGCAACCTCCTGATTCTCGAAGTCTTCGACAAGCGTGCCATGACAAAAGAAGCAAAACTACAGATCGCCCTTGCAAAGCTCAAGTACACGTTCTCCTGGGGCAGAGAATTCCTCAGACTCGAAGGCATCCTAGGCGGACAAGTAGGCTGGAGCGGACCCGGAGACTATCCCTACCATGACTACGAGAGGACGGCTAAGAAACGAATCGCCAACATGGAGAAGGAACTGAGAGAGCTCTATTCCAAGAAGGATGCTCTTAGAGACCACCGGCGAGAACGAGGCTTCCCAATCGTAGCACTAGCAGGCTATACACAGAGCGGAAAAACCACATTCTTTAACCGGATGTCCGCCGAACACAAAGATACGGGACTAGGACCCTTTACCACGCTGTCCACATTCGCGAGAAGAATCGACCAGAACAATGGGGGCGATAATTTCAGCTTCATACTAATCGACTCCATCGGGTTCATCGAGGATATGCATCCAACGATCCTCAAGGCATTCAACACGACACTCGGCGAGATAACGAACGCAGATCTAATCCTTCTATTCGTTGACGTCAGCGAAGAGCTAGAATCAGTCTTCAGAAAGCTCAACGCCTCAAAAGAGATTCTCAAGAAAATAGCAGCCAAAGTACCCCTAGTCATATGCGCAAACAAGACAGACCGTTCCAGTGCCCAACAACTACAAGAGGGGAAGAAATTGATCTCCCGAACCTTCGAAGGCGTTCCACTCATCGAGCTAAGCGCGTTGAAAGGAATCAACACGGATGAGGTTGTGAAGGAGGCCTATCATCACCTCAACGGGTCCGCCTCCCCCTCCCCTAGTAGCTCTCTAGAGCTACCCTCCTCTCCATAGTAGATCCCGAGAAATCCTAAAATTCTTCAATGCCATCAGTTGAAGATGGGATGTTCTAAGTGGAATTAAGGAAACTTCAACGAACACCAGACGGCACCTACCTAGTCACCATACCCAAAGCATGGGCCAAACGAGTCGGACTAGAACAAGGATCCGTCGTTTCCTACGAAGAACGACAAGACGGAAGACTCCTACTATCCCCGAGAATCGATGAGGAGAGACCGCCCCTCGAAGTCATACTAGAAGCATCTCCCTTTGTGAGACGAGAGATCATCGAACGATACCTTCTCGGATACGACGTAATCCGCATCCAATCCAAAGACAGCCTCTCCCCAGAGACAAGAGACGAGGTGCGAAAGACTACAAAACGGCTCGTAGGTCTGGAGGTGTTGGAAGAGGACGCGAAGAAGATCGTCCTACAATGCCTGATGGAGCCCTCTCTCCTCAACCCCGAGCGCATCCTCCGACGGCTCGAAATGCTGTCCATGCCCATGCAGATAGACGCAGTCCAAGCCTTCGTCGAATCCAACACCGAGCTAGCTAACGGAGTCGTTGAGAGAGATGAGGAAGTCGACAGATGGTATTTCCTTTTGGTTCGACTCGTCCGAGCGGCTATTGCCGATACATACTTACTGGAGAAAATAAAAGTCTCCTCGGTCGACTGCCTAGACTTCCGTCTCTTAGCAAGCTACATCGAAACCTTCGCCGACTACGCAGTAACTGTAGCCGAGAACACCCAAGACAAAGTTCCCGTTCCAAAGGAACAACAAATCCTGTTCCAGAAGATCGGAGCCTCAGTGAATACGATGTACAAAGACGCCGTCGGATCAGTTCTCTCACGAGACCTCAAACTAGCCTCATCGGTAAGCCCGAAGTTCAAGGAGACCAAGAAGATACTTGCCGAGGCTGAGACAAGCATCGCTAAAGCCCCGCGTCCCATGGTCAACCACCTCGTCGCCGCACTGATAGCCTTGAACAGAATGTGCGAAGTCTCTGTAGACATATCAGACCTCACCATCACAAGATAGACAGCCAGTTCGCGATAACTGGATAAGCCGCCACCACGCGTTAGGTAGGCTCTAGAAAGGTCGCTAGATGTCAGAGGAGAGGAGGAAGGCAATCGGCACCATACTGGAAGCGGGTTTCCAGATGGAAAGCGACGCCTTCAAAGCTCTAATGGAGATCAGCAACGCAGGCCAGTTGGACCCTCTTGTCAAAGAGGTCCTTCGAGTCGCCGGAACCGTGGAACCACGACCTGCATCGATCAGCAGAGACCTGGTTCTCAAGGCCGCCGAACACCTAGACCTTTCCGAGAAGACCCTGAAGGCAGATCATTCTGGCCCAGGGCACGGGCGTCGTTTTAAGATGAGTCTGCTCTTCAGGCAGAGAATGGACACCCGAAACGCCGGTACAATTTCTGACGCGTTGTCAGGCGGGTCAAATGGGCGAGGCCGTTTCATCTGCATGGTTCTAGACAAGAGGGAAAGAGGCGACCGGATCTTTCTAACGGTAGACGACTATGAAGATGAGGCCACTGTCCTCGTTGGGAGGCAGAACCCTACAGTGTATGAGATAGCGAGAAAGATAGTCAGAGACCAGGTCGTCTACATCCAAGCCCGGAAGAGCGCCGGTCCTTTGCTTGTTGCCGAGAGCATCATTCTGCCCGAGATTCCGGATAGAAAACCGGCCCATGCTAACGAAGAGATCTACGTGGCTCTAGTATCTGACGTTCATGTTGGGAGCAAGGTGTTTCTCGAGGACGAGTTCCGACGAGTTCTAAGCTGGTTGAAAGGCGATATCGGAACGCCGAATCAACGTGAAGTTGCCGAGAGGGTGAAGTATGTTCTGATCGGGGGCGACCTTGTCGACGGGATCGGAGTCTACCCCCGCCAAGAGGTGGACCTAGCTGTTCCAGACATCTACGAACAGTACCGGCTGGCAGCCAAGTTCGTCAGCGAAATCCCAGAGTACATGGATGTGGTCTTGATACCTGGTAACCACGATGCTGTACGCCAGGCCTTACCGCAACCCGCTATACCGAAAGATTTCGCGGGACCCGTATACGACTCACGGAAGATTACCTCGCTAGGGGATCCGGCGGAGGTTCGCCTGCACGGAGTCCACTTTCTACTCTACCACGGGACCAGCCTGATGGATATTCTGAGCGGGGTCCCAGGCCTCGACTATCAGCGTCCAGTGGAGGTCATGGAGTATCAACTTCGAGCCCGGCACCTATCACCAGAGTATGGAAAAATGACCCCCATTGGTCCCGAACAAGAGGATTTCTTGGTAGTGGAACGGGTCCCGGACGTTTTCACCTCGGGACACATTCACGTCTCAGGAGCGGGCGTTTACAGGGGAACAACAATAGTGAACAGCGGCGCGTGGCAAGGACAGACAGACTATCAGAAACGAATGGGGTTAATCCCTAAACCCGGAATCCTTCCCGTTGTTAACCTGAAGACCCTTGATGTCAAGATGATCAATTTCCAGTAAAACTTACGAATGGACCTCAAACAAATCTCTAGACCACTACTTGTCTAAGAGACATCTGCCCTAAGGGATCAGTGACGAAGACGGTGTATGAAATCATATCTCTCGGTAACCGTAGCTGAAAATCATGGGCGAGACTACACTTTCGTTCTATCTTCCATTCGAAATCGTTGATGATGGTGAATATCAAGTCTCAATCGAAGGGAGAGAAGCATCGCTCAACATTAAGCGAGAACAAAGGTGTAACGAAGATTTCGAGAAGTTAAGCGGCTTCGCTGTGGAGGGAACAGGAAGTGTTACGATTACGAGAGACCCCTGGGGCATTTCGGGATTCACGAGAGTCGTAGTCCGGATCCCACGCTATGTCCCGTTTGAGGAATGCAGACTGGAAGCCCAAAGATATCTCAACAGATTAATTCAGGTCTGGAGATTCTTTACCAGGTACCACTGGCTTCCGTATGTAGCTGACGATGCAATTCTATCATTTGAACGAAGCATTCAAGAGGCGAAACGAAAGAGCGAAGCAATTTTCGGTTTCGGAGTCTTCAACAAATTCTTCTACCCGTCAAGGACGATAGAACCGAACAGGGTGATTGCAAGTATTCGAGCGGGCTTGTCTGACGAGCTCAGGATAC
>WNGM01013613.1_pt1 | contig 10537 bp, 13 predicted proteins | sample 5400571 | NCBI WGS metagenome assembly WNGM01 (sample SAMN13153378, study PRJNA577476) | soil metagenome | isolation source: 100 cm soil or saprolite under Garry oak tree replicate 2 | place: USA:California | collected 2016-06-15 | reverse complement strand
CGACCAGGTGCTGGACCAGTTCGCCCCCTGGAACTGGCCCGCCGGTCGGAGCCGAACGGAAACTGGGCCGCGCTCGTGAAAGCCACCCTGACCATCGCCGCCATCAACCAATGGCTCCGAGCATTACGAAACACGGCCTAGCTACTTCCCCCGGATAAACAGCGAGCCCTCGGAGGTGGTGGAGCGTCGAGGGTGACTGTCCGGCTCGCTGGCCGGTTGGTGGGTCTCTGCGTTGGTTGCGGGTGGAGGTTTGGGCTCAGGAGGTTTGGGCTCGGGTGGGGTTAGCCTGAGCTGCGGCGGATCGGCAGCCGGGCCACGGTGTCCAGGTCGTAGGCCAGGACTGCCCAGCTCTCCCAGGTCCTGGCGCCTTGGGTGCCTTTGAGCCTGGACCGGCCGGCCCCGTAGTTGCGCTTGAGGTGGGAGATCCTGCCCTCGCAGCCGACTCGGAAGCGGGCCCGGCGCCGACGGGTCCGCCGTGATCCGGCGTTGCCGGTGTCGCCGGCGATGAACACCTCGGGATCTCCCGCAACGGCCAGGGCCTGCTCGGTTCTGGTCCTGAGGAACCCGGCGTCCACGGCGGCCTCCCGCACGGTGATCCCCAGCTGGTCCAGTTCGGCGGCGGTGGCGGGCAGCAGGGCGTTCTCGTGGGTCGAGCCGGCCTCCAGCTTGGGCGGCAGCAGCAGTCCCCTGGCACCGCGGCGGGTGTTGGCGGTGACCTCGGTGAGCTGGACGACGTCGCCGAACTCGGTGGGTTTGGACAGCTTGCCGCGCCGGACCGGGCGGGCGTCGGGGTCAAACAGTGACACCAGCCGGTCGCCGATCTTCTCCCCCGGCAAAGCGCATCCGGGTCTGCTCCACGACCCGTTCGGCCAGGTTGATGGCCTGCTCCAGCGCGGCGATCGCCCGGGCCCGCCCGGCCCGGGAGATCCCCGCGGCGCGGGAACGGGACCGGCGGGCCTGGGCCAAGACCCGCTTGGCCTCCCGTACCGACGCCCGGGCCTGGGCGGTGGCCTCCAGGGTCAGGCGGCGCACCGCGGCCTTGGCGTCGCCGGTGCGCCGCCGCAGGGTGCGGCCAAGCGCCCGTAGCCGTTTGCCGACGGCGCGGCTGCGGTCTTGGACCCGGCGGGTCACGGTCGGGACGGCCGCCCGGACGCGGCGGGCGGCGCGGGCAAGCACCCGCACCGCGTCGGCGGCCAGGCCGGCGTCGGTGGGGTAGCGGATGTCGGCCTCGGCGACGGTGGAGTCCGAGCGCAGCGCACGAGGCCGGAACCGCCGTTCCCGCAGGGCCTTGCCGATGATCTCCCGGATGATCTCGTCCACGACCTGGGGGCCAAGGCGGCGGGTCAGCTTGCGCACGGTGGACTCATCCGGGACGTCCTCGGTCAGCGGGACCTGGCAGAACCGCCGCAGGTGCAGCGAGTCCGACACCTCCCTGGCCAGGGTCTCATCGCCCCATCCGGTGCGGTGCTCGGGTGACCATGAGCCGCAGGTAGGTGGCCATGGGGATGGTGGGCCGGCCCCGGCGCAGGGGGTCGCAGGCCAGCTGGGCTGCCTCCGCCTGGAACCGGACCCGGAACGGGGCCACCATCCGCGGGTCGGACAAGACGTGGTCGAGGCGGGCCAGGTCTTCGGGCAGTGCCCGTACGCCGTCTGGCAGTAGGTAATCCCACAAGGTGTCGGGGTGGTTGGCGTGCAAGGTGAGCATCGGCCCTCCAGATGAGACCGGCATCTAGCAGTATAATAACTGCTAGACCACGATCGGGGAAGGTGGAGCCGATGAGGACCGAAAACACGAGCCTGACGCCGCTGGAGGCCGAACTGGACCGGCTCAAGGCCCAGATCGCCTCGGTCGGGTTCGTCTCCTCGGGCAGCGTGGTCCGCCGGTTCATGCCCTGCGGCAAGCCGGGGTGCCGCTGCCAGGACGACCCGCCGCAGCTGCACGGCCCGTACTGGCAGTGGAGCCACAAGGTCGGCGGCAAGACCATCACCCGACGCCTGACCCAAGACCAGGCCCGGCTCTACCAGCAATGGATCGCCAACCGCCGCCGTATAAGCGAGCTCCTCGCCCGAATGGAACAGGTGTCGGGCCGGGCCGCGGAGATCCTCCTACGCGATACCGCCCACACCCGCTCCCGGCCCGTTCAGACCATCGCCCAGGCCCGGTAGCCGCCGTCGAATATTTCCGGGGGAAGTAGCTAGTTCCCGGCAGCACGCGGCCTGGGGTTGTGCCCCGCGGCCGACCCGTCCCGGTACGGGGCCAGGAACGCGGTCAGCGCCGCCAGCGTCTCCTCGGGGGCCTCCTCGGCGAACCAGTGGCCGGCGCCGGGAATGACCGCGCTCTGCACGTCGTTCGCGAGGAGCTTCATCGCGCTGCCGACCTGCCCACCCTGGCTTGCCGCCCCGCCGATCCCCAGGACCGGCATCGTCAGCCGCCGGTTCTTGCGCTGCTCGTTCTGCGCCATCATGGTGTCCCACTCGCGATAGAACGCGAAGCTGCCGCGCAGGGAGTCGGGGTTGGAGAGGAGACCGACGTAGTAGTTGATCACGTCGTCCGGGAGCTTCCTTTCGGCCTGGATGGCGAACTCGTAGCCGAAGTAGATGTCCTCCCGTCCCCTGACGAGCTGTTCGTTCACCTCGTCGAGCCGGTTGACGGCGATGTGCCAGAGCTTGTTGTTGAGCGGCTCGGGGACGAAGAAGGGCGGTGAGGGAACCGCCCCAGGGGGCCCGGGGACCTCAGCGAGGGCCACACGCTCGACCCGGTCCGGGTGATCGGCGGCCAGCGCGTAGCCGATCGGGAGTCCGGTGTCGGTGCCGACCACGGCGAACCGCTGGTGACCGAGCGCGTCCATCAGCGCGACCAGGTCGCCGCCGAGGGTGCCGGGGTCGTACCCGTCCTGGGGCTTGTCGGTCAACCCGATACCGCGCTGGTCGACCGCGACGACCTCGAAGTCCCGGGCCAGCGCCGGCATCACCATGCGCCAGGCGTACCAGGTCTGCGGCCAGCCATGCACCAGCAGCAGCGGCGGGCCGTCACCTCCGATGACCGCGTGCTGGCGCAGTTCACCGGTGTCGATGTACCGGCTGGTGAACGTGCGGGTGAACTCTGCGGGGAGGTGCGGCGCGCCGGAGACCGAGCCGGGGCCTTCCGGGGTGGGCAGCCGGGTGGAAGATGCGCTCATGAGGATCCCCTTCCACAAGACTTGACGGACGTTTGTGCAGGAAGCTGGAGTGGCTGCCGTCGGCCGGCCCGGCGGTCCCATCAGGTGGTCGCGGTGACGGGCGGCTCAGCGCGGCGGAGAGCGTCGTCGCGAGGACGGCGATGGACAGGACAAGGTCTCGATGTCCTGGTTGAGGCCTGGTCGAGGAGCTGCTGGCCGCCTCGGTGGCGAGTGGGTGGACCTCGGACGGGTCTGGCGCGCCGCCGCTGCCCAGTCCTTCGTCGAGACCCTGACGTGACGCGCGCAGGCGCTCGACGACACGGCCCGGCAGGTCCTGGCGGCGGCCGCGGTCCTGGGCCGCCGGTTCGACTGGCGGCTGCTGGCCGCGATGGTAGAGCTGGAGGAGGAAGCGGTGGTCGCCGCCCTCGACCTCCCGCTGGATACCGTCGTCGGCCACGTTCTCCACCTCCACCGCCCCGGGTGTCACCGTGGTGCTCACACTGGACTCGGCCAGGGTGAACCGTCATCACCCTAACCGGGTGATTCCAGACGGCGACCTCCGCCAGCGGCTGTCCGGCTGACCTCGCATTACGGCGATGCTGCGCCCTCGGTGTCAGTCCCGGTGTCAGTCCACCAGCCAGTACGGGACGGCAGGGGAGGTAACTGGCTGGATCCGACCACTGACCTGAGCTGCACCAACAGCACTCGGGACCACTCGGCGGACATTGAGCACCAGCCTACGGATCTAGCGCTCGCGGGAGCGCTTTAGCCGTCTCCTGCCATGCAACCGGCTCTTTGGGCAGCGGTGCCATGGCCTCAGGCTTGCACGGCGGGTCGATGCTCGTGGTCGACCTGGAGCTCATGCACTCGCAATCGCTGCACCTCAAGCTCCTCAATCTTGAGCCGCCGGACGACCGCACGCCCGATCGCCAGGCGCCCGATCGCCATGGCGCCGACAGCGCCGGCCCCGACGGCCGCCGACCCGACCGCGAGCGCGCCAACGCGAACCGCGCCGAGCTGCTGCGGGCCACCGCGGCGCCTGGGGGTCCTGCGGAATGGGCGTTGGAGCCTGTCCATGATCGATCCTCCTTCGACTGACGACCGCAAGGGTCATGCGACCGCGAGCCAGTCCGGGAAGCGGCCGGCGAGCGACGGAGCCCACACTACTGGCGGGCTGTGCGCGCACGCCCATGCCAACGCGGCGTGGAGTCGGCGCGGGCGTCAGCCCCGGCGGAAGAGGCCGCGGTCATTCCGTTGGTCATTCCACCACGCACTACGGGGCCCGACAGAAGACGATCAGGCGGACGGCACACCCAACGTGAGCTGCTGCAATGTGACCAGAGCCAGCTCAATGGACGGCCGTTGACCGACTTCTAATCCGCGGGTCGCGGGTTCGAGGCCTGCCAGCGCTCACCGACCGGAATGTTGCCCGGACTCTCCTCAGCAGCACGACAGCGGCAGCAGACGGGCAGCAACCACCCGTCGGAGAGACCGACAGAGACGCAGGAGAATCGTGATGAACCATGGACCCGCTCAGATGCCTACAGTAGCTTCCACCTGCGCGTTTCCTGCGATCCTCCACCTGTCTTGACGACGTCGAATTACATCGGCGTAAGTCGTCGCGGGATCTGACACGGAAGAGGTCACAGGTTCAAACCCTGTCGCGCCCACCGGTAGGAATTCGGTAGGAAAGCGGTAGGCCCCGGTGGGAGAGCGATAGGAATCCGGTAGGTCGGCCGGCCTCATCTCGTGGGCCTACCCCGATTGAGCGAGCGTGCTCTCCTGGCGTGCGGCGGCCGTCGCGGGTAGGGGCACCAGCTACCTGCGATGCCCCAAGCTGCCGTCACTGCCGCAAGGTCCTGCCGGCTGCACATCTGTGGTGGAGTGGTCGTGTCCTAGCCTCGTCTCCCATGTCGCGGAGGATGAGTAGGCTCCACGTGTCTGCGTATCGGAGGTTCACTGTGGCCAAGCTGATCTACTCGGCGATCACGTCACTCGACGGCTACATAGCGGACGAGGACGGCAACTTCGACTGGGCTGCGCCGGACGAGGAGGTGCACACCTTCGTCAACAACCTCGAGCGGCCGGTCGGCACCTACCTCTACGGGCGCCGGATGTACGAGGTGATGGTCGCCTGGGAGACCGCGCACACCTTCGCCGACCAGCGGCCCGTCATGCAGGACTTCGCGAAGATCTGGCAGGCGGCCGACAAGGTCGTGTACTCCAGGACGCTGGCGGCGGTATCCAGTGCCAGGACGCGGATCGAGCGGGACTTCGACCCTGAAGCGGTCCGGCAGTTGAAAGCGTCGGCGAGACGTGACATCAGTGTGGGCGGTCCCCACCTCGCCGCCCAGGCGATCAAGGCCGGGTTGGTCGACGAGTACCACCTGTTCCTGGTGCCCTTCATGGTGGGAGGCGGCAACCAGTCCCTCCCCGACAATGTCCGCGTGCAGCTGGAACTGCTGGACGAACGCCGTTTCGGCGGCGGCGTGGTTTACCTCTGCTACCGCACCAGGACGTGAGATGATGGCGATGCTACCGGACGTCACGGGCTAGGCGCTTGCGGAATCCGGATCGACAAGATGTTGTCTATGCGGCGGCGCTGCTGGTGGTGATGCCGAGGTCGTGGAAGAGGGTCGGCATGCCGATGCGCAGGGTCTCGTAGTCGCGGTCGATGGCGGTCCAGTGGGTGGGCTTGCGGCCCAGTCGGGGGCTGCGGACACCGGCCACGATGGGGCCGATGACCTGGTCGCGGAGGGTGAGCAGTCCGGCGATGGTCGGCCGGTGGCGGGACCTGGTAGCGCCGTGACCGGCCGGGTTTGACAACCAGGTCCTTGCCGCGGAGCTTGCGCAGGTCGTCGGCGGCCTGGCGGATGGTGGAGCCGGTCGGGGCGCCGATTGCCTGCACCTTGGCGGCGAGGTCTTTGACGGCGATGCCATCGGGTGCGGCGGCCAGGGCCAGGACCGCCGCCAGCGCGGCCCGGATCCGTGGCTTGTTGAGGTCGATGCCGCCGATGCGGGTGTGGCCGATGCGGGCGGGTAGCGGCAGCCGGTCGAGGGTGCCGTCGGGCAGGTCGCCGGTGTGGACGCAGTCCAGGGTGGTGCAGAACCGCTCGGTCATGCCCGCAAGCCGGGTGACGATCCGGGGGAACCGCTGGATCGTGCGGTCGCAGCCCAGCTGTCTGGTGTTGTGCACGGTCGCCTCCACCCGCAGCACGTGTTCGCCTTTGGTGTAGGCCTTCAAGCTCAGCAGCCCGAAGTGGACCTTGAACCAGGTCAGGTCCCACCGAGGGGTCTCGATCACGGCTGCCAGTCGGGGCGAGGGGTCGGCGTTGCCGTCCCGGCGTGGGCGCTGCTTGGCGCCAAACAGCGTCCGTAGGGTTGGCACGTCCAGTCGGGAGCGGGTCCGGTCGACCAGCGTGTTGACCACGCGGTCCATCTGTGCGCCGGACCCAAACAGCAGGTTGCGGCTGTACTCGACCTGGTAGACCGAATACTCGTAGCCGAAGCCGCTGCGGGCCTGCTCGGTGGCGTCCAGGCCAAAGCACCGGCAGGCCGAGGAGATCCACCGCTGGCGGACCTGGCGCAGGCGCCCTATCGTCGCGTGCTGCGACAAGGTGGCTGCGACCTGCGCCAGGGCCTGCGGGTCGGCGACTGCGGTGAAGCAGTTGCCCTCCTTCGTGAAGCCGATCCCGGCCGCCTGCGCCTGGCAGGCGACCCACTCGTGACCGTTTGCGATGACCTGCGCGCCAAACGGCGGATGTCCCGACAGCTTGATGGTGAGGTGCCCCCACTCTGAGTTCATGATGTGAAACGAGTCGTGGTTGACGAAAGCGGTCTTCTTCTCAAGGTTGCCGATCACCCCGCTGGCGGAGCGCTTGACCTCCCAGACGGTGGCGGCAGCCCGCGCGACCAGGATCAAGAACACCCCCACCCCCACCGTGTGGCTGGCCAGGTACTCCTCGGCGATGCGGTGCTTGCGCTCCCCGCGGCCGCAGTCGATGACCGCACCCGCCGGGAGAACCGGCCAGCCATCCGCATCAGATGCGCATTGTCCAGCTGCTCCTCGGAGCCGTCGTGCAGGCGCCGCCACCACACCCGAAACCCGCCCGGGTTGTGCCCCAGCGAGAAGTAGGCGTTGAGCACGATGCGGTCCACACAGTCGTAGGCGCCGGCCAGCAGCTCGCCATACCGCTTGCTCAGCTCATCAGTCATGACCGGGGAGCCTAACCGTCAACTACCCGCAACCCGAACTGCCCCGTAGGGGCCACCGGTTCCGAGCGAAGTCTCGGAAGCGGCGTAGATCCTTGATGTGATTTTTGGTGCTGGTGGGAGGGGTGTTAGTGGTCGTAGGCGAGCAGGGAGCGCTTGGTTGGGGCGCCGATCTGCCAGTTGAACCAGATCGCGGCGTTGAGGGCGAGCAGGCGCTGCACGACGCGGGCCCACAGCCCGGCGGGCACGCGTCCGCCGTGCTGCTCCAAGCCGAGCTGGTGCTTCAAGGTCCAGATGATCGCCTCCACACGCTGGCGCAGCCAGTTGGGGAAGACCCCCGGGTCGGGTTCATCCCTGCGGGCCGGCCGCACCAGGGCAAGCTCAAGGCCGGCGAACAACTCCTCGGTCTGCTGGCCGGACAGGCCCTTGTCGGTGACGACCGCCGACCCCTCCGGTGGCCGGTTGGCCGGGTGGTCGGTCAGCAGCAGGCGGGCCTGCTCGCGCTCGCCCCACAGCTTGGGGTTGGCCAGGCCGAACCCGGTCACGGTGCCGTCAGCGGTACAGATCAGCATGAGCTTGGCGCCCCAGTAGAAGCGGCTGTGGGAGGTCTCGTAGCCGTAGCCGGCGTAGCCGAACAGCCACGAGCGCTTGGCCGTGATGGTGGACTGGCCACACGGCACCGGGGTGGCATCCAGCAGCCGCAACCGCTCCGCCGAGCCTGGGGTGTGGTCGGCCAGCCACCGCAGCGCAGCCTCCATCAGGTCGGCCACCCCGCGCAGCCGGCGGTTGTAGGCGCTCTGCGACAGCAGCCGGGGGAACAGGCGCCCAACCCGTGTGGGCGCGGCCCGCAGCCAGTGGTGCTCGTCGTTGTAGCGCAGCAGCACCTGGGCCACGGCCAGGCAGACCAGCTCGGCGTCGGTGACCGCAGGAGGGCGGCCGGGGCCGGCGCGGTGGTGTGGCCGCAGCCAGGGGATGATGCGGTCGGTCAACTCCACGTACAGTGCGGTGAGAAGAGTGTCCAGGTCGGCGATCACGGACGGCCCCTCGGGTCGAAGGTGTGTCAACACGCCGATCTTGGGCACTCTTCGTCATTTCCGCACGCCCTCCAACCACCAGCCCATCAATACGCATCAACGATCTAGCGGGGACGTCATAGCGCACGTACCCGACGCCGGAGTCGTCTTCGCCGGGGACATGCTCTTTGTGGGCAGTACACCCGTGCTGTGGCACGGACCGGCGGAAAACGCCATCGCCGCCTTGAAGCTGCTAGGGGGTCTGAACGCGAAGGTCTACGCGCCCGGACACGGTCCGCCGGCAACGACGGCCGACATCGCCGCGCTCACTGAGTACTGGACCTGGGTCGCCGACTCCGCTCAAGGCCAGCGCAACCGCGGGCGCTCAGCGTGGGCCGCCGCCCGCGACCTCGCGCGGTCGGACGAGTTTCGGCGGTGGCGGACCTGGGAGTGCCCCGAACGAATGGTGATCAACGTAGCCACCGAGTATCACCAGCTGGCCGGCCACCCGCCGCCGGCCCCCAACCCGGTACGCCGCGCCCGACTCTTCGCCCAAGTGGCCGCCTTGGCCAAGGAGATCGCCGGGCAGAGCGGATAGCTCGATCATCACATGGGGAGGAGTCTGATGGCCACGATCACCACCACCGACGGCACCGAGATCTTCTACAAGGACTGGGGCAGCGGGCAGCCGGTCGTGTTCAGCCACGGCTGGCCCCTCAACGCCGACGCGTGGGACGACCAGGCGATGCTGGTCGCCGCCAGCGGCTACCGCGCCATCGCCCACGACCGCCGCGGCCACGGCCGCTCCAGCCAGCCCTGGACCGGCAACGACCTGGACACCTACGCCGACGACCTCGCCGAGCTGATGGACACCCTCGACCTGCGCGAGGTGATCCTGGTCGGCCACTCCACCGGTGGGGGCGAGGTGACCCGCTACATTGGCCGGCACGGCACCGCCCGGGTCGCCAAGGCCGTGCTGGTGGGCGCCATCCCGCCGCTGATGCTCAAGACCGACGCCAACCCCGGCGGCACCCCGATCGAGGCGTTCGACGCCATCCGCGCCGGCGTGGCCGCCGACCGCTCGCAGTTCTACAAGGACCTCAGCGCACCGTTCTACGGCGCCAACCGGGCCGGGTCCACCGTATCCCAGGGAGTGCGCGACAGCTTCTGGCTGTGGAGCATGCAGGTCGGGCTGAAGGGCGCCTACGACTGCATCAAGGCCTTCTCGGAGACCGACCTGACCGAGGACCTCAAGCGCATCGATGTGCCGACCCTGATCATCCACGGCGACGACGACCAGATCGTGCCCATCGGCGCCTCGGCCCTGCTGTCGTCCAAGCTGGTCAAGGACGCCACCCTGAAGGTCTATCCCGGCGCCCCGCACGGCCTGTTCGCCACCCACAAGGACCAGTTCAACGCCGACCTGCTGGCCTTCATCAGGGCGTAAGCCCGGATGTCGTCGAGGCTCAGTACGGCAGCGCGTCCTTGCGCAACGACCTGGTACCAGCTTGTTGCGGAAACCCGAGTCCGCGCGGTAGGCCGTGGTGTGCGACCATGCGGCAAATAGCGGTCGGGAGGTGTCGTGGACCAGGACGAGCTGCCGGTGGCAGACAGGGCCGCGCTCCGCGAAGCCGTCCTCGGGTTTTACGAGGACTCCATCCGGTTCCTGGTCGTGCAGCCGAGTGGGCGGGTGCCGCGGCGGCCGCGGCCGACGCGCTGCTGGCCTACCACCTGGCTGGCCGGCAGATCGACGATGTACTGCTGGGCGAGCTCGGCTGGCCCGACGTGCCGGCGCTCAGCGGTGTCATGATGCAGGTGATCCGCGATGGCGTGGACCTTGGGGTTAGGACTCGAGAGCAAGTCGGACTCGGGGCCCTGAGCCCAGAAAGAGTCGGCCGAAGATGCCCGATGACGGCTTTCCCGCGATGGCCTATTGGGCCCGCGTCACCCTGACCGTCGTCGGCGCGCTCGTCCTGCTCGCGGCGGCCTGGAGGGTCCGGAACATCCTTTTGCTTGTGCTCGTCGCGGCGGTGCTCGCCGTGGGCCTGGACCCGCAGGTCCGCTGGCTCCAGCGTCGGCGCCTGTCCCGCGGCTGGGCGGTGACGATCATCCTCCTGGTGAGCGTTGGGCTCCTGATGCTGTTCGCCTGGCTGG
>WNGM01017478.1_pt1 | contig 10538 bp, 4 predicted proteins | sample 5400571 | NCBI WGS metagenome assembly WNGM01 (sample SAMN13153378, study PRJNA577476) | soil metagenome | isolation source: 100 cm soil or saprolite under Garry oak tree replicate 2 | place: USA:California | collected 2016-06-15 | reverse complement strand
ACCATCACGCAGTTGGCACCCGCCTGGGCGGCACGCTGCGCCGCCCGCCAGCCGAGCGCACGCCGGCGAACACCGTGCAGGCGATCAGCTTCGCCGCGTACCACGCCGCCGTCGACCTGTTCCCGGGCAGCACCTCGGTCTTCGACCCGGTGATGCGGCGGCTCGGCTACGACCCCGGCGACCGCTCAAGCGACACCTCCACACCGACCGGGATTGGCAACGTCGCCGCCCACGCCGTGCTCGACTTCCGGCACCGGGATGGCGCCAACCAGCTGGGCGACGAGCCGGGCGGCAGTCCCGGAATCCCGTACTCGGACTACACCGGCTACAGCCCGGTCAACGATCCGCTCGACCTGCGCGTCCCGTTCGACCCGACCACTGTCCACGAGCCGAACGCCTGGCAGCCGCTGCGCTACATCGACGGCAACGGCAACGTCGTCACCCCAGCGTTCGTCGGAGCCCAGTGGCCGCGCGTGCGCACCTTCGCCGTCCGCCCCGGGTCGCTGCGCTCCACGACCGGCCCGGCTAAGTACGGATCGGCCGAGTACGCCGCCCAGGCGCAGGCCGTGGTCGACCTCAGCGCCGGTCTGACCGACGAGCAGAAGATGATCGCCGAATACTGGGCCGACGGACCGCACTCGGAGCTACCGCCAGGGCACTGGAACCTCTTCGCGCAGTTCGTCTCACGCCGCGAGCACCACCTTCCCGTCGCGCAACGGATCGAGCGCGACGTCAAGCTCTTCTTCGCCCTCACCAACGCAGTCTCAGATGCCGGCTGCTGCGCTTGGGACAACAAGCGGGCCTTCAACTCCGTCCGCCCGATCACCGCCATCCGCACCCTCTTCCGCGGCCAGCCGGTGCGCGCCTGGGCCGGCCCGTACCACGGCACGAAGCTGATCGACGGCGCGACCTGGTTCCCCTACCAGCCGGCGACCTTCCCCACCCCTCCGTTCCCCGAGTACTCCTCCGGACACAGCAGCTTCAGCGCCGCAGCCGCCGAGATTCTCAAGCTCTTCACCGGCAGCGACCGCTTAGGCACCTCAGTCACCCTCCCGGCCGGTAGCTCTCGGGTCGAGCCAGGCGCGGTGCCGACGAATGATCTCACGCTCTCATGGGCCACCTTCTCCGAGGCAGCGGATCAAGCAGGCCTATCACGCCGATACGGCGGCATCCACTTCGAACAAGGCGACCGCGACGCGCGGGCAACCGGCTCGATCGCCGCCCGGCTCGCATGGCAGACCGCGCAACGGTACTGGCGCGGCAGCTGAGGCCCCGCCATCGCCGACACGCTCAGCGCACTGCAGCCGCCCAACCCGTGACCCGCGCTCACCGGTGTAAATCGTCCGCGAAGAGACCGGAGCCGGAACACCGCATAGTGCCGGCGGGCGGAGGACTCTCCAGGCGTGGGTGAAGCAGGGCCGGATCGCGCGCCATCCGCGGGACGGTCAAGATGATCGTCTCGATGAGCAGATGATCGCTCGGTTTCCGTGAGTTGGAGGCCCGGGTGGCGGCATCGGTAGCAGTTGCTCCAAGACGGACCGATTGGCGTCCCGCATGGTGATCGACTCGTGTGACGAGAACCAGACCCACAGCGTCTCCGCGAGCGCTAAAGGAAACGCTGGAGATTCCCCTTGCGGCATAGGGTTTGTGTGCTGGACAACCAATGGGCCGGCGAACGCGTCGGGCTGTCCTTCATCCCGCCGGGCGAACCGTGGCGCAACGGCTACGTCGAGTCGTTCAACAGCAGAGTCCGCGACGAATGCCTCAACATCAACATCTTCTGGTCCCTCGCCCAAGCACGCGTGATCATCAGCGACTGGAAGGAGGAGTACAACGACCACCGCAGGCACTCAGCTCTCGGCTACCAACCACCAGCCCGCTACGCTGCCGCCTGCACCCACCGATGAACGACTCTCACAAACGGTGGATCGGCGTCGGGCACTCGAAGAGCGCCGGAACGGCAGTATTCGACGTAGCTGGCCGGCTTCGTGCAACTGGGCCCTGCCGTTGCGGTCGCCGTCGAGGGGCGCCGAAGCAAGTTGCCGGCAGCGGTGAACCGATGCCAGGGGCTCGCGTAACCCGCTCGTTGCCATCGGCGAACGGATGCACGCATGCGATGGAGTCGTGCGCGTAGGCGGTTGGACTGCGGGAGGCAGAGCAACCAGTGCCCACGCCAGTCAGCAGAATGGCCATTGGTTGTCCGGTCGGCGTCGAGGATCCTGTCCGGTGGACGCCAACATTTCCACTCGCGTGGCGCGCGCTCCGTGTCTGCATCATTACTGAGAGTACGGTCCATTCATGGTGCGCGGGTTTTCTCCTCGAATCTGGTTGAAACTCGTTGCGATCGCTGTGAGTTTCATAGTTCCCCTCGCCCTGACGACGTACTTCCTCGTCAACGAGAGCAGCATCAAGATTAACTTCGCCAAGCAGGAACTACGAGGCGACCGCTATCTGCGACCGCTCGGCCAACTCTTGGTGGACGTCACGCTCCACGGGGCCGCGGTGCGCCGCGCGGACACCGCTGCAGCGGAGAACACGGAAACTCTCGTCGACACAGACTTCCAACGCATCCTAGACACCGATCGCGAGCTCCATAACGCGCTGAAGACGACCAGCGAAGCACTGAACACCCGCGGCCGGGCCTCAGCGGCGCCGTCACGACTGTTGGCGTCGTGGAAGACCTTGACGGCGACGGGCGGCGTCGCCGGCGGCGAGCTACTCCATGACCGGCTCCTTGGCGATATCCGCACGTTGATCACGGCCGTGGGCGACTCGTCCAAGCTCATCCTCGATCCCGACCTTGACACCTACTACTGCATGGACGCGTTGTTACTTCAAGAGCCTGCGCTCGAGGATCTAAACGGGCTGGGCGACGCCATCGACCGACTGCCCGCCGGCGGAATCGGGGTAACGGCCGACCAGCGAGCCGGGCTGGCCGGCGCCCAAGCCCTCTTGCGCTTCCATGTCGATGCCCTCCAAGCCGATCTGGAGACGGCGTTCGCGGAGACGCACAACTTCAACAAGGACGGCGAGTTGCAGCGCATCCTCTCGCCGCTGCTGGCCGGCGCGTCCGCTGCGACGAGCGCGGTCGCGGACCAGACAACGGCGACCGTCGACCACGCGACGTACGACGCAGCCATCCGCGGCGCCATCGAGGCTAATGCCAAGCTCTGGAGCGGCCTGTTCGACCAAGAGGACAAGATGCTGCACTCGCGGCAGAACGGCGACCTGGCCCGACGCCGGATTGAGGTCTCTGCGGTGGGCAGCGCCCTTATCCTGTCGCTGCTCTTGACCCTCTGGGTGGCGCGAAGGATCTCCCGCAATGTCGGCTCGGTCGCGTCGGCGGCCTCGCGCCTTGCGGCGGGAGACCTGGGCAGTCGGGCGCAGGTCCGCAGCCGAGACGAGGTCGGCATCATGGCGAAGGCCTTCAACACGATGGCCGACAATCTCGACGCCTTGGTCACCCAAACCGCTGACGCCGGCCTTGCGGTCGCCTCCTCGGTGAACCGGCTCAATTCGGCCGCCGATGATCTGGCGGCGACGACTACCGAACAATCGGCGGCGGTGACTCAGGTCTCAGCCACGACCGAGGAACTCGCTCGCGCGGCGGCTTCCATCGCCGAGACCGTCGACGGCGTAGCGACCCAGGCGGCGGAAACTCGAACTAACCTGCAAAGAGCCGAGGACGACCTCGGGGTGTCATCCGAGCGGACGACCGCCCTGGCGGAGCGGATAAGCGAGATCGGAGCCATCCTCGCCCTCATCAACGAGTTAGCCGACCAGACCAACCTGTTGGCGCTCAATGCCGCCATCGAAGCCGCCCGCGCCGGCGAAGATGGTCTCGGGTTCGCCGTCGTGGCCGATCAAGTACGCCGCCTGGCGGAGCGATCGAAAGCCTCCGCCGCAGACATCGCCGTCATCATCGACGGCATCCATGCCGAGACCGCCGCCACCCTCATGGCCATGGAAAAGGGAGCGAAACAGATGTCCGCCGGCCTAACCTTGCTCTCCGAAGTGACCCAAGGTACCGACCAGGTGCGTCTGATCAGCCAACAGCAACACACGGCAACGTCCCAGGTAGTAGAAACCATGGACCAACTCAGCGATGTCAGCCGCCGAGTCTCCGAAACAGCCAGGCAAATCGCCACGTCAACCGCCGCCCTGGCCTTGCTCGCCGCCAATCTGGAAAGCACGGCGGCGACGACTGGCATGACCCCGGCTGGAGTTGCCCCGCTTTGACGGACAACGTGACGACTCGGCCAGGCTCGTGGGGTGGGTCCTTCTTCTCGGCGTTGGTCTCCTTTCGTCGGGTGTCTCGGTAACCGAGCGCGCAGCGCAGTCGGGTGCCGTTGAACCAGACGATGACTGAAGGAGGCATACAACTCGTCGAAGCAGTCACCGGCCTTCACGTCGTCCACGTTCACGGGCGTGGTATGCGGCGACTCTGCCGTGGATGGGGCACCCGGTCCCGTGTCGGTCGCTGCGGGCTGGGCGGAGCGGTCGTCCGCTGCGAGGTCCAAGCCGGAAGTGCTCGTCGGCGTATGAGCGAGGACTACGAGAGCGCCGATACTGACCGCGAGCACCACGCACGCTGCGATTGACGTCGTCCAGATGCCGGCCTCCCGCGCGACGTCGATGTTGAGTCGCCGGCACGGTCCAGGTGCTTGCGGATTCGCCGGTCGTAGTCTCCGAGAGCGAGTCCGATCGCGCTGAGCACCGAGATCACCCAGAACAGCGGGGTGAGCGGCTGGAACCTCAGGTAGTCGCGTAGCGGGTCGCCGTAGTGGCGAGCGATCGAGTACTCCGCGGCGGTCATGCCGACAAGGCTGAGCACGACGACGAGAGCGCGCCAAAAGACAGCGCGTCGCCGACGCCCACGCCGATGCACACCATCGCGATGCCGGCCTCCTCGCGCGCGGCGATGACGACGCCCGCGTACAGGGCAGCCGTCGCGGCTGCGGCCGCCAAGCCGCACAGGACGATACGGACCGCGGAGCCTGTCTGTCCGCGAAGAGGCGGTGGCTCAGCTACTGACGGCTCGTCGTCCGGCGGGGGAGTCGGTTGCCATTGCTCTCCGCGGCTTTCCGCAACATCTGCGACCATTCGTCATAGCTGACGTCGTAGTGATCGCCGCCCCAGAAGCGGTATTCGTCGCCGGCTGCCGTGACGACGCAGAAGCCGTCGTCGCTCGAGGAGCGACGGTGAATATTGGCGATACTAGCCAGCGGAACTAGCCAGCGGAATGGCAGTGACCGACTCGTCATGTGCAGCGATCTGTCGCTCGAATCCATCCGCGATGGCGCTTTTCGTCAGAGATATGCCGAGCACCGGAGTCAGTCGAGCAATCCACGAAGGAACATGCACCAATTGATCCAGGTAAAGTGCCATGAGGCCACACCGGCTTCGACTGCCGGGAATCTTCAAGAAGGCTAATTACGTGGCTAATTGCGCTTGGCGGTAGGTCGACGTGGGACTCGCCGTCGCTCGGTGCTTGCCGAGCATGGCTGCCAGCACCGGAACCCTGTCCGGCACGATTTTCATGGTCGGCGGCAACGGAGGTTGGCAGAAAGTCTGCGTCCGTTCGATGCTCCGATCCGGAGAGCCACCGGCGGGCTCGCCACAGGTTGATCAACACCACAATCGCGCCGACAACGATCGCGCTCCCAATGACGTTCGATACAAAGGACTCGTTGTCGTCGGACACGTCCAATGCAATCAGCAGAGTTACACCCGGAAAACAGGAGTACCCCGCGGATGGCCCGAATGACGATCGTGCGGTGACGTTTTCCTCGCTTGGTCGATCTTCGGAATTCGGCGACGAATGTTCGCTCACGGCGCGTCCCCTCCCAGCGCGCGGCGGATTACGGTTTGACAGGCATGCACGGAAAAGGCGCCGGAATATTCGCGAGGGACAGGACTGTACTCGCTGGGTCAGCGGGAATCCATGAATCCGCGGACTGTATACGCGCGAAGCTATCCCGCCCGGGCGGCCGTCGCGGTGCGTCTCATAGCCTCTGCTGCATGACCGGGAGGAACTGGGCGGGCAATGTGGTGTTCGGCGCGAGGTCGCACGCGCGGCCCACCTCGATCGACCATCTGCAGGCCGTGGTCGCCGGCAGCGATCGGGTCCGGGCGCTCGGCAGCGGTCACTCGTTCAACCGGATCGCCGACACGGACGGCACGCAGGTGACCGTCGCCGGACTGCCCCGCGACATCGAGATCGACACGAGCGGGCGGCGCGTGCGCGTGTCGGCGGGCCTCACCTACGCCGAGCTTGCGCCTCACCTGGAGAACGCGGGACTCGCGCTGCCCAACCTCGGCTCGTTGCCGCACATCTCGATTGCGGGCGCGTGCGCGACCGGTACGCATGGTTCGGGCAACAGGAACGGCAATCTGGCGACAGCGGTCTCGGCGATCGAGATGGTGACCGCCCCGGGCGACCTCGTTGAGTTGACGAGGGCGGATGGCAGGTTCGACGGAGCGGTCGTGGCGCTGGGCTGCCTCGGGATCGTGACCCGGATGACGCTCGATCTCGTCGAGTCGTTCGCGGTCGCGCAGAACGTGTTGGAGGGTCTCGCCGACGAGAGCCTCGACGAGCACTTCGACGAGATCTTCGCGAGCGGCTACAGCGTCAGCGTCTTCACCGACTTCCGGACGAACCGCATCTGGTGCAAGCGGCTGGCGACCGATCCGCCGCCCGGCGAGCAGATGTTCGGAGCCACGGCGGCGCCGGAGCAACGCAATCCGGTACCCGGCATGTCGGCTGCCAACTCCACGGCGCAACTCGGCGTGCCCGGTCCGTGGCACCAGCGGCTGCCGCACTTCCGGCCGGAATTCACCCCGAGCAGCGGCGCCGAGCTGCAAAGTGAGTACCTCTTGCCGCGCCGGCATGCAGTGGCCGCCGTTCGTGAGCTGCGCGCGCTGCGCGAGCGGATCGCGCCGCCGCTGCAGATCGCCGAGATTCGCACGGTGGCCGGCGACGAGCTGTGGCTCAGTCCGAGCTACCACCGCGACACGGTGGGGTTCCATTTCACCTGGGTCGACGACACTGCAGCCGCGCTGCCGGTCGTGGACGCGATCGAGCAATGTCTTGCGCCGTTCCGGCCGAGACCGCACTGGGGCAAGGTGTTCGGCATACCGCCGGCGGTGGTCGAGTCCGAGTACGAGCGGATGCCTGCGTTCCGTGAGTTGATCCGTGAGTACGACCCGCACGGCAAGTTCCGCAACGCGTTTCTGGACGAGTGCCTCGTGCTGGCCTGATCCCGGCGCTCGTTAACGGTCACATCTGGTGACAGCGATGGCCTTCGATGCAATGCCCTCGCAGCTTGACAGTCCAGTCGTAACGGCATAAAACACTGACAAACCCTTTCCGGCGCTGCCCGCCCCGTCAGCCAAGGAGCGATTGTGAACGATCACACGACTGCGACGCGCCGACGGCTCGGCACGATTGCCGCCGCACTGCTCATCGGATCCGGGTTGGCGGCGATCGCGCCGCCCGTCGCCGGCGGGGCGAGCACCGAGCTGAGCGTCGATCTCGCCGCGCGCGGCGGCGCGTTCCGCGGCGGAGCGTCGGGCGTGCTGTACGGCCTCTACGACCAGGACGTGCCGAGCAACAACCTCATCGAGGGCATGGGTCTGCAGACGACGGACACCAAGGCGCAAGACGGCCAGCAGCATCCCGGGTCGGACGCCCTCGAGGTCGTCAAGCCGCTCGTGGCCAGTGGCGGGAAGGACGTCTACATCTACATGACCGACGTCTACCGGAACTTCCCGTACGAGCGGACGAGCTACGCCGAGTACCAGCAGTACCTGCGCGCCCAGGTCGAGCAGGTACTCAGCTCGCCGGACAAGGACCACATCGTCCTGGTGCCTTACAACGAACCTGACGGCAACTGGTTCAGCGGCATGCGCTCGAACGCCACTACACTCGCCGCGTTCGACGCCGAATGGCTGCAGACGAACCAGCTCATCAAGGGCCTGTGGCCGCAGGCGCGGATCGCCGGACCGAACCTCTTCGGCTACTCGCAGTTCGTCTTCAGCACGTTCCTCAGCTTCTGCAAGGCGAACGGCTGCCTGCCCGACGTGATCACCTGGCACGAGCTGGGCGTGCCGTCGACCGTCCGGCCCGACGTCGCGGCCTACCGCGCGGTCGAGGCTCAAGCCGGGTTGACGAAGCCCCTGCCGATCAACCTGAACGAGTACGCGGCCAGGTACCAGCTGACCAACCCGGCGCAGATGGTGGGCTGGCTGTCGGCGCTCGAGGACACGAAGGTCGACGGCGACCTGCCGTACTGGAACATCAACGGCTCGCTTGCCGACTCGGTCGCGCAGCAGAACGTCCCCAACGCTCAGTGGTGGCTCTACAACTGGTACTCGCGGATGACCGGCGACACGGTGCAGGTGACGCCGGGGCAGGGCACGACCGACAACACGTTCCAGGGCGTCGCCACGGTTGACGCCTCGAAGCGGCAGGCGCGCGTCATCGTCGGCGGCGGGCCGCCCGGCCCGAAGAACGTGGTCGTCAAGCACATCGATCCGGCAGTGTTCGGCAAGACGGTGCACGCCACGGTCGAGCAGGACCGCTGGAGCGGCATGACCGGCGCCGCCGCGCAACCGAGCCGCGTCGTCGACGCCGATGTGCCGGTCGGCGCGGACGGCGCGGTGACGCTGCCGATCGCCGACGGCTCGGCCGCGGCCGGCGACTCGAACTGCACGGCCACCGGGGCGCGCGTCGCCGGCAAGCTTGGCAGTGCGCTGAAGCTGTGCGGCGACGGCGAGTACGCGAGCCTGCCGTCAGGCATCGTCAGCGGCCTGAACGACTTCACGATCTCGGCGTGGGTGAATCCGTCGCAGAACTCGACGTGGTCGCGCGTCTTCGACTTCGGCACGGGCACGACGACCAACATGTTCCTGACCCTGAACGCAGGCACGCAGCTGCGCTTCGCGATCACCACCGGCGGCGGCGGCGCCGAGCAGCGCATCAACGGCACCGGCACGCTGCCGCAGAACACCTGGTCGCACGTGGCGGTCACGCTGTCCGGCACCACCGGAACGCTGTACGTCAACGGCCAGGCAGTCGGCACGAATCCGAACATGACCCTGCGCCCGTCCAGCCTGGGCAACACGACGCGCAACTGGATCGGGCGATCGCAGTACTCCGACCCGTACCTGGCCGCGACCGTCGACGACTTCCAGATCTACGACCGCGGCCTGAGCGGCGACGAGGTCGCGGCTCTGGCAGGCGGGCAACCGGGCGCTGGCAACGTCGCGTCCTACCGGTTCGACGAGGCGAGTGGCGCTCAGGCCGTCGACTCGTCCGGCAACGGCCGCGACGCGACGATCATCTCGGCGCCGAACGTCCCGCCGTCCACTGCCGCGTACCGGATCACGCTCTCGCCGGGCGGCACCGGAGCCGCGACGCCGACCGACGCGACGTGGACGCAGAGTTACGAGGCCGAGAACGCGACGCTTACCGGCACCGGTTGGAACATCAACAGCGAGGGCACGGCCAGCAACCTGGGCGGATTCGCCACGTCGGGCAACAAGGACGTCGGCGGCCTGCGCACCGGCTCGTCCACCGTGGTCACCTTCCACGTGGACGTTCCGCAAGACGGCGACTACGACGTCGCGGTGTACGACGGCAGCTTCGCGCACGCCGCTGACGTCTCCGGGCCGACGAATGTCTATCTCCGCGTCGACGGAGCTGATCCGCGCGAGGTCGACCTGCCGGTCGGCTACGAATGGGTCATCTGGAACCACGCGGACACGACCGTCCATCTCACCGCCGGCGCCCACACGCTGAGCCTGTCGACCGTCGGCGCGAATGGTGCCGCGACGGACGGCGACGCGATCATCGACAAGATCGACCTGCAACTGAAGGACCCGAACGTGCAGAGTTCGACGGTCTACGAGGCCGAGCAGGCGCAACTGCGCGGCGCGACGGCGGACTACACCAGGCAGAGTCAGTCGGGAGCGGGCGCGGTCGACCTGACGAACCGGCAGAGCGCCACGTTCTGGGTGTACTCCGCAGCCGACGGGTACTCCGACCTGGCGTTCCGCGAGAAGTTGCGCGGTACGGCTCGGGTCTCGGTGAACGGCGAACCGGTCACGGTGGAGCCGTCGGGTGTCGACTCACCGTCCTGGCTTGCGTCGACGGCACAGGTCTACCTCAACGCGGGCATCAACAAGATCGTGATGACCGGCGCCGACGGCAGCGTGCTGCTGGACAAGCTGACCGTCACCGCCGCGCCCGGCGCCGCTCGGTCCGTGTACCAGGCAGAGGACGGGACGCTGAGCGGTACCGCGCACGTCGACGACAGCTACAGCCAGGCGCACGGGGGCGTGGTCACCGGCGTCGGCAACGGCCCGGCGAACGCGTTGGCGCTGACGGTGCAGGCGCCGAAGGCCGGCTCGTACGCCATGACGGTGCGGTTTGCGAACGACACCGAACTCGAAGCGACGCACTACAACCCGGACCTGATGACGGCGCCCGCCGACATCAGCGTCAACCGCGGCCCGACCGCCCATTTCAACTTCGC
>WNGM01004871.1_pt1 | contig 10543 bp, 10 predicted proteins | sample 5400571 | NCBI WGS metagenome assembly WNGM01 (sample SAMN13153378, study PRJNA577476) | soil metagenome | isolation source: 100 cm soil or saprolite under Garry oak tree replicate 2 | place: USA:California | collected 2016-06-15 | reverse complement strand
GTGCCCGGTCACTGGGAAGGCGACCTCATCCTCGGGCTGAACAGCTCCGCGATCGGCACCCTGGCCGAGCGCACCACGCGGTTCACGATGCTGCTGCACCTGCCGCCCATGGAAGGCCACGGCGGGCCCAGGGCCAAGACCGGCCCCGCGCTCGCCGGGCACGGGGCGCAGGCCGTCCGGGACGCGGTCGCCGCCTGAATCACGACCCTGCCCGGGCAGCTACGCCGGTCGCTCACCTGGGACCAGGGCGCAGAGATGGCCAGCCACGCGCAGCTGCGCATCGGCACCGGTCTCGACATCTGCTTCTGCGGCCCGCACAGCCCCTGGCAGCGCGGCGGCAACGAGAACACCAACGGACTCCTGCGCCAGTACTTCCCGAAGGGAACCGACCTCAGCCGGCAGCGCCGGCGACCTCGCCGCGGTTGCCGCGGCACTCAACGGCCGCCCCCGCAAGACACCCGGCTGGAAGACCCGACCCAGTCGCTGGAAGGCGACGTCGAGGCGACCCGGCAGGTCCTGGACGAGCTGGACGGCGACGACGTCCTGGTCGGCCACTCCTACGGCGGCGCGGTCATCACCGAGGCCCGGACGCACCAGGGTGTCGGCGCTGGCGTACGTGGCCGCGCTCGCCCGGACAACGGCGAGTCGGTCACCACCCTCATCGCCAACCCGCCGCCGGGCGCACCCGTCCCGCCCATCCTGCCGCCCCGCGACGGCTACCTGTTCTTGGACCGCGAGCGCTTCCACGCGTCGTTCGCCGGCGACCTGCCGGCCGCGCAGGCAGCTTTCATGGCCGGCCTGGGCCATGCGACCTGCCACGAGCTGCCGTCACGGCGGGCATCATGCGATCAAACCTTCCGGCGAGGCGCTGCGGCCACCTCGGCCGGCGCCGGGCACGAGTCTGGCGGCCGCGCGATCGGGTCAGTAGAGGCTTGGGTAGGTCCTCAGGCGGCCGAGAGCCGTTCGCCGTCACTTGACGCCCTTGCACCCGACGTAGTTAAGTCTCACTACGCACGCCTCCGCCGCTCGATCTGGTCGTCCCGGCGATCGCACGTGGACGCTGCTGGCTGCCTTGACACGAGCGCACTCGGGAGAATCCATGTACCTCGGTGATCGACTCGGCCACCTGACGTACTCGACCCTGGTTCATCCCGGCGACACCTGGGCGGAGATGTGGGCGAGCCTGGTTACGTACGCGCCCGCGGTCAAGGAGATCGTCTGCCCGGACGCCGCGTTCGGGGTCTCGCTCCGCCTCTCGGCGTCCTCGGCGCAGACCCTGGCCGAGCACGCGCGGGAGCGCGCCAGGCTGAAGGACTTCCTGGCCGCAGAGGACCTTTACGTCTACACGGTGAACGCCTTTCCTTATGGGCCGTTCAAAGGGCAGCGCGTGATGGAGCAGGTCTACGAGCCGGACTGGGCGGTTCCCGAGCGGGCAAGTTACACGATCGCGGTGGCCGACATCCTGGCCGATATCGCTGCTCCCGGTATCGCGCCGTCGATCCAGACGGCGCCGCTGGCCTTCCGGCCGAACGTGTCGGGTGCGGACTACATTCTGTCCTTCACGCGGAACCTGATGCGGGTGGTGGCGCACCTGATCGAGTTGGAACGGCGCACCGGCCGCAGGGTCAAAGTCGCGCTGGAACCTGAGCCGTTCTGTTTCCTGGAGACGACCGAGGAGACCGTGACCTATTTCGAGCGGCACATCTATTCCGCCGAGGGGACCGCCACGCTGGCGTCGCTGACCGGGCTCCCGGTATCAGAGGTGGCCGGGCTCGTCCGCCGGCACCTGGGCGTGGTGTTCGACATCTGCCATCAGTCGGTGGAATTCGAGGACATCCCGCAGTCTCTCCGGCTCCTGACCGGCGCCGGGATACCGATCTTCAAGCTCCAGGAGGCCGCCGCGCTCCGGGTGGCTGAGGTGACCGCCGAGACCGTCGCCGAGCTCGGCATGTTCACCGACACGATCTACCTGAGCCAGACGACCGAGTTGCGTGACGGAAAGCTGAGGCGCTTCCTCAACCTCGGCGACGCTATCGAGGCCTGGAACTCGCGGCCCGGCGGATCCCGTGAATGGCGCACCCATTTCCATGTTCCCGTGTTCCTGGACGACCTCGGCCCGTTCGGCACCACGCGGGCCGGGATCGAGGAGGCCCTGCGCGCGCACGCGGCGTCGCCACTGTCGGACCATCTTGAGATCGAGACCTATACCTGGGACGTATTGCCCGCTCAGCTCAAGACCGGTGACATCACCGAGTACGTGACCCGCGAGATCGACTGGGTGCGCGGCCAGCTGCTGATCACAGCCGGGGGATGATGCGCTCGGCGCGCAGCCGGTCGAACAGGTCGAGGAACGACCGGGTGGAGTCCTGGTAGTCCACGAAACCCAGGACCCGGCTCTTGGACATGTCGGCGAACGTCTCGACCTTGCGGCCGAGGTCGGCGTCGGAGTGCCACCATGACGCGAGATCGGACGCCGCGTACGGTGCGAGACCGTGCTCGGCGACCAGCCGGGCCCAGACCTCGTCGGCGTGACCCATCCGGCCATCCAGCGGGGTAGGCGTGCCGGGGTACTCGGCCGGGGCGACGCCTAGGCCCTCGGCCAGCCGCGGCCACATCTGGCGCCACCGGAAGACGTCGCCGTTCACGGTGTTGAACGCCTGGTTCTGCGCGCCAGGATCGGTCGACGACCACACTACGTGCCGGCCGAGCAGCCGGGCGTCGGTGATGTCGGTGACGCCGTTCAGCTGCTCCGGGCTGCCGGGGAACACGAAAGGCTCGCCCGTCGCGCGGCAGATGCTGCCGTAGATCGCCAGCGTGACGCCCATGTTCATGGCATTGCCCAGGGCGTAGCCGATGAGGGTGTGCGGCCGGTGCACAGACCAGCTGAAGCCCTGCCGCTTCGCCTCGGCGAAGAGCAGGTCCTCCTGGTCGTAGTAGAAGTTCTGGGCGGGCAATCGTCCCTGCGTTTCCCTGAACGGAGTCTCTGGCGGGTTCGTCGCGTACGCCTCGAACGGCCCGAGGTAGTGCTTGAGCCCGGTGACGAGCACCACGTGGGCAAGCTCGGAGGTGTGTCCGAGCGCGGTGAGCGTGTTCGCGAGCATCGCGCCGTTGACCCCGCAGTTTTCCGCCTCCGTTGCCTGCCGCGACCAGGTGGTAAAGAAGACGTGCGAGATGCCGGCGTCCCGCGTGGCGTCCTGCACCGACTGCGCGTCCAGCACGTCGGCGGTCAGGTGCTGCACGCCGGGGATCGCGACGCGCCCCGTCCGCGAGAGTCCCACGACCCGCCAGCGGTCGCGGACCAGGGCCTCCGCGGTGTTCAGGCCGGCCATTCCGGTGACTCCGACGACGAGTGCCGTGCGCTCCATGATGATCGACTCCTCGGGCTTGTCGCGGGCCGTGCTGACAGCTCACCGCGGTGCCCGCGGTCAACGATTATCGTGCGTGATCCTAGACAAAGGCGTCAAGTACTGGTTAACGTCTTGCTAACCCGGACCCGACGGGGGCGGGCGATCAGTCAGAGTCAACCAGCATGCCTGGGAGCGGGGCGCCATGGTGGGTCGACTTTCCGGCAGGGCCATCATCGTCACCGGCGCCGGAAGCGGAATAGGGCGCGCCTTCGCGATGGGCCTGGCGCGCGAAGGCGCCATCGTCGGTGTCCTGGACGTCAGCGAGGACGCCGCGCAGCTGGTCAGTGCCGAGGTTCGCGCGCAGTCGCTCGAGGCCGTGCCGCTGCGAGCCGACGTCAGCAAACGGCCGGAGGTCGCCGCCGCCTTCGACACCTTCGTCGACCACGCGGGCAAGCTGGACGTCCTGTTCAACAACGCGGGGTTCAACAAGCCGATGCGCCTGCTCGACGTCACCGAGGAGAACTGGCGCGCCATCATGGACGTCAATGCGCTCGGGACGCTGATCGGGATCCAGGAGGGCGCCAGGCGCATGATTCCCCGGCGGTCAGGAAAGATCGTCAACACATCGTCCATCGCCGGCCGGCAGGGCTTCCCAAGCTTCGCGCCCTACTGCGCGAGCAAGTTCGCGGTGAACGCGCTCACCCAGGCGGCGTCGCGCGCGCTCGCCGAGCACGACATCACCTGCAATGCCTTCGCCCCCGGCGTCGTCGACACGCCGCTGTGGACCAGGCTCGACGCGGACCTGATCTCGATCGGAGACGCGGCCAGCCCTGGCCAGGCGATGGCCGACTTCGCCGCTGGCATCCTCCGCGGCCGGCCGGCCGTTCCCGCGGATATCGTCGGCACGGCCGTATATCTCGCATCCTCGGACTCCGATTACATGACCGGACAGATTGTCATGATTGACGGGGGAATGGTGCTGGTGTAGCCGTCCCTGCCCGCGAATGCGGGCGCAGACAGGTCCTGGCGAGTTCGCCGTCTCGTGGATCGGAGTTGATACTGGTGGCCGTGAGCGATGTCGAGAGTGCTCCTTCTGCCGAGGCCGGGGTCAATCTCGGCTCGCGGCTGCGGCTGGCGCGGCAGCGCTCCGGGCTGACGCTGCGCGAGGTCGCCAGGCGGCTTGGCGTGTCCGCCTCCTTCGTCTCGCAGCTCGAAAACGGCAAGTCGCAGCCGTCGGTAGTCACGCTGTACTCGCTGACGCAGCTGCTCGGAGTGTCGATCGACCAGATGTTCGAGGAGGATCTGAGTCCCGCCGACGGGACGCCGGCGCCGCGCGCCGCGGGCAAGCGAAGCGCCGGCCAGGCGGCGCGGCGCCACGACGATGCCGCGGACACGGCCGACGGCGCGAGCCCGATCAGCCGCTCGGACCTGGGCTCGCCCGCGGATGCCTGGCCGCAGCAGGAGTCGCGGCCGCACTGGGCGACGACCTATCCGGGCAACCGGCCGCGGCTGGTCATGGACTCGGGCGTGATCTGGGAGCAGCTGGCTCCCAACACCGGCCGCTACCTCGACTTCATGGAGATCATCTATCCGCCGGGCAGCAGCTCGACCAACGACAACCATATGCTCCGCCACACCGGCTTCGAGTTCGGGTACCTGCTGGAGGGCGAGCTGGAGATCACCTGCGGCTTCGAGGTGTTCACGGTGCGAGCCGGCGGAGCGCTCGGTATGGACTCCTCGGTGCCGCACTTGCTGCGGAATCTCGGGTCGGTTCCGGCCCGCGGCATCTGGTGCGTTCATCACGAGCACGCGTAGCCCGTGATCAGCTGCACTTCCTCTTGACTTCGCGACCGCTCATGTTCAGTATTGGCGAACAGCAATGGCGGGCTGCCCCAGGATCACGTCACAGCCAGGCTCTGCCTCCAGCCAGGCTCTGCCCTGCTCCCGCTCTTCGACGACGCTGATGCGAGGTTGCGTATGAAGGCCCTCCAGTTCCTCGGGGACAGCAGGTGCGCGGTCAATGAGGTCGACGTGCCGCGGATCGAGGACGACGAGGTGCTGCTCGCCAGCCGCAGCGTCGGGATCTGCCACTCCGACATCGAGTTGCTCTCCGGCCGGTACATCATCCCGTTCAGCTACCCCGTGATCCCCGGTCATGAGTGGGCCGCCGAGGTCGTGCAGGCCGGCCGCAAGGTCACGCGGTTCGCACCAGGCGACCGAGTGGTGGGGGAGTGCGTGATCGGCGCCGAGCACTTCGGCTTCAGCATCAGCGGCGCCGCGGCCGAGTTCTTCGTCGCGAAGGAGCCCTGGCTGCACCGGCTGCCCGACAACCTGAACTGGACCCAGGGTGCTCTCGTCGAGCCGTTCAGCTGCGGTTACTACGCGACCGTGCGAGCCGACAACCTGGACGCGAGCGACACCGTGGTCGTGCTGGGGGCCGGGCCGATCGGCCTGGGCGTGGTCGCGGCCGCGGCGGGCAAGGGCGCCAGGGTCGTGGTCGCCGAGCCGCAGGCCGACCGGGGAGCGCTGGCCCTGAGCCTCGGCGCGGAGGCGGTCGTGGACCCGGCGGACCCGGACCTGGCCGAGGCGATCGGCGAGCACACCGCAGGCCAGCCGGCCAGCGTAGTCTTCGAGGCCAGCGGCAAGCCGGCGGCCATGGCCGCCGCTCTGGAGGTGGCCGGGTTCCGCGAGAGGTGCGTGTACATCGGCATCGACGTCGGCGGGAAGGCGCCGGCAGCGCTAGGCCTGATCCAGTCCAAGGAGCTGCAGATCCGCGGCAGCATCGGGTCACCAGGGGTCTGGCCGCAGACCTTGCGGTTCCTGGCCCGCGCCAAGGTGGACCTGACGCCGCTGGTCACGAAGTCGTTCGCGCTGGCCGATGGCGCCGACGCAATCGGCGCCGTGCGGCACGACAAGACACAGATCAAGGTGCATGTCACATCACTCGCCACGCTGTAGCAGCCACCGCCCCCTGGAGCATGCCGTGCGAGCAGCCGTCCTGCACAACAGCCACGACCTGCGGGTCGAAGTGCGCCCTGACCCGACCTGCGGGCCGGATGACGTCATCATCGAGGTGATGTACAACGGCCTGTGCGGCACCGATGCGACGGAGTTCGCCAAGGGCCCGATGATGGTGCCGCTGCGCGGTCCGCACCCGGGCAGCGGGCATGCCGGCCCGACGATCCTGGGCCACGAGTTCATCGGCACGGTCATCGAGGCCGGCAGCAACGTACCCTCGATGCTGGCCAGGCGGGTCGCGTGCGGCGCCGGCGTCTCCTGCGGGGGGTGCCGCTGGTGCCTGGCAGGGCGCACGAACCTGTGCGCCAGTTACTACACACTCGGGCTCAGCACGCACGGGGGCTTGGCCCAGTTCGCTGCGGCGCCGGCCAGGGTCTGCCTGCCTGTCCCCGACGACTGCGCGGACGCCGATGCGGCACTCGCCCAGCCGCTGGCCGTCGGCATCCATGCCGCCCGCCGCTCGGCGCTGCGACCTGGCGACAGCGTCGTCCTCCTCGGCGCAGGCGCCATCGGGTCGTTCATCTGCGCGGCGCTGAGCGGCCACGACGGTCCGGTCACCGCCCTCGACATCGACGACCGCCGGCTTGAGGTCGCCTCGGCGCTCGGCGCGACGCGCACCCACCTGATCGATCGCGAGACGACCGCAGGCGACCTCCTCGATCTGCTGCCCGACGGCGCCGACGTGGTCTTCGAGACGTCAGGGGCGGCCGGGGCCGCGGAGCGCGCGTTCGCGCTGGCCGCGCGGGGCGGGACTGTCGTGCTGGTCGGCCTGAACCCGGCGCCGCAGCCGCTCAACCTCGCCGACCTGGTGCTGCGCGAGGTCAGCGTCCGCACCACGGTCGCCCACGTGTGCGATCAGGACCTGCCAGCGGCGCTGCAGGTGCTGACGAGCCGCCCGCTATCGCGGACGCTCCTGGACCGAGTCGTCGCCCTGGACGACGTTGTGGCCGCGGGCCTTGAGCCGCTCGTCGCCGGCACGGCCATGGGCAAGATCCTGGTGGACCCGCGCCGTGGCTGAGGTCGCCGTCCTCGGCATCAGCCGGCTAGGCAGCGCCCTCGCGGCCCGCCAGGTTGACTAACCGTCTCAGCACGGCGATGCGGTCGTTGATCGAATCGTTATTTTGAACCTTTAGTGAACACATTTCTGGCTATGTACAGTGCCACATAACACCCTGTTCACGCAGGCCACACGGTCCTTCCGTTCCACAAGCTGAGTATCAGGTTCCTGGAGGCGGCATGCCCACAGCGGGTCCTGAGCGGCGCCTGGCGGGGCTGCCGGCGAGGGTGACCATCTCGCGTGGCCTGGCCACGATCACGGTCGCGCTGCTAGCCCTCATCGTGGCCAGCCTGACGCTGGCCCCGAGCAGCATCAGCAAGGGCGCGCTGGCCGGCATGCTTCCGTTCGCCGCGGTCCTCGCGATCGCCGGCCTCGGGCAGACACTCGTTGTCCAGCAGGGCGGCATCGACCTTTCGGTGCCAGGCGGGATCTCGCTGACGGCGGTGATCTGCACGCATGAGCCCAGCGGCGTCAACGGCAAGCTGCTGCCCGCTGTACTCGTGGCCCTTGGCGTGACGATTGCCGCCGGGCTGCTTAACGGCTTCCTTACTGGCCGGCTGGGGATCAACCCGATCGTGGCGACGCTGGGCACGAACGCGCTGCTGTATGCCGGCGTCCTGGAGATCTCAGGCGGCATCCCGCGCAGCACGACCACGCTGCTGGCCAACATCGCCGGCGGCACGTCCCTCGGCATCCCGAATGCGGTGTACTTCGCGCTCGCCGCGACGATCGTCACTACGGTCGTGGTGAAGCTGACGGTGGCCGGGCGGCAGTTCGAGGCGACCGGGGCGAATCCGTCGGCGGCGTGGGCAACGGGCCTGCGGGTCAGGCGCCACCGTGGCAGCGCCTACGTCTGGGCGCAGATCCTATACTGCCTGGCCGGAGTTCTCCTGGCGGGCATAGTCGCGCAGCCCACGGCATACGAGGGCGACAACTACCTGCTGCCGTCGGTCGCCGTGGTCGTGCTCGGCGGCACCTCGCTGCTCGGCGGCCGCGGCCATCTCCTGGCAAGCGCCGTCGCCGCACTGTTCCTCAGCCAACTCGAGCAGTTCGTCTTGGCCGTCGGCGTGACGTTCGCCATCCAGACCCTGGTACAGGCGGCCGCGCTGGTCATCGGCGTGGCTCTCTACACGATCAACTGGCGAGCGCTCTGGCGCCGGATTCCTGCCCGCATGCTGCCGCTCTCACTTAGTCCGTAACACAGCGTTCTAACGGAGAAGGAAGGATTCTCATGACCCGAATTCATGTGCCCGTGCGCCTGCTGGCAAGCTTGGGCGCGGTGTCGCTCGCCCTGGCCGCTTGTGGCGGCGGGTCTTCAGGAGGTTCGTCCTCGGGGGGCGGCGGCCAGGCCGCGCCCGGAGGCAACGCTCCCTCCTGGTGCGGGCCGAAGAAGATTGTGCTTGGCATGACCGACGGCTTCGGCGGCAACAGCTGGCGCCTGGTGACCACGGCGTCGGCAAAGCACGAGGCGTCCAAGTGCCCCAGCGTCACCAAGTTCCTGTATGCCGACGGCCAGGGCAACACGCAAAAGGCCATTTCCGACATCCAGGGCATGGTCGCTCAGGGTGTCAGTGCACTTGTGGTCTTCCCCGATGCGCGATCCTTCCCGCCCTGCACAGCGCGTATAAGGCGGGCGTGGTGACGGTTCCGTACCGGGTCAGCCCAGGTGGCAAGGCCGGCGTGGACTACAACGTCTTCGTCGGCACCGACTTCACCCAGGCCGGCCAGGAATGGGGGAAGTGGATTCTCCAGGTCCTGCCGAAGGGCGGTAACGTTCTCATGCTCAGCGGTCCGCCTGGGAACAGCCAGGGCGTGCACGAGGCCAAGGGCCTGCACGGCGTCCTCGACCCGACGGGCAAGTACAGGTTCATCGGCCAGCAGCCATTCGAGCCTACGAACTGGGACCCGGCGCTGACCCAGACCGTACTGACGGCCGCGATCGCGAAGTACCCGAAGATCGACGTCATCGTGTCGGACTTTGGCCCGTCCCTAGTCGGCGCGCTGCCCCAGTTCACCAAGAGCAACCGCCCGATCCCCGCGCTAGCGACCTCCGACGGGAACGCGCTCGCGTGCTTCTGGAAGAAGAACCAGGCCGCGAACCCGACCTTCAAGCTCTTCACGGTGTCGACCCAGAATGACCACTCGCGGCTCGCGATCGACTGGGCGGTAGCGCTGGCGACGGGCGGCAAGAAGCCCGCCAGCGACACTTACCCGAACACACCCTTCGAGAATTCCGTGACCGGGAAGCCGCATCCGGTCAGCTGCTATCCGAACCTGCCGGGCGACATCTACATCTCGGCCCAGCTGTCGCCGCAGACGCAAGCGGCCCTGGTGAACAACAAGTAGCTCGATCAGTCGCAGGGGTGGCTGGCTCCGCCGGATCGCACGGCGGCGCCGGCCACTCCGCGACCTGCCTAACAACCCCGAATGTCACATGCCGTCGCGCAGGGAAGGGCAAGAGGTGACAGAGCACAGTACGGTCGCCGTCGAGCGCGTCACGATGGTCCTGGCCGGAATCTCGAAGAGCTACGCCGGCGTCCAGGCCCTCGAGGATGTCAGCCTCGAGGTGCAGGCGGGCCAGGTGCACGCCCTGCTCGGCGAGAACGGTGCGGGCAAGTCGACCCTGATGGGCGTCGCAGCGGGGTCTACCCGTCCGGACTCCGGCACCATCACCTTTCAGGGCCAGCCCGTCACGCACCTGACCCCGGCGATGGCCACCCAGGTCGGGATCGCGATCGTGCATCAGCATCCGGCCCTGCTGCCGGACATGAGCGTGGCGGAGAACCTGCGGGTGGCAGTGCCCGCCCAGTTCCTGCGCTTTGTCGGCGACGAGGAATCGTCGATGCGCAGGCTGCTCGACGGGGTGGGATCGTCGGCTCATCTCAAGGACCGCGTCCGCTCGCTGAGCGTTGCCCAGCGGCACCTGCTGGAGCTCGCGAAGGCCCTCGCGATCATGCCGAAGCTGCTGATACTCGACGAGCCCACCGCTCCGCTCGGCCAGGATGCCGTGGACTTGCTCTTCGACCGGGTCCGCTCGGCGGCCAGGGAGGGCACGGCGGTCGTCTACATCACGCATCGCCTGGCCGAGGTCCGGGTACTCGCCGACCGGGTCACGGTGCTG
>WNGM01005835.1_pt1 | contig 10544 bp, 3 predicted proteins | sample 5400571 | NCBI WGS metagenome assembly WNGM01 (sample SAMN13153378, study PRJNA577476) | soil metagenome | isolation source: 100 cm soil or saprolite under Garry oak tree replicate 2 | place: USA:California | collected 2016-06-15 | reverse complement strand
CCGATGTCGCCTTCCTTGACGACGAAGATGAGCTTGTCGCCCGCGTCGACGCAGTCGACGACCGTCGAACGGGTGAGGTCCTGGAAGAGGGCGACGTACTTGATCGTCTGCTCGTCGAAAACGATCTCGGCCATGCGAACCCTAGACGCTCAGGATGTTCGACTCCCCGGGGCTGACGACCGCGATCGCGGCGACGGAGAACGGCACCCCACACGCGGCCCCGAGGTCGACGTTCGTCCCGGGGAACCGGAAGGTCCGGACCTCGCCGACCGCGTTCGCGGCGGCCTCCGGGCAGTTCGACGCGAGGACCACGAGCTTCGCGGCCTTCGCTTTCGCGGCGCGGCGGACCTCCCGCAAGCCGAACCGGACGTCGCCGGTGTCCGTCGCGACCCGGAGGGCGCGGGACACGTCGATCACGGGACGACCTCCTCGATCGGTTCTTCCGGCTCGACGGGTGGCGGAGGCGGGGTCGGCGGCACGGCGGGCTTCGCCTTCGGCACCGCGGCGGCCTTCGGCAGTCCGGCGGGCGGCTTGTAGATTAGGTTCACGGCGCCCGTGCCCAGCGTGACGGGTTGGCCCACGATGACGTTCTCCGCGACGCCGTCCAGGTAGTCGACCTCGCCGGTGATCGCCGCCCGGAGGAGATGGTGCGCGGTGATCTCGAAGGCCGCGCGCGCGAGGACGGAGGACTTGCGGCCGGAGATGCCGTGGCGGCCGATCGCCTTCACGTCGCCGTCGTTCGTCATCATGTCGGATACGAGCATGATGTGTCGAATGTCAACCGTCAGGCCTTGCTCCTGGAGCGTGTTGTACGCCTCGTTCACGATCGCGTTCCGGGCCGCCTCGATCCCCAGGACCTCGTAGATCTCCTGGATCGAGTTCGTCGTGGTCCTCGAGGCATCGACGTACGGGAGTTCGAGGATCTTCGAGAGGTCCTCGACGACGAGGGCCTTCGTCTTCCGCTCCGCGTTGCCGACCTGGCGCTTGACCTCCTCGATCTCCCCGAACTTCTTCATCTTCTCTTCGAGTTCGGTCCACGTCACGCCGCGGGACTTCATGCGGTGCTCGTCCGGATATGCGAGGACCCGCATGTTCACGAGATCCGTCTCGATCGACGCGATGTCCTCCATCGACGTCATCTCGATCTCCGTCGCGATCTTTCGCATCTTCTCGAGGTCGTTGTGGCCGGCCTTGACGTACAGCTCCATGATCGGGGTGGACGGCACGCGCCGCGCGTCGACGATCTCGATGAGCCGCGGCAGTCCGAGCGTGACGTTCATCTCCGCGACGCCGGCGTAGTGGAACGTCCGCATCGTGTTGTGCGTGATGACTCCATCTCCCGTTGTGAAGGTCTCAAGCCCGGGGACGGACAGGTCGTAGACGGGCTTCGCGGGAGCTGGGACGTTCTCGATTTCGACGATTTCGTCCCAGAACACGTCCTCATCGATAAGGGCGCGGAGTTGCCGCAACTCGGCGTCGACGCGAGTCCCGAGTTCGTTAGCCCGTGCCGCGAACCGCTCGAGATAACGCTCGAGCGTGGCGCGCCCGATCCGCTGGCGGCGCGTGAAATTGTCCACGTGCCGCGTAGGAACGTGGAGCTTTCGCGCGAGATGCCACAGGACCGGCCCGAACCCGCTGACCATGTCGACCGAGTCGTAGGAGTACCGTCTTCGCGGCACCGCGCAAAGCCGGTCGAGCTGTCCCCGTTTCTCCTCCGATTCGAAGCCGACGGCGTCTCGGAATGCGGGAGCGTACCGTGCGGGGATCCAGAGGGCCGTCTGGCGACCCTGCGCACCTTTGGTCGAGACAATTCCGAAGCGGGCGAGGAGGAGGGCCACGCCATCGATGAGCTCCTTCGAATTCGAGCTCGCACGAATCGCGCCACGGTCGACGGTGACGTTTCCATCCCCCTCGAAGTACGCCCGAAGGAGCGCGGCCACGCTCGCATCGGTCGCGCCGAACATGAAGTCCGGAATCCGTTTTTGCCCGGAATCCGCGCCGCATGCAGGTCGGAGGAACTCCGCCAGGACGACGGATCGAATGTGCACGTCGTGGCCAGGCGCGAAGCCGCGGTCGTTGTCGTGCTCGGCGTATCCCACCCCGAGTCCATCCGCCACCGACCGAGTCCTGCGGAGGAACGACTCGTCCGTGTTCGAGATGTTCACGTAGTACCGGGCGGCCCAGCCTTCGGAAAGATATGCGCCGAGGAGCCAGCCCACGGACGCGTCGAGCGAGAGCGTCTCGGGGATTCTCGCGCGGCTGTGGTTTTGAAAGGGATAGACGTACCCATCGTCGACGCCGAACTCCGCTTTTCCGCGAAGTTGGCGGGAGAGCGCGGCGGCACCGCCGGGCACGACGAAGTCGTGGCCAAACCCGTGCCGCCAGGAGCGACCCATCGCCCTCGCCTTCGCCACCTCGCTCCCGTACCAATAGCGGTCGCGAGGAAGGATGTCATCGAGCTCGAGTTCGCCCGCGGGGGAAGGCACGCCCCACCTTCGGACGACGGGGATGCGATCGCCTCGCTGCAGCTCGCGTCCGGGGACGGGGACCAACCGGCCTCCGCGTCGGCTGATGAACGAGTGGTTCGCGGTGGCGGTTACATCCCGGCCGGATCGGGTCCGGATGCGGAGGAGTTCGTTCTTGTGACGGTGACGGCTGGCGGACCGCACGGGCTTCCACAGCACCTTGCCGTCCTCGGAAAGGCTCGGTACTTCGATGGAGGCGTTACGCGGGAGATCGCACCATTCGGTCGGGCCTTCGTGGGCCACGGTCCACCGGTCCATCAGTCCATCCACGAATGGACCGATCGGGACCACCCGCACGCGCCCCGCCTCGCGTACGATGATCTTCTCGTCGTACGCGATGCTCATCTGCGTTCCGGGTTCGCCGATCGACTGCGCGGACACGATCCCCGCGGATTCGTTCGCATCGATCGCGTGCAGGTCGAACTTCTCGCAGATCTTCGTGAGGACCTCGTTCAGCCGCTTCTTGGACAGCTTGAGTCCGTGGATCTTCTTCGCGATTTCACCCATGACGGATCGCGGGAGCCATCGCCCGATCTCCTTGAGTCCGTCGGCGATCTCCTGCTCCCCCGACGTCAGCGGCGGCGCCTTCGCCGGGATCGTCAGGGGCGCCTCGGGCTCCGCCTCCGCCGCCTTCGCGGCGGCCTTCCGGCCGCGCGGGGCCGGCTTCGCCCGCTCTTTCTTCGGCGCGGGCTTCGGCTCCGGCAGGGCCGCTCCGAGCTTCTTGAGGACCTTCTCCGCCTCTTTCTTCGGGATGAACTTCGCGAGCCGGTCGATCTTCGAGGCGGCGAGCTTCTCGAGTGTGAAGCCCGCGTCCGCGAGGAGCTCGGCCGTCTTCTTCGAAATCCCCCGGTTGCGCAAGGCTTGGACCGTCGCGGCGCGTGCCATGATCATTCCTCCGACGGAGGCTCTTCCTCCTCGACCTCGACCTCTTCCTCCGTGATCTCGACGTACATGTCTTTCTCCGTGAGGCCGTACGAGGCCATCTCCTGCTCGCGCAGGCGCTCCTTCCAGGACGGTTCCTCGCCGAGGACCTCCTGGAGGATGTCATCGATGTCGACCGCGCGGCCCTGGACGCTCCGGCTCGGATCGATCCCGTCCTCGCCGAAACGGAACTGGATAATCGTGTCCGCCGTGTTGCGTACCGTGCCATCCTCCTTGACCTTCAGGTCCTCGAGGGCGTTGATCAGCCGACGCTGCATGTAGCCAGACCGGGACGTCCGGACGGCGGTGTCGACGAGCCCTTCGCGCCCGCCCATCGCGTGGAAGAAGTACTCCGTCGGATAGAGGCCGCTCTTGTACGACGACTTGACGAATCCCTTCGCCTCCGCGCCGAGGTCGCCTTTCTTGAAGTGCGGCAGGGTGCGGTTCCAGTACCCGCGGCTCAGGCGCTCGCCCCGGACCGCCTGCTGACCGATCGACCCGGCCATCTGGGACAGATTCAGCATCGAGCCGCGCGCCCCGGAGCGAGCCATGATGACCGCGCTGTTCTCGATCCCGAGGTGTTTCCCCGCGATCTGGCCGGCCTGGTCCCGCGCGCGTCCGAGGATCTTCATCGCCTCGACCTCGAGCGTCTCCTCAAGGGAGCGCCCGGGCATCTGCTCGAGCTCCCCGCGCTTGTACGATTCCACGAGGCCGTCGACTTTCTCGATCGCGGCCTTGAGGACGTCCGAAATCTGTTTCTTCGCTTCCTCGGGAATATCTTCGTCGTCGATGCCCGTCGTGAAGCCTCGGATCATGATCGCCCCGACCGCCATCTTCGTCGCCTTGTCGATGAACACCCGCGCCGCGTCCGGCCCGTAGTCCCGGGCGAGTTTGTCGACGATCTTTCCCTTGAACGCCCCGACCGCGTTCTCGTCGATCGTCCCCGAGCTGATCACGCCCTCCTTGATGACGACGAGGGAGTCTTCCTCCTTCAGCTCCTTGAGCCCGATGTCGCCTTTCGGCGCGATCGACGACTTGAACGTCATGCTCAGATCCTTGGGCAGGATCGCGGAGAACAGGGCCTTGCCGGACCAGAACTCCTTCCCCCCTCGCTTGATGTCGGCGGGCGGAAGGTCGCGGATGTCGATCTTGGTCAGGATGTAGGTGACTTCCTCGCGCGTGAACTTACTCTCCTTGTGCGTCAGGAGGAAGGACCCGGTGATGTGGTCGTGGATCCCTCCGATGACCGGACCGCCGAACCGCGGGGAAAGGATGTGCTCCTGCACCCGCATGAGGACGCGCGCCTCGGCACGAGCTTCCTCGCTCTGCAGGACGTGCAGGTTCATCTCGTCTCCGTCGAAGTCCGCGTTGTACGGTGGGCAGACGGCGAGGTTGAAGCGGAACGTCTTGTGGGGCATCACCCGGACCTCGTGGGCCATCATCGACATCCGGTGGAGCGACGGTTGCCGATTGAACAGGACGATGTCGCCGTCGACGAGTTGCCGCTCGACCGTGTAGCCGAGCTCGACCGCTTCCGCAACGACCTCGGCGTTCTTCTCCGTCACCCGGATTCGACGTCCATCCGGACGGATCACGTAATTCACGCCGGGGACGTACTCCCCGAGCGGTCCGAGGGGCGTCGGGCCGCGCTTGACCCACAGCTTGACGATCTCCTGGTTGTACGTCTGCACGTGGACCGGGACGGTCAGTTCGCGGGCCGCCTCCACGGGCACACCGACCTCGTTGATCGACAGGATCGGATCGGGCGAGATGACCGTGCGGGCGCTGAAGTTCACCCTTTTCCCCGAGAGATTCGAACGGAATCGGCCCTCCTTCCCCTTCAGTCGCTGGACGAGCGTCTTCAATGGCCGGCCGGAGCGATGGCGAGCGGGCGGGATCCCGGACGTCTGGTTGTCGAAGTACGTGGTGATATGGTACTGGAGCAGCTCCCACAGGTCCTCGACGATGAGCTGCGGCGCGCCGGCGTCGCGGTTCTCGCGGAGCCGCTGGTTGATCCGGAGGACGTCGACGAGCTTGTGCGTCAGGTCGTCTTCGGACCGATCCCCACTCTCCAAGGTGATCGACGGGCGAACCGTCACGGGCGGCACGAGCAACGCCGTGAGGACCATCCACTCGGGCCGGGCGACTTCCGGGTTCATCCCGAGGACGCGGAGGTCCTCGTTCGGGATTCGCTCGAGCCGCTCGCGCACCTCCTTGGGCGTGAGCTTGTGGCCGTCCTCGCGGAACGTCGTCGGCTTGTCGAGGGTGATCTTGCCCTGCTCCTCGCCACAATGCGGGCAGCGCTGGCGCTTCTGGGCCTCCCGCGCCGTCTCCTTCGTGACGAAGCCGATGTCCGTCACGTCGCCGCCCAGCTCCTCGACCTGCTCCATCTCCGCCATGTACTCCATCGCCTGTTGCCGCGTGAGGAGGAGGCGCCCGCACTTCCGACACGTCGCCTGCAGAAGCTTCTTGATGTCCTTCACGTACCCGACGTGGATCACGGGCATCGCGAGGTCGATGTGGCCGAAGTGGCCGGGGCAGTCGTCGACCTTGCCGCCGCACGTCTTGCAGCGCAGGCCCGGCTCGATGACGCCGAGGTGGGAGTCCATCAGGCCCATGTCGATCGGGAAGCCGTCGTCGTCGTAGGTGTCCGCCGTGATGATCTTCGTCGCTGACATCCGGCGGATCTCGTCCGGGCTCAGGAGGGCGAACTTGATCGACGCGATCCGCTTGGTGACCCCCCTCATCGAAGACATCATCGCATGTCCTCCAGTTGGAGGCGCATGACGACGCCCAGGGACAAGAGCTCGTCGAGGAGCAGCTTGAACGCGTACGAGGTTTGCACGGGATAGATCTTCGACGTGTTGTCGTCCACCGGACAGCGCAGGTTCCCCTTGCGGTCCTTGATCGCGAAGTGGCCGCAATCCGGATTGCCGCAGACGTACTGGATCGTGCCGTCGGATTCGTCGAGCAAGCGGTCCTTGATCACCATCGCGGCGCCGTGGCCGATCAGGCAATCGCGTTCCATCTCTCCGAACCGCAGGCCGCCCTGGCGGGACCGGCCTTCCGTCGGCTGGCGGGTGAGGATCTGCACGGGTCCGCGGCTGCGGACGTGCAGCTTGCCGGAGACCATGTGGTGCAGCTTCTGGTAGTAGATCACGCCCACGAAAATCTCCGCGGGGATCATGCGGCCCGTCCGTCCGTCGTAGAGGATCTCCTTCCCGTTCGATCGGAATCCGTTTTCCTCCAGGGCCTTACGGAGCGCCTCCTCGCGCTCTCCGCTGAACGGGGTGCCGTCGATCGGCCGGCCCTCGAGGGAGCCGACCTTGCCGCCGATCTGCTCGAGGACGTGGGCCACGGTCATCCGCGAGGGGATCGCATGCGGGTTGATGATCAGGTCCGGGATGATCCCTTGGGAGGTGAAGGGCATGTCCTCGTGCGGCGCGATCAGGCCGATGACGCCTTTCTGTCCGTGACGGGAGGCGAACTTGTCGCCGAGCTCCGGCACTCGCAGATCGCGGACCTTGACCTTCGCGAGCTTCGAGCCGTTCTCACTCTCCGTGAGCATGACGGAGTCGACCCAGCCGCTCTCCCCGTGGCGCACCGTGACGGAGGTCTCGCGCCGCTTCTGCGGCGTCAGGAAATCCGTCTCCTCCTCGAGGAACCGGGGCGGGCTCGTCTTGCCGATCAGGACCTCGCCGCCGGTGACGAGCACCTCGGGGGAGATGAGGCCGTCATCCGGCGTCAGGTTCGCGTACGAGAGGTCGGCGCGCGCGCCCCGGACGTCGGGTGAGGGGATCTCGAAGTGGTCCTCCTGGCCACCCGGGTACCGGCGTTCCTCTGCGCGGTACGTCCGCATGAACGATGACCGCCCGAGGCCCCGGTCAATCGAGGCCTTGTTCATGACGATCGCGTCTTCCATGTTGTATCCGTAGTACGACATGACCGCCACGACGAAGTTCTGGCCCGCCGGGCGCTCGTTGAACGACACATGCTTCATCGAGTCCGTCTGGACGAGCGGCTTCTCCGGATAGTGCAGGAGGTGGCTCCGCGTGTCGGGACGGGACCGGTAGTTGCTCGAGCCGAGCCCGAGCGACTGCTTCGCCATCCCCGCCCCCATCGTGACCCGGGGCGACGAGTTGTGCTCCGGGTACGGCACCACGCCGGACGCGACGCCGAGGATGACCTCCGGGTCGACCTCGAGGTGGGTCGTCTCCTTCGTGATCGCGGACCGGACGCGGAACGTCTTGTGGCAGTACTTGCACTCGAGATCGGACTCTTCGTCGCGGCTCCCCATGTTCACCCACGTGACGTCGTTGCGGCTCAGGGGGTGCTTGCACTCCTTGCAGCGGCTCGGCACGTCGTACGGGTAGATGGCGATGAACGTGTCCTCTTCCTCTTCCGCATCAATCCACTCGACGATCCCGTTCCGGACGAGGTCGGAGAACCGGAGTCGGCCCATCTTCAGTTCGTCGACGTGCTTCCTCGAGAAGGCGAGGTGGCCGTCCTTGACGACCAGGAGCGGGCGGCGGATGCGGCCCTCGTCGCAGTTGATGATGATCTCCCCCATGTTCTCGTCGAACCGGACGTTGACCTCGTGGCTCAGGAGACCGCTGCGCCGTCGTTCCCGGATCTCCGCGACGAGCATCTTCGGGTCTTCGTGGAGCCCGACGAGGTCTCCGTTCACGTAGACGCGGATGAGCTGCGTCTGCTGTCCCTTCACCTGCTTCGTGCCGAGGTCCGCGAGGAGCAGCTTGACCTCCTCCTCCGGGAAACCTTCGGAGACGTCAATGACGAGTGCGAGATTTTTTACCAACCCGCAGTTTGACAAGACAAATCCGTTCCCAATGAACGTATGAGTGTCTTCGCTCGTTGTGACGTCTCGGACGTCCTCACCGAACGCAGGCTCGACAGCCGCGACCGACTCCCATACGAGCCCGGAAGCCTCGAGCCCCTGGGTTCGGTCGCGGATAAACCCTTCGAACGTCGGGAAATCCAGCTCGCTCACGCGAACGCGCCCGTCGGGCTGCTTCTCCCAGTTCGCGAGATCGTGCCTGCGAATCGTCCCCGGCGGCAATTCCGCGAGAATCTCAGATCGGGATTTGCCCAAGGCACGCATCCTGCCTGCAGTCCTTCGCGCTTCCCCACGAGCTAGGAGTCGGGATCGCCGGAGGTCAAGGTATGCGACCGCGTATCGGGCGAGCAGTTCTCGCTCAACGTTGTACCGGTACCCGATGCGGGCGAACAAGTTCCGAAGCGACGTCGGTTCGGAGCTGAGGTGGACCCGAACCTTACGCGTGATCGTCCCATCCTTCCGCTCCCATCCGCGAGTTGTCGAGATTCGCGAGACCTTCACGCCAAACTCCCGCAACAAATCCCGGACCTCCCGTGCGAAACGCGGTCCCGAGTCGAACGCGCCCCGAGTCTTGTTCAGAGAGAACGTGGGCTGCAGGAACGTTTTCCCGTCCCGCCGATCGACGAGAGGACGAGTCAACTCACTGCCGAAATACGCCGCGAGGAACTCCCTCTTCATCCACGAAGGAAGCCGCTTGAGCCACTCCGGGATTCCGTAACGGGAATCTGCCTTGTCGCCGACCGGAACTCCTAGAGCCGCAAAGAGCGCCCACAACGGTTTCGATTGGCAGAAGAAGTGAGTGGTAACACCCTCGGCGACATCCGACTTCACCCACTGGCTCCGAATCTCGGAGGCATGGAAACCGAGGCCGAGGACGTCCTTTCGAACGAGTTCCAGGTCTTCAGCTTTGCCTGTGAATGCAATGGAGGCCGAGCCTGTCCCGCCATCATCGAAGAGATAGATCCCTCCGTCGCCGAGCAGATGGCCGTAGAGGCGTGTGAGGACCGGCGTCGCCTCATTGTCCGCGGTCAGGGGCAGCAGGTCCTTCGAACACAGACTCTGGATTGCGTACTCGACATCACTTCCCTGCGGCAAGACTCGAGCAATGTCTGCTGCCGAAACGATCATTTCTGCTGGCACGGTTTCGAATCGGATCGGTTCGACCGGGTATACCGCCACTCGCTGGCCCGGCTTGAGGTTTGCAAGCTCGATCCGACCGTTCGGCGTTAAGAACGGGTGGTCCTTCGTCGCGAGGACAGACCGTCCGGACTCTTGCGTCGTGACCCGGAACATGTGCGGGTTCGGCTTGGTCTTGATATACCGCGCGAGGTGTGCGGTGCGCAGATGCTTCTGCCGCTTCCAATCGACCGTCATCAGATTCGCTGCCTGCCAGGTTCGCTCTAGCTCGCCAATCGTCGTGGCCGCCCCGTTGTCGAGCAAGACCTGAGTCTCGGGCGCGACGCAGTTCTGACCCTCCGGCGTCTCGTTCGGGCACAGCCGTCCCCATTGCGTCGGGTGGAGGTCGCGCGCCTCGAAGTGCGGCTGCGACCGGGTGAGCGGAGACGTCACGCGGCGAAGGTGACTCAGGGCGCTCATGTTCGAGGTGCGATCCAGGAGCTGGCTCACTCCGGCCCGACCGCCGACCCAGTTGCCCGTCGCCAGGGCGTGCAAGAGTCGCTGGGTAAGCAGATCCGGGCGGATCGCCGAGGAAATCTTGAGTTCCCGGCGCCTCGCGTACGAGCGCTCGAGCTGGTACTTCAGGTCCTTCACGAGGTTCGCGAACGCGACGCGGAACAGATCCTCCATGAGGTCGCCCGCGAGCTTGAGGCGCTTGTTCGCGTAGTGGTCCTTGTCGTCCTCCCGACGTCCGCCGAGGGACAACTCGAGGACGGTGCGGGCGACGCGGCCGAGGAAGATCGCTTTCTTGATCCGATCCTCGCGCGTGTCTCCCAGGTGCGGGAGAAGGCTGCGGTCGAGGATCGACTCGACCTTCTTGATGCGGTACTCCTTCGCCTGGCCCGTGGCGAACTTCTTCTCCAGGTAGTTGATCGCGTCGTCCCGCGTGAAGATGCCGTTCGGCGGGTAGTTCTTCTTGTTCTGGCATTCCTCGATGTTCGCGTAGACGATGTTCGCCATCTCGGGAGCGGAGACGATCGCGTTGTAGATGTCCTCGTCCTTCTCCATGCCGAGCGCCTTCATCAGGATGATCAGCGGGATCTGGCCCGAGGCGGTCGGCACGCTCA
>WNGM01014730.1_pt1 | contig 10545 bp, 10 predicted proteins | sample 5400571 | NCBI WGS metagenome assembly WNGM01 (sample SAMN13153378, study PRJNA577476) | soil metagenome | isolation source: 100 cm soil or saprolite under Garry oak tree replicate 2 | place: USA:California | collected 2016-06-15 | reverse complement strand
TGAAAGCCAGGCCGGGACGCGAGCTGCAGGTACACGGCAGCGGCGCCCTGTTCCGGTGGCTGCTCGACAACGACCTTGTCGACGAGATGACCCTGTTCACCTTCCCCGTGGTCGTCGGCCAGGGCACGCGGCTGTTCCCTGACACTGGCCGGGACAGGGCGCTCGAACTGGTCTCAGCGCGGGCCACCCCGAGCGGTGTGACGATCCAGGTCTACCGATCTACCGGCCGTCCGCAGGACGAAACGGCCACGCCCGACCTGAACACGTGACGTAGGTACCGCACGAGGCGCCCACCTGGCGCATGGTTGGTCGAGGAGAGTTGACGGATGGGGAATGGGCAATCTGTTTCTGCTTGCCTATCGTTGGTTACTTGGGCGCTCGTGTCCCAGAAAACCAACGATTCTGAGATGGCTCATCTGCAGAAGCAGGAAGCACTTTCTGCTCTTGCAGCGGCATGTGGACCAAACGATGCCCAAACTACTCCTGAGCTACTGGCGGGCCTTCCAGCAGTGGGAGTTGCAGCGGCATGGGCTTTTTTCGCCGTTTCTTGCGAGGAGCGTAGTCGGGGAGCCGCTTGGCGAGGTGCCAGAGGGTCTCATCCAATTCCCACAGCCATCCTTGCAATGAGCGGTAGGGCGTTTCAAATCGCCTGGCCTCTGGCACCGCTTTGAAGTGCTTGTGATCTGGTTGATAGCGAATGGTATACTGAGCCAGTGGAGTTTCCTGGTATTCGACGGTAAGCGCATCACCATGCAGCCAGATCACGGCGGGATGACGGGCCAGCGCCTCCTCCCCATAGAGTTTCCATCGCCGAAAATGCGCATAGCCCAGCCGATCTAATCGCCTGAGATGCCGGGTCGCATAGAAAATCCGGTGCAATTGCTCGGGAGTGCGCAGTCGGCTTTTCTCCTGACCAAGCACTTCCGCGGGACTGAGGCGGTTGTCATCGCGTTTGCGATGAGCCCAATGCGGCTGAGCATTATAATCGGTCACAAAGCGCTCATGAGCCAGCTTCGCTCCCTGCCAACTCGTCACCTGCTCGAAATGCACCTGGCTCATGCGCCTCATCACGTTAAAATGGGTCTCGACAAGATTCTCCCAGCTTTGACGGGTATGGATATATTCCTTCTCAATGTCGAGGGCCTCACAAATGGCGAGCAATTGCTTCGCTCGAAAGACCCCGCCGTTGTCCGTGATGAGTTTTTTCGGTGCCCCAAACTGCTCGATCGCCGCATACAAGACAATCAAGACACAGGAGAGATCCTGGCTTTGAAAAATATCGCTGGAGAGAATGGCTCGCGAAAAGGCATCCATGACGGTGATGACATAGAACGAGCCTTTGATCTCAGGAATACGATGCTTTTCGATGTAGCGAATATCGAGACACCACCGCTCATGACGAGCAGTCGCCTTGAACGGGTGGGGCTTTGGCTTGTGCGGCTCCCCAGGTTTCGGCTTGATGGCATAGAGCCGACGATTCTCTGCCATGATGCGTCCACAGGTTCGGGGAGACACAGAAATGCCAAGCTGCTTGAGGGCAGCATACATTCTCCACTCCCCAAGCAATGGATTCTCTTCTTGCTTTTTGCGAATGAGGTTGCGCGTCAGTAAGTCCACGCCTGGCTTATTCGTATTCGCATGCGATTTGTCGGGGAGTCCTTGTACTCCCTCCTCGATCCACCGTTTCAGAATGGCATAAATGATGGGGCGTGAGACGTCTAAATAGCGAGCAATCGTGGAAATACTCCAGCCCTGAGCGTGAAGGCGGATCACCGCCTGACGGCGCTCTTCTGGCGTGCCAATCTCTTCATAGCGGGGAAATTGCCGACTGGTTCGCTGTGGCGGTGGGCCATCCGCGAGCACCGCTTTCACGGTATGATGAGAGGGACGACGCCCGGAGAACTGGATGGCGCAAATCGCGGCGATCTCTCCATCCGTGAAGTCGGCATACTCGGCTTTGAGATCAACGATGAGTTGGCGCATGGCGACCGGAAGAGAGCGGTGATGATCCTCTCGCTGCGCTTTCGTCGGCCGGAAGAGACTAATGATGCCATGCGTGTCAAAGGCATCAGCGGCTCGACCCAGGCTCCGTTCCGCCAAGCCCGTTTCTTGCGCCCGTTCTGCTGGTGGAATGCCGAAAAGCACGACAGGCCTGATCCCCTCATACAAGCGTTGCTCTGGGGTTCGACACCATTGTTGGAGCAGATGATAGTTGGCCTAATACAAACATTGGTGACACCAGGGGCAAGTTAGCTATATAGCTGGAAAGGAACGACGCGTGCCCAGTTTTATGCCCATTGCACCATGTCCGCTGGTAATTTGGCTCAATGTTCGACGGAATTTGAGCGTGGATTGCCTCTGCGTCGAACATTTTTGAGGGACGAAGGTTCGACACAACTTCCACGCCCCTTCCTCATTTCATAACAACATATCATTTTTCAATGGAAAAGACGCAACATAGGTTTCCATTCGTTCTCTGGCATCTTCGGCTGCCTGAGCGGTACGAGCCTGGTACATAAGCCCAAGGCTCGTCCATATTTTGGCCCAAGGGTGAGTCATTTTGTGAAGGTTCGAACACAACCGCGCTCCATCGGTTGAGACAGAACGCGGCCAATGAATGTCGCGTGGCTTCTCGAGCGAGAAGTTAGAACCGGTGACGAGTATGGCTGAAGTGGCCCTTAGCGAACGCGAAGACCTTGGTGAGCTTGACCGAGAAGACGAGAATCGAATCTGGGAGGACCTCGTGCTCATCGTGGTGGTAAAAGCAGCCGTCGCGTACGAGATATTGCCATCGTCCGTCCCACCTGGTGGCCCACACCCTGGCGAGCTGTTCGAGCCTGTCATGATCGGTGACCCGGACGGCCTCGCCCTCGACCACCACGTCGAGCCCTTCCTCCCAACGGTTGCAGCCAGTCGTCAAAATCACGTGCTGGTTCCCCCGCAGGTTGATGGCCTTCTGCTCAGTGTCGGCAGAGCTGAAGTGGATGGTTCCATCGTGCCAGACAGCAACGACAGGTGTGACATGAGGGCGACCATCGGTCCGCACCGTCGAGAGCCAAAATAGATCGGCGGTTTCGAGTACGCGACGCGTCTGCTCCCACGACGTGACCACTCCGTCCGGTTCGCTGTATCGCGTGTCTAGTGTCGTGATGGGTTCGTTCATCACAAGAACTCCTTTCAATCGTTCCGTTTCTCCCAGCAGGAGGGGAGAATGTACCATGGTAATTGCCTTGAAGAGTGAGCACTTTTTGACTTCAAGGGTGAGCACTTGCCCTGAAGGGTGAGCAGCTCACCCATTGACTGTCTGAGAAACCTCTCTGGTGGCTGCTTCTAGAACGCGACGATGGTAAATTCAAGGCCGAATGGTGTTTTTGATGCTCATCAGGTATAGAAACTTTCCAGGCCATAGGTTCCCAATGCCAGGGAAAGCTCGCCTCCGTGATGGATCTCATGTTCGAGGACATGCCAGACAATCCACTGTCGGGTGTGCGCAGGCGCTTCTTCCAGGCCTTGATTCCGTAGCCATGCCTGGTGCGAGGCCGGGGGTAAAAAAAGCTGTTCCAGATCAGCGGAAGTCCAGCGGTCCAGGGCGGAGGAGATCACGTGCCAGCTCTTCTCAAACATGGCGACCAGTGAAGCTGCCTTGTACACGGCTGGCTCGTCATTGTCCTCGTCATCGTTCCAGTCAAGGTCGGGGTCTCCTTCACCCATCCAGAGGTGGAACCAGTTGAAGCGCGCACCGATCAGATGGTCGAGCAGCTCGCCAATCGAGCGGTAATGTGCTGCGATAGGGAGGGCAAGCTGTTCGGAGGAAAGCGATGCGATAGTTTTGACAAGGGCCTGCTGGTAGTGCTCCCACCCTTGTTTGTAAAACGTGACGAGGGGAGATGCCTGTTCTGTCATGGATGTCTGCTCCTTGCTTCCAATGATGTGCTCTCATGAGCGGGAGTGTGAGTATCATATGTGAGTATCATAGCATAGAGGAGGGGCCAAAACTTCTTCGATCTTGCTCAAAGCCTCACCTCTCGTCCCTCTTCCTACGTGAACTGGCGCAAACAGTGGCCGGCTTCCCATCCGAATTTACCAATACCGAGCACACTCATCCACGCGCTGCGAGAGGTTTCTCAGACAGTCAATGGGTGAGTTGCTCACCCTTCAAGGCAATTACCATGTACCAGTCCATTCTCTTTGCGCGAGGGAAAACTGGAAAGGTCAAAAACGACGCGATGCCTCCAAAGGTTGGAAGAGTCGCTTTAGATAGGAAGCGGGTGTTCCAACCTTCACAAAATGACTCACCCTTGAGCCAAAATATGGACGAGCCTTGGGCTTATGTACCAGAGCCACCGAGGTTCTGGTTTGATCGAACCTTGAGTCAAAAATTCGATGATTGGGGCTAATTCCGTCGAACCTTCAGCCCAAAGAAAATGAACCTTCAGGTCAAAAAAATTTGTGCTGAAGGTTCGACACCACTTCCACACTCTGGAGTATTTTATAATAACAGACCATTTTTCAGCAGAAAAGATGTATGACGAATTTCCATTCGTTCGCTGGCATCTTCTGTCCCTGGAGCGGCACGAGCCACGAGATTCTGGTTTGTTCGAACGTTGAGGGCAACATTCGAGGATTGAGGCAGATTCCGTCGAACCTTCAGGTCAATTACCACCAGGCTCGTCAGTTGGTAAATGCCCTGGAATGTGAGCGGGTTTTGCCCTCAAACGCTAGCTGGACAAACCGCTCCTCATCTGGCCTACTTCCCGTAGGAGTTGTAAATTGCGTTCGCACATCGCAGACGGATTGACCATGAGAGCGCTTTATCCCGATATCGGGGAAGCCCTGATGGGTATCCTCCAAGATGAAACGCCTGTAAATTTTGACATTCCGTGGGCGCAATTTCGCTCAATCCGTGGGCGCCATCGGTGTAAATGAGATCACTTTGTGTCGTAGTTGCATCATAACTTTGTGTCGTAAAATACCTGTTCTTGTTCTCTCTCGAAGCCGATGAGAAGCCAGAAGAGCCATTTGGATTACGGCATTGATTTATTACAAAACTACGACACAAAGCGATCTCATTTACAGCATGACCTCACGCATTCCTGACCGTAATCACGGTTACCCAGCAGCGGAGCCGCATTACGGACGCGGACTGGGCCGCTCTCGCTGACCCGTTGCAAATCAACGCGGCCTGTGCCTCGTTTCCGCTCGATGCGCGACTACTCTCAAGACCTCCCGACGAATCGCACCGCTAAATGGGCGGATGACGAACCAGTACGCCGTGAAGGCCCGCATGGTCTCTGGGTCCATCGCGTGAATGCGGGTCTCGGTACTGAGCAGATTGCCCTTGGGGGTGGCTTCCAGGCGGAACTCCATCCCTACCTTTAGCCATCCCGTCCCAATCCAATCTCGCAAACCCGCCGCGTCCAGCACAGGCGGTGTCGATCCTCCCAGTAGGCGCCAAGCCTGACTGAGCCCTGCCGAGATAACAACATGGGGAGGCTCGGAGAACAGAACGGGAATGGGCGTGACATCGAGAAAGGTGCGCCCTGCCAAGCTGGGATGCTTGTGCCCGGTGAGTTTCGCAGGCAGAAGACGCAGGCTCTCGAGCACGAGCCCAAGAGGGAGCGCGGACATCGGCACCGTGTTCAGCTCGTCCCATATATCGGCGAGCGGGGCAGCGATGACACGGGAGTGACATAGGCGAAATTGCGGGTGAGGTACAACGTCATCGAGATTCAACGCCAACTTACTCCTGAACGAGCTTTTCGATGAGTCCCATCGGAAATCTGGACTGCCTTGGGATCCTTGGAGACTCTGAAGTTTGGTCTTCATCGCTCTCTGTCATTGCATTATAGCAGATCCGTGTCGTGCCTCCCTCCTCAACTGCAGATGTAAATTTGCTCGCTTCATGGGAAGAAATTTGCCTATTTCATGGGCCACACGGCATGGCATTGCTACCCCAAAGAGACCGAACCTCCCGCGTAATGAGCGAAATTCCTCCCATGAAGCGAGCAAATTTACAATAGACCACGTCTACGTGTCCTGGTCCTCCCCCTACCAGGTGCTCCATGTCTCTGATGGGTTTGCGGCCCTCAAAATGGTGCGGACGCTCATCTCCCAGCTCATCTTGCTCGATTATCTGCTGCCCGACATGGATGGCCTGGAGTGCCTGGACAGGCTCTGAGAGAGCAAGGGGATGGGACAGACACCAGTCATTCTCATGAGTGCCGCACTTCCCCAAAGAGGTGCGAGCACGTGCTGATCTGATCTTCCTTGAGAAACCGTGCGAGATGGACACCTTACTTGACCTGATCAGACATGTTCTTGAAGAGAGCTAACGCGAGCCTCTCTTTCCCCCCTCCAATTTACAAGCCGTCGATGGAAGAAGCCAGATGGGGAGCGGTTTCTCTACGGAACGCGTGTCCCAGTGCTCAACATTCGGGGCAACTGCTCATGTTTCAGGGAAAAAGCTGCTCACATGGTAGGGCATTTACCAGGTACTGCAAGAGGAGTGAAGTGGTAATTGCGCTGAATGTTCGACGCCATGAACTCCAATGATCGAATTGTGCGTTCATGGTTCGATCACGAACAGGTGGTCGGCTTCCAAATGAGCTTGCCATCGGGTATACTTTGCATCAAGAGATGGAAATTCACCGGATTGTATGTTGTGATGTCGAAGAGGGAGGTCATAGCATGTCGGAGATCGGAGTGCGTGGCATTGACCTGTTCAAAATTGCCGGAGAGAGCATCTCCGGGTGGATTCCCAGTTGGAAAACAGGAGAAGCTCGCCCCACACGGCAGCCATTCTGTAGCCAGATGGAAGAACAGCTCCTGTTGTACCTCGAATATCATCCCCAGGTTTCCTGGTATGGACGCGGCGATATCAGTTCCACGTTTGCTTCCACCTACAAGATCACCACCCCCTTGCCGACTCCGTACACCATTGACTACCTGTTTGAGGGCAAAGCCCATGTCTACCTCCCCGATGCCATCGGTCAATTGCTCGATGGCGGGCTCCTGATCGCAGAGGCTGGGCTGGAGCAAGACAAACGCCGGGAGCGCAATCGAGCCAAAGCCGAAGCGGCACGAAAAGTGGCAGAACAGCAGAGAGGGGTCTATTGGATCGGGACAGAAGCCACCTTGTCCAGAACGCGTCACGCCAATCTGGTCTTTTTGCATGCCCGGCGTCAGGCTTTTCCCACCTGGCCACAGCTTGAAGAGGCATTGCAGGTTGTCTGGCCCTGGGGCGAAGCGGCCTGTGTGCAGGAACTGGTCGAACGTCTCGGAGAACGCTGGCCACAGGCGGAACGGGAAGCAGCCGTCTGGAAGCTCTGTGCTGAGAGCGCGGCCCGTGGTCATCTGCTGGTCGATCTCGCCTCCGTTTCTCTCACCCGGCTGATACCTCTGATTTGTCTTTCCCCCGACGCTCCCCCCATTCTCCCTGATCCCCTTCCCTCCGAGTTGAGTGAGAGTATGACGGTGTTGCCGGAAGCAATTGAGGAGGAGAGCGATCAACACGCGAGCCTGCTTTCTACCTTTGATGACTCCATCCTCCAAGGGCCACAGCGTGTGCGCTTTCTGCGCAATGTGCGAGCTGTCGAAGCCGTGTTGGCCGGGGCATCAGTCGTCGAGACGGCGAGAGAAACCCAGATCGCTCGCTCAACCCTCTCGCGCCTGGTGCTGCGGACTCGCACACTCGGCGTGCTCGCGTGTGTTCCTCATGCGACCTACAGCCGAGAACGGGAACTGCATCCCGCTTTTCAAGAAGTCATTCGCCGGCTGTTTCTTTTGCCCACCAAGCTGTCGATGACCGCTATTGCCGAGCATGCCGAACTCAAGCGCGCCGCCAAACGCGTCCAGCAGGACACTGGAGCCGCCATCTCCTTGCCTTCTTACCGCCAGGTTCATGATTACATACAAGTCCTCAAGCAGGAACCCCAAGTGCTCCGAGTGCGCGAACAGCTGCCTGGACCTCTTCGCGATCGGCAATCTCCCCGCTCCTTTGCCCTTTCCATTCCTGCCCCTGCGCAATTAGCCCAGGTGGATGAACACAGTATGGAACTCTATGTTGTCACTCCCGACGGGATTCCTGTCACTCGCCAGGTTCACGCGGCGGTCCTCATTTGTGTGAAAACAGCAGCCATCATGGGTGCTGTGTTGGCGTTAGGGTCACTCAAGGAGGAGGACTACATGCGCTTGTTAAAAATGGCACTTGAGCCGAAAGATCGCCTCGTTCTCCAGGCTGGTTGCCAGCACTCCTGGCCCTGTTCTGGCAAACCTGCGATCATCTTCCATGATCGCGGGAAAATCTTTACGTCCGAGCGCGCCCGCCAGGTGCTGGTGGATCGACTGGGCATCATCACGGAGCAAGCACCGCCGTATTGTCCTTCTGCCAAAGGAACCGTCGAATCGCTCTTTCGCTGGATGACCCAGCGCTTTGAACGACGTTTGCCCAATACCAGTCACGGCCTTCACGATGCCGAAGCAGCGGCTCAGGCGGGAGCCATGACCCTTGAGGAACTCGAACGGTATTTTTTTCGTGCCATCGTGGACGATTACCAGCAAAGCTGGGATGGGTTGCGTCGGCAAACGCGGGCAGTGCTCTGGGAAGAAGCTGTCCGTCAAACGGGTGTCCCCCAATATCTGGGCGCGCCGGATGATCTCAAACTGCTCTTGATGAAGGCGGTCAACCGAAAAACGCTCGGCCATCGCTACCAGGTCCATGACGGCTCACGCCTCTCCTTTCAAGGGCGTTGGTATACCTGCCCAGGGCTGCTCAATCGGCTCCAGGGCAAGGAGTTTGAGCTGTATTACGATCGCAGAGACGTGGGCGTGCTTTACCTGTTTGTGGAAGGCAGTTATGTGGGAGAAGCCTACTGCCCAGCATTCATGGGGCGACGAGTCAGCGAGTGGGAAGCGACCGCCCAGCGCCAGGCCGATGCTGCAAAAGCAAAGGCGACCGCCTCCGCCAGCGCCAACGTTCGAGCACAGATACAGGAAGAGATTGACACGACCAAAAAGCAGCGGAAACGGGCAACGAGAGAACAGGAATACTCTCGGCAATTCGATCGACAACGCGAGGAGATCCACCCTGCTCATGTCCTGGAGACCCTTGCGACGCTCCACCCACCTGCTCCCTCCAGCTTGCGGTTGCCAGAGGCAAAACCTGACCCTGACAGGGAGTATCCGGTGCAGATCCTGCCCATACGTCCCTACGAGACGGAGAACGACTCATGAATCAAGCGGCTTTGCCCCTCTTCGAGGGCTTTATCGAGACGCCTTTTGAGCAGCGTTTTCAGGGGCTCTTGCGCCAGGCATGGAAGCTGAGACGATGGCATGTGATTGTGGCGGAGCCGGGCAGCGGCAAAACCATGGGTATCCGCGATTTGAGTGCCCAGGCATCCCGTGAAGCCGGGATGATGGGTGGGCGGCACTCTCCGGTGCTGGCGGTGACGACCCCAAAAAACGACCCCAAAGAAGCGGCTCTGGGGAACTTCCTGTTGACTGCTCTGGGGCTGGGAGCGCGGGGGCGATGGAGCGAACGCAAATATCTGTTGTTTGAGTTACTGGTACAGTATGGTGTTGAGTGCTTGATCTTCGATGATGCCCATGATTTGTCGATGCCTCATCTCATTTTCCTGAAAGAACTGACAGACCAGCTCAAGTTAACTCATCCTCCCTATGCCCTGGGATTGTGTCTGGTGACGGCGGGACGGGGAAGCGTGATGCCACTCAAAGATGTGTTTGATCAGCCAGAAACGATGTGGCTGCAATTCCGGCACCGGTTGGATCGCGTTCACCCCTATTGCCGAATTGCGAGCCACACCGAGGCCGAAGTGCGTGATATTCTCCTGGCTTTGGAACGAATTTATCGTCCGTCCTTTCCAGAACTCAATCTGAGGCAATGGACCGGGAGTATCTACACCTGGCTCACTCACCCCTTACTCGATCCACAAAAAAGTGGGCGGGTGATCATGGACCATTTGATGAAGCTGGTCACGACAGCGCTGGAGTGGTCCTATGCACTAAGGGAGAAAGATGTCAGCCCCAAGCATCTTGAATCTGCCGCCGAACAACTCACCCTTCGCCGCGACGTGATTTATGTCGTTGATGCTAGCGGGCAGAAAAAGGAAGACAAAGGCCCGAGCGAGGGGCAAACCTCGGATGCAACGGAACCGAACCCGAAATGATGTCGAACATTCAGCGCAAAAAATTTGCGCTGAATGTTCGACGTGATGGCCTTCAGCCCAGTATTTTCGTTCGATCATTCGGCGCAATTACCACATGGTTCTTGGTGAAACGCTGGCATGATTTTGTGCCAGGCACAAAATCATGCCAGCGTTTCACCAGATCCGCCGGAACGTGAAGCTGGTCGCTACGGGATCTGAAATGGGATAGTTGCCTGAGTGGTTGCGCCAGGTGTGAGATGCCCTGGCAGCAGGATGAAGGTTGCCGTCGTGGTATCTTGCGGCACCAGGAAGGAAACCAACCCTGGAATATTTGTCGTGTTAGCAGCAGCACTGCCAATGACCGCTTGTTCGAGCTCAATGG
>WNGM01005244.1_pt1 | contig 10548 bp, 10 predicted proteins | sample 5400571 | NCBI WGS metagenome assembly WNGM01 (sample SAMN13153378, study PRJNA577476) | soil metagenome | isolation source: 100 cm soil or saprolite under Garry oak tree replicate 2 | place: USA:California | collected 2016-06-15 | reverse complement strand
CGATGACCAGGATCGTCGGCAGCACGGCACACTGCTCCGTGATGAGTGCCAGCAACTGCTCCGCCAGCGCAGCTGACACATCCGTGCCGCGATCGGCGGTGAGCTCGCCGCGCAAGAGCTGGACGATCGTATTTCGCCGGGGATCCGCTGACGGCTCGCGTACCCCTAAGCCCTCTAGCAGGGGCAGCAGCGGCAACGCCTGTCCCAATTCGTCACCGGCGCCCCAGAACACCTGACAGCCGGCATCGGCCGCATCCGCCAGGGCCGCCCGCACCAGCGTCGACTTGCCGACTCCCGGCTCACCCTCGATCAGCACAGAACTGCCCTGCCCCGCAGATAGCTCCGTCACGAGCCTGACGAGCATGGCTAGCTCGCTGTCGCGACCGACTAGCGCACCGATGGGCGTCACGGTGGGCATGGAGCGAACCTTACTACTAGAACATTTGGGGAACAAGCGGCGTTTTTCGAATATAAGTTTCACCGCCTAGCGGCATCTCCTGCCAGTAATGACATTGTTGGCGCTCCCCGAATTGTGCGATGAAAGTTGCGCCGACCCTTGCAATGCACGCGCTAGCTAACATTTTCCAGCATGAAGACATGAACATTTCCTGCAAGAAAGCAGTGTGAATTTTAATGCAGGTTCTGTTTTCCAAGAAAGGTTAGATAATAGCTACCCTGAGGTGCGTTAAATTATCCGGAGCTAGGAAATAATCTCACATGGTATAGATGCGTCGTGCAGGTCGGCATGGCGGGGCGACCTGGCCACTGACCTGGGGAGTCGCCTGGAGGAGTCATGCACATCGGGCGCGCTGTTATTATTATCGCTATCCTAGTGCTCGGTGTGGCCGGATCGGTCCTGGCGGCATTGGCAATATCGGCGGCAGCCGGGCACGTGACCAGTACCCACATGCAGGTTGCAGCCACTTCCCACACCGTCTACCACACATGAGCTTAACTTGACGTACGACTAACGGCGGCGCAATCCATCCGGATCCCGCAATAGTCGATCGCGCGGCACCAGTGGGCCGCCCAGTTTGCTGCGGTAGTAATGGCTGTTCCGCCGAGGTTCGTTCGTGGGTTCCGATCCTGGTCAGCAACTCTAGACATAGTTTTTCACAATTGTCTCGTTCACCACAGCTCTCCAATCTCGGCGTCGGGCAGTTCCCCGGCGATAAGCGCTGTCAAGACGGCGGGACGCCGCGGATCAACCGCCACTGCTCGGCCATCCACGGCGCTGATCCGCGTCCATCACCGCGGCGAGCTCATCCCGGGCCCCGCAGGGCCCCGGCAATGTCATTTGGCCGTGTCTGGTGGGTGGTGGGCGGGTCGTGCGGCATATAGATCGGCTTGGCATCGCACCATCAGGATCTGGCTGCGAGAGCCCGCCGGAGGCGGTCGTGGCTTGTGGCGGTCAGCCAGACTGATCCGGTGACTACAGCAGTCGTGCAGATAACACGATCCCACCCTGCAGTTGGCCAGGTAGCTGCTGGCCATCGCCGGAGCCGCGTACGGTCTTGCCGTCCACAGCGATGACCCGCCGCCGGCCCGGCCCCGGTGCGGTGTGCCGGGCCGCCCATTGCCCGGCCAGCACGTCCAACGCGTCAGCGTCCAGGCGCGGCAACGTCCGCCGGGACGTCGACTCCGAGGGCACCGCGCCGGTCACCCCCAGCCCGGTCAAGGTCCCCAGGCCGGCATCGGCAGCCCACCCGGCGATCGCGGTAAACGAGCGGGCCCCGGACAGCACCGCGCACACCGCCAGGCCCAACACCACCGCCAGCCGGTACCGCACACCCCGGCGATGCCGCCGACTCCTGGGTTGGCCTGCGCGGTCAGCGAGGCTACTCTCCCTAGGGTCCTCATCCGGAGTGTTGTCCCTGAATGCGACAGGTTGTCTCGTTGGCTGGCTTGGCTGTCGTCGAAGTGCCGCAGTGGCAGGGCTCGTCCTCCCCGGCCGCGCAGAGCCTGATCGATGGTGCCCGGGACCTGGGTGCGATGCTGCCGCCCGCGCCAGGCGTGCCCGCGCAGGTCACCACGTCACCGGGCACCACCGAAGATGGCATCAAGCACGCCGACGTCCTGGCTGCGAACCTGGCCGCCGTGCGCGCCGCTCTGCGTGAGACGGGCGCGCTGACCACCGTCGTGGCGGGCGGGGACTGCGGAGTGGAGCTCGCGCCGATCGAGATGGCGATCTGCCGGTACGGCGAGCGGCTCGCTGTCGTCTGGCTCGACGCCCATGGCGACCTCCACACGCCCACGTCGTCGCCGTCTGGCGCGTTCCACGGCATGGTCCTGCGCGCGCTGGTGGGCGAGGGGGCGGCTTGGTTCCGCCCGCAGAAGACGCTCACCCCTCAGCAAATCGTGCTGGCGGGGGTGCGTGCTCTTGATCCTCCCGAACGAGAGTTTGTGCGACACCACCGCATACCACTGCTCGGCGCAGAGGACCTTGCGGTACCGTCCACGCTGGTGCAGGCGGTCACCGCCGCGGGCGCCGCAGCCGTTTACCTGCACATCGACCTTGACGTGCTCGACCCCGGCGACTTCGGGGCTGTCGGCTTCCCCGAACGCGGCGGGCTCACTGTACGGCAGTTGACCGCCGCCGTCCGCGCCCTAGCCCAGCGGTTCATCATCGCGGGCGCCGGGATCACGGAGTTCGAGCCCCGCGGACCCGAGGACCAGGCGACGCTGGCCCCGATCGCGCTCGCCCTGGCCGACGCCGCCGCAGCCGCGCCGGCCAGCGAGGTGGCTCAGATCGAGGAGCATGCCGTCGCCGCGTGGCCAGCCGAGTCCACCGTGGACACCGGCGCCTGGCTGCTTCGCCACACCGCCGGCATGTCGAGGCTGCGGTCGAACAATGCCGCCCTTCCCCGCTCCCCTGAACGCCACCCGGCGCGGAACCTGGCCCAGGCCGAGTCCTTCTACACCGAACGAGGGCTTCCCGTGGCCATCCAGGGCAGCCCAGCCGCCCACCACGACGAACTCGACACGATCCTGAACGGCCGCGGCTACCGGCACGAGGCACCGATCGAAGTCCTCACCGCGCAAGCTGCCGACGTCGCGACATCGGGCCGGTCGCCTCTGGCCGCGCAGGTGGACCTCGCCGCTGATCCCACGCCCGCCTGGCAGGCAGCATTCCGCGCCCTGGACGGCCACCCCGACAGCACTGCCGTGGCCGACCGGGTGATCTCCAATATCAGGCTTCCAGCGGCCTACGCGACCGTGACCTTAGCTGACCGGCCCGCCGGCGTCGGGCTGTTCGTCGGCGGCCACGCCACCTGGGGCGGCGTCTACTGCATGGCCACCCATCCCGGCTTCCGCCGCCGGGGTATCGGTTCCGCGATCCTGGCCGCCGGAGCCAGATGGGCTCTCGACCGCGGAATCGAGCGGCTCTACCTCCAGGTCGAGCAAGCCAACCACCCAGCGCGCCGCATGTACGGCGCCAGTGGCTTCGGCCACGCCTACAGCTACCACTACCGCATCAGCGGCGGCTAACCTCTGCCCGCCAGGAACCGGTTAGCTGCGCGTTCTTGCTGGTAAGCGTCGCGGCTGGTTGCGCTGGATCTGTGTTTGAGCTGTAATGAAATTTTCATTACAGTTTTTACCTAAATCTGTGCGACCGGCACACTGGTTCCGCTCGCGCGGCACCGAGGAGGAGGGACACCGGATGCCCGTGCCAGGAAGTCCCACGGTACGGCGCCGCCGATTGGCCGCGGAGCTGCGCGAGATCAGGGAAAGCAAGGGCAAGAGCGGAGATACCGTCGCCGCCGCGCTGAAATGGTCGCCTTCCAAGATCAGCAGATACGAGCGGGCCAGGACCGGCTTACGGCCGAGGGAAGTCGAGAGACTGCTCGACTACTACGGGATCACCGGATCCCGCCGTGAGCTCCTTCTCGCGCTCGCCCAGGATGCGGCTCAGAAGGGATGGTGGGAAGAGTTCGCCGACAGCCTTTCCGACGACTACCAGCAGTTCATTGGCCTCGAGCATGAGGCAAGCTCGATCGCCATATGGCACGTTGATGTCGTAACCGGCCTCTTGCAGACAGAAGCCTATGCCAGGCACATAATCAGCAGCTACAGCCAGGTGGAACCGATCGCGCCGGGCATGATTGAGCGTCTGGTCAAGGTCCGGATGCAGCGCCAGCGGGTGCTGAATCGCGAAGGGCTTCAGCTGTCCGTCGTGCTCGATGAGTCGGTTCTGAAGCGCCGGGTCGGCGATGAGCAGGTGATGCATGAGCAGCTTCAGCGGCTGGCGCGTGAGGCTGACCGGCCAAACCTAACGTTGCAGATCCTCCCCCTTGACGATCAGCACAGGGTCTTCGCGGAGTCATTTGTTATATTCCGCTTTGGGTTAGATAATGATGCTATACTACAAGATGTAGTTAGTACCGAGCATTTGAGAAACGACTTCTCCTTGGAAGGCGAGAAGGAGACCTATTTGCATAGGATCGCGTTTCAGATGCTCGTGGCTGCGTCGCTCGACCCCCCGTCGTCCAGAGAGCTCATACTCGAGACCGCTCAGTCGCACTGGTCTGGTACCCGGCGAGCGCGCTTATGCGCCGCTGACGTAGATCGTTTACTCGGGGTCGTTGCCGCGCCGGCCACCTAGCAGGCGCACCCGTCCGCATTGCGTCTAGCCCCGGATGGCCCGGCTGAGACGCAGGTAGATCATCTCCCAAGGAGCCGCGGCGGGCGTCTGGCGCGGGCAGCACAGTGGCCTTTTAGCAGGTCAGCGCCGCATTCCTAGTCATCTCGCGGACGTACCCGGTGATCGTCAGGCGCACCGGCCGCGTTATGATCCGGCTCCTTTTTCTCGTTAGCACCCCCCGGGATCACAGACACCAGTAGTATTCTCTCGCTATCAGAGACACCAGTGATTCGTCTCACGATCACAGACACCAGTAGCCTCCTCTCGCGACGAGAGACCCAGATGCCACCAATGTCCGTTCGTCTGACGGTAGCCACAATCAGTAGCTGGCATCTTACCGTAAGTAGCAGCGTCTCTAGGTCAACAATCAGACAACATCAAGCGAGGTAAGGACATGGCAAGACTTACACCCGGGGGAGGTCCGGGTTCAGATTCGCGCTGGACTAAAAGCTCCCTGAGTTTCTCCAACAGCAACTGCGTCGAGGTGGCGGGCCTGCCTCATGGCGAGATCGGCGTTCGCGACAGCAAGGACCCCGAAGGCGCGGTTCTTAGGTTTACATCGGACGAATGGCACGCATTTCTCGGCGGCGTGCGAAACGGAGAATTCGATAGTTTCGGCAGAATATGACTGCTGCGGCCGAAACGCCGTAATGCCGCGCTCAGGCCAGTACTCCAGCCCGTAGATCGCCATATTCGGTGCGGAGCGGCTGCCACGGTCGAAGAAGGGCGGGATCCGGATGCGTCCGGATCCCGCCCTTGCCGTCCTGGGGGTTATCAGGACTCCACTCGCGCCGGGCCGGTGAATGGCGCACCGACCGGTGGCTCAGCCTCCAACTCGCCGGCGTCGGCCGTGCTCGTGACCTGATCGATCGTGCCGATCGTGTGCCCGTTGATGGTGACGGCGACGACCATGTCCCCCGTCCCGTGGGTGAAGGACAGCAGCGCGCCGTCAGCGCCGGCGTTCCAGCTGGCGGGCAGCTGGAACGTGGTGCTGTAGCGGCCGATCCCTGAGACCTGGTTCATGCTGCTGACCCCCAGCGCGGCCAGCGGGGAGCTGATGGCGGGCAGGCTGCTCCACGGGCCGAGGTCCGGTGCCGGGCTATGGCCCCGTGGTCGCGGCGCCAAAATATCCGTCACCTGACCGATGTCTCCGTCTGCAACTTGCAGCAGTATTTGTCGTGCAATTGCTGGCGCAACCCAGCGTCAACAGCTTGATCGGATCTTGAGCCGGAGGCCAGCGGGCCAAGATCAATCAACTCTGTGACCAGGCGGAGAAAGGCGGGACTGTTGGACGTTGTCCGGCTGCGGGAAAGCTTCGCCCATGTCACGATGCACGGTGACGAGCTCCCGCTGTTCTTCTACTCCGACCTGTTCATCAAGCATCCTGAGGTGCGGGAGCTCTTCCCCGTCTCGATGACTGCGCAGCGCGGCCACTTCGTCGATGCGCTGATGAAGATCGTTTCTCAGGTAGACAGAGCTGGTGACCTGACGGCGTTTCTTCAGGGACTGGGCCGTGATCACCGCAGGTTCGGCGCTGTCGCCGAGCACTATGAAGCGGTGGGCGCCAGCCTGCTGGCGACCTTGGAGCATTTTTCCGGTCCGGCCTGGACACCAGAGTTGGCCGCCGACTGGAAGGCGGCCTACGACTTCATCGGCTCCATCATGACCGCGGCGGCGGCCGAGGACGAGAAACAGCGGCCGGCCTGGTGGCGGGGCACGGTGGTATCCCATGAGCGGAGGGCGTTCGATGTCTCTGTGCTGCTCGTCCGGCCGGAGCCGCGAATGGATTACCTGCCGGGGCAGTCCGTGGCGATCGAGTGCCCGAGCCGGCCGAGGTTGTGGCGCTACTACTCCATGGCGAGCGCGCCGCGTCCTGACGGCCTCCTCGAGTTTCATATCCGGCTGATCGACGGCGGCGCGGTGAGCATGGCGCTGACCAGCAGCACCATCGTTGACACCGAACTCAGGCTGGGACCTCCCATTGGTGCCCTGACCCTGAGTCAGCCCCCCTCTGGCCGGGATCTGTTGCTCGTGGCGGGAAGTACCGGGCTGGCCCCGCTGAAAGCCATTCTCGATCAGGTGGCGGCTCTGCAGCACCCCCCGAAGGTGCATCTGTTCTTCGGCGCGCGGAATGCTGACGCACTGTATGACCTGGACAGTCTGGAGAAGATGGCCGCCCAGCACCCCTGGCTGACCGTCACGCCAGCCGTGTCAGCCGACTCCAGGTTCGCCGGCGAGACCGGCAGCCTCCCGGATGTGGTGGCCCGGCACGGCGATTGGTCAGGGCACGACGCCTACGTGGCCGGCCCCACCGAGATGGTCCAGGAAGCTGTCACCCGGCTGGCTTCGGCGGGCATGGCGCAGGATCACATATATATCGAGGATTTCGGGTGGAGTGAGCCGTGACCATAGCGTGGTTCGATGAGCAGGACCGGCTGACTCCCGAGGAGCTGCAGACCGCGACGTTTCCTTTGTCGCGGCTGGGCCGGCGTGGTTACGAGGAGGAGCCGGTCAGGCAGTTCCTACGCCTGGTGCACAACGAGCTCGTGCGCCTGGTGAACGAGCGGGCGTCTTTGTGGCAGGAGGTTCAGCGGCTGCGTCGGCGGATTCTCGCCGGGGAAGCCGACGGCGATCCGCAGGCGGTGCTGTTCGGTGAGGCAGATGCGCACGTACATGCGGTGCAGATACTGTCGACCGCGCAAGCGACCGCAGACAGGTACGTGGCCGATGCGCAGGCTTACAGCAGCCGGGTAACCGAGGAGGCCAGGCTGCGCCGCGATCACATCATGCTAGATGCCCAGCAGCACTCGGACATGATCATGGAGGAGGCTCACGCCAGAGCCCGCGATGCGGCGGTTTCCGCGCTGAACCTCCCGGCGCCGGTGCAGACAGACCAAGAGCGGCAGGCCGCGCAGGCCGAGCTGGCGTATCTGCGGACCTATAGCGACGTCTACCGGGCACATCTGCGGGCCTACACCGAGGGTGTCCTGCGCGGTATCGAGGAGTGGGAGCGCAAGGAAGCGGCCTCATTCCAGGAGGCAGCGCAGGTTCGCACCGATCAGCGGAGCATCGGCCGCTGATGCGACGCACCGGCTCAGCACTCCAGGCCTGGCCGCCGATATTGCAGGTCGGCCTGCTTCAGCCGTTCGCACGCCGGGTGGCGGTAGAAGTTCGGCGCCTGGTCGAAATCCTGGTAGTACCGGTGAAAGACGGGGGTCGAGGACGATGCGGCAGGCGGCACGATCCAGGTCCAGTCCGCCGGGCAGACGCGACCCTGCCGCTCTTCGCGCTCCAGATGCTGGAGAAAGCGAACCGACTCAGTGTGATGATCGGAGATCGTAACCCCCGCGCTGCTGAACGAATGCAGGACCGCAAGGTTGAGCTCGGTCACTGCCTTGTCCTTCCACAAGGTCCGGTCGCTGGCCGTGGACAGGCTCATGTGCTCGGCGATCACCGGCAGCTGGTCGTAGCGGCCAGAGTCGCCGAGGTCGCGCGACCCGATCTCGGTGCACATGTACCAGCCGTTGAACGGCGCGGCGGGATAGCAGACTCCGCCGACGTCCAGGTACATGTCGCTGATCACCGGCACGGCATACCACCGCAGCCCAAGATCGGCGAACCAGCCGAGTTCCGGATGGCCGATGAGTACCTCGAGTACCGCGTCGGCGGGCAGTTTGTGCAGCGTGAGACCCGCGTCGGCCCCCTGCACGATCAGCGGGAGTATGTCGAACCGGCCGGCCGGCCGGCCGGCTAGCCAGCCGAGGCGGCCGGCCAGGCGGGTGGTGTCAACGTTCAGCGGATCCCCCATGATGGCGCCGTCGGCGGTCTCGTAGCCCGCATACTGAACCAGCTGCGGATTCAGGATCCGCGGGCCTGGCCGGCCCGGAGCATCCGGTGCGAACACGGTGATCATCGGCCGGATCCGGCCGCCATTCGTCGCCTCGCGCAGGTGGATGATCGACTCGGCCGCGACATCCGATGCCGCGCTGACCTCACGCCGGTCGCGCACCCGCAGGCTGCGCCAGTACAGTCGCCCGATGCACCGGGAGCTGTTCCGCCACGCGACGCGCGCGCCGAATTCCAGCTCAGCAGCGGTGTGCTGGTAGGTGCCCGTCGTCTCGATCTCGCGGCGGACATGCCTGAGCCGCCGGTCGGGCGGCCCCGCACGATTCTCGCTGTGGAACAGCGTAATGAACCGCTCGGCGCTGACGAACAGGCATTCAAGGGCGAACGAGTCCTCGCCCGCGAAGGGCCGGCCCGCTGGAGGCATGTCCAGGTCAGCGGCGAAGCTGGTGTCAACCTTGCTGGTCACCGGGCAGGCCTGGAAGGACGGGAACTCCGCGGATTCCTCGCCCGGCTCCAGACCGTAGTTTCGGCTGTGCAACCGGCGGCGGCCAAGAATGCGCCAGTGAGAATCCGGAGGGATCCGAACTCGGTTGGGACCCACGGCGACCTCCCGGTAGCTCCGGCCATGTGCGGTAGTCCCCGGCAGCGGGCCGCCAGCGATACCCACTGACGGGGACTGCAGCACCATCGTGTGCTACCAGCCTGGACGCCCGTCTTGCAGTCGCCTTGACGCCAACCTTGCATCCCAGGTCAGGGCCAAACCTGGTGCCCGCGGCGGCACGCCGGGCTAGGAGATGCGGAGGCTGAAGGCCGGGTCCATGGTCTCTATGCGAATTCGCGCGGACTCTGCCTCGGGCACGCCCAGCCGTTCGAAGATGTCCAGCGCCTGCCGGAAGACAATCCGCGCCGCATCGGGCTGCCGCTGGGTGCTGAGCGTCGATTCCGCGATTCCCTCGAGGATCTTGCCTTCCTCGTAGGGCTCGCCGATCTCCCTGGCCTGCTTGAGGGCGGTGTGGTAATGATCAAGCGCTTCGCCGTACCGCCCGGAGCCGCGATGTATGTCGGCGATCCTGCGCACGGCGATCAGCTGCTGGGAAAGGTTTCCGATGTCCTCGGCGATGCCCCGCGCCTTCTGGTGATGAATAAGCGCCTCGTCGTAGCAGGCCGCACTCTGGTAGATGGCACCTATCTCATTGAGCACGTCGGCTTCATCGGGGAGGTCACCGATGTCCCGGTAAATCGCGAGTGCGTGCCGGCAGGCAGCCAGCGCTTCCTGGTGGCTGCCCTTATAATGATGGACGGTGCCAATGTTCTGGTGGAGAATCGCCTCGTTCTGCGTTCCGCCTATTTCCTGGAATATCTCCAGGGATTCCTGATAGGCGTCGAGCGCCTCTTTGTGGCGGCCGTTGTACAAGTGCATGCGGCCCAGATTATTGAGCGCTTTCGCTTTCCCGCGCCTGTCGCCGACTTCACGGTAAATCGCCAGCGCCTCACGCAGGAGCTCATCTGCCTCGGGGTAGCGCCCCAGATGCCAGCAGGCGATACCGGAATGACTGAGGGTGTCGGCCGCGCCGCGCGCGTCCTCGGCGGCGCCATCTGGTGGGCCAGGCCCATCTGGTCGAGGGACTCGGCCTCGCCTCTCCGGTCGGTCAGCGACCGGTAGATCGCGGCGGCCTCCTCGGCCAGGGGCAGCGCCGCCTCGTGCTGCCCGGTCTGCTGAAGCACCGCGCTGAGGGCCAGCGACGCCTGCGCGACCCCGGCCTGATCAGCGAGATCACGGGAGGATTGCAGGGCCAGGGTGTGCGCCTCGATCGCCTCGGCCCAGTACGCCTTGATCTCCAGGAAGTCGGTCATCACGTGACTGAGCTCCGCGCACTTCTGCTTCCACTCATGCCGGCCCGCGTACCGCGCGGCCTGCAGGATGTTGCGCCACTCCGATTCCAGCCAGCGGGCCGCGGCTTCCTTCGTGTCCAGGTCCATGCTGCCCGCTGGAACGTGGGTGACCTGCACCGACGTACGGCGCCGGAACGGGTGCAGGACCCGGTCGGCCCGGTCGGCCG
>WNGM01019734.1_pt1 | contig 10549 bp, 11 predicted proteins | sample 5400571 | NCBI WGS metagenome assembly WNGM01 (sample SAMN13153378, study PRJNA577476) | soil metagenome | isolation source: 100 cm soil or saprolite under Garry oak tree replicate 2 | place: USA:California | collected 2016-06-15 | reverse complement strand
CGGTGCAGATTTTCGGCTTACTGAAGAAGTCTATGAAGAGCTCCTTGGCGTCACAGTTCGGCACCTGGTTTTCGCGAGCCGCATTCCGGGGCGTCCGGAAGCGCATCGATTACACGGAATACGGCGGGGCGCCTCTGCTGGGCGTGCGCGGAGTGTGCGTGATCGGGCACGGACGCTCGAACGCCAACGCGGTGAAGAACGCCATCCGCGTGGCCGCGGGGCTTGCCCGCGCCCGGCTGAACGAGAAAATCAAACAGGAGCTCTCGGCTGTCGTCGCGCGCGCGTGAGTAAGCCGAAACGGAATTCCCATGGGCAAAACCGCATTCTTATTTCCGGGGCAGGCGTCGCAATACCCGGGCATGGGCAAAGAGCTCGCGGAGAATCATCCGGCGGCGCGCGCCGTGTTTGACGAGGCGGACCGCGCGCTGGGTTTCTCGATTTCACAGATGTGTTTCGCCGGGACCGAAGACGAATTGAAGCTCACGGCGAATACCCAGCCCGCGATCCTGACATGCTCCGTGGCCGTGCAGCGCATTCTCGAAGAGAGGGGAATCCGGCCCGATTACGTGGCGGGCCATAGCCTGGGCGAATACTCCGGGCTGGTGGCCGCGGGCGCGCTGCCGTTTTCGGATGCGGTGCAGATCGCGCGCAAGCGCGGAACGTACATGCAGGAAGCAGTGCCGCCGGGCCAGGGCGCCATGGCGGCCATTCTGGGGCTTTCGCCAGCCGTGGTGGCCGATGCCTGTAAGCGCGCGGCTCAGGGAGAAGTTTGCTCCGCGGCGAATCTGAATTCTCCCGAGCAAACCGTGATTTCGGGAAGCGCGGGCGCGGTGAAGCGCGCGGTGGAAATTGCGTCTCAGCTTGGCGCGAAGCGGACCGTGATGCTACCGGTTTCGGCGCCGTTTCATAGCGCGCTGATGATGCCGGCGCAGGAGCGCCTGGAAAAAGAGTTGCGCGCGACGGCGTTCTCGGATTTGCAGGTCCCGCTGGTGAGCAACGTGGATGCGGATACGGTCTCAACGGGCGACGAGGCGCGCGACGCGCTTGTTCGGCAGGTCTCCATGCCGGTGCGCTGGGAGGAGTCCGTGCGCTTGCTGATCGACGAGGGCGTGACGACATTCGTCGAAGTCGGGCCGGGGCGGGTGCTGACCGGGCTTCTGCGGCAGATCGAGCGGTCGGTGGCGGCGCTCAACGTCGAGGACGAAAAGAGCCTCGGCGCGACGCTCGACAAGATCGCCCAGGCGCGCTCCGACGCGGCGTAAGGCGCCGCATACGGCGCCGCGCACAAAGAATTTTCAACAAATGTTTAGCCTAAAAGACAAGGTCGCGCTGGTCACCGGCGCATCCCAGGGGATCGGGCGCGACACCGCGCTGGCGCTGGCCCAGGCCGGCGCCAAGGTGGCCGTAGCGGCGCGAACTGCGGCGAAGCTCGCCGAGTTGGTGCGGGAAATATCTGGAGCGGGCGGCCAGGCGCTGGCAGTCCCGATGGACGTTGCCGACGCCGAGCAGGTCAAGGCGGGCTTCAAACAAGTTCTGGAGAAATTCGGCCGGCTGGATATTTTGGTGAATAATGCGGCTATCGCCCGCGACGCCCTGGCCGTGCGCATGAAGGCCGAGGACTGGGAGGCCGTCCTGCGCACGAACTTGACGGGCGCGCACATGTGCATCCAGCAGGCGCTCGGGACAATGATGCGCCAGCGCGCCGGGCGGATCATCAACATCACTTCGGTGGTCGCGCAATCGGGAAATGCCGGACAGGCCAATTACGTGGCGGCCAAGGCGGGGCTGATCGGATTGACCAAGGCAATCGCCATCGAAGTGGCTTCGCGCAACATCACGGTGAATGCGGTGGCGCCGGGATTCATTGAGACGCCCATGACGGATGTTTTGTCCGGGAAGGTCAAAGAAGAGTTGAAGACGCGAATTCCTCTTGGCCGAATGGGCTCGCCGCGCGATGTGGCCGCGGCAATTGTCTTTCTGGCGAGCGATGAAGCCGGCTACATCACCGGGCACACGCTCGACGTCAACGGCGGGATGTATTTGGCTTGAACGGGCTTTCCGCATGCTCGCAAGGAGGCTTGTAAAGTTGACCTTGCAGGGGGCGCTGACTAAAATGAACAGGTTATTCTGGCAAGCCCACAGTTACAGTACGAGCTACGGCGGTTGGTGCGCCGGCGGGCCATCGCAGTAGAGATCGCGGAGGAAAACGCATGCCAAGCGTGGAAGAGCGCGTCAAACAGATTATCGTCGAGCAGCTCGGCGTGGATGAAGGCGAAGTGACGCCAACGGCTTCATTTGTGGACGATCTGGGAGCGGACTCCCTCGACCAAGTGGAACTCGTCATGGCGTTTGAAGAGGCATTCGGCATTGAGGTGCCGGACGAAGACGCGGAGAAAATGACGACGGTGAAGGACGCCGTCGCGTACATTGAGAAACACGCCCAAGCCAAAAAGTAGCCGGCGGGCCCCGAGCCGCTCGGGGCGGGCCGTTCTTTCATAACAGGAGCATCGCACCATTGACACGCCGGGTTGTCGTTACGGGCGTCGGGCTGGTTTGCGCGCTGGGTATCGGCACGGAGGAAACCTGGAAGAACCTCCTCGCCGGGCAGAGCGGGGTCGCCGCTATTACGCTGTTTGATCCGACCTGCTTCGACTGCCGCATCGCCGGCGAGGTCAAGGGTTTCGATCCGCTGAATTGGCTGGAGAAAAAAGAGCTCAAAAAAATGGGCCGGTTCATTCAACTGGCCCTGGCTGGCGCCGACTTCGCCGTTCGGATGGCGAATTGGAAGCCGGAACAGTCGGATCTGGACGAGGTCGGCGTTTACGTTTCCTCGGGGATCGGTGGATTCGACATTATCGAACGCGAGCACGGCAAGCTGCTGAGCGGCGGACCCAACAAGGCACGGAAGCGACGATCACGGCCATGGGCATCGGCGGGTTTGCTTCGATGAAGGCGCTCTCGACCCGCAACGATGAACCGACGCGCGCGAGCCGTCCGTTCGACGCGCAACGCGACGGCTTCGTGGTCGGCGAGGGCGCGGGCATTCTCATCCTGGAGTCGCTTGAGCACGCTCAGAAGCGCAACGCGCCCATCCTGGCCGAGATCGTCGGCTACGGCATGTCCGGCGACGCCTATCACATGACGCAGCCAGCGGAAAACGGCGACGGCGCCTATCGCGTGATGAAGGCAGCGCTGAAAGACGCCAAACTCGCTCCGGAGGCTGTCGGCTACGTGAATGCGCACGGGACGTCGACGCCGATCGGCGACGCCATTGAGACCACGGCGCTCAAGCGGCTCTTCGGTGAGAGCGCCAAGCAGGTGCCGGTGAGCTCCACGAAATCCATGACCGGGCACCTGCTGGGCGGCGCCGGTGGTCTCGAGGCGGGGATCAGCGTATTGGCGCTGCGCGACCAGGTTCTGCCGCCGACGATCAATTACGAGAATCCAGATCCGGCGTGTGACCTCGACTACGTGCCGAATCAAGCGCGCAAGGCTTCGTTCGACTACGCCCTGTCGAATTCCTTCGGTTTCGGCGGAACGAACGCCGCGCTTGTCTTCAAGCGCTGGGGTGGCAAGTAATCCACGCGGTCTGAAGACGGCGGCTATAGCAGTTGGATTTTCCTCTCATTGATTCGGGAAGGGACGCTCCCGTGAAAATCATCGTGTGCATCAAACAGGTTCCAGCGAAAGACGCGCCGCTGACGATTGCCGGAAATTGGATCAAAGAATCGGACATCGGCTTCGAGATGAACGAGCCGGACAGCTACGCGCTCGAAGAGGCGCTGCGGCTGAAGGAAAAACACGGCGGCGAGGTGATTGCGCTTTCGATGGGGCCGGAGCGCGTGAAGCAAACAATCAAGGAAGCCCTCGCGAAAGGAGCCGACCGCGGAATCCACGTCGCGGACGACAATTTTCATCAGCTCGATCCGCTCGGCTCGGCGCGCTCGCTCGCCGCTGCCATTCAGAAAGAGACCGCTGACCTGATCCTCACTGGCTTGCAGAGCGACGACCACGGTTTCGGCCAGACAGGCGTGCTGCTGGCGGCGCTGCTCGACCGGCCGCACGCGACGATCATCATGCAGATCGAAGTCCAGGACGGGAAGATGAAGCTCAAGCGCGAGCTGGAGGCCGGCTGGTTCCAGTGGATGGAATGCCCGCTGCCCGCGGTCCTCTCGATCCAGTCCGGGATAAACAAAGTGCGATACGCCACGCTCAAGGGCATCATGGCCGCGAAGAAAAAAGAGATTGCAACGATTCCTCGCCAGTCGTTGGGCGTTTCCAGCGAAGTGACGCAGCGCGTGGAACGCATTTACGTGCCCACCAAGTCGAAGAAAACGGAGATGCTCACCGGCACGCCGAAGGAAGTGGCGGCGAAGCTCATCGAGAAGCTCAAGTTCGAAGCGCGGGTGATTTGAAGCGGGGCGATGAACCGCTGTTCCGAGCCCGGGCGCGGCTTGGATAAACTCCGCGAGGAATCTCTCCGATGAAAATCATGTTCGTCACCGAGCAGCGGCAGGGGAAGTGGAACAACACGAGCTTCGAGACTCTGGCCGCGGCGCAGCAGATCGCGGCGGACGCATCGAATATCGTGAGCGGACTCGTCATCGGCAAAAGCGTGGCGGCTCTCGCCGACGAGCTCGCGGGAAAGAAGCTCGAGGAAGTGCTGCTGGTCGAGCACGACCTCCTCGAGTCGTACACGCCTGACGGCTTTTGCCTCGCGCTCGCGCAGGTGATCAACGCGGCGAAGCCGGACCTGGTGCTTTTTCCGCACACGTATCAGGTACGCGACTTTGCGCCCAAGCTCGCCGCCACGCTCGGCAAGGGCATGATCGCGGACTGCATCGGCGTGCGGCACGACAGCGGCAAACTCGTTTTCGTGCGCCAAATGTTCCAGGGCAAGACCGCTGCCGACGTGACGTTTCAGGGTGCCTCGCCCTGGTTCGCGTCGTTCCAGTCCGGTGCGTTTCGCGCCGATCTCGTCGCCGCGCATCCCTCCGGAAAAGCGCCGGTGAAAAAAGTTGCGGTTGACTTGAAGCCCGAACAGATTCGCACGAAGCCGCTCGAGCTCTTCCGCGAAGCGAAGCAGGCGGTGGATTTGACGCAAGCGCCGATCATCGTGGCCATTGGCCGCGGCATCAAGGCGCCGGAAAATATTCCGCAGGCGCAAGCGCTGGCGAAAGCCATTAGCGGAGAGATCGCCGCGTCGCGGCCGATTTGCGATGAAGGCTGGCTGCCGATGGATAGACAAATCGGCAGTTCGGGCCAAACCGTCGCGCCGAAGCTCTATCTGGCGCTCGGCATCAGCGGCGCCATTCAGCACGTGGTCGGCATGAAAGGCTCGCGCTGCGTCGTGGCCGTCAACAAGGATGCCAACGCGCCCATCTTTGAGATTGCCGACTACGGCGTCGTCGGCGATATCTTCGAGCTGATGCCCGCCCTCACCGAAGCCCTGGAAAAGGCCAAAACGGCGTAGTTTGGCAGAGTTCATTCCGTTTGACTTATACTTGGCCTAGAACCATGAAGCTGGAAGATTACAAGACTATTCTCTACCGACAGGAAAATGGGTCCTGGGTCGCTGAAATTCCCTCGATACTTGGCTGCTACGCCCTGATGGACACACCTGATGCCGCTCTTGCTGAGCTCAATGAAGTCTTCCGGATGGTCGCCGACGAATATCTCGAAAAAGTCTGAAAGCCTCCCTCCAACGGGAGGGCCCGACTTTAGTCGGCCGCCAGCAGCCAATTTCTCCAGCGCTTTAGCGCCTGAGGTACGCGTGGCCAAACCTCCTCACGACTATTCACCGGCTAGAACGAACAGCTACTTTGTTACCGCCAAAACCTGGCAGAGTGTTCCTCTATTTCAATCGAGCCGGGTTGCCGATCTATTCTTGAGAACACTTTTTGCCTACCGAGACCAAGGCAAATTTCACGTCCACGAATTCGTTCTAATGCCCGATCATCTTCACATCTTGCTCACGCCTGGACCCCACACGACTCTCGAGCGTGTGTTGCAGCTAATCAAGGGCGGATTCTCGCACCGGGCAGGGAAAGAACTCGAATTGCGGCGTGAGATTTGGCAGCGCGGATACGTCGATCACCGTATTCGCGACGGACAGGACTACGCATACCATCGCGTCTATGTCCATCAAAATCCGGTCCGTGCGAATCTGGCAGTGGCCGCGCAAAACTACCCTTACTGTTCAGCGTTTCCGGGCTTTCAGCTTGACCCTGCCCCGCAGGGGCTAAAGCCTGACTAACAAGTAGCTGCCCTCGGCACGACTGAAGTCGTGCTCTCCCGCACGCGCAGGGGCATTTTGATAGGATTAGAACAAACCATGACCCCTCAGCGCGAACAGCTCGAGGCGGATGTGCTGATCGTCGGCGCGGGGCCGGCGGGGCTTGCCTGCGCGCTGCATCTCGCGAATCTCATCAAGAAACACAACGAGGCCGGAGTCAAGACGGCCGGCGCGCAACTTTCGCCGGAGAACATCTACGTTCTCGAGAAAGGCCGCGAAATCGGCGCCCACCAGCTCTCCGGCGCCATCATGAACCCAAAGGCGCTGGCTGAGCTCGTGGCGGATTATAAGAAGAGCGCGCCGCTCGATACGCCCGTCACGGACGATGCCGCGTTCTTCTTCACGAAGAATTCCGCGTTGCGCTTTCCGATCACCCCGCCGCCCTTCAAAAACAAGGGAAACTACGTGATTTCGCTCAGCAAGCTGACGAAATGGCTCGGCGGCTTGGTGGAAAAAGCCGGCGTCAATCTCTTCACGCAATTCGGCGGCGCGCAATTGATTTACGAAGGGGAAGGCATTGTCGGCGTGATCACGGAAGACAAGGGTCTCGACAAGAACGGCAAGCCGAAAGACAACTACACACCGGGCTATGAACTGCGCGCGAAAGTCACGGTGCTTGCCGAAGGCACGCGCGGTTCACTCACGAAACAGCTCGTTGCGGCAAAGAAGCTCGACAATATCAATCCGCAGTCCTACGGGATCGGCATCAAGGAGCTGTGGGACGTCCAGCCGGGGCGCGTGCAGCCGGGGTTTGTGGCGCACACGCTGGGCTGGCCGGTCTCGACGGACATGTACGGCGGCGGCTGGATCTACGGTCTCTCCAACGGCCGCCTTTCCATTGGACTCGTGATCGCGCTCGAATACGCGGACCCGCAGTTCGATCCGCACGCCGCATTTCAAACTTGGAAGACGCACCCGTTCCTGAAACGGATTCTCGACGGCGGAAAATTAGTGCGCTACGGCGCGAAGTCCCTCCCGTACGGCGGCTGGTACGCCATGCCGCGCACCTACGTGGATGGCGCGCTGATCATCGGCGACTCGGCGAGCTTCCTCGATTCGCAGCGGCTGAAGGGTATTCACTTGGCGATGAAGAGCGGCATGCTCGCCGCTGAGACGATTTTCGAGGCGCTGCTGGCGGGCGATTTTTCGGCAAAGAAGCTCTCCGCGTTTCCGCAAAAAGTGGAACGGAGCTACATCAAAGAGGAAATGTGGGCAGTCCGCAATTTCCATCAGTCATTTCAGCGCGGCTTGTTCGGCGTGACGGACGTGTACCACAGCGGCACGCGTCACGAAGACAATCAGCCCTGTCACCTTGTCGTTGCGGACACGAACATTTGCTCGACCAAGTGCTTCATCGAGTACGGAAATCCCTGCCAGTATTTTTGTCCCGCGGCTGTTTATGAAATTGTGCAGGAAAAGGGCGCGCCGCAACTGAAAATCAACGCCGCGAACTGCGTTCATTGCAAGACCTGCGACATTGTCGACCCCTACCAGATCATCAACTGGGTCGTGCCGGAGGGCGGCGGCGGACCGAATTACGAAGGGATGTAGTATTGGTATCTCTAACCAAACTTCTCTTCAAGACGTCAACACATCTGTATTTTGCCGATGTCCCAGCTCGCACACCCTCTGTCTCGGGAATTAGTTCGGCAGCAGCCCGTACACGTCGAGTTCCGTGCGCGTGCCGACGTACACCTTGCCGTTGGCGACCGTGGGCACGGTGAACTTGACGGCGTTTCCGGCCAGGTCGCGATTATTCGCCGCCTGCGCGCTGTTCCAGAGCTCGTTAGCTAGATTTGTCGCGTCGTAGGCATGCAGGACTGTAGGTCCTGAGCCATTTGGCGTGGGCGGCCCGTATTGGCTATTGTCCAGCACCCAAACGATACCGTTTGAAGTTCCATTCGCTGAAACCGAAGGAGTCGGGCCCGAAAAGTTGAATACGTGCAGGCTCATAGACGTCGGCGAAGTGGAGAGCAGAAACTGGCCCGACGCGTCGGCGCTGAATGAGAAAGCCTTCAGGCTATCGCCGCTCGTCCCGCCAATCTGAGCGCCGCCGAAATAGAGAGTTCCGTTCCAGTAGGCGGGCGTTCCCCACATGCCATTGAGCGCGTTAGGAAGTTCCTGGACGATTTGCGTATCGCTCAAGCAGTTGCTTGGTGGGTTCGGGTCGCAGTACTTCCCCAGATTGCTGCGGTCCAGCAAGTAAATCGTTCCGTCTTTTCCCACCTGCACGAGGAGTTGCCTGTGTGTCCCTGTGGTCGGATCGGGCAGAACCACGCTACCGCCTGCGCCAAGGTCTCCGTCAATTGCACTCAGAGATGCCTGATTGAATGGCGTGAAATAATCGAGCAGGGGTAAAGTTCCCCCGCTCGGCTCTTCCAGCTTGAGGATGCTGTCGCCGAACTCGTCCGCACCGTTAAAACTTCCGTTTCCGGTGGCGAAGTACATGTTGCCGCTGGTGTCAAAGGCCGGGGCAGCGGCGCTCATCCAGATTCCGCCGAGGCCTCCATTGGGCGTCGTGTTGAACACGGCGGGAGGTAAGGTGAGATTTGCAGCGTTGTACGCCAGCACCCAGCCGTGATACGGGAACGTGTCTTCGTGGGAGGCCCAGGCGATGTAAACGTTGCCGCCAAACAGAGCCAAGCCCGGCCGTTGGTTTTGCGACTGCGCGTCGAAGGATAGAGTGCTCCCAGACGAGCCGTCACCGGTTCCCGCGACAGAGGCAGCGATAGCCACGGGGCCACTAAGTTTTTCATTTCCTGTCGCCAGGTCCAGGGCGTGCAGCCGCTGGAAGAATATCGGCGGCGTAGGGCTCGCGATGACCGACTTGCTGACGACGTAGAACGCACCGCTTGCCGGGTCAATCACGGGAGTTCCCGTGACGCCTACTTCGGGGTTGATGTCGCCGAATCCGTTGCCGACAAGGGCTCCGCCTCCCGAAGACGGCACCGGCGTCTCACCCGCGGTTCCCCCGTGGGCGGGATCCAGAAGGTTTGCACGCCAGAGCATGGTGCAAGGGTTTGCGTCCGCGTCGAAGGCGTACACGCTGTCGTGCTGCGTGGCGGCGAAAATGACGTTGCGCTTCGCGCCGTTGAGCGTCAGATTCGCCACCCAGAGCGGCTGGACATACACAGCCCCATCAACGGCACAGGAGAAGAGCTTGCCGAACATCGCAGTTGTGACGAACGAAGGCGTCAACGCAAACTCTTGAAGGTTTTGCCCGGTGCGCGCAAGGTCGTTGTGCCAGGTGAAGACGCCCGCGAGGTCGGTGACGCCGAACGTCGCCGAGGCGTCCTTCGTCGTGTCGGCCTTGCTCGTCGCCGTAATTGTGAACGTCCCAGCGGTTGGCGGAGCTGTGTAAACGGCTGTAGTGGCCGCCTGATTCGTGAAAGCGCCTCCAGTCGCACTCCAGGTTACGCCGAGACCCTGCGAATCGTTGGCTACCGAGGCCGCTAGAGTGATGGACTGTGTGACGACAAGGCCGCGCGCCGGAGTAAGTGTCACACTCACTGGCGGAGGCGTCTGTGTTGAACCGTTGTTACAACTGCCGAGGAAGAGCGGGCATGCGGAAAGGATTAATCCCCTCCCGATCGCTCGCGCTTTTGGCCCACGAACACAGTCTCGCATCGTCGCAGGACCCCCTGAGAGGGAATAGAAATGCCGGACACGCCTGCCGCCGTCGGCGACGGCTTGAGGTCAATGATATGTGCTCATCCACCCCTGTTGCTAGCGATGACCGAAATCTGCCAGACGCTTGAAGTTTGGTGAATCAGGACGCGGGATTCCAGATGCGCCGGAGAAAATTGCGCGCGCGAGAGATCACCGATTCGTTCGCGCCATTCGACGCCCTCGTATGTGCTGACGTTGCGCGGCTCCCCGGCGCGAGCGGATTGGGGGTGACCGCGGCCACTTGATTGGCGGGCGCACTTGTCGGAGCTTCGCCCTCGACGCGTCCCTGGAAAATGAGAGTCGGCCGCACGCGTACCCGCCGCACCAGCAATATGAAATGCGGATCCGGCTCGGGCTGCACTTTGGCCGAAGCGTCATACGCGAGCGGCGGCATGAACACCTGATAGACCGGCTGCTCAAGCGGAGCCTGCGTCTCCAGCGGCGCAGCCTTTGCGCGAACGGCAGCCGGCACTTCCCGACGCAGTTCCTCGGCGGAAGCCAGCACGCTGGCTTCGGGCGGCTTCGGCTGCGGCGTCTTCACCAGTTGAAGCTGGCATTCGCACTTTGCCGCGCCGGGACGCATCG
>WNGM01009505.1_pt1 | contig 10550 bp, 9 predicted proteins | sample 5400571 | NCBI WGS metagenome assembly WNGM01 (sample SAMN13153378, study PRJNA577476) | soil metagenome | isolation source: 100 cm soil or saprolite under Garry oak tree replicate 2 | place: USA:California | collected 2016-06-15 | reverse complement strand
GACGCCCGCGACCTGGACTTCCTGCCGGTCCGCGCCCGACGGCTCGGCTCCCTGGAGGAGCTGGGGCGGGTCCTCCACGAGGAGCGGCCCACCCGCGTCGTCGTCACCCTGACCGCCTGCCGCGGCCGGCTACCCGTCCGGCTCCTGATGAAGGCGCGGCTGCGAGGCGTCGCCGTGGAGCAAGGCGTCGACGCCTACGAACGCCTCACCGGCAAGCTGGCCATCGAGGCCCTGACGCCGAGCGCCCTGATCTTCTCGAAGGACTTCAGGCGATCTGCGCTCCACCGGATCCTCGGGCGCGGCCTGAGCCTCCTGGTGGCCGCGGTCGGCCTGCTGGCTCTGCTGCCGCTGTTCGCGGGCATCGCGGCCCTCATCGTGCTCGATTCCCCGGGACCGGTGCTCTTCCGTCAGGACCGGGTGGGCCGGTCGGGCCGCCGGTTCAAGGTGCTGAAGTTCCGCACCATGCTCGTGTCCCGGCAGGCCGCCTCCGAGTGGGAGGCGGACAACGGGGACCGGATCACCCGCGTCGGCCGTTGGCTGCGCCGCTTCCGCCTGGACGAGCTCCCCCAGCTCGTCAACGTGCTGCGGGGGGAGATGAACCTCGTCGGCCCCCGCCCGCATCCCGTCTCGAACTTCGACCTCTTCCTCCACCAGATCCCCTACTACTGGATCCGCTCGAGCGTCCTTCCGGGGATCACCGGCTGGGCGCAGGTGAGGTACCGGTACGCCAACAACCTCGAGGAAGAGACCGAGAAGATGCGGTACGACCTCTACTACATCAAGCACATGTCCTGGTGGCTGGACCTGCGGATCCTCGCCGAGACGCTGAAGGTCGTTCTCTTCGGTCACCCCGCCGCCGCGCCGAGCACGGCCCGGGTGGTGCCGATCGACTCCCGGCCGCACCGCCTGCGGCCGAGGCTCGGGACCCTGGCCGCGCGGACGGACACCCAGCCGCTGGGCTGGCGCCGCGCCTGAAGCGATGCGGGTCCTGCTCCTGCAGCGTGACGGCGACACGCGGCGGTGGCTGGAAGGCGTCGTCCGGGCCCGCGGCCACGCCGTGACCGCCTGCAACGACGCCCAGCGGGCGTGGGAGGCCTACCAGGAGGCTCCCCACCCGATCGTGGTCCTCGAATGGGCCGTTCCGGCCGGCCGCTCCCTGTGCCGGCAGATCCGCGGCGCCCCTGGAGGATGGCGCCCCGTGGTCCTGGCTTCCGGGCTGAGCGACCGGCCCGCCGAGCTCGAGGCGGCCCTCCGCGCGGGCGCCGACGATTACCTGCCGACTCCGGTCGACGCCGGGACGCTCGAGGTGCGGCTCGCGGTCGCGGAGGGCCACGCCCGGCGGCGCGAGAAGCGATCGCGGGCCGACCAGAATCTGCACCGGCTCCGGCAGGCCCTGGACACGCTCCACGTGGGCCTCTCGATCACGGATGCGCAGGGCCGCCTCGCTTACGTGAACGCGGCCGAAGCGGAGATGCACGGCTATCGCGTCGAGGAGCTGGCCGGTCGCCCCGCCCGCATGCTCTCCCCGCGCGAATACTGGAGGGAGATGAGCGGCGAGCGGCTCCGGGAGGTCCGGAGGTGGCGGCGGCAGCGCGTGGGGCTTCGCAAGGACGGGACCACCTTCCCCGTGCAGCTCGTGTCCGACGTGGTGACCGACAGGAACGGCCAGGCGGTCGGCCTGGTGACCGTCTGCGAGGACCTCTCGGATCGCAAGCGCGTGGAGTGGGCGCTGCGCGAGTCGGAGGAACGCTACGCGCTGGCGGTCCGCGGGGCCAACGACGGGCTCTGGGACTGGAACCTGGAGACGGACGAGATCCACGTCTCCTCGCGCTGGAAGGCCATGCTCGGCCTCGACGAGGAGGAGATGGGCCGGAACGCCTCGGAATGGGTGAGCCGGATCCACCCTGACGACGTGAAGCGGGTGAAGGCCAAGGTCGTGGCCCACCTCGCGGGCCGTGCCGCCCATTTCGAGGACGAGTACCGGATGCGGCACAAGGACGGGACATACCGCTGGGTGCTCTCCCGGGGCTTCGCGGTCCGCGACCGGGAGGGGAAGCCCACCCGCATGGCGGGCGCCCAGACCGACATCACGGACCGCAAGTCCTACGACCCCCTGACGGAGCTGCCCAACCCGCCCTCTTCGAGGAGCAGGTCGCCCAGACCATGGCGCGCGCCCGGCGGCGGCCCGACGCCCTCTACGCGGTGCTGTTCCTCGATCTCCACCGCTTCAAGTTGGCCAACGAAAGCCTGGGCCACCTCGCCGGGGACGAGCTCCTCATAGCGGCGGCCCGGCGCCTCGAGACCTGCGTGCGCCCGGGCGATCCGGTCAGCCGTTTCGGGGGGGACGAAATCTGGGCCGCGGCGGAACATGCTGGCCGGCCCGATCGCGCTTTCCGGGATTCCCTGATCGCGGTTTCGAGAAACCCCCGATTGTGCCCTCGCCATCCGGCGTCTAGCTTGGAAGAGTGGTCAGGGGAAGTGTGGGACGCCAGTGCGAGGAGAACCCTCACGTGATCAGCGGTAGCGCGGCGGTGAGCGGGCCCGGTTACGCATGTCAGGTGGGGCTGGGACGTGACCGCGGGACCCGTCGTCTCTCTTCCGAGGACGTCCGAGCCGCTGGAGCGCCGACTCTCTTCGCCGACCCTCCGGCACTCCGCGGCGCGGTGGCCGCGATCGGGATCCTTCCGAGGGCAGGAATCCGAGGCTGCTGGCCGGGGGATCGAGGCGCACCCCAGGCTCGGACGTTCTGGGCAGAGAGACACAACGGACCACCGGAGCCCTGAGCCGCCGGGCGGCCTTGACGCCGCCCGGCGCCGGCGACCCCGCGGGGGTGCCGGAAGAGCGACGTTCGCACGCGGTTCGGACCTGCGGGAAGGCAGGACGAAACCGAAGGGGGCGAAGCCTTGGCGGTTGCAGCGGTCGAGATCCACGGGGCCAGCGCGAAAGCGGCCGCGCTCGCGGCTGAAGCGGGGACGGCGTTCAGCGGGTCGCGCGCGCCGTGGCATGTGCTGTGGACGCACAGCCACTCCGAGCGACTGGTGTACGACCAGCTCGCGGCCAGGGGCTTCCATCCGTTCCTGCCGTGCATGGGGGCCTGGTCCACGAGGGCCGGCCGCCGCCGCTTGATCAGCGTCCCCGACCTGCTTCAGCGCAGCGTGGGCGTGGAGGTCGACTGGACGCAGGTGGTGCCGGTCTAGGCGAGCGCTCGCGGCACCGTTTCCGATACCTGGCATCCTGGTGCTTGACTCGATGCGGTCTGGCTTCGGGCTGAGCGCGACGCTCACGCGCTCTCTGAACCGGAAGTCACCGTGTATGGAATGAGCCTGGAGCTGAGTTACCGCCTGAGCCGGCACCTGTCCCTCACGGGCTTCCACCGCTTCGGCATCCAGTACGGCGACCTGGACGGGCGACCGCGCGGAGAGATCGTGCACAAGACGCTCGTGCTGAGTCTCGTGGCCGGCTCCGTCAACTGAATGGGAGGACGACCCATGCACACCGGCCCGGAGGCCCACTTCACCGAGCGACTGCGCGGGATCTGGTCTCGAAGGAAATGGCTCGCCGCGATCGTGTTCGCCCTCACCGCGACCGTCGGCGTGACGCTCGCGTTGAGCCTGCCCGACATGTACCGCGCGACCGCCACGGTGCTGGTCGAGGACTCCAGGGTGGAGGCCTCGGTGGCGGCCGAGTTGGACCGCCGGCTCCAGTTGATCAGCCAGGAAATCCTCAGCCGGTCGCGCCTGGACGTCATTATCCGCCGCTTCGGTCTTTATCCGGAGCTCCGGGGGCGGGTTTCTCCGCAGGTAGCGGTCAACAGGATGCGCCGTGACATCCAGACCCAGTTCCAGGCTGCGTCGAGCGCCGGCAACCCGGGCGGCACCATCACCATCGCGGTCAGCTACCGCGGGACGAATCCCGGCACGGTGACCCACGTCGCCAACGCGCTCGCGGGACTGTACCTGGAGGAGGACGGCAAGATCCGCGAGCGGCAGGCCCGCAGGACCGTGCTGCAACTTGAGGGGCAATTACAGGAGCTCAAGCAGACGGTGGACACGCAGGAGCGGGAGGTGGCCGCGTTCCAGGAGCGGCATCTCGGGGAACTGCCGCAGCAGTCTGAAGCCAACCTGGCCGCGCTCGAGCAGCTGCAAGCGGAGTTGCGCGCGACGAGCGAAGAGCGCATGCGGGCCCTCGACCGCCGGAACGACCTACTCCGGCGCCTGGCCGAGCTCGATGAGGACGCCGCCGCCGCAGTTGCGCCCAGGGGCGTCGCCGGCCGGTTGGAGAAGCTCAAGGCTGAGTTGGCCGACCTCGAGCGCCAATTCACCGACCGATACCCGGACGTGATCCGACTCAAGGCCGAGATCGCTGCGCTCGAGAGCCAGCCTACCGAGACCCCGGCGGCCGCGGCGGCAGCCCGTCCGGCCACCAGCTCCGGCCGCACCGCCGACCGATTGAAGGAATCGCTGGGAGAGGTGGAGCGCCAGGTCGACGGGTTCAAGTCCGACGAAGCGCGGCTGCGGTCCGCCATCGCCGGCTACATCCAACGGCTGGAGAATGCGCCCCGGCGCCGGCGGGCCTTGCAGGAGATCTCCCGCGATTACCAGACCACGCGCGACCTGTACGACACGCTGCGCAAACGGTACGAGCAGGCGCAGCTCGATGAGGGCACCCAGGCTGGCGACGCAGGGCCGCGTTTCCGCATACTTGAGATCGCGGTGGTTCCCCCTGGCCCCGCGGCGCCCGATCGCCAACTCCTGCTGTTGTTCGCGCTGCTGGTTTCTCTGGGGACGGCGGCGGCCGCCGCCATGGTGGCGGAGCGGCTGGACACGTCTTTCCAGAGCGTGGACGACGTCCGCGCCTTCACCGGGGTGCCGGTGCTGGCCAGCATCCCCCGGATGAGCAGCGCGGGCGAGGTCCGATTGCGCCGGCTCCGCTTCCTGGCGGCGGCCGCGTCCGTGCTGCTCGCGATCGGTGTGCTGATCCACGCGTCCCACGCAGTGGCCCGGGACAACGACGCCCTGGTTTCGATGCTCTCTCGGGGCCGCTTCTGAGGCCGCCATGTATCGAGTCACCAAAATGCCCGTCTTGAGGAGCAGGCCGGTGGAGGAGCGGTTCGATCCGGTTGCCGACAACGGTAGGGCCCCGGCGGCGGCGCTGCGCGTCGACGAGCGCCTGGTCAGCGTTCGTTCGCCGAATTCGTTCGAGGCCGATCAGTACCGAGTGTTGTGCCATTTCCTGACAAGGACCGCGGAGGGCGCCCGGCGGTCGGTGATCGCGGTGAGCAGTCCCGCCGCCGGAGAGGGAAAGACGACCACGGCGGTCAACCTGGCGGCGACCCTGGCCCAGTCGCCCGGCACGCGCGTGCTGCTGGTGGACATGGACCTGCGGCGGCCGTGCGTAGCCTCCAGCCTCGGCCTCGTCCGGTCCGCCGGCCCCGGGTTGACCGGAGCAGTCCTGGACGAGCGGCTAGATCTAGCCACGGTGGTGCGCACCACACCCTTCAACCTGTCCATCCTGCCCGCCGGCACGTCGCCCCCCAACGCGTACCAGATCCTGGAATCACCTCGAGTGGGCGAGCTGCTGGAGGAAGCCCGGGGTTCGTACGACCACGTCATCTTGGACACGCCCCCGCTACTGCTGGTGCCGGACTGCAAGCTGCTGTCCCAGTGGGTCGACGGGTTCGTCATAGTTGTGGCGGCCGGCCGCACTCCGCGCAAGCTCCTCGCCGAGACCCTCGGCGCGATGGATCCGGCGAAGCTCAAAGGCATCGTGTTCAACGGCGACGACCGCCCGCTCGGCGGGTACTACAAGAGCTATTACACCGGGTACTACGGTGACCGCGCCCGGCAGGCGGGTGGGCGCCGGTGGTTGTCCTGGTGGCGCCGCCGCAAGCCGGGCAGGCACTAGGGGTTCAACCCACCTGCGCCTTCGGCGCCCTCCGTGAATCCACGGGCGCGTGCTCCCCGCCACCGGCACGGACGTGCGCCTGCGGGCCGAGCTGGCCGACGGCCGGCAGGTCGAGGGTGAATCGCTCATCGCCTCCGTCCGAGGGCGGATCCGGCGTCTTCGACTCGTGCCCGCCGAGGCGCCCGCCCTGCCCGAGGCGCAGAGGGCGATCGCGGCGGCGGAGCTGGTCGTGATCGGCCCCGGCAGCCTGTACACCAGCCTCATCCCGGTCCTCCTGGCGCGCGGGATCAGCGAGGAGACCACCCGCTCGCGGGCCTGCGTGGTGCTGGTCATGAACCTGATGACGAGCCGGGCGAGACCGACGGCATGACGGCGGCCGACCATGTGCGTGCCCTGCTGCGCCACGCGCCGGGGCTCCCGGTCCACGACGTGATCCTCACGGCGAAGCCCATCCCCTCGCACCTGCTCGAGACGTACGCCGCGTGCGGGGCCCGGCCGGTGGTGGCGGATCTCCCCTCGCTCCGCGCGCTGGGGTGCCGGCCGGTGCCACGGCAGATACTCGCCGCCGAGAACAAGATCCGCCACGACCCGGACCGGCTCGCCGCCGCCGTTCTTGGTGTGGCCGCGGAGCACGGCGGCCGGCGTCGATTCGAAGAGCCGGCCGGGCAGGTCCTGGCGTGAGCATGGCGACCCTCGCCGCGCGCGGCAATGATCCGGCGGACGTCGCCGGAATGGGCGAGGAAGACCGCGCGGCCTGGCGGAGACTGGCCGAGCATCGCGCCGAGAGCGCGCCGTTCATCGACGAGGAGTGGATCGGCGCGTGCATCGAGAGCTTTCGTCCGGCGGCACCGCTCCTCCTGACGCAGCGCCAGGGCGGAAGGCTCGTGGGCCTGGCCCCGCTCCAGAGCCTGACGGAGTCGTGGGCCGGGCGCCGGATCGCCGTGCTCCAATCCCTGACGACCCACGAGTCGTACCGCTTCGACTTCCTGGCCCTGCCCGGCCGCTCGGACGTGGAGGAGGGGCTCTGGAGACCGCTGTGCGACTCACGGCGGTGGGACGTGATCCGCGTCGACCATCTTCCTGAAGGATCGCCGACGCTGGCCGCGGGGCTCCGCGTGGCTCGGGAAGCGGGGTGGAGGTCGCTCGTCGAGCCGACGTTCGAATCGCCGTGGCGGCCTCTCTCTCCGCCTCCGGCCTCGTGGGACGAGGGCCTGACGCGTAAGTTCAGGTCGAACCTTCGCAACCGTGAACGCCGCCTCCAGGAGCTTGGCCCGGTGACCTTCGAGGTGGCGACGGAGAGGGCCGACCAGGGCCGGGCGCTCGGGATCTTCTATGAGCTCGAGGCGAGCGGCTGGAAGGGAGACGGCGGCACGGCGATCGCCAGCCGGAGCCACGTCAAGGCTTTTTACGACCGGCTCGTGGAGCGGGCATCCTCGCAGATCTGGATCCCGGTCCTGTCCTTGGCCGGACGGCCGATGGCCGCCCAGCTCTACCGCGTTCTCGGCCGGACGATGTTCATGCACAAGACCGCCTACCATCCCGACTTCTCGCCCCTGGCGCCCGGACAGGTGCTGACCGCGCGCGTGATCCGCCACGGGATCCAGAAGGGGATGGAGGCCCTCGACTTCCTCGCCGACAACATGCCCTGGAAAGCCGACTGGGCGCCGCACCTGCGCCGGCATTATCGGCTCCTGCTCTTCTCTCCCTCCGTCCAGGGCCGCTACGCGTACTGGACCCGTTACGGCGTCAAAGAGCAGGCGCGAAAGATCCCGGGCGCCCGGCGGCTCGCGCGCTGGGTGCACGCCCGGATGGAGTACGCATGAGGCCGACGGGGCCTGTGGTTCCGGTGTACCCGACGTGGGCGCAGTTCGCGCGCCTGCCGCGCGCGCGCGCGCGGTGGCGCGAGTGGTTCCCCTTCGATGCCGCCGGCGGAGCATGGACGTTCAGCGGCCGCGTCGCGCTCTACCACGGCCTGCCGAGCCTCGGGCTGCCCGCGCGCAGCACGATCCTCGTACCCTCCTACCACCAGGGAGTCGAGATCGACGCGCTTCTCGCCGCCGGTTATAGGCTCCGCTACTACCGTCTCGACCGGCAGCTCTCGATCGACCTGACGGACGCCGAGCAGCGGCTGGACGAAACCGTATCCGCCCTCTACGTGATCCATTACTTCGGCTTCGCGCAGCCGCTGGAGCCGATCCGTCGGTTCTGCGAGGCGCACGGGCTGAAGCTGATCGAAGACTGCGCGCTGTCGCTGTTCAGCCGGGAAAACGACACCTGGCTGGGCTCGGTCGGCGACCTGGCGCTGTTCTCCGTCTACAAGACGCTGCCGCTTCCGCACGGCGGCTTCCTGGTGACGAAACCCCCTCGAGCCGCCGCTGCGCTGCGGCCGGCGCCCGGCGCCGCCACGCTCGCGCAGACGCTGGATCTGATGCACCAGGGAGTGGAAGCCTCGGCCTGGTGGCGGCTCGAGAAGTGGTGGACCTGGGCGTCGCGCCGGGCGCCCGGGATGATCCAGTGGCAGCGAGACGAGATGGTCGCTTCGGGAGGCGCGCGCTGGGACTCGCGGCTGCTGGATTACGGAGCCTCGCCGTGGATCGCGCCTTTGATGCGCCTCATGGATCGTGACGCGGTGGTCGCGAGGCGGCGGGAGAACTACGAGCGCCTGGCCTCGCGCCTCCGCGGCCACGTCTCGTTGCCGTTTCCGGAGCTGCGCGCCGGAACGTGCCCCCTGTTCTTCCCGGTGATGGTGCCCGACAAGGTTCGGTTCCAACGAGCGCTCGAACGACTGGGAGTGCAGAGCGTGAACCTGTGGGATGCGTCTCATCCGACCTGTCCTCCCGCGCTGGCCGCCGAGGTTGCGGCCTGGCGCGCTCATTGCCTCGAGCTTCCGATCCATCAGGAGCTGGGCGCCGATCAGGTGGATCGGGTCGCGGCCGCGGTCGTTCATGTCCTCGACTCGGCCGTCGAGGCGGACAGCCGACGCCGGCGGCTCGCGTGAGCGGCCGCCGGGCCGACATTCACTGATACGTCCGGGTGGCGTCACCCGGCATACGGCCTGAACCCGTCCCCATTCGTGTGAGAACGCCATGAACACGAGAACAGCATCGTCCTGTATGAGACTGGCCAAGGCGGCAGGCGTGGCGACGGTCCTGACGCTGGCGTGGATCTCGACGCCGGACGCTTCCGCCCAGTTGGGCAGCCTGATCGTCACGATCACGTCTCCCACCTCCGGCGCCACGGTCAGCGGAACCATCCCGGTCAACGCCGACGTGACCATCATCGGCGCTCTCACCGTCCAGTACGTCCAGTTCAAGCTCGACGGCGCGAACCTCGGCGCGGCGGACACCACGTCGCCGTATTCGATCCAGTGGAACACGACGACGGCGAGCAATGGGTCGCACACCCTGACCGCGGTGGCGCGCGACATCTTGGGTATCAACTGGTCGTCCGACCCGGTCACGGTCACGGTGTCCAACGACACCACACCGCCCACAGTGGCCATCACCTCTCCCGCCTCGGGGGCGGCCGTCCGGGGGACGATCGCGGTCAACGCGAACGCTTCGGACAACGTGGGGGTGGCGGGCGTGCAGTTCAAGCTGGACGGGGCCAACCTGGGGGCGGAGGACACCGCCAGCCCGTACAGCGTTTCCTGGAACACCACCGGCGCCAGCAACGGCTCCCACACGCTGACCGCGGTGGCCCGGGACGCGGCGGGCAACACCGCCACGAGCAGCGCGGTCACGGTCACGGTGGACAACACGCCGCCGACGGTGACGATCAACCAGGCCGCGGGCCAGGCCGATCCGACGAGCGCCTCACCGATCAACTTCACGGCCGTGTTCAGCGAGCCCGTCGGTGATTTCTCCGGCGCCGACGTCACGATCAGCGGCACCGCGGGCGGGACCAAGACGGTGGCGGTGTCGGGGGGCCCCGCCACCTACAACGTGGCGGTGAGCGGCATGACCACGGGCGGCACCGTGATCGCGAGCATCGGAGCCGGCCTCGTTCACGACGCCGCCGGCAACGCCAACACCGCCTCCACGAGCACGGACAACACCGTGACGTTCAGCGTGGCGGATACGACGCCGCCGACGGTGGCGATCACGTCACCGGCAAGTGGGGCGGCCGTGAGGGGCACGATCACGGTCAGTGCCAACGCGTCGGATAACGTCGGCGTGGCCGGCGTGCAGTTCCAACTGGACGGGGCGAATCTGGGGGCGGAGGACACCGCCAGCCCGTACAGCGTTTCCTGGAACACCGCCGGCACCAGCAACGGCTCCCACACCCTGACCGCGGTCGCCCGGGATGCGGCCGGCAACAGCACGACGAGCAGCGCGGTCACGGTCACCGTCGACAACACTGCCCCCACGGTGGCGATCACGTCACCGGCGAGCGGGGCGGCCGTGAGGGGCACGATTGCGGTCAGCGCCAACGCGTCGGACAACGTGGGCGTGGCCGGCGTGCAGTTCAAGCTTGACGGGGCCAATCTGGGCGTGGAAGACACGGCGAGCCCCTACAGCGTTTCCTGGAGCACCACCGGCACGAGCGACGGCTCCCACACGCTGACCGCGGTGGCCCGGGACGCGGCGGGCAACACCACGACGAGCAGCGCGGTCGCGGTCACGGTGGACAACACGCCGCCGACC
>WNGM01005155.1_pt1 | contig 10552 bp, 10 predicted proteins | sample 5400571 | NCBI WGS metagenome assembly WNGM01 (sample SAMN13153378, study PRJNA577476) | soil metagenome | isolation source: 100 cm soil or saprolite under Garry oak tree replicate 2 | place: USA:California | collected 2016-06-15 | reverse complement strand
GAAGAAAAGCGGCAACTGAAACGTTTTAGCACGCTGCCCTGGATTTCCTCCCGTGACCATTATGGAACTGGAGCGTCCAGCCGGAGTTGAGAAAGTGCAAGTCTTTGAAATGACGGGAGAAAAAGCGGTTCATGAAAAATTTTTCATCATCTCCCACACTGTCACACACCCGAGTGACTACGAGTACGATTCCGCAATGATTGTCCTAGAATGAATATTCCCCGCTATGGACTGGCCTCAAGTTTTAACTGGGGGCCTTCCATGTCTTCTTTGACTTTCAAAAGCTACCAATCCCGACTCTGCCTTTTTTTTCTGGGTCGTTTTACAGTTGATAGGAACGGGAAAATCGACTTGCAACCCGATCGCATAGCGTCCTTGGCTTCCGATCCAGCCGAGGTCCAGCTTCGGGGTAAAACGCGTGTGACCCGTCGCGACTTTGCCCGTGCCATTCGGCGATTGGTCGAGGAGTAGCGATGGCCGCTGTCGTCACCCGCATCAGAGAACAGCCCACGAGATTGCGCCGGCTTCTGTGGCTACCCCTCTACACGCTCTTAGCGGTATTTCTAATGCTGCTTCTGCCGCAAATGGGAAGTGCAGGTGGACCGCGCTACATCGCGGGCGTCAACTACTTTGACGCTGGCACAAAGGGCACTCCCTTAACCTGGGCGCAAGGCTCGATCAGCTATTACACAGACCAGGGCGACCTCAGTCCCCTGCTAGTGCACGCTGCTGCAGACCTCTTTGTCGCCGATGCTTTCAGCGATTGGACGTCCATTCCTACGGCGGCCGTTGCCACAACGCTTGCGGGACAGCTGGGTGAGGACGTCAACGGGACGAATGTGATCGCGAACGGTAATGGAACCTTTACCATGCCCTCCGATATTCTGCCGACCGCGGTAAATAAGCCTGTGGCGATCGTATACGACAGCGATGGGGCAGTAACCAGCGCTTTGCTTGGCTCTGGCGCCGGCAATACTTTGTACTGTTTTACCAACTCGGTGTTCGGCGGAGCTGACAGCCTGAGTACGAACGCGCGCCTGTTGCACGCTCTGGTCATCGTGAACGGCAATTGCGCCCAGACATCCTCCCAATTGCCTGATCTGAAGTATCGCATGGTTCGGACTTTTGGCCGCGTCCTGGGACTGGATTGGTCGCAGGTAAACCTCAATGTCATCACGCGCAATCCCGTTCCTACTGCAGCTGATTATGCTGGGTTCACGATCATGCATGCCACGGACAGCATAAGTTGCGTCCCGATTTCCATCTGCTACACCAATCCTGATCAGCCGAAAATGGACGACCGAGCATCGCTTTCCAGGCTGTATCCCGTCACTCTGCAAAACCAGTCCAACTTTCCCGGCAAACAGCTTTTCTTCGAAAACACAATTCGTATTCATGGCACGGTGCACTTCGTGGATGCAAATGGCCAGCCGGCACAACCCATGCAGGGCGTCAACGTCATGGCTCGCTGGGTCGATCCTACGACTGATCTGGCCTCGCGGGCGTATGCGGCAGCGTCTGTTTCTGGATTCATGTTTCGCGGGTATGCCGGAAATCCGGTGAGCCGCCCTAATGATGGCAGTGGACAACCCTTCGACCGGTTTGGCTCCGACGATGCCGCCGTCGAGGGAACGTTCGATCTTGCGGGGCTGGAGATCCCAGGTAGCGGCGGTAGCGCGCAATACGAACTCACTGTGGAGGCAATTGATCCGTTATGGTCGCAAACCGTGGGACCATACGGACCGTGGCAGGTGCAGCCTTCAGGCTCGACTCCGCCGATCGTAGTCACCGTGAGCAAGGGTGGCAATCTCCAGCAAGACATCCTCATGCAGGGCAGTGCGGTTCATCCCCCGGACTGGTTCGAACCGGTCGATTACACGTCACCCTGCGCCGCTTCCGACTCTAGGAGAGTGGCTGGCAGGGCTCAGCGGGTACGGCAACACCGACTACTTCTGGTTCTCTGGGCAGAACAACCGAACGCTCTCCGTGGAAGTGACTGCGCTCGACGAGTCAGGAGTCGCCTCGCAGAGCAAATCCCTTCCCGTGATAGGCATGTGGGCGCTTTCTAATCCGGGAGGGAATTCTGCACCAGCAGCCACGCCGATGGCGTTCAACACGTTTAATTTCGGCATGACCCGGTTGGATGCTGTTCTATTGGCGACCACCAATTTCCGTCTTGGCATCGCCGACTATCGCGGCGACGGACGTCCTGATTTTCGCTATCGCGCCCGCGTTTTCTATGGCGACAGAGTAATTCCCCCGCGCGCCAGTGTCGGCGGTGGAACAGCCCTCGCCATTCAAGGCCCGGGCTTGCGCGGGAACACGGCCGTAAAAATCGCAGCCATGAATGCGCCGCTTTTGGCGGTGTCCGCGAATCAAGTTACTGCGACTGCGCCTGCCATGGCGGATGGGTTGCAGAACGTCACGCTCAGTGATCCTGCTACTGGCGCGGCCTCCGTAATGACAGGAGCTCTGACCTACGGCGCCGCCTCTGACGACATTATTCGCCTGGTCGCAGGTTCGAATCCAGCAACGTCCGTCGGGGGAGAGGCGCCGAATCCGATACGAGTGTGGGTGCTCACAGCCGGCGGCCTTACGCCAGTGGCCGGCGCCAGTGTATTTTTCACGGCCACGCCACCAGCATCTTTTGCGGCCTGTGGGGGCGGGAGCAGGCGACCGGAAGACTTCAGGGATCTACTTTGATATTGGGAACGTCAAAGGCAGGATCTAGTACTCTCCAATTTGCATTGCAATCGCTGGGACCGGTTAACCCTGCGATCGGCAGTGCACGTCGAGGAGATGGGATTGGAAAAGGAAGACTCCGATCCGTGCGACAGCCAAAATTTGGAACACTCGAGCGCTATCGGTGACTCTGCCCGACCCACTGGTCTACCCAATCGTTCACTGTCTTGTACCAGAGCTGGCTGTTTTGCGGCTTGAGTATCCAGTGGCCTTCATCGGGGAAATAAAGCATTTTCGACGGAATTTTCAGCCGCTGCACCGTGGTAAAAAGCTGAAATCCTTCTGAAACATCCAGCCGGTAATCGAGCTGGCCGTGAATTACAAGGGTGGGCGTCTTGAAGCTTGTCGCCGAGAGATGTGGTGACCACTTGCGATAGAGTTCGCGATTGTTGTATGGCGTACCCTTGAACTCCCATTCGTTGAACCATAACTCTTCCGTCGTGCCCCAGGCAGATTCCGTGTTGAACATGCCATCGTGCGACACGATGCACTTGAAGCGGTTGGTATGGCCGAGAATCCAGTTCGCCATGTAGCCGCCATAGCTGGCGCCCAGCGCGCATTCCCGGTCTTTGTCAATAAATGGGTAAGTGCTTTCGGCGTAGTCAAGCCCTTTCATCAGATCCTCGAAGGCACGGCCACCCCAATCGCCATTGATGTCGTCAACGAACTTCTGTCCGTAGCCGGTTGATCCTCGGGGATTGATCATGACGACGACGTAACCCTTTGCCGCGAAAAGTTCCACGTTCCAACGATAGCTCCAATCATCGCCCCAGGCCCCTTGCGGCCCGCCGTGGATGAGAAATTTGACTGGATATTTTCTGTTGGGATCAAAGTTCGGCGGTTTGACGATGAAGCCTTCTACTTTGACGTTCTCCGCGCCGGTGAACCAGAAAGGTTCGGCTGGAGACATGGAAGCGTGGGAAAGAATGGAGTCATTCAAATGGGTAACGGCTGTCCAACCCATACCATTGGCGCTACGCTCCACACCGGCCTCCTGGATTGCTTGACCGTATATCTCGTTAGGATGCAGCAATGACATCCGCGTAAACAGTAGAGTCTTTCCGTCGCGGGTGATGGCAAGGTCATCGTTGTAACCACGAGTGAGCTCTGCAGGAACGCCGCTGGGCAAATTCAAACGGTAGACAGGCGCTTCGCCTTTATCTTCAGAGCTGAAGTAGATCGCTTTCGAGTCCGGCGCCCAAGTGAACGTCCCCACCCAACGATCGAAGTTCTCCGTCAGGTTCTTCTTCTCGCCTGTCTTGCGTTCGTAGAGCATCAGCCGGAAGCGATCGCTCTCATACCCTGGCCTGAATTGCGCGCGATACGCGATGTACTTCCCATCCGAGGAATAGAGCGGCGTGGAATCACTGGCAGGATTATCTGTGATCTTCTTTGCCAAGCCGCCATTTACCGAAACGATAAAAAGGTCGTTGTTCGTGCTGGTGGCTTCTTCCTCATCGAGGTTCGCCGTATAACAGACTTCCTGGCCATCGGGAGAAAAGGCGTAATCGTCTTGCCCGCCTAAACTAAATGGCGGAACATCGTGATCGCCAGGGGTGAGATCGCGGCTCGCGCCACCCGCGGCGGGAATTACCAGCAAATGACTGCGCTTGCTCTCTTTGTAGCCATTCCAATGGCGGTAGAGCAAATGGGTGAAGATGAGAGCCTTGATCTTTGTCTGCGCGGATTCGGCAAGCTTCTTCTGATTGCAGGCTGCATCCGTACATTCGGGATACACATTGGAGGCAAACAGAATATTCCTTCCGTCCGGAGACCAGATTGGGCCGTCGGCTTCGGTGGCAATCGAGGTTAACTTGTGGACCCCAGTGACGGTACCAGAAGAGCTATCAAAGTCGGCGATCCAGATTTGCGAACCGCCTTCCTTCGTTGAGAGAAATAGAAAGCGTTTGCCGTCCGGCGCCCAGCGCGGACGATCTGCATTCTGAGCAGTGATGATCTCGCGCTCCTCTCCCCCCGCTGCCGGCACTGCCCACACATGCGGTGTCTTAGTGTTCGCCTCCAGGCTCACATACACGGCGCTGAATAACACCCACTTTCCGTCAGGCGAGGGGACAGGCTCAGCCACGCGCTTGAGTGACATCATGTCTTGGAAAGTGAATGGACGCTTGGTCTGTCCTAAAACCGGGAGAACCCACATCAGTACCGCTGCGATAACTACGAGACGACGCATGATCTATCCTCCCAGGGAATCGGTAGTTTAAACCAACCTGTGTGGCATCAGGTCGGGATCGCAGGCTGACGAGTGCTTTTTGCGGCAACTTTACCTCCATTTAATGACTCTAATAAACAAGTAGGGCTGCAAATCTCTGTGTCGCGGGGCCGCCGACCGAAAACCATTCGGCAGTCTAAGCGGGCAGCGGGTGAAGCAGACATTTCAAACAAATCGTTCCTTCAGGTTCTTCATTTACGTCTATGAACTTTATCAATCGTTCTCTCTTACTTCCAGCACTCACGATTTGCCTATTTGCATCCATCTTGCCCGGGCTAGCGGCGCAGGAAGGCCCACTCGATCCCAGTCAGCCCAAAGGGACCACTCCAGAAGAGATCATTCAACGGTTCGCAGCCAAGGAGACGGAATTCAAAGAAGCCCGTGACCAGTACACCTACAAACAGACGGTGAAGGTGCAAACCGTTGACGGCGATACCGTCACCGGGGAATATCTGGAGGTCTTCAACGTAGTTTTCGACGACAAAGGAAGACGTCTGGAGAATGTCACTTTTGCGCCGCAGTCTACTTTGGAAAAAATCTCGATGTCGCCGGAAGACGTTAGCGATATCCGGCACCGGCTGCCCTTCGTGCTGACCAGCGAGGAAGTTCCTGAGTACCAGATCCTATATGTTGGCCAGCAGAAGGAAGATGAACTGCATACGTATGTCTTCGACATTGCTCCCAAACAGATAGAAAAGGGCAAACGATATTTCCAGGGACGCATATGGGTCGACGACCGCGACTTTCAGATTGTTAAGACTTTTGGCAAAACTGTACCCGATATCCGCACCAAGAATAATGAAAATCTCTTCCCCAAATTCACTACCTGGCGCGAGCAGATTGATGGCAAATACTGGTTTCCCACCTACACGAAGGCTGATGACGTGCTTCACTTCTCGGGCATGGCGGGCGACGTTCACATTCGCGAAGTTGTGAAGTATGAGAACTACCAGCGCTTCGGATCCAAGTCGAAAATCACCTATGAGGGTAAGGAAATCCCCAAGGAAACGAAACCACAGAAGTAGCCGTCCGTCTCAACAATCCAAAGCCCGCCGGACGATCTGGCGGGCTTTCCTTCAGAAACCGAAAATTATCTTCCGCTGACATTGAGGCTCTGTTTGATTAGACTAGGCCGTCATGAGCGTCCAGCTGCCTCTCAAAGCTCAGCGAGCTAGCCTTGCTCTTCTACTTGCGCTCCTTTGGTTGCATCCCAGGTCGCGCGCACAGGAGGGAGAACTCGATAAATCCCCGCCCAAAGGTGTGACCCCGGAGCAAGTTATCCAACGTTTCTCCGCCAAGGAAAAGGAATGGAAAAAGGCACGCGAGCAGTACACCTTCCGGCAAACGATAAGAGCACAGGCGCTCGACGGTGAAAGCGAAATCGGCGAATATCGTCAAGTAGCGGACATCAGTTACCAGAACGGTAAGCGCGTAAAGCAAGTCGTGTTTTCGCCGCAGGCCAGCACACCCATGTCGAAAGAGGACCTGGACGATCTCGAAACGCGCTCATCTTTCACCATCAGTCAGGATGAACTCCCGGAATACGATGTGCTTTACATCGGCCAGCAGAAGATGGATGAATTGCATTGCTACGTGTTTGATGTTGCACCCAAACGGATCGAGCCCGGCAAACGCTACTTTAAGGGACGAATCTGGCTGGACGATCAAGACTTTCAGATCGTGAAGAACAGCGGGAAATCAGAACCTGATATCAAGATCATGAAGAAAAAGCGTCTCGAAGAGAACTTATTCCCACGCTTTACCACGTGGCGGGAATTGATTGACGGGAAGTATTGGTTTCCAACCTTTTCTTCAGCGGACGACACTTTGCACTTCAATCGAAGTGATGTGCGAATCAAGCAAACCCTGAAGTTTACGAATTACCACCGAACACCCGCTACAACTCAGGCGCAGGAAAAATCGCCAAAACCGTAGGGCTCAATAGAAAAGATATTTACGCCACTTATCGTCCGAGCGACCCATCAGGCGCATGATGTGACGGCTGGTGTGGAGATTGAATGCGCGTGGCTCCCGCATTAGCCTCATGCCCGCCTCGACAGGAAGTTGATTTCCTTTCTGGCGATTGCAGAGATGGCAGCAGGCCACAAGATTTTCCCAGGTGGAAGCACCACCGCGCGAGCGCGGCACCACGTGATCAAGCGTCAATTCGCTCGAGGGCAGGACTTCGCTACAGTATTGGCAAGTATTGCGATCGCGCAGCAGAATATTCTTACGGGACAGCGCCCGGCTCTGATGGGGGATTCGCCGGTACTCCAGTAAGCGGATTACGGAAGGTACACGAAGCGCCAAGCGTGCAGCGTGCAGGAAGTGCCCGTTCTCTTCTTCCGTCATGGCTACACCTTTCAGCACCAGCACAATGGCTCGCCTCGCGGCGCACACATTAATCGGCTCGTACGACGCGTTCAGGACCAGCACTGGAGCGTGCAGGACATGGCCGTTACTCTCCGGTTGCATTCCGACGACTGCGGGCGAAGGGGTATGAGGCCTGCCCAACCCACTCATCGAATTGTTCCACTTCCCTGACATACGAGTTTTTTATCCGTGGGCCGCCATCGTCATGCCGATCTCATCCAATTCCGCGTCGGCATGCTGGGCATCGCCTTTCAACGTACGTGCCAGAGTTGCTATCCAAACTTTAGATGCGCCGGCCCGAAGCAATACCCTGGCACACTCCGAGACTGTCGTGCCGGTCGTGAATACGTCGTCCACAACGAGTACTTCTCGCCCGCTTAGTGCTTCAGGATTTGCCACCACAAAAGCACCGCGAATGTTTTCCCGACGTTGATGCCGGGTCAGGCCGGTTTGGGATTGAGTGTCGCGATGGCGTTCCAATATCTTGGCGTTGAGCACCAGTCGATCTCCGGTTGGTCCCAGCTTAAGCGCAGCTCGGGCGATCAATTCCGAATGATTGAAGCCTCTTTGACGCAATCTCCGGACATGCAAGGGCACGGGCACGACCACGACTGTGCCAGGTCCAAAGGCGGACTCCAGCCCGGCCATTACTTCCGACAGCATGCGTCCCAGCACGTTGGCTGCAGGCCGTACCTGCCCATATTTCAGAATGTGGATGAGTTCGCGTAATCCGCCTTCATAACTGCCATAGGCTACCGCCTTGACGAACGGGGGTTCGAGCCTGCGACATAGTCCGCATCGAGCCTCAGCCTCTGCCAGGAACGCGTATGGGCTCAGCAGGCGCTCGCCACAAATCGAACAGGTCCCACCCGCGATTGGCCGCATGGCCGAGAGGCATTCATCACATACAGGCAATCTTGAAATATTGACCAGAGGGGTACCACAGAGGCGGCAATCGGAGGGAAACAGGGTAGCGAACAGGCTTTCGGCGATACCGCTCGCCGAAGAGACCAGGAAAGAAACCAGCGAATTATCCTTCGCTATAACTTGGGTCCCGGTACGAATTGGGTCACCGCTACTGCTGAAGACGAACCTCCTGTCCCGCCAAGGCTTTTCAGGGACGGATATTCTTCAGTATAACGGGCAGACATCCCGCACGCAACGCACCGAAGTCACGCCGCAGCTTTATGAGTTACTTCGGATTCCTCGCGCTCTCGCACGTTCATAAAAACGGTGTGGTAATCGCGACGGTAGCAATCCGCACAACGCACTGGACGCAAGAACAGCACGGGCAGAATGTACTTTTCCGTGAAACTTCTGGGATGCGAGCGGAAACCATCAAGACTTCCACAATCAGAACACTGAAATTCTTTTGACAGCATGGCTTGTCCTCCTCAAAACGGGGCCAGAAGACGATGCAGTCCTAAAATCATACCAAAGCAGAGCACCTGATTAGAAGTTATGCATCTCACAAAGGATGTCCGGAGCCTCTCGGAGTGGGGCTTTGGCCACGCACTTGTAATGGAGCCAGCACGCGTGCTAACGTGCGCGGTCTTGCCCTATGTGAGCAGATTTAAATACTTGCGAGGATCTTACCCATGAGCACCGAAATTACGGTGAACAGCCCCAGGAAGCACCAACCATTTGTGCCCGAAACCGTGGAAATGAAGGAATTTACCCTCCGGGCGGTTTTGCTGGGACTGGTTATGACGGTGGTTCTGGGCTCGGCCAATGCTTATCTGGGTTTGCGCGCGGGAATCACGATTGCGGCAACCTATCCTGCCGCGGTAATTGCCATGGCCGTCCTGCGGGCGTGGAAGGGATCGCTGCTGGAAGAAAACATTGCCCGTACCGCCGGCTCCATCGGAGAGTCCGTTGCCGCTGGCGCGATTTTCACCATTCCTGCTTTCTTGCTTTCTCGGGCCTGGACTTCTTTTCGTCCCGCCGACGCCTACTGGAAATCCACGGCGTTGATTATGGTGGGCAGCATACTGGGGGTGCTTTTCATTTCTCTAGTGCGGCGGGTGATGGTGGAGGACCCGGAACTCCCGTTCCCAGAATCCGTGGCCGCCGCAGAAATTCATAAAGCCGGCCAGCGAGGCGCACAAGCTGCGAAATATCTTTTCTGGAATATCGGCATCGGCGGTGTGGTGTATATGCTCGGACGCTTCGGTTTATTCGCCGCCGATAGAGATTTCCATCCTGTGGTAGGCAGTCTCGGTCATAGCCAAGTTCGTTTGGGTACGGCAGGAAGCACGAACCTGGTGGCCGCAGGAGGAACCAGCATGTTCGCGGCGCCGAGCGTGAGTCCCGCTTACTTAGGAGTTGGATACATTATCGGGCTGCGTCTTGCCGCCCTCCAATTTGCCGGCGGTGTGCTGGCCTGGGGACTGATGGTTCCTCTGCTCATCTTCTTTCTCGGCCCTCAACTCAAACAATACCTGCCATCCGACACGCCCGATAACTGGGCAGCCATCGCCGCGGCGGTATGGAGGTTCATCGTGCGTCCCATCGCCGTAGGCGGAATGCTTGTAGGGGCCGCGTATACGTTATTCAAAATGCGCAAGAGCCTGACTGCCGGCCTGGGCAAAGCATTCGCTGACCTGCGACAGACTGCCGCGCAGCGAGCCCAACTTTCGCGCACTGAACAATATATGAGCTCGAAGGTTGTTTTCGGATTGATTGCCCTCATGTTCGTGCTCATGTGCTTTCTTTATATTCATATTACCGGTTTGGTTTGGCCGGCCATTTTGGCAGCCGTGGTGATGATTTTTGTCGGTTTCTTCTTCGCGACTGTTTCCGGCAATCTAGTCGGATTCATCGGATCGTCCAACAATCCGATTTCAGGATTAACTCTCTCGACTTTGCTGATTGCGGCTTTGCTCATGGTTGCGCTGGGAGTTTCTGGAAACGCCGGCGTGGCCGCGGTGCTCGGCGTTGCTACTGTGGTTTGCGTTTCCTCGGCAGTAGCAGGAGAACTGCTTCAGGACTTTAAAGTCGGATACATCCTGGGAGGCACGCCTCGCAAGATCCAGATGGCGGAATTAATCGCGGTCGTAGTGGCAAGTCTGGTGATGTACTTTCCCCTCATGTTGCTGCACGAAGCCAACATCAAAGCCGGCGGAGTCGGATTTGGAGACCGCCAACTCTCCGCTCCCCAAGCTGGACTAATGGCCACGCTAGCCATGGGAATCGTGGGCGGCGAGA
>WNGM01005669.1_pt1 | contig 10559 bp, 12 predicted proteins | sample 5400571 | NCBI WGS metagenome assembly WNGM01 (sample SAMN13153378, study PRJNA577476) | soil metagenome | isolation source: 100 cm soil or saprolite under Garry oak tree replicate 2 | place: USA:California | collected 2016-06-15 | reverse complement strand
TCGACTGCGCCGGAGGCGCGGACTGCAATGGCTGCGCCGGAGGCGCGGACTGCAATGGCTGCGCCGGAGGCGCGGACTGCAATGGCTGCGCCGGAGGCGCGCATCATGGTCGACGAGCCCGCGCGCGTCGTCGTCTCCGCGTCCACCGGTGCGCCGGCGTGGCTCGTGCTCACCGACACGTGGTTCCCAGGCTGGCGCGCGCGGCTCGACGGCGCCGACGTCGCCGTCCAGCGCGCCGACCACGCCTTCCGCGCCGTCGCGCTGCCGCCAGGGCGTCACGAGGTCGAGTTCGCGTTCACGCCGCGCGGTCTGCGGCCGGGCGTGGCGATCTCGCTCGCGGCGCTCGCGATCGTCGGCGTCCTCCTTCTGCCGCGTCGCCGCGCCGCCGCCGCGATCACCACGGCCGTGCTGCTGCTCGCGTCGACGCGGGCGGAGGCGGCGCTGCCCGCGCCGCCGTTCGTGCTGACGGCGACGCCCTCCTCGGTGAGCGAGGGCGACACGGTCGAGATCGGCCTCAGGCCGCGCGCGGCGACGGGCGGGCCGTGGGACGTGTACGTCGTGTGGCTCTTCTCCGAGCGCGCGGCGTTCCTCGGTCCCGATGGCGCGTGGGCGCAGCAGCCCGTCCCGTTCCGCGCGCGGCTGGCGGCGGGGGAGCGCGTGCGCGGCGCCTGGAGCCGCGCGGGGCCGCCGGCGGACGTGACGCTCGCGCTCGTGGTCGTGCGTCCGGGCGCGGATCCGCTCGACCGCGCCGAGTGGACCCACCACCCGGCGCTGGCGACCGTCCGCGTGACCGCGCCGCCGGGCGCGCGTCCGCCGCGCCCGTGGACGACGCTGACGGGGCTGCTCCTGGCCGCCGTCGCCGCGACGGCGCTGGCGTGGGGACGGGACCTTCCTCGGCCCCGGCCACTCTGATATGATCCGGGCGCCATGGCTCAGCGACTCCCCGAGTTGGTCGGCCGCGTGATGATCGATCCCGAGTTCCTCGCCGATCTCCAGCGCGCGCCCGACTCGATCCTCGCCGCGTACGACCTGACCGACGACGAGCGAGCGACCGTGCTCGCCGCGCTCGCCCGCCTGGGCCAGACCTCGGCAGGTCAGCGCGCCACGGCGCTGCGCAGCGCCCTGATCCGACGCGTGGCCACCTAGGCGACGCGGGATCCCCGCGCGGTGGGCAGCTCGGCCGACACGCAGGTCTTCCTGAGGAGCGTGCGTCTGTTCCGCAACGTCGAAGGGCCCGAGCTCGGGATCCTCGCCGACAGCCTGCGCGAGCGTGCGCTCAAGCGCGGCCAGGTCCTGCTGCGCGAGGGTGACGCCGGCGACGAGATGTTCCTCGTACGCTCGGGCTCGCTCGTCATCTCCAAGGCCGTGACCGGCCGCGTCGAGCAGGTGCTGGCGCGCGTCGGGCCCGGCGATTTCTTCGGCGAGATGGCGCTCTTCGACCGCTCGCCGCGCTCCGCCACCATCTCGGCGGACAATGACGCCGTGCTCCTCGTGCTCGACCGCGCCGCGCTCGCCAAGCTGACCGAGGTGAGCCCGCGCGCGGCCGCTGCCTTCTTCGAGTCGCTCGTCCTCATCTTCATCGAGCGTCTGCGCGCCTCCGGCGACCTCGTGGCCGAAGTCACTCGCTGGGGTCTGGAGGCGACCGGGCTGGACGTCGAGTCGCGATGAGCGAGGGCTCCACCGCGCCGCCGCGACGCGCGCGCCTGGAGCTGCTCGTCCGACCCGAGGAGGGCGACGGGTTCGAAGTCCGCCAGATCGGCAGCGGCGTTGCCTTCATCCAGTCGCGGCCCGCGCGCGTGTCCGCGGGCTCGTTCGAGCTGGCCGAGGTCGCCTCGAAGGTGGACCGCCAGCGCTCCTTCATCCTCAAGAACACGGCGACCGACCGCTTCCTGCTCCTGTCCGAGCACGAGAAGTTCCTGTGGGAGCAGATGAACGGCCGGACGTCGCTGCAAGACATCGCGACGGCGTACGTGCTGCGCTACGGCGAGTTCGACTTCGAGATCATCCCGAACCTGATCCGCAAGCTGCAACGCGCGCAGCTGCTGACCATGACGCCGACGTCGCGCCTGCGGCAGGCGCTCGCCCGCAACCGCCGCCAGCCCGTCGCCAAGATGGCGGAGTCCGCGCTGTTCGCACTCGAGCGCATCAACATCTCGAGCCGCAACGTGCAGCCGGTCTTCCGCGGCATCTACCGCTGGGGCGGGTTCCTCATCTTCACGCGCGGGGCGGCGCTGGCGTGCGTGCTGCTCGCCATCGTCGGCGTCGCGGCCGGCGTGCGGCTCTGGCCGGACGCCGAGCGGGTCGTCTCGGGCTTCGGCAAGAGCCCGCTGATGGCGGTGATCTCCGTCAAGCTGCTGTTCCTGCTCACGGTCGGCGCCCACCAGCTCGTGCACGGGCTCGCGCTCATCCACTACGGCCGGCGCGTGCGCGAGTTCGGCTTCACGTTCCTGCACGGCTTCGTGCCGACCTTCTACGTGGACGTCACCGACATCTTCATGGGTAGCCGCCGGGCGCGCGTGGTGACGGCGGTGTCGGGCGCGCTCGTGCACCTGGTCTTCGGCTCGGCGTGGCTCCTCATCGCGCTCCGCGCGCCGATGGGGTCGTTCCTGCAAGCGTTCGCCGCCGCCTCGGGGATCATCCAGTGGCAGGCGTTCGTGGTCGCGCTCTACCCGTTCTGCTTCATCGAGATGGACGGCTACCACGTGCTGGTGGACGTGCTCGGCCTCCCGACGCTCAAGCACGACGCCATCGCCTACGCCGGCTCGCTGCTGCGCGGCCGCGCGTCGCTCCGCTTCACGCGGCAGGAGGCGCTGTTCGCCGGTTACGTCCTGGTCTCGACCGTCTCCGTGCTCGCTTTCATCACCTTCAACGTCTGGCTCGTCGTACACGCGTCCTGATATTGGGGGGCCCCGAAATGGCCCCCCAAACCCCCCAACGCTCGGCGCGCCCCGAATGAATCGTGGCGCGCCTCGGTCATCCTCTCGCGGCTTCTCGCGCCAGGGCCTCGGCGGCGGCGGCGATGGCGCGCGCGTCGGCCGCCGGCGGCCCGGCGCGCTCCAGCGCGGCGACTTGCACGTCCGCGGGCTCGGCGGCGAGCGCCCCCTGAGCGCGCGCGCGCAGGCCGTCGGCGACGAGGTCGGCCGCCTCGCGAAGCGCGGCGAGGCCCGTGGCGAGCGCGTCGGCGCGCGACCGGCCGCGCACGGCGTCTCCCAGCGCGCGTCGCAGCCGGTGAGACAGCCTGACGCGCGCGTCGCGCACCTCCACGAGATCGGCGTGCACCGGCCCCCACTGGAACTCGACGTCGCGCGCCGCGCCCGCGATCCACGGCGCCAGCGCGGGCGCGCTGGTGGCCACGACCGTCGCGACGAGCCCGGCGACGACCTCGGGCGCCAGCGGCGCGATCTGCGGCGGATCCGACGGCGGCGTCCGGACCTCGAGGAGGCCGCCGTCGGATCTCAGGACGACATGGTCCTCGAGCACGCGGCCGAGCGCCACCAGCGAGGCGCGCACGGTGTCGCCGGCGTCGCGGACGGCGCGCGGCGCCACACGTCGCACGCCCTGCCAGTCCGGCCGGTAGTACACGCGGCCCGCGCCGACGACTTTTTCGACACGCTCCCGCCGCTGAACCCAGACGCCACCCGCCTCGATCGCGACGTCGTGCGGCGCCGGCGCCCATCCGAGCTCGCCGCGCGCGAACGCGTCCATCGGATTCGGCGCCTCCTCGGGGACGTAGCGGAACGATTCGAGGAGCGCCAGGAAGAGCGCCTCCGTCGGGTAGGGCGCGTCGTAGCGGAGCACGGCCACGCCCTGCTCGGCGGCGAGGCGCGCGAGCAGATTGAAGATCGCCGTCCCCGCGCCGGCGGGCAGCCGCGCGGGCTCGGCAAGCGGAGGGATGCGATCCACGCGCGCCCAGTCGAGCGCGGCCAGACGGGTGAGGGGCCGGCCGTCGCGCGTCACGAGATCGGAGGCGCCCCACGGCCCCGCCGCGCCGGCGCCGGGCTCGATCGAGACCCAGCCGCCGTCGGGCAGCCGCACGGAGGCGCGGCTCAGGCGCCCGTCCGGCGACCACTCGAGCGCGCTCAGGGCGGAGCCGTGGCGGTCCTGCTCGCCGGCCGGGCGCCCGGCGGCGTCGCGGCGCATCCGCGTCGCGTCGGCGGCCACGGGGCGGATGATACAATGCCGCGGTGGTGATGACGTGACGATGGCCGCGGACGACGTGGTCTGGCGCTCGGCCGTCGAGTGCGCGGCCTTGATCCGGCGCAAGGAGCTGTCGCCGGTCGAGCTCACCGAAGCGGTTCTCGCGCGCATCGACGCCGTCAATCCCCGCCTCAACGCCTTCGCTCTCGTCGCGCACGACGTCGCGCGCCGCCTCGCGCGCGAGGCGGAGATCGCCGTGATGAAGGGCGAGCCGCTCGGCCTGCTGCACGGCGTGCCGGTGTCGGTGAAGGACGTGCTCTTCACGCGCGGCATGCGCACGACCGGCGGCTCGAGGCTCTACGCCGACCTCATCCCCGAGCACGACGCGGTGTCCGTGGGCCGGCTGAAGGCGGCGGGCGCGGTGCTCCTCGGCAAGACGACGACGTCCGAGTTCGGCCACAAGGCGGTGACCGAGAGCCCGCTCTTCGGCGTGACGCGCAATCCGTGGAACCTCGAGCGCACGCCCGGCGGCAGCAGCGGCGGCGCGGCGGCGGCCGTCGCGAGCGGCTGCGGCCCGATCGCGCTCGGCAGCGACGGCGGCGGCTCCGTGCGCATCCCGGCCGCGTTCTGCGGGCTCGTCGGCGTGAAGCCCTCGTACGGCCGCGTGCCGCTCGGCACCGGCTTCCCGGGCTGGGACCACGTCTCGCACGTTGGGCCGCTCGCGCGCACCGTGCGCGACGCGGCGGCCGTGCTCGACGTGATCGCGGGCGGCGACGACCGCGACCGCGAGTCGCTGCCGCGCGAGCCGGGCTCCTACGTCGAGGCATGCGCGGGCAGCATCAAGGGCCTCAACGTCGCGTGGACGCCGGACCTCGGCTTCGCGCGCGTCGATCCCGAGGTGCTCGAGCTCACCGGCGATGCCGCTGCCGAGTTCGAGTCGCTCGGCTGCCACGTGGAAGTCGTCAACCCCGGCTGGGAGAACCTCGAGGAGGCGTTCAGCACGCTGATCGCGGCGCAGTTCTACGCCGCGTGGTCGGACGAGCTGCCGGCGGCCGAGGAGCGCCTGGACCCGACCCTCGTGAAGTTCATCCGCCGCGGCGGCAGCATCACCGCCCGAGACTACCTCCGCGCGCGCGCCCGCGTGGCGGAGTACTGGGAGGAGGTGCGCGCGTTCTCCGAACGCTTCGATTTCCTCCTGACGCCGACGACGGCGGTGGCCCCGTTCCCCGCCGACGGCCGGCCGCCCCGCGAGATCGACGGCGAGTCCGTCTCCGTGCTGGGCTGGATGCCGTTCACGTACCCGTTCAACCTCACGGGCCAGCCGGCCGCCTCGGTTCCCGCCGGCCTCACGGCCGACGGCCTGCCGGTGGGGCTGCAGATCGTCGGCCGCCGCCACGCCGACCGCGCGGTGCTCGCCGCCGCCGCGGCGTACGAGGCGGCCCGGCCGTGGAGCGCGCGGAGGCCGGCTCTGTGACGGAGCCGAACGCCAAGCGCGGCCCCGCCACCTGGAGCGACACGAAACGGTGGGCGGTCGCGTCGATCACGCTCGCGATCTGCCTCGTCGTCGTCGTGTGGCTCGTGGTGTCAGACGCTCCCCTCGTGCGATACCTCGTGCGGCTCTACCAGGACAAGCACTTCCTCAAGGAGACGGTCCGCTCGTGGGGCGTGTGGGCGCCGCTGGTCTTCATCGCGATCCAGGCGCTGCAGGTCATCATCTCGCCCATTCCCGGCGAGGTCACGGGCCCGGTGGGCGGCATGCTCTTCGGGACGTTCTTGGGCGTGGTCTACTCCACGATCGGCCTCACCGCGGGCACGCTGATCTGCTTCGCGCTCGGCCGGCTCTGGGGCGAGCCGCTGATCCGGCCGTGGCTCTCCGAGCACCACTGGGAGAAGATGAACTTCATCATCGAGGCCGAGGGCGCCATCATCTGCTTCATCCTCTACCTGATCCCCGGCTTCCCGAAGGACATCATCTCGTACCTCTTCGGCATGAGCCCGATGCCTTTCTGGGTGTTCGCGCTGGTCTCGACGGTCGGGCGGCTCCCGGGCACCTGGATTTCCTCCTACTTCGGCGCCCACGTCGGCGAGAAGCAATACCTCTACGCGATCGCCTTCATCGCCGTCATCGCCGCCCTGTGCCTGCCGCTCTACTACCACCGCGACCGGATCCTGGCCCGCTTCCGCGGCAGGAAAAGCGCTTGACAGGGATGCCGCCCGCTCCGTAGCATGCGCAAACGCTCATGAGCACCGCGATCCGGTGGTTCGGCTTCGGGCTCGTTTACTTCGCCCCCTTCTATTTTCCGGAGGTCCGCCCACCGGCGCTGATCTAACCATCAGGGAGCCGCGGGCGGACCGAACGCCCGCGGCGATGACCACTCCGAGGCCGCGGGCGACGAGCCCGCGGCCGTTTTTTGTCCAGCCATCGGAGTGGAGGAGAGCACGGTCATGATCATCGTGTTGAAATCAGGGGCGTCGGACGGCGAGATCGCCGACGTCGAGCGCCGCATCACGGCCATGGGCTACCGGCCGCACACGATCCGCGGCCAGCTGCGCACCGTGATCGGCGCCATCGGCGACGACCGCGGCAAGGAGCGCCTGCGCTCGCTGGAGTCGCTGGAGACCGTGGAGTCGGTCACGCCGATCCTGCAGCCCTTCAAGCTCGCGAGCCGCGAGGTGCGCAGCGCCAACAGCATCGTGCGCGTCGGCGGCGTCGTTATCGGTGGCAGCAAGGTGGTGGTCATGGCCGGGCCGTGCTCGGTGGAGTCGCGCGAGCAGGTGCTGGAGGTCGCGGCGCGCGTGAAGGCGGCGGGCGCGACCGTGCTGCGCGGCGGAGCCTTCAAGCCGCGCACCTCGCCGTACGCCTTCCAGGGTCTGGAGGAAGAAGGCCTCAAGCTCCTCGCGGAGGCCCGGCGGGAGACGGGGCTGCCGATCATCACGGAGGTCATGGAGCCCGACAAGATCGACGTCGTGGCCGAGCACGCCGACATCCTCCAGATCGGCGCGCGCAACGTGCAGAACTTCTCGCTCCTGCGCAAGGTCGGCGCGGCCGGCAAGCCCGTGCTCCTCAAGCGCGGGATGTCGACCTCGATCCAGGAGTGGCTGCTGTCGGCGGAGTACGTGTTGAGCGGCGGCAACCCGAACGTCATCCTGTGCGAGCGCGGCATCCGCACGTTCGAGACGACCACGCGCTTCACGCTCGACCTCAACGCGGTGCCGGTGCTCAAGAAGCTCACGCACCTGCCGGTGGTCGTGGACCCGAGCCACGGCACCGGCCACTGGGAGTACGTGGAGTCGATGGCCATGGCCGCCGTCGCCGCCGGCGCCGACGGGCTCCTCATCGAGGTCCATCCGCGGCCCGAGGAGGCGCTGTCGGACGGGCCGCAGTCGCTCAAGCCGGACCGCTTCGCGGCGGTCATGGCGCGTATCGCCCGGGTGGCGCGCGCCGTGGATCGCGACGTGTAAGCGGCCGTCTTCGCTATAATCGACGCGGCATGGGCCTGATGGAGTTCCTGCGGCAGTGGCAGCCGGGCCGCCTCGCTGCGGGTGTCGCGGCGTCGGTGGCGATCCACCTGGCCCTGGTGGCGCTGCTCCTGTGGGGTGGTCTGCCGGTGTCGCGGTACGACGTCAGGCGCGGCGAGCCCCTGATCGTGGAGCTGCCCAGGGCGGAGGATTCGCCGCCTCCAGGGCTCGGCGGCGTGCCCGTGGCTCGGCCAGCCGCGCCGTCGTCGCCGGCGGCGCCATCCACCGCCGCGCCAGCGCCCAGGGCCGTGGCGAAACCCGCCCCCCAGCCCGAGCTCGCGCGCCGGCCGGAGCCCACGCCGCGGGCCGAGCCAGAGCGTCGCCTCGCGAGCACGCCGCTGCCGCAGGCGCCCGACGGCGCGGCGCCCGCGCCGGCGCCGCCCAAGCCCGACGTCGCGCAGCCCGCCGAGCGCGCGCCCGCCGAGCCGGTGCCGCGGCCGCCGGCGGAACGCCAGGTCGCGTCACTGCCCCAGCCGTCGGCGCCCGCAGCGCCGGGCGCGCCGAACATCCTGACCGCGCTGCGCCGCGGCCAGGGCGGGGCAGGAGGCTCGGGCCAAGGCCGCGGCGGTATCGAGGGCGAGCCGATCCCTCTCGACTCGACGAAGGCCGAGTACAGCGACTATCTCGATCAAATACGTCAGCGCATCAAGGCCCACTGGGGCTATCCGTGCGTGAAGAATCCGGCCACACACGTCTGCGAGGGGCATACAACCTCGCTCGACGTGGATTTCGGCATCCTCAAAGACGGACGCCTTCAGTTCGTGGAGATCGTGCAGCGGGCGCAGTATGAGATCTACGACGACTGGGCGGTGAACGCCATCAAGCTTGCCTCGCCATTCCCGCCGGTGCCGCCAGTCATGATGGGTGGTATGAAGCCGAATAGCACGGGGCTCGCCATCCGCGTGCACTTCAGCTACGTCTTGGTCGATTCGTCGCTGACCAACCTACTTCTCCGTTGAGTTGTCGCGGAAATGGCTTGCAATAGTAAGCGCTTGCTTGACACTCCTCGCCGTCGTGCGTAGCATGGGCCGTACTCTGGATAGGCTCGTAGCTCAGTGGGAGAGCGCCTCTCTGACGCAGAGGAGGTCGGCGGTTCGAAACCGCCCGAGCCTACCATCCACCTCGTTCTCGGGAGTGTATGACCGTCTCTGAAGAAGATCGTCATCTCCGGCTGACCGGCGAGTTCGACTGCGACGCGACGCCGCTCGCGACCCTCCGTCACTCCACCTCGCACGTCATGGCCCAGGCGGTGAAGCGTCTGTTTCCCGAGGTGAAGGTCGCCATCGGCCCCGCCATCGAGGACGGCTTCTACTACGACTTCTTCAAAGCGGAGCCGTTCACGCCGGAGGACCTCGCGCGGATCGAGGACGAGATGCGCTCGATCGCCAAGGCCGACTTGCGGTTCGAGCGCCGGGAGATGCCGCGCGCGGAGGCCATCGCGTTCTTCCGGCAGCGCGGCGAGCGCTTCAAGGTCGAGATCCTCGAGGGCCTCGACGCCCCCACGGTGTCGCTGTACACGCAGGGGGACTTCATCGACCTCTGCCGTGGCCCGCACGTCGGCTCCACCGGCCAGATCCGGTTCTTCAAGCTGCTGTCCTCGTCGGGGGCGTACTGGCGCGGCGACGAGAAGAACCCGATGCTCCAGCGGATCTATGGCACGGCGTGGCTCACGCAGGAGGAGCTCGACAGGCACCTCTGGCGGCTGGAGGAGGCGAAGAAGCGCGACCACCGCAAGCTCGGGCGCGAGCTGGACCTCTACATCTTCAACGAGGTCTCGCCGGGGGCGCCGATCTGGCTGCCCGGGGGCTGGACGATCGTGCGCGAGCTGGAGCGGTTCGTCCGCGAGAAGCTGGACGCGAGCGGGTACCAGGAAATCTCCACGCCGATCCTGGTCAACAAGAAGCTGTGGGAGCAATCGGGCCACTGGGACTATTACCAGGAGAACATGTTCCTGGTGGAGTCGGAGGAGCAGATCTTCAGCCTGAAGCCGATGAACTGCCCCGAGTCCACCATCGTCTACCGCCACGCCCTGCCTGCACCGCAACGAGCGCTCGGGCACGCTGACCGGCCTCTTCCGCGTGCGGCAGTTCACGCAGGACGACGCCCACGTCTACTGCCGGCTCGATCAGATCCAGGCGGAGATCACGGCCATGCTCGGGCTGGTGCGGGACTGGTACAAGCCGTTCGGGCTCGAGCCGTTCTTCAAGCTCTCCACGCGGCCGCCGAAGTCGCTGGGGACCGACGAGCAGTGGCGGGTGGCCGAGCGCGGGCTGGAGGACGCGCTGCGCGCCAACGGGCTGGCCTTCGAGCTGAACCCGGGCGACGGCACGTTCTACGGGCCCAAGATCGACGTCGACATCCAGGACGCGCTGGCGCGACGCTGGCAGATGGCGACCATCCAGATCGACTTCCAGCAGCCGGAGCGCTTCGGTCTCGAGTACGTCGATAGCGACGGCCAGCCCAAGCCCCCGGTGATGATCCACCGCGCGATCTTCGGCTCGTTCGAGCGCATCGTCGGGATCCTGACCGAGCACTACGCCGGCGCCTTCCCGACGTGGCTGGCTCCCGTGCAGGCGCGCGTGATCCCCATCAGCGAGAAGTTCGCCGACTACGCGCGCTCCGTGCACGAGCGCCTGCGGGCCGCGCGCGTGCGCAGCGAGCTCGACGACCGCAACGAGAAGCTCGGCTACCGCATCCGCGAGGCGCAGCTGCGCAAGGTGCCCTACATGCTCGTGTGCGGCGCCCGCGAGGCGGAGGCCGGCACCGTGAGCCTGCGCCACCGCAGCGGCGACGACCTCGGGGCGGTGCCCGTCGACCGCGTGGTCGGCGACCTCGCGCGCGAGATCGCCGCGCGCGAATCCAGCCTAACCGTGGGCCGTTCGTGATCGAGCGGCCCGTCGCCC
>WNGM01004849.1_pt1 | contig 10561 bp, 11 predicted proteins | sample 5400571 | NCBI WGS metagenome assembly WNGM01 (sample SAMN13153378, study PRJNA577476) | soil metagenome | isolation source: 100 cm soil or saprolite under Garry oak tree replicate 2 | place: USA:California | collected 2016-06-15 | reverse complement strand
TCACACGGTCACACGGTCACACGGTCACACGGCCACACGGCCACACGGCCACACGGCCACACGGCCACACGGCCACACGGTCATAAGGACACACCCGCCAGGGCGACCCAAGGGTCGCCCCTACTAGTATACATTGCAGTGAAAAGGGGTGGAACGCTTTTCCGTTGAGTGGGACGGGTGGGAATGAAGTGAGGTATAAGGGGGGTTGATAGGAGATGATACGGGGTAATAATGGGTTAATAATGCCGGGGCGCAATAACATGCGCTCCGGTATTATGGAAGATGGGATTAGAGGCCGTTCCAGTTATAGGTGGTATCGGGGACGGCGTTGGGACTGTTATACATTAATGTAATGAGTGTATGGGCTTGCAGGGGGATCTTGTGGAAGTCCCCATTGTAGGGTTTGCCATTAACATAGGCCTGCCAGCCGGTCTGGTCTAATTGTGGAGGGTAGCCAAGAGCGGCGAACTCGGTTGACCACTCGTCGAGGAAGTTCCCAAGCACGAAGGAATGGTTCACCGGAGATTCCATATGGATGACACCGGATGTGTCGTGAGTATGAAGCCAGTAGAGACACGATTGATCTTTGGCAATGCCGATTTGAGAAGGAAGTGGCAATACTTGTCCATTAATATACGTGGTGATATGCGCGTGAATATGAAAGGCAAGTTGTTCCTGCTGATCACAATAGATATTGTCTACGGGCGGATACTGGGGGTTGACAACTTGTGGGGTCTGAGTCTGATTCTGCGTATTATTAGCATAGACGACATAAGCAATAAGGGCGCCGGCGATCACCACAATTGCCGCAATAACACTGATGATCGTAATGCGTCTTGTTCTCTCCCAGCGCTTACGTTCTGCTTCGCGGCGTATTTGTTCTTCGCGACGTTCTCTTCGCAGGTCATGCTTTGTAGGCCGACGACTGACTTGTTTGCTCATTTAGAATGCACCAACTTTCAAACGTGGATAAACATGGAATAATTCAAGCTTTTTGCTTCTTGAAGAATGCTTCGTTCATGCTACCACTGCGATAACCTAAAAGATCGAGGGTGACGTAGGTATAGCCTATTTTGCGAAGGCCATCGGTAACGGCCCGACTCATTTCTTCTTCAACCAGGCGAGGCATATCGGCACGTTCGACCTCAATGCGGGCAATGTTGCCGTGATGGCGCACGCGTAACTGATGAAAACCGAGATCGTGCAGCAGTTTTTCCGCCCGGTAGACCATTTGTAGGGAGGTTTGATCGACCTTTATACCATAGGCAATACGGGAGGAGAAACAGGCCATGGCCGGTTTATTCCAGACTGGCACCTCGAGTAAACGGGCAACCGCGCGTATTTCAGTCTTACCCATACCAGCTTCTTTGAGAGGTCCACGCACCTGAAATTCACGCGCGGCGCGCTGCCCAGGACGGAAGTCGCTTTCATCGTCTTTGTTGATACCATAGGCGATATAGCGGAGATTATGCTGCCTGGCCAATGGTTCCAGCTGGCTAAAGAGTTCATTTTTACAGAAGTAGCAGCGATTGAGGTCATTGGCCGTGTAGCGTTCATCTTGCAGTTCGTTTGTCTCGAGGGTGAGCACCTGAGTACCCATCTGGCGAGCAACGGCGATGGCAGCTTCTGTCTCTTCAGGGGCATAGGCAGGAGAAGAGGCGATGGCGCCGATGGCGCGCTGACCCAGGACATCGTGCGCGACTTTGAGCAGTAGCGCGCTATCGACCCCACCTGAATAAGCTACCAACACCGATTCCATTTCGCGAAGAATGTCCTGCAGGTGTTCGTATTTGGCCCGTGTTTCGGCGTCTAAAGCCTCCGCATTGGCGGTATTTATGGGTGGAGCGGACAGGGCGACCGCAAGGGTCGCCCCTACTATATACGAGTTTTCCTCATGTGCCATGGTGCTTCGATCCCTGATTGTTGAAGAGCGGACAGGGCGACCCAAGGGTCGCCCCTACTATATACGTTAATGTGCGATGTGCGAAATTACATCTGGGAGATATTATATCATTAAGGGACAAGGCTTTCTATTTGTTTGAGGGCTGGTTGCAGGGGTGATTCTAAAGATGAAAAAGGAATTTTATGGTCAATACGAGTAGCACGGCGGCGGTTATTCTGGCGGCGGGGAGTTCCAGCAGGATGGGTGGTGGGCGTCATAAATTATTGTTGTTGCTGGATGAAAGGCCGGTGCTGGCGCATGTGATCGAGGCTGCGCTTGCTGCGCAGGCGCGTCCGATTGTGGTGGTTTTGGGACACCAGGCAAAGCAGGTGCGGGAACAGATGGCTGCTTACCTGGAACAACCAGGGGTTATTGTGGTGGAGAATCGCGACTATTTGCAGGGTATGAGCACATCGATGCGCGCCGGGTTAGGGGTGTTGATTGAGAGAAACTATGTGGAGGGGGGACAGGAAGAGAAACGTGAAGGAGATATGGAGAAGGGGAAGCAGGCGGATGGAGGAGAAGAGAAGGCAGGAGAGGAAGGAGATCAATTTGAGGCGGATAGCGCGCTGATTATGCTGGGGGATCAGCCGTTAATTACAGCGCGGGTGATCGACACGTTGATTGACACCTGGAGGACAAAAAGGAAACGGATTGTGGCGCCTTTGTATGGAGGGAAACGGGGAGGGCCGACGCTTTTCGCGGCGAGTTTGTTTGGCGAGTTGATGGAGGTCAGCGGTGATGAAGGGGGACGCAGCGTGCTGGAGAGGCACCGTGAGGAGGTTGAGACGGTTGAAGTGGGCGATGTCGCGGCCAGTTACGATGTGGATACCTGGGAGGCATACCAGGAGGTGGTGGAGGCGTGGCAGAAGTTAAGGGAGAATAGGGGAGAGTATTCGGCCAAAAAAGATCAGGAGTGATCTAGCAGGGGTTCTACGAGGGCGATGATTTGCTGGTGAATTTGTTGCGGGGGGAGCGAAGCGTCGAGGACTTTGATGCGTTCGGGGGAGAGCCGGGCGAGGACGAGGAAGGCTTCACGGACACGCTGGTGGAATTGCTCTGCTTCAGTGTCGAAACGGGTTTGTGCTTCGCGCAGGCCGCTGGTGTCTCTGGTGATATCGGTGCGGGTATGCACCTGGGTGGGATCGAGGTCGAGCAAGATGGTCAGGTCGGGCATGTGTCCCTGGGTGGCGATCAGGGAAAGGCGGGCGACAAGCTCTATGCCGACGCCGCGGGCATGCCCCTGGTAGGCAATACTGGCATCAAAGCAGCGATCGGTGATGATCAGTTTTCCTGCTGCAAGTGCTGGCAGTACAACATTGGCAAAATGCTGGGCGCGGTCGGCCTGAAAAAGAAAGGCCTCCGCCAGCGGGGTAATGGCAAGGTCAGAGCGGTTGAGCAAGAGATTGCGTATCTCCACACCGAGAGGGGTGCCGCCCGGTTCGCGCGTGCGCACGTAGGGTATGTTACGAGGCGCCAACCACTGTTCCAATAACGCCATTTGGGTCGTTTTGCCGGCGCCATCCAGTCCTTCAAAGGAGATCAATCGCCCTTTACTCACACGCGGCTTCCTTTATCTGTGCGGTAGACGTCATAATCCCAGTCAAAATAGGGTTTGGGGAGCATGTCCTCCGGCGTCCAGTGCTGGTCGCCTTTGCCGTACTTGCCACGATACTCTTTTAATGTTTCACCGACAAACTCAAAGGTGAGCTGGCAAATGCGGAAGCCAACGGGGGCCAGGATAGTGGTCTGGGTGTGGTTGCTAATTTCCATGGTCCAGCGACTGATATAGCCGACGTCGCCGACTCCGGCACAGCGACAGACTGAGAGGCCTGAGCGCGCTACGGTGCTGCGCGAGTACATTTTGGCCAGGTAGCCATTGTGGCCGCCGATGATTTCCTGGGTGTGCGCGAGGATGGTGGTGCCTGGCCGGATGGCGATTTTGCCATCCCTGGCTTTACGAGGCTCGCCCCAGTAGAGGCGAATTTCATCGGGGTTGTCGAGGTGCATGACTTCTATATTGGCGTCTCCCTGGAAGTACCATTCGCCGAGACGGCAGTCGTAGGAGTTGGTGCCGAGGTGTCGCTGATCAAACGGCTCAATGACGATATTGCCGTGCGCCAACTCTTCCATGATCCGCTTGTCAGATAATAGCATTGTGACGAGGCTCCTTTAAGATATGTATGTTTGTGGTTACAGTGTAACACTTCGACGTATGCTGGGCAACGTTTTTTTATGGGGGACAAGAAAAATGGAGTGCTAAAATCTTTTGCAGAAGGTGGGAATTTCCTCCCGAGGTATTTATGAAAGGGGTTACATTGATGTCAAGAGTTGCCGTCTCGATGATCCACCCAAACAAGAGCTACTTTACAAGCCCTGAGGCGCATCAGAGCCAGCTGCAGTTTGTGCACGAGGATGATCTAGCCGCTGCTTTTCACACGATGGTGCAGCATGATTTGCCGGAAGCGTGCAATGTCGTGGGAGATGAACCTGACTCGATGCCACATATCGCCGCGGCAGCGGGTTTGAATGTCATAGAGATTCCGCATGAAATGATAGTACAATCGGTTATCTCTAGCTGGCAAAATGGGGAGTCTGTTTTCGGGCCGGAGTGGGTGGGCGGGGAAGGCTCTCTTATTTGTTCTAACGAGAAGCTCAAGGCCACGGGGGTATGGAAGCCGCGCTATACGACCGCTGAGGCGTACGCGGCTACTGTTGAGGTTGTAGCGTAGTTAAAGAGGGCGAGCACAAGACCACATGTCACGAGGACGACCACACGTCCAGGGCGAGCACAAGGTCGCAGGGCGAGCACAAGGCATCGCCCCTACTATGGACGAACGAGCCTGGGAAGCCGATCTGGAGAAGAGGTGTGATTCTTAACGATCGCCCTGCAGAAGATGAGCCACACATGATTCAATCATTTGCGTCATTCGTCAACAGAGTCCATTTGGGGAAAGGTTGATGTTCTAAAACATGTCCTCTTCCTCTTCGTTCACAACTAACACAACTGGTTGGGCGCGGGCGGCGTCTACTTCGACCCAGATGCGTTGGGCGAGGAGACGGCGCTCATCGTCGTCGGTGAGGGCGGGTTGGAGGGGGAAGAAGGCGCGGTCTTCGCTGTGGCGATGTATCCAGCGGCTGATGATGTTTATTTGATCTACTTCGGCCTTGCCCACGATGCTGGGCGGTTCTCCAAGGACTGCGGCGACGTCTAAGAGTTCGAAGACGGCTTCCTTCATGCTTTGCGGCTCGTGTGGGATAGATTTTTGTTGAACGAGGCGGCCATGGCGGATGAGGAAGAGTTCGTTGTGATTTTCACGGGCTGATGGATAGACGATGAAGAGGTTGTTTGCTTCGACGGCACCGGTGATTAAACGCTGGCCAATCAGGACTTCGTCGGCGCTGCGAATGGTGTCGCGCAACCAGGCGGCGCGTTCGTAGTTCATTTGCTGGGAGGCTTCGAGCATCTGGCGGCGCAGGCGGTCCAGGAGGTCTTCTCGCTCCCCGCCGAGAAAGGCGCAGACTTGCTCTATGACTTTGGCATATTCCGCGGGATCGACATTGCCCCTGCATGGGCCTGGGCAGCGATCCAGGTGGAGGCGGAGACAGGGGTCGGAGGGTTTGGCCTGTGGCGGCAAGGAGCGAATACAGGTGCGTACGGGAAAGACTTTCTGGATCAGCTCGATGGTGACATCGACGATGCGCCGGCTGCGGAAGGGGCCGAAGTAGCGCGCTCCATCGGCGGCGACTTCCCTGGTGGAGTAGATACGTGGGAACTGATGTTGTACGTCGATTTTTATAAAGGGGTATAGCTCGTAGTTGCGCAATTGGACGTTGTAGGCAGGCTGTAGCTGTTTGATGAGTTGGGATTCTATGAGCAAGGCTTCCAGCTCGGAACCTAAGACGCGGGTTTCGATCTCGTGGACATTCTGCAAAAGGCCGTCCATTTTGCGCGTATAGCCCAGCGGATGGCTATAGTACGAAGCCAGACGATCTTTGAGGCACTTTGCCTTGCCGACGTATATGACCTGATCGTTGGCGTCCTTCATCAGGTAGACGCCAGGTTTGGCAGGGAAGTCTCGCTTCCAGGCGGGATTGAGGAAGAGGCTACCATTGGGGCGAGGAGGAGACTCCATTTTTTTCGCGAGCTTGCCATCGGCACGCCAATCGTCAACCTGTTTGGAAATGGAGGCGTCGGTGATATCGCCACTCCAGGCAACGGGCAATTGCAAACGGCGGCGTAGATTGCCAAGGGTCTGGATACCCTGCTGCTGCGCTAAGGCAAGCAGTTTCAAGAAGACGGCCGCGGTGACTTTGGCGTCACCCATGGCACGGTGGCGATTTGCCGCGTGAATCTTAAGGTGTTCCGCGACAAGATCGAGTTTGAAGCGGCGCAATGCGGGGAGATAGCGACGGGCGAAGGGAATAGTATCGATGCCATCGAGAGGGAAGGCCTGGCCAAGAAGGTGCATCTCATGGGAGAGGAAGCCGATATCGAAACCGACGTTATGTCCGACGATAATGGCGCCCTCAATAAAGCGCAGGAAGTCGGGAAAGACCTGCTCCCCACTAGGGGCTTTAGAGACCATTTCCTGCGTGATACCGGTGAACTGGACGATGAAGGGTGGCAAACGACGATTGGGGTTGACGAGACTCTGGAAGGAGTCGATGACCTCGCCGCCACGGAGGCAGATAGCTGCCACTTCAATGACGCGATCTGGTCCAGGGCGCAGGCCGGTGGTTTCGGTATCGAGCACCACAAAATCGACCTCATCCAGGAGCAAGTGCGTGCTACGCCAGGCAGAGAGTGACCACTCGTTGTCAGCGGTCTGTTCAAATAGCGAGGAACTGTTGAGCGTCTGGCGAAGCAGAAGGGTCCAGACGGAGGAGCGTTTCGTGGTATTGGGAGTATCTTCGCCGGCGCCAAAGAGATGCTGGATGAGCAGGCTTTCCGCGGCGGGCTGCCCGATGCCTTCCAAAAGTTCATGCGCGCGGCGCAGTAATGTACCTCGCTGAGGTACTCCCTCAACAGCATCCTGAAGCATAGTACGCAAGCCCCTCTTTTGAGTAAATATTCCCTCTATTGCGCGACAGGTGGTATCATTTGTACATATGTACGAGAATAGCATGTAATGCCGGGGTTTGCAAGGGAAAAGGGAACATTGGCTTTCCAAAAACACCTTGACGAGAGGTATTTACTTGATGAGAGGTATTTAATAGTAGAAGTGCATCGAGATCATTGTCCAAAGGGTTTGAGATGGCGAAGAAAAAGAAGGATTACGAGGCGCACGAGGCGGCGATACAATCCCTACTCGAACATGCCTCCCGGAAGGGATGGCAGATTGTGGAGGAGAAGGAGATCGACTTTGGCTATCGCGTAGTGGTGCACGATGGCTTCACCAGGAATAATGTGGATTTCTACCCAAGTGGCAAGATACTGGTTCAGGGGAAACAAGGGGCCTTATGGGATGAGCTTGGCAGGTGGAAGGAAGAACGCAATACGGCAGCAGCACAAAAAACTGGGAAAGTGTCACTGCCTTTTGAAGATATGCCGCCAGTAGAGCAACCAGTACCAGTGGAGCAAGCAATCACAGCACCAGGCTCAAAACCTACGGCGAGAGAGAGTATTGTGTTAGGAGTGGCGGGCAAGGAAGATTACTTTGGGCCACTGGTAATCAGCGCTATCCATGTGGACGCCTGGGCCGAAGCTCAGTTCAGTATGCTCGGGATACACGATGGTACACTGTTAAGCGACGAGCTTCTGCTGGCAAAGGCAGAAGAAATCAGGGCGATTTGTCCGTACACTCTCGTGGCGATCGGGCCTAGACGCTACAACGAGGCGTTTGCGAAAGTTCAGAGGCAGGATGGTGTCTGGGCCTGGGGCAATGTGCGGGCAATTGAGGCCATGCTGGAAAAGACGACGTGTAATATGGTGGTTGCGCGTCAGTTTGGCGATAAGGCTATCATAGAAACTGCATTGGGGAAGAAGGAGCGCCGCATTGCGTTAGTACAGAGCGCGGATCCTCAGGTAGATAGTGCTGTTGCAGCCGCTTCTATCGTAGCTGAGGCTGAATATGTGCGGTATATGGACCAGGTAGCGCAGCGCGTTGGACAACAATTGCCGAGAGGGGCTGTTGTCCAGGCGATCATAGAGGTGGGTCGTGAGATTGTCGCGAAGGGTGGAAAGGAAGCGCTTGGGGAGGTGGCGAAGTTGCATTTTGGACTGACTCGGAAGATTTTTCAGTATGAGGGTAAGTATTTGAAGTGAAGCAAACGGCACGCAGTGAGCGCAATGGCGCTGATTATGGGTATCCTTCGCCCGATGTTGAAGCACTTTCTGCAAAAGCAATCGAGGTAACGTTTCGGCTGACGGAAAAGTACGGGGTAGAACTCTTTTCAAGCAAAGACCCGATGAGTATGCTGGTTGATATCATTCTTTCGCACCGCACGCGCGATGAGCAGACGGCAGCGGCGTATGATAATCTTTTACGACGGTTCGGCTCGTGGGAAGCGGTGCGGGATGCGCCGACGAGCGAGGTGCAGGAGGCGATAGCGAATGTCAACTTTCCGGAGGTTAAGGCGCCGCGCCTGCAGGCATTGATGCACCGTATTACTGAAGAACGCGGTGAACTCAAGCTTGATTTTCTGCGGGACCTCCCTACGGAGGAGGGCGCTGCGTGGCTCAGTCGCCTAGAGGGGGTTGGCCCGAAAACGACGGCGTGTGTGCTGCTGTTCAGTTGCCAGAAACCCTTGTTGCCCGTGGATGTGCACGTGCATAGGATTTCTATACGGTTGGGTCTGATTGGTAAGAAGGTGACGGCGGATAATGCTCATGCGCTTTTGCAAGCGTTGCTGCCACAGGATGCGCGCAGTATTTACAATTTTCACAAGGCGCTACTGCGGCATGGGCAGCGGATATGTGTGTATGAACGTCCACGTTGCAACCAGTGTGTGGTGACGGATTGGTGTGACTACTATAAAACGGTAGTCAAACCACAATAAAAAAACTACTTGTAAGGATGCTGTTGGTAGTTGCCAAAGTGATTTACATCTCAGTGGTCAGGTCAGTCCGCTTACTCGAACCGATATCATAATGGTAGACTGGCTTCAGGAAGTAACTTCTCAGGTATCTTTTTCCATTCCCACCTGAAACCGGATGGACCACTACCTGGGTAGTTAGAAAGTTTCATCATCTAAAGTTTCGTCATCTAAAATCGCTTCATCTAAAGTTTCGTCATCTAAAATCGCATCACCTAAAGTTTTGACATCTAAAATCGCTTCATGTAACTTGGCTTCATGTAACTTCGCCCCAATTAAATTCGCCCTACGTAAATCTGCTCCACGTAAATCTGCTCCACGTAAATTCGCTTCAACTAAATCCGCCTCAACTAAAACTGCTTGATGTAAATCTGCTCCACGTAAATCTGCTCTGACTAAATCCGCTTGATGCAACTTCGCTCCACGTAAGTTCGCCTTACGTAAGTTCGCCTTACGTAAAATTACTTCGCCCAAATCCGCTTCAACTAAATTAAACTCACTTAAGTTCATGCCATATAAATTTGTTCTATATAAACTTGCTCTAGGTAAATTCGCTCCGCTCAAATTTGTTTTATATAGATTCACTCCGCTTAAATTCGCTCCGCTTAAATTCGCTCCGCTTAAATCTGCTCCGCTTAAATTCGCTCCGCTTAAATCTACTCCCTCTAAATCTGTTCCCGCTAAAGGAAGTCGACGTAATTGTCCAGGCGGTAGGAGTTTCTTCAAAAGAGAAAGAATATTTCTACCCAACCATCCACTTCTTGGATTCGCTCGAAACCATCTTTTAAGCTTTCCTGATTGAAACTTACGATGGTATTGTCAGCATTGACAATGATTGAACTCCTTTGTACAACCCCCGTCTCCAACTCAAGGAGGAAATCTCGTATTGCTAGCGTGAAAGGCTTCGGTCGGAGATTTTCTGGTTTGTCTTCCATGATGTCTTTTGCAAGGCGGAGAGCCACCAAGTATTCCAGTAAGGATTGATGGGAAAAACGATATTTATTCCCTGTTCTGATGAGGAATGAGCAGGTGACAATCTCACGTAAAGACCCTTCCATCTCCTCTTGCTGCTCAGGGGTAAGTAGTTCTTTCGAGATTTTGAGGATCTCCATGCCAGTTAGTTCAGTTCTACTGGTTCGATACAACTCTATTGCTATGCGCTCCATGATTTCAAAGCGTTTCTCTCGCTTGATGCGCAAATCACGCCGTTGCTTCCGAATCTGACGCTCTAACTCACCCTCCAAGTAACGCTGGTAGAGATTGGGACGGTTCACCGCCTCACCCTCTGCTATTAGCACGGGTAGGGTCTTGACGATCATCTCCAAGAGAACAGGCCTACGCACTAGATCAGATAAATCATGGATTTCGTCGATCCGCTGCCGGTAGTACGTCCAGTCTTTTATTGGCTCGTCTCCATATGGCTTAAGAAAAGGCACACGCTTCTGCAGATAAAGATTGACTTGCTCCTCATCAAACGGCTGCAGGTAGAGACAAGGATATGACTGTAATACTTGCTGCTCTTGTTGGAGGGTGAGAAAATATTCCGGACGTGTCGTCAACAGCACCTTGTTCTGGGATACG
>WNGM01006157.1_pt1 | contig 10562 bp, 9 predicted proteins | sample 5400571 | NCBI WGS metagenome assembly WNGM01 (sample SAMN13153378, study PRJNA577476) | soil metagenome | isolation source: 100 cm soil or saprolite under Garry oak tree replicate 2 | place: USA:California | collected 2016-06-15 | reverse complement strand
CCCTCGACGGCTCGAGTGGGTTGATCCTCTCGATCATCATGTGTCGCGCGATGAACCGCTCGTTCACAAACGTGCTGTTCGGCGCTTTCGGCACCGTGCAGAAGATCGCGGCTACGGCCGAGCAGAAGGCGTGGAAACAGGAGACGGTGGAGGGTGCGGCGCAGCTGCTGGAGCAGGCTAGTTCCGTGGTGGTCATCCCGGGCTATGGCATGGCGGTGGCGCAGGCGCAGCACAAGGTGCGCGAGCTGTACGACCAGCTGACGAAGCGCGGGATCGCCGTGAAGTTCGCGATCCACCCGGTGGCGGGGCGGATGCCCGGACACATGAACGTGCTGCTGGCGGAGGCGAACATCCCCTACACGGCGCTCGCCGAGATGGACGAGATCAACCCTGAGATGCCGCAGTGCGACGTCGCCCTCGTGATCGGCACGAACGACGTCGTGAATCCCGCCGCGCGCTACGCCAAGGGCAGCCCCATCTACGGCATGCCTATCATCGACGCGGACAAGGCTCGCACCGTGCTCGCCATCAAGCGCAGCAAGAACCCCGGCTTCGCCGGCATCGACAACGCGCTGTACGTGCAGGACAACACCTGGATGCTGTTCGGCGACGCCAAGGCCGTCGTTGGCGACCTGGTGAAGCAGCTCACCGGGCGAGGGCTGCACTGACCCCGGGGCATGGCCCCGGGGTTTAACGCCGGGGCATGGCCCCGGAGCTAGTGGCCCCAACTGTTGTTGCCCCGATCGATGCGTGCCGTCCCCATAGCGCAGCTCCAGCGTCACCGGGAGCACCATCTGGGCGCGGTTCGAGAGATAGACGAGCGTCGTGTCACCCGCGCTGCCGAGCGAGTCCACCGCCTGATCGAGCCGCGCCGTGGTGTAGATCCACTCCCGCCAGAACCAGTCGAGGTCCTTCCCGGCGACGTTTTCGATCGTGCGGAAGAAGTCAGCGGGCTGAGGATGGCGGAACGTCCAGCGGCGCACGTACTCGCGCATCGCGCGCTCGAAGGTCTCCCGGCCGAGCACCGCCTCACGCAGGATGGTGAGCATCAACGCCGGCTTCTGGTAGGCCACCCACGCCAGGTCGCGCTGCTCGACCGGCTTGTCGATCATCGGCTGCTCCTTGCCGGGCGTGGCGGAGGCGGCGTAGTCGCTGAGCAGGTCGCGGCGCACCGTGTCGCCGTACGCCGTGCCCTTGAAGTACGCCTCGGCGGCGCCGTAGTCGATGAAGGTGTTGAATCCTTCTCCTCGCGCTTGGCGAGCGAGGGGACGAACGTGATCATCGGGTACTCCATGCCGTCGATCAGGCCCTCCACGGTGGTGGCCTGCGGCCAGGGGTACCGGCCCCAGGTCTCGCTGAAGTGCTGAATCGTGAACCGCGCCATGCGATTCGCCTCTTCCCACGGCGTCGCGCTGGGACGATACAGCGTCTGAATGAGGATCCCACGCCAGCCCGACGCGTCCCAGCGATAGTCGGGTGACGCGGCCCAGGCGAAGTCCCGCACGCCGTGTGCCGCGAAGTGCCACGTTTTGGTTCCGGAGGTGCGCTGTGCGCCGTGCGCGGCGGCTTCCGCGCTCGTGACGATGGCGACGCGCTCACTCGAGCTCCGTGCCCGCGCCAAGCGCGCGCGCTGCGTCGCCGTCCACACCGCGAGCGGGTTCAAGACCGTGCCGGTCGCGGCGACGAGGAAGCCCGCGGGAATCGTGAGCGTCACGTCGAAGTCGCCGTACTCGAGGTAGAACTCTCCGGCGCCGATGTACGGCAGGGGATTCCAGCCGTGCACGTCGTCGTACACGACCAGCCGCGGGTACCACTGGCCGATCTCGTACAGCCGCGAGCCGATCCGCCCCATGCGGCCCCCGCCGTAGGGAGGGACGGGGAAGTGCCACGTCACGTCGAAGTCGATGGCGCGGCCGGGCGCGAGCGGCGTGGCAAGCTCGACGCGCATCATCGTCCCGTACTCGGTGCGCTTGAGCGCCCGGCCGCCCGCCGTGAAGCGATCGATCGTGATGCCGCCGATGAACCCCTTGCCCGTGAAGTCGAACACCGCGCCTCCCGCGAAGATGAGCGGCGGCTGGTTGAGCACGTACGTGATGCTGTTCTGCGCGAAGATGTTCTGCTCGATCTGCACCCACACGAACGCGAGCGAATCGGGCGAACGGTTGACGTAGTGAATGCGCTCCGACCCGGTGAGCATCTGCGTGCCGGTATCGAGCGTCGCCCGGATGACGTAGTCGGCGCGCTGCTGCCAGTAGAGCGGGCCCGGCATGCCGGACGCGGCGCGTGCCCGGCTCGGCGCCGGGAGCGGGAGCGCGCGGAAAGGGGAGCTGTCGGCGACGGACTGCTGGAGCGCCAGCGTCGTGACGGTCAGTAGAACGAGCATGCGGTCCTCCTCATGGTCAAATCCGGCTACCGATGATCCCCGCGGCCCGGTGCGCGATCCCCATGATCGTGAGCATCGGGTTCACCCCGGAGGCCGACGGAAAGACGCTGGCGTCGGCGACGTACAGGCCCGGAATGCCGTGCACCTGGTTGTCGGCGTTCACCACCGAAGTCCGCGGGTCCGCCCCCATGCGGCACGACGCCATCTGGTGGAAGGTGACGAGCAGGATCTGGTTCGCCCCCAGGCCCGTTCGGTCCACCCGCTCGAGCCAGGCCCCGCGCTCGCCCGGGCCCGGCCGGTACGCCACGAAGCGCGACTGCGGGGCCCAGATCTCGCGCGCTCCCGCGGCCTCGAGCAGCTCGGCCGCCGCCGCGATGCCGCGCCGCAGATGGGCGACGTCGTACGCCGATGGGCGATAGCGCACCACCGGCTCGCCCTCGCGGTCGATCGTGACGCGCCCCCCATACCGGTCGCGCAACAAGATGCCGACGAGCGTGACGTGGGGCAGGCGCGTCATCAGGCGCCGGTGCGCCTCCGCGGACTCCCACGGAAACGCGAGCGCCGCGAGCGAGGGATGTATCGGCACGGTCTCGAACTTGAGCCCATAGCCGTGATCCAAGTCGGCGAGCTGATCGGAGTAATGGGCCTGCACCGTGCCCGTCCAGGGCCGGACCTGCTCATCCATCAGGGCGAACACCGCCGTGGCGGGATGGAGGGCCAGGTGCCGGCCGAGCGCGGGCAGGGAGACGCCGGAGCGCAGCAGCAAGGCGGGGGAATGGATGGAGCCGCACGCCACTACGACGGCGCGGGCGCGCACCGTGAGCGGCACCCCGTGGACGCGCGCCTCCACCCCGACGGCGCGACCGCGCTCCAGCACGATGCGGCGGGCCTGAGCCTCGACGACGATGCGAGCGCCGCGGTCGAACGCGTCCTGGAGGTACGTGACGAGCGTGGATCGTTTCGCACCACGCCGACACCCCATGCCGCAGTAGCCGCACTCGTCGTCCTGCGGGCAGCCTCGCACGTCGCGCGGCAGCAGGTCGTGATGCCACCCCAGCCGCTCGAGCCCGCGGATCAGGGCGCGGTCGCGACCGCTCGGCGCGGCGTGAGCGGTGTTGACCTCGATGTGGCGGGCCACTGCATCGAGCGACCGGGTGTACTCCGCGGCGGTGAAGTGCGGCAGGCCGTGCTCGCGCGCCCATTCCTCCCGCACCCCCTCGGGGGTGTGGAAGCTCGTCGTGTAATTCACCACGGTGCCCCCGCCCAGACAACTCCCTTGCAGGATGACGAGGCCGAGATCGTGCGTGGCCCGCAGCCCCCGCGCGTCGTACAGGCGTTCCAACGCGTCGGCCTCGCGGTGGCTGAAGTCGGCTTCGTTGGCGTAGCCCCCCTGCTCGAGCACGATCACGCTCTTGCCGGCTGCCGCGAGCTCGCCGGCCACGACGCCGCCGCCCGCGCCCGAGCCGATGACGACCACGTCGCAGTCGAGTGCCGTGGCGCCGGTGACGGGAAAGGGCCGGATGGCCTTCGGCTTCTGGCCGGCGGGCGCGAGCGGGCCGGGGTAGCCGAGGCTGGGCCACGCCGGGTTCGTGCCGGACGCGTCCGTGGCCGTGTAGGCCAGGACGGCGGCGAGGCGCTTGAGCGCCTGGAACGCCTTCCGCTTGAGCGCCAGCCGGCTGGTGGCCCAGCCGTGCAGGTAGCGTTCGCGCTGGCTCGGCGTGAGGCGGGTGAAGGGGCGAGGGATGCCGCCCAGGACGAGATTCGCGACGCGGCTGTCGAGCAGCCGGAGGAGTCGCCCGAGCTCCGCCCGATCGGTCGCCCGCGGGAGCGATTGAATCGCTTCCGCCATCCGCTCGGCGAGCCCCAACTGCTCCGCGTGCGGCACGAGGGTCGCCGCGACGGCGCGCAGCGTGTCGAGCTTCGGGCTCGTCACTCCTCCTGAATGAACGTGATCTTGTAACCGTCCGGATCGCTGATCGCGAAGGCGTAGGATCCCCAGGGCGTCTGGCGCGGCTCGAAGTCGAGCCTGCCGCCCCGCGCACGAATGCGAGCCGCGAGGGCGTCGATGTCCTGGCCGGTGGAAACCCACAGACGGAAGCCGACCCCTTTGGGGCGGTCGCGGCCTTTGGCGAAGTCGTCCTGGTTCAGCATCAAGTCGCAGCGCCCCGCTTTCATCTGGACGCCGCGCAGCTTGCCCTCGTTCTCCCAGAGCTCCCCCTCGGTGAAGCCGAGCATGTCGCGGTACCAGGCGACGCTCCGCGGCACGTCGTTCACCGTCAGGGACGCCGCCATAGAGCGCAGGCGGAGCGACTCCGGTTGGCGGCGCGTCACGCGCGCGGGACGCTTCGCCCGGCGCGGGCGCGGCCGGCGCCGCGGTCTCTTGGGTGTCACAGGCATGAGCTGGCCCTCCTCGGGGTTACACGGCGGAACAGGGGCGCGGCGCTGAAAGCGTAGCGTCGGGTCGGCGCTTCCGCCAGATTTCGCCCCGTCCACGCGCAGGGAGTGCGTCATGACCACGAGTCGCGCCAGCGCCGTCTGGGAAGGCAAGCTTCGCGACGGCAAGGGCAGCTTCAAGGCGGGGAGCGGGGCGTTCGGGGGGAGCTATTCGTTCCGGACGAGGTTCGAGGGGGCGGCCGGCACCAATCCCGAGGAGCTGATCGCCGCGGCTCACGCGGCCTGCCTCAGCATGGCGCTCGCCGCGGGCCTCGACCAGGCGGGCACCCCCGCGACGCGCATCGAGACGACGGCCGCCTGCACCATCGACAAGGTGGGGGACGGGTTCAAGATCACGACGATGGACCTGCGGGTTCGCGGCAAGGTGCCGGGGATCGACCAGGCGAAGTTCCAGCAGGCGGCCGAGGCGGCGAAGAACGGCTGCCCGGTTTCGGGAGCCCTCAAGGGGAACGTGGAGTTCAAGCTGGACGCGAAGTTGGAGTAGCGTGCCGCGGCGCGACTGGGTCGGACTGGCCCTCGCCCTCGGCGCCGCGGCGGTGTGCGTCCGGCTCGGCATCTGGCAAGTTGCCCGCCTGCATCAGCGCCGCGCCCGCAACGCCGTCGTCCTGGCGGCGCGCCAGCGCCCGCCGGTAGAGCTCGGGACGGTGAGGGGTGAGGGGGGCGGCGTCGTCCCGGAGTCGCTGCTGCTGCGCCGCGTGCACGCGCGCGGCGTCTACGATTTCGAGCGCGAGCGGCTGTGGCGGCCCAAGAGCTTCGAGGACGAGCCCGGCGTCGATCTGGTGACGCCGCTGCGCCTCGCGGATGGGACGGCCGTCCTGGTGGACCGCGGCTGGGTCGCGTCCCCCGATGCGTACCACGTCGCCCAGCCGCTCTATCGCGAGCCCGACACCGCGGACGTCGTCGGTCTCGCCCTGGCGGCGCCGCGCGGCCGGGGCGACGTAGATCCGGTGGCTCTCAAGGATTCATTACCGTTTCCGCTGCTGCCCTTCGTCGTCCAGCAGCTACCGTCCCCGCCCGCCTCTGCCCGCCCCTTACCGCCCGGCCTGGTCCGCTGGCCCGTTCCCGAGCTCGGCAACGGACCGCACCTCTCCTACGCGATTCAGTGGTTCAGCTTTGCGGTGATCATCGTGGTGGGGTCGATCGCGCTGTTCGTGAAGCGGCGGGAGGAGGCCCTACCGCCGCGCGTCCCGCTTCGTTAGCTTGTAGGTGCAACGCAAGAACCGCGAGCTGGCCTCCTTCCGAAGGAAAGTCCCGCTCAGGAGCGGGCCTCACATCCGTAGGCTCAATCCCTAGGTTCGCAACAAAAAGAACAACGTCGAAGAACGGCGTTGAGAAACGGCGTTGAGGAACGACGTCGAGGGAGCCCGTACGGTTCTCCTCCACGGTTCTGCTCCACGCCTTCCCTCAACGGTTCGTTTTGACGTTGTCAAGGAGTCAAATGCCTTTTTCCTCACTGGGGTTAGCCCCAGAACTGTTACGCGCCGTCGCCGATGAAGGCTACGAGCAACCCACGCCGATTCAGCGGGAAGCGATCCCGCTGGTGCTTGCGGGCCGCGATCTGGTCGGCTCCGCGCAGACCGGCACAGGCAAGACGGCGGCGTTCCTCTTGCCGATTCTGCAGCGCCTGGCGGGCGGCCCGCCGCGGGTGCTGCGGGCGCTGATTCTCGTGCCGACCCGCGAATTGGCCGAGCAAGTCCTGCAGAGCGCCCGCGCGTACGGTCGCCATGTGTCGCTGACCGCGGCGGCGATCTACGGCGGTGTGGGGATGGAGCCCCAGACCAAGGCGCTGGCGCGCGGGATCGATGTCCTGGTGGCCACGCCCGGCCGGCTGCTCGATCACATGGGCCGCGGGCATCTCGATTTTTCGAGGATCGCGGTGCTCGTCCTCGACGAGGCCGACCGCATGCTCGACATGGGCTTCGCCCCCGACGTGCGCCGCATCCTGGACGCCCTGCCGGCGGAGCGACAGACCCTGTTCTTCTCGGCGACGATCTCCGCGGACGTGGACCGCCTGGCGCAGCGCGCGCTGCAGGGCCACGCTTCGGTCGAGATCGGGCGCCGCGCGACGCCGGCCGACGGTGTGGAGCACGTGCTCGTCGCGGTGGACAAGCTGCAGAAGCGCGGCGCGCTGGCGCGCGTGCTGCAGGCGAAGCCCGCGGGGCAGACGCTCGTGTTCACGCGCACCAAGTACGGCGCCGACAAGCTGGTCACGTTCCTGCGGCGCGAGGGCATCGCGGCGCAGGCGATCCACGGCGACAAGGCCCAGAGCACCCGCCAGCGGACCCTCGATCAGTTCCGCAGCGGGGCGATAGACATTTTGGTCGCGACCGAGATCGCGGCTCGGGGAATCGACGTGGACGGCATTCGCATGGTGGTGAACTACGACGTGCCGACCGACCCCGAGCTGTACGTGCACCGCGTGGGCCGGACGGCCCGGGCGGGCCAACGGGGGCTCGCCCTCACGCTCATGTCGCCCGATGAGTGGCTGCTCGTCGTCGATATCGAGAAGCTGGTGGGCCAGACCTTCCCGCGCGAGGTGATCCCCGGGTTCGAGCCCGCCGTGGCGCCGCTGCAGCCGCGGGCGCGAGCCGCCGAGGCGCCGAAGCCGGCACGGTCCGTGCGCATGCGCGCCGGCCGCGTGCGCCGCTCGGCCTAGAGGCTCTTCACGAAGTCCTGCACGGGGATCGCGGCCAGCGTCAGCAGACGCACGCTGCCGCGCGCCCCCAGCGTGGCCGACACGCGCGCGATCGTCGCGTTATCCGGCGCCTCCACCACGTTGACGAAGTCGTACGGCCCCAGGGTCGCGTACTGGGCCGTCACGCGGGCGCCCAGCTTCTCGATCTCCTTGTTCACTTCCTGGAGGCGCCCGGGGTTCTCCTTCAGGGTCTTGGCGCCTTCATCGGTGAGGTTCGACAACATGATGTAGGTGGACATCGGTGGTCTCCCGTGCGTGGTTGGCCCGCTCAGCCCCGGTGTTCGATCGACACGTAGTCCCGCGCGCCCGCGCCCACGTAGATCTGGCGCGGGCGCGCGATGCGCTGCTCCTTGTCCAGCAACATCTCCTGCCACTGCGCCAGCCACCCGGGGGTGCGCCCGATCGCGAACAGCACCGGGAACATGTCCACCGGGATCTGCATCGCCTCGTAGATGATCCCGGAATAGAAGTCCACGTTCGGAAACAGCTTGCGCGATACGAAGTAGTCGTCCTGGAGCGCAATGCGCTCGAGCTCGACCGCGATGTCGATCAGCGGGTTCTTGCCCGTGACGTCGAACACCTCGGCCGCGATGCGCTTGATGATCCTGGCCCGCGGATCGTAGTTCTTGTAGATGCGGTGCCCGAAGCCCATCAGCCGCAGCTCGCCCCGCTTGACCCGCTCGATATAGGCCGGAATGCGGTCCTTCGAGCCGATCTCGCGCAGCATCCGCAGCACTTCCTCGTTGGCGCCGCCGTGCAGCGGCCCGTACAGCGCGGCCGCCGCCGAGGCCATGCACGAATAGGGATCGGCGTGCGAGGAGCCCGTGGTCCGCATCGCGCTGGTCGAGCAGTTCTGCTCGTGGTCGGCGTGGAGGATGAACAGCACGTCGAGCGCCCGCTGCAGCGTCGGGTTCGGGACGAACTTCACCTCCGTCGTCTTGAACATCATGTTGAGAAAGTTGCCGGGGTAGCTCAGGTCGTTGTCCGGATACGCGTACGGCAACCCGACCGAGTGCCGGTGCGCGAACCCGGCGAGCGTGGGCACCTTGGCGATGAGCCGGATGATCTGGATGTGGCGCGATCGCTCGTCCTGGATCTGCTTCGCCTCGGGGTAGAACGTCGAGAGCGCGGCCACCGTGCTCACGAGCACCCCCATCGGGTGCGCGTCGTGATGAAAGCCGTCGATGAACTTCTTGATGTTCTCGTGGATGAACGTGTGGTGCGTGATCTCCAGCACCCACGTGTCCAGCTCCGCGGCCGACGGCAGCTCCCCGTGCAGCAACAGGTACGCGGTCTCGAGAAACGTGCTCTGCTCGGCGAGCTGCTCGATCGGGTAGCCGCGGTAGCGCAGGATACCCTGTGCCCCGTCGATGTAGCTGACCGCGCTCTTGCACGAGGCGGTGTTGATGTAGCCGGGATCGTACGCCAGCAGGCCGACGTCGTCGTCCCCCACCTTGATCTGGCGGAGGTCGACGGCCCGCACCGCGCCGTCCTGCACCGGGATCTCGTACTGCTTCCCGGTGCGGTTGTCGGTGACGCTGAGACTGTCCTTCGGCACTAGGGACGCGTCCTGGGAGTGGCTGGGGAAAGATAACGCCCTTATCTTCGCGTCCATGACCCAGGCGACCCAGCCCCGCCGCGAAAGCCTCTATCCCACGCGCTCGAGCGCGGGCGCCATGTTGGGCCAGCAGCTCGGCGCCCGGGGCTACACGTCGAGCATCCTCCTCGGCGTCACCCCGGAGGGGGTGGAGATCGCCGCCAACGCGGCCAAGGCCATGGGCGCGCAGTTCGACGTCCTCGTGGCCTCCTTCATTCGCCTAGGCTCCAACCAGAATCCGATCGGCGCGATCGCCGAGTCGGCCCCGTCGGAGATGGACCCCGACTTCCTGCCCGGCGGCGACCTCCTGAGCTCGCTCGAGGCCGCGATCGACGAGTCCCGCGCCCGGGTGAGCCAGGACCTCGTCTTGTACCGCACCCAGCGGCCGGTGAAGAGCCTCAAGGGGCGCGTCGCCGTGATCGTGGATGGGCACGTCGTGTGGCCGTGGAAGGTGCTCGCCGCCGCGAAGGCCGCGGAGCAGCTCGGCGCCAGCAAGACGGTGATCGCCACGCCGGTGGCGACCCAGGCCGCGTCCGAGCGGATCTATGCCCGCCGCTACGAGCTCGTCTGCCCGAGCATCGTCATGGGTGCCACGGGCCATCCGTCGCCCTACGGGGATATGGCGGGGGATACGCCGGAGCGGCTGCGCTCGATCATGATAGCTCACCAAGCAGCGTGAGCACCGGGTGAGGCGTTGCCGGATGACGCGTTCGTCGGCAACGCAATGACCGGCAACGCAGTTTCCGCGACGCCTCACTCCAATTCGACGATTCCACCCTCCAGCCACCGATGCTCGCCCCCCAGCACCTCCTGGGCCACGCGGTAGGTGGGTGCGTCCTCGTTGCGCCACAGCTCCCGGAACTTGGGCGCGATCCGCCGGCGCGCCTGGCGGCAGAACAGGTCCGCCAGGGCGACGGCGTGTCGGCCGGTCGCCTGGTCCTTGCGCCGCAGCGCGTCGGCCCGCGCGCAGGTGGCGGCCATGGCGAACAGCGCGGCACCCGCGTCCACGAGGCGGAACAGCACGGCCTGGCGATACTCGAGCTTGGGGCCGAAGCGCAACATGGCGTGGAAGACCCCCCGGGCGAGACGCCGGGCGTTGCGCTCGACGTAGCGCACGTGCTTGGCGAGCGGTCCCAGCTCCGCATACCGCGGCCAGAAGCTCCACCCCACCCAGCGCGACGGGTACCACCAGGCGTAGAACAGCGCGGCGCGTAGCAGTCCGGCGAGCCGCCGGCCGAGGGCCTTCCCGGGGAGCACGACGTCGCCCGCCACCTGGAGGTGCTTGTCCACCGCTTCCCGGGCGATGAACAGGTGCATGATCTCGCTCGAGCCCTCGAAGATCAGGTTGATGCGGAAGTCGCGCATGATGCGCTCGACCGGGACCGGCCGCTCGCCCCGGGCGCGGAGCGAGTCGGCGGTCTCGTAGCCGCGGC
>WNGM01004848.1_pt1 | contig 10563 bp, 9 predicted proteins | sample 5400571 | NCBI WGS metagenome assembly WNGM01 (sample SAMN13153378, study PRJNA577476) | soil metagenome | isolation source: 100 cm soil or saprolite under Garry oak tree replicate 2 | place: USA:California | collected 2016-06-15 | reverse complement strand
GCCCAGGTAAGGTTCCTCGCGTAGCGTCGAATTGAACCACATGTTCCACCGCTTGTGCGGGCCCCCGTCAATTCCTTTGAGTTTCAGTCTTGCGACCGTACTCCCCAGGTGCAGGACTTAACGCGTTAGCTCCGGGACGCCACCCGAACGGGTGGCACCCCAAGTCCTGATCGTTTAGGGCTAGGACTACCAGGGTATCTAATCCTGTTTGCTCCCCTAGCTTTCGTTCTTCAGCGTCAGTAGTGGTCCAGCGCGCCGCTTTCGCCACGGGTGTTCATGCAGATATCTACGCATTTCACCGCTACACCTGCAATTCCACGCGCCTCTCCCACACTCAAGCACAGCAGTTTCGGAAGCAGTCTCTGGGTTGAGCCCAGAGATTTCACTCCCGACTTGCCGCACCGCCTACGAACCCTTTACACCCAGTAATTCCGAACAACGCTGGCCCCCTACGTCTTACCGCGGCTGCTGGCACGTAGTTAGCCGGGGCTTCTTATATCCGTACCGTCACTCCTCTTGCGAGGCATTCGTCCGGATCGAAAGGGGTTTACACTCCGAGAAGCTTCATCCCCCACGCGGCGTCGCTGCATCAGGCTTTCGCCCATTGTGCAAGATTCCCCACTGCTGCCTCCCGTAGGAGTCTGGACCGTGTCTCAGTTCCAGTGTGGCTGGCCATCCTCTCAGACCAGCTAACGATCAAAGCCTTGGTAGGCCATTACCCTACCAACTAGCTAATCGTGCGCGGGCTCCTCCTCCGACGACTTACGCCTTTCAGTCCAAAAACCGAGGTTCTCGGAATATTATGCGGAATTAGCTCGCCTTTCGGCGAGTTATTCCCCATCAGAGGGCAGATTACCCACGTGTTACGCACCCGTGCGCCGTGCGCCAGTTGTATTGCTACAACCGCGCACTCGACTTGCATGTGTTAAGCACGCCGCCAGCGTTCGTTCTGAGCCAGGATCAAACTCTCGTTTGAAGCCTGTCGCTTGGGCGAAAAAAAAATGCTCCGATTTGAATCGGAGCCAGCCTGCCCAAGCAAATTGTTGATCGCTCGATGTTACTCAACCATTCGGGCTCGAATAAGGCCGAATGGTTTCGAACGGATTCTGGCACATCGTATCGGTTGTCAAAGAGCTACGGCCTCCCTGTCCAGCAGAGTGGCTTCCAAACAACTTTGCAACTATAGCGAGGACGGTTCGGAATGTCAACACCTAGAAACAAAGAAATTTAGGATTTCCACAACGTTCATCCGCACACCTGTAAGCTCCCTAGAAGGTGAGAGATACCGGCAATGCACCATGTGCAGAGAAGTATTCCCGGCTGCTCGGGCAAGTGCGAAAGTTATCGCACGCCTTAGAAAATTCCCGATAGCCAGTTGGCCGTTTGCGACAACCCCCTGCCTTGCGCAATATCGGGTGTCGGTGCCAAACGGCAACCGCGAATGGCTGCTCAGCGGCCGTGTGGACTATGAATTCAGCGACAAGGACAAAATCTTCGGCCGAGTGAAATTCGATCGTGGCAGCCAGCCGACGTACACGGACCCGATCGATCCGGTTTTCAACATCCAGAGTAATCAGCCACAGAACGAAGGCCAATTGAACTACACGCACGTTTTCAGTCCGCGCGTGGTGAACAACTTTGTCGGTTCTGTGCTGTATTACTCCGCGCTGTTCCAAAGCCCGAACCTCAGCAGCGCGCTTTCGGCGTTTCCCTTTATTTTGAGCACCAACGACACGAGCCTGACACCGCTCGGCTCAGGATCGGGATCTGATCCGTTTTTCCCCAGGGCCGCAATGTAACCCAGTGGCAGCTTGTGGACGACCTTTCGATCGAGCGTGGAAAACACACGTTCAAGTTGGGTGTAAACTTCCGCCGCGACGACGTCAGCGATTTCACCGCAAGCGAAGGAAGCTTTCCTGCGATCCAGTCCAGCATGCTGGACTTCGCGAACGGATCGGCCGGCGTAATTCAGCAGAACTTCGCGATTCACAATTCACAACCGCTGGCCTTCTATAGCGTGGGCTTCTATTTCCAGGACGAATTCAGAGTGAATTCGAAACTGAAACTTACTCTGGCGTTGCGCGCCGACCGGAACTCCGGCGGAACCTGCCAGTCAGACTGCGTATCCCGTGGCAACGTGCCGTTCGACCAGCTGAGCCACGATGCAACGATTCCCTTCAACCAAATGGTAGCCACCGGAATCAGCCGGATTCTGCCCAACGTCGAAAGAGTCGTCTTCGAACCACGGGTCGGATTTGCCTGGAGCCCGCTAGGCGACAAAACTGTGATCCGCGGCGGAATCGGACTCTTCTCCGATTTGTATCCTGGACAGATCCTGGACCAGTTCACGACTAACTTCCCGCAGGTGACGAGTTTCTCGCTCTCTTCCCTGGGAACGATTGACGCCAGCAGCAATCCCAACAGCGCTGCGGCACTCGTTGCGCAGTGCAATACCGCATTCCAGAATAATTTCAACAGCGGCGGCAGCGTGGCCGGTTTCCTGAGCGCCGCGCCGACAGGCTGCGCGACTCCAAACTTGAATGACGTAGTCGGCAAACTGCAGAATCCCAAGTACGCGGAATGGAACCTGATGGTCCAGCACACAATCGGAAAGCGGACAGTCCTATCTGTCAACTACGTGGGAAACCATGGCTACGATGAATTGCTCGAGAATCCTTACCTGAATAGCTTCGGATTCGGCGGGCTGCCTTCCACCGCAGCGGACAGCCGCGTGCAAAACGTTCTGCAGCTGACAAATAATAGAAGATCGAACTACAACGGAGTGACAGCAGCGGTGCAGGAACAGCTTTGGCACGGATTCTCCGGCCAGTTCAGTTACACGTTCAGTCATACGCTGGACAATGTATCGAACGGCGGCATCGATCCATACAGCTTCAACGACAGCTTGTTGAACCAGATCAGCCCGCTCAGCCCGACGAGCTTGAATTACAGCAACTCGGACTATGACGTTCGTCACAGCCTGAATGCGAGCTATGTCTGGGAACTGCCAATGAAGTTCGAGAACCGAGCGCTGAGCACGATCGCCGGCGGATGGACCGTCTCCGGAACATTCTTCCACCGGACGGGTTTGCCATTCAGTGTCGTGGACGGACTTACGGGCGCGAACCTGGTTGATGGCGGAACTAATCTTCAAAACGTCACCGTGCTCGGTCAACCCATTGGCGCCGTGCCGTTGTCCTGCGACGGCGCAAGCGTAAACACAGCTTGCTTTTCGGCTTCGCAATTCGCGAGCGGATCGGCGGTCACAACCTTCGGAACAATTCCCCGGAATTCGTTCCGTGGCCCAGGATTCTTCAACGCGGACCTGGGGCTGAAAAAGACGTTCCATTTCCATGAAAGGCTTGCGTTCACGGTTGGCGCTAACGCATACAACGTGTTCAACCACGTGAACTTCGCCAACCCCATTTCCAACCTGGCCAACAGCAGCAACTTCGGCACGATCGTTAGTCCCGTGCAGCCGCCGACCTCGCCCTATGGCGCGTTTGCTGCGGCCGCAACGGATGCCCGCATCGTGCAGGTGATGGGTAAGATCACGTTCTAGACCACGTTTGAGCAACTCTGTTCTGGCGGAGAGGTAGCCGGTCGGCTGCCTCTCTTTTTTTTGCGCGTGATCACAGCCTGTTTCTTCGCGGCCAAGTACATTGCATCTGTTTTTTGTGGGATCATGCAGACGAAATGAGGCCAGGCTGTGCAGAAGAGTCAGTTCAAGGAAAAAATCCAGCGCAGATTCGCGGAATACGTGAAAGGACAACCGTGGTTTCGCGCCGGACTGAAAATTGGCGTCGGAGTTTCCGGCGGCGCGGATTCCGTTGCGCTGCTGATGCTGTTTGCCGAGCTGCGGTCGAAACTGGGGATGGTCGTCAGTGCGGTTCACTTTAATCACAAGTTGCGGGGGAAGGAGTCTGACGCGGACGAAAAATTCGTGGCAGGACTTGCTGAAAAATTGGGTGTGACATTGCACGTTGGCCGCGGCGACGTGGCGGGAAAAGCGAAACGTGAAAAAGCAAACCTGGAAGACGCAGCGCGTCGCGCGCGGTATGGATTTTTCGAACGGATTGCCGATCAAGGCGTGGCCGAGATTGTCGCTACGGCTCACACGATGGATGACCAAGCGGAAACAGTTCTAGCGCATATTGTGCGCGGAACGGGGGTCGCGGGACTTGCTGGAATTCATTCCGTCGCCGGGACCGTTGTACGGCCGTTGCTGGAATTCCGGCATGACGAATTGCGAAAGTATCTGCGCGAAAAGAAACAGACCTGGCGCGAAGACGCGACAAACCGCGATACCGCGCGTATGCGGGCCCGCATGCGCAGCAAATTGTTGCCGCTCCTCGAAAAGCAGTTCAACCCAGCGGTAGTCGAACATCTTGCCGCACTGGCACAGCGTGCACACGAGCAGGCTTCATTTGTCGAGGAACTCGCCGGACATCTTTTCGACCAAAGCGTGGTGATGAATGGAAACAGGGCACGGATTAGCGTGGCCGCAATGTTCAATCCGTTCGGGGTGGAACAGAGCGCAACGTCCAGCGTGTTGCGAGCGAAATTGATTCAGGAAATCGTCAAGCGAACAAGACAACGGCGCGGGCAAGTCTCCGCCGGGCACATCGGAGCAATCGTTGTGCTTGCCAAATCGGGCGAACCCGGCAAACGTTTGCAGATCCCGGGGGGAATCGACGTGGTGAAGGAAACAGACGCGCTGCTGTTCCAACCACGGCCGAATTCTCGATGAGATTTCTCACCGGATCGGCTCCCGCCATGCAGTGTGAGCATTTAGAGAACAAAATGGTTTTTCTAGTTCACAGCGATTGACTGGCCACACAACAGGCGAGACACTATTAGTAGGAAGGGGCAGCAGCGCCTGCGTGGGCACCTGGAATACGTTTCCGAACGCAATCTGGAGTGTACAAAGTGAGCGCTAAGCGAGTTTCTTCCTACTCGGCGCAACGCATATCCGCACGCGTTGCCGCACTGGGTAAGCAGATTTCCCGGATGTATCAAGGACGCCGGCTGGACGTAGTGGTCACGATGGATCGTGGCTTCGTCTTCGCGGCAGATCTGCTGCGCAACGTGGCTTCGCCGATGGTATGTCATTTTGTGCGGGAACAAGTTCGCGACGTCCAGCAGGGGAATCATGCACGGCGTGAAGTGTTATTTGGCTCCAGGCCGGATTTGAAGGGACGCGACGTTCTGGTGCTGGACGCTGTAATGGACACTGGTATAACGCAGGAATTCTTATTGCGGCGCCTGGCGGAATCCCAGCCCAGGTCGCTTCGCCTGGCAGTCTTGCTGGACAAGATGTCAGGCCGACACGTGGATCTGGAGCCGGATTACTTTGTGTTCCAAACCGCATCTAACCTAGAGTGGGTTGGATACGGGCTGAGCGATGCTGCAGGCAAGCGTCGAAACGAACGTAATCTTTCTGCTGGAAGCAAGAAACCGGCAGGGCGCAAGCAGAGGAATTTGGCGTCTCATAGTAAGAAGAGGAAACGCTAGAGAAAGCGCGACAACGCGAGTTTTTGAAAAGATTTTCGGAACCAGTTTAGAGAGGTAAAACGTGAATCCGAGTTCGACAGCGAAAACAATTTTATTCTGGCTCTCGATCGTGCTGCTGGGCGTAATGCTCTGGAGGCTCGTCTCGGCAAACGGGCAAGCGGCGCGCGAGGATACCCCAAGCTATAGCGAGTTCATGGCGCACGTGGACCAGGGTGACGTTAAAGAAGTCACTATGTACCTCTCGCCGAACAGTTATGAGTTGCAGGGCGAATATGTAAAGCCGGCCAATAAGAAGTTCCATACGACGATTTTCAAAGAAGACGCACCAAACCTGAGCAAAGTGCTTCGCGAAAAGCAGGTCCTGATTAATGTGAAGGAAGTGCGGAGCGGCGATTGGCTGATCATTCTGCTGAATGCGTTGCCATTGCTGCTGCTGGTCGGGTTCTGCTTGTTCCTGATGAGGCAGATGCAGGCTGGCGGCAACAAAGCGTTGAGCTTCGGAAAATCCCGGGCAAGACTGCTTTCGGCGCAGCAAAAGAAGGTGACCTTCAAGGACGTTGCGGGCACCGACGAAGCGAAGGAAGAGCTGCAGGAAATTATTGAGTTCCTGAAAGATCCGCAAAAATTCCAGAAGCTTGGTGGCCGCATTCCCAAGGGCGTGTTGCTGGTCGGGCCTCCTGGAACGGGTAAGACCTTGCTGGCTCGCGCGATCGCCGGCGAAGCGAACGTTCCGTTTTTCTCGATTTCGGGTTCGGACTTCGTCGAAATGTTTGTCGGCGTTGGCGCAAGCCGCGTGCGCGACTTGTTTGAACAAGGCAAAAAGAACGCGCCTTGCATCATCTTCATCGATGAAATCGATGCTGTCGGGCGCCACCGTGGCGCTGGACTTGGCGGTGGCCACGACGAGCGCGAACAGACATTGAACGCGCTGCTGGTCGAGATGGACGGATTTGAATCAAACGAAGGCGTGATCCTGATCGCCGCAACCAACCGGCCTGACGTACTGGACCCAGCATTGCTGCGGCCGGGCCGCTTCGACCGCCGTGTCGTTGTCGCGCGGCCGGACGTGAAGGGCCGCGAAGAAATCCTTCGCGTGCACACCCGCAAAAAGCCGATTGCCGACGACGTGGATCTCTCGATCATCGCGCGCGGCACACCGGGATTCTCTGGCGCGGACCTCGAAAGCCTGGCCAACGAAGCTGCTTTGTGGGCGGCACGCCAGAATCGCAAATTCATATTGATGGCCGACTTTGAAATGGCCAAGGACAAAGTGTTGATGGGCGTTGAGCGCAAGTCCTTGATCTTGTCTGACGAAGAGAAGAAAAATACCGCGTACCATGAAGCGGGGCATGCGCTGGTTGCGGCTATGACTCCAGGCGCCGATCCTGTTCACAAAGTTACGATTATTCCGCGTGGTATGGCATTGGGCTTGACGATGCAATTGCCGACGGACGACAAGCACTCCTACACCAAGGAACACTTGGAGGGCATGCTCGCTGTGTTAATGGGCGGCCGCACCGCTGAAGAAATGTTCCTTGGCCACATCACCACCGGTGCCGGCAATGACATCGAACGTGCAACGGACATTGCGCGCAACATGGTTTGCGAGTGGGGCATGAGCGAACTGGGGCCGCTGGCTTTCGGCAAAAAGGAAGAGGCGATTTTTCTTGGCCGCGAAATTGCCCAGCACCGCGACTTCAGCGAAGCCACGGCCGTGGACATCGACAAGGAAGTGAAACGAATCGTCAGCATCGCTTATGAAAGCGCGAAAAATATTCAGAACACTCATCGAGACATTCTGGAGCGCATTGCGCAGGGACTGCTCGAGCGCGAGGTGCTGGATGCCAATGAAGTTCGTTTGCTGATCGAAGGCAAGCCGCTGCCGGAAAAGCCGCGGACGCCTCCAACTGTGCCGCCACAGGGCGCGCCGGCGGCGGACCCGAAAGTAGTACGGCCGGAATTGCGGCCTGCACCTGGGTTTACGCGGGGAGATAGCCCGGCCAAAGCGTAAGTATTCGAAAGAAACTGGAGAATCAGGGGCACGAGCGATCGTGCCCCCTACTTTTTTGACTGGCGGGAGTACAATAAAGTTATGGGACTGAAGGACGGCGAAAACCTGAACGTGACTTGCCCGTGCTGCCACGCGAAATTGGTGGTTGATCCGGTGTTCGGCGCGGTATTGTCTCACGAAGTGCCGGTAAGACCGGGACCGGACGTGGACCTGACGCAGGCGTCGAGCATCCTTGAAGAACAAAAACGCCAACGCGAAGATAAATTTGCCGATTCGTGGTTTCAGGAGACGAACAAGGAAGACATCCTGGCAAAAAAGTTTGAAGAGGGAATGAAAAAAGCGAAGGATGCTCCGGCCGGTAAACCGATTCGTGATTTCGACCTCGACTGAAGTGCCGCTCTGGAATCTGCAGCCCTCGCAAATGTCTCCACGCAAAATTTTCCATCTGAAGCTGCGCTCCGGGACGTTCACGCTTGGCAAGCGCACGCTCGTGATGGGCGTGTTGAACGTCACGCCGGACAGCTTTTCTGACGGAGGGAAGTTTTTTGATGCAAAGCGCGCAGTGCAGCATGCGCTGGCAATGCAGAGCGATGGAGCGGACATCGTTGATGTTGGCGCGGAATCGACGCGGCCTGGATCGCAAGAAATTTCCGTCGCAGAAGAATTGAGCAGATTGCTGCCCGTGCTGGAACAGCTACGCGGCAAACTGAAGATTCCTATTTCGGTGGACACGCAAAAAGCAACTGTGGCAGAGATGGCGCTCGGCGCTGGCGCGGAAATCGTCAACGACATTTCTGGCTTGCGCACCGATCCGGAGCTCGCGCGCATTGTGGCGCGGCGCGGAGCGGCGCTCATCTTGATGCACATGCGAGGAACGCCAAGAACGATGCAGAAGGGCCCGTTTGCGCGTGATGTGATGCGCGATGTCATAGGTGGACTGAAACAATCGATCGCAACGGCAAAGAAATACGGCGTGCCCTCTTCGCAGATGGTGATTGATCCGGGAATCGGCTTCGGCAAAAACTATGCACAAAATTATGAACTGCTGGCGAAACTGCCGAAACTTGCGACACTTGGTTATCCCCTGATGGTAGGAACTTCGCGCAAGGGCTTCCTCGGAGCGACACTTGCGAAAAACGGGAAACCAGCCCCTGCCGAGGAGCGAATCTGGGGCACTGCGGCAACGGTTGCGGCGAGTATCCTGAATGGCGCACACATCGTCCGCGTTCATGATGTTGCCGAAATGAAGCAGATTGCGGTGGTTGCGGATTGCGTGGTTCGACCAGAACTCCTGCAAAAAAACGAGCGCAATTAGAACTGCGGTCGCTGTGGAATTCCGTCGGCGAGCCGCGCCTGATCGGCGCGGTTTCTTTCGAGAAGTGAGGCACGGCGCAATCTGCCTCGTTTGGCAAAAATTGTAATGATCACACCTGCCGCGAGCCCGATACCGACCATAAGTCCCCAAAAGCTCCGCATGAGCGTTCCGACAATTCTGGCGCCGACGCCGGTTCCAATCGCGAGGACCGTTTCCGGTCCCGCTTTTCCCTCCGGATACGCGCACGAAAGATGATACAAACCGGGTTCATCAGCGCGGAATTCCAGAACGGATCGTCCGGCCCGATTACCCAGTGAGTAGGTGATGTTGAGCGAAGGTCGGCGTAACGGCACTGCCGTTCTGGGAGATTCGGTGCTGGTTTGACTGGGGAGTTGCTCAGTCATATTGCACAACAGCGCGTCCACCGACTCAGTGCTTGAATACGTCTTGCCGTTCACCGTGGATGGCTGCTCCAGAAAAATTGTGTAGGAACCAGGGTTCGTGATGTTGAGAGCGACTCCACCCGGAACAACGACTTGAGTAAGAGTGGCAGTCGCGCCTTTGATGCCGGTCAAGAGAAAATAGGCAAATAATCCAATCCCGACCAGAGCAGCTGGGATTGCAAGTAGGCTGTACCACCAGCTGGGACGTATGGGTATTGGATAATTCACGATTTCTCTCCAGAGTTGTGGGACACGATGCGGTCTAGCCTTACCCGTCTTGTAGAAGCAAGACAACTGTTTTTCATCTATTACGAACCCTGCGAACGGCACAGAAATCTTAGGGTGTGAGGAGGCCATGTGCTGGCTTCGCGTTATACTCTCACCTCTCTGGCTAGCCGCGCGAGGCGGTTCGATCTTTCATCGGAGTCTATGCCGAAATGCATTCAATCCTGCGACCTTCGTTCTTGTTTGTCTTACTCAGCGGAGTCCTTTCTCTAATCGCATTTGGACAATTGCCGCCGGTGAAAGTTGATCCGCTGCACGTGCCGCAAGGAAGTCCCGTGACGCCCGCCTGCTCGGCAACCGAGACGTCATCGTGCGCGGAAGCGGCTGGCAAACTGTTGCCGCTGATTCTTGGCGACTCACCCATGATCGAAAATCTGAGACGGCTGACGGACGAAATTGGCGGCCGCGTATCCGGCTCACCCGAAATGGCGAAGGCAGTGCAGTGGGGGGTCGCAGGATTTCGCGCCGCGGGTGTGGATGTCCACACGGAAAAATACACGATGCCGGTGACCTGGAAGGAAGGCGCGACACGGCTCACGATCACTTCTCCGGCAGCAAGCAGCGTACAGTTGCGCGCCGTATCCGAAGGCTGGGGACCTGCCACGCCACGCGAGGACATCGAAACCAACATAATTGATATCGGCGTGGGCTCAGACGCCGACCTTTCGCACGTGGGAAGCCTAAAAGGTGCAATTCTGCTGGTGCATAGCGAGATCGGCTCTACTTGGCCAGACCTCTTCAACGAATACATGCGCCCGCCTACGATTATCGCCCGCGCAGTAAAAGAAGGCGCAGCGGCGATTTTGTGGACAGGGGCTCGCGAGCGTCTGCTACTCTATCGGCACACCAACGCGCTGAATGGAGCGATCGACAAAATTCCTCAAGCTGTCGTTGCGCGAGAAGACGCATTGAAGCTCGCGCGACTCGTCGTGGCAAATCCGGGAAAGGTTCGCGTAAAGCTCGCAATGCCGAACGAAATCGGCGGCCCGGTCGCA
>WNGM01008237.1_pt1 | contig 10564 bp, 10 predicted proteins | sample 5400571 | NCBI WGS metagenome assembly WNGM01 (sample SAMN13153378, study PRJNA577476) | soil metagenome | isolation source: 100 cm soil or saprolite under Garry oak tree replicate 2 | place: USA:California | collected 2016-06-15 | reverse complement strand
TAATTCCGCGGCGCCGATCACCACTTTAAGATGTTTTTCAAAAGCCCTCTGAGTTTCTCTTGAACGCAGATTCTTTCAAAACAAGGCGGGAAGAGATTACATAACTATTACAGAAGCTCGGAGTTTCGCGTGCTAGGTTCGTAGGGAGGATCGGCGGAAGTGTTGCCGAGGACTACGAAACGATGAGCATCTTTGAACGTGACAAGACATTTGCGCAGCCTGTTAACTGGACGACGAGCTTCTTCATAGGAGCGTTCCACGTTGGCGCCATCCTCGCATTGTTCTTCTTCACCTGGAAGGCATTTGCACTAGCGGTTCTGCTTTGGTGGATTTCCGGAAGTCTTGGGATAGGCATGGGCTATCACCGGTTGCTCACGCATCGAGGCTACAAGACGCCGAAATGGATGGAATGCTTCCTGACTGTGTGCGGAACCCTGGCCCTCGAAGGCGGGCCGATCGCCTGGGTGGCGACGCATCGTGTCCACCACCAAAATACCGACAGGGAAGGTGATCCGCACTCGCCGCGCGAAGGGGGGTTCTGGGCGCACATGGGTTGGATTCTGACGGGCCAGGCAATGCATAACAATACCAAAGAACTCTTACCTTTCGTGCCGGATCTTCGGAAAGACAGATTTCATGTGTGGATCACCAAGTGGCACTGGATTCCGGTCACATTCCTCGGTGTGCTTATCTTCGCGATCGGTGGCTGGTCGTGCCTGCTATGGGGACTGTTCTTGCGAACGACCGTCGGTCTCCACGCCACTTGGCTCGTGAACTCCGCAACGCATATGTGGGGATCGCAGCGGTTCATCACAGGTGATATGTCCAAAAACAGCTTTTGGGTGGCGATGCTGACGTTCGGGGAAGGGTGGCACAACAATCATCACGCAGCCGCACAGGCGGCGCGTCACGGCCTTGCCTGGTATGAGTTTGATGTGAACTGGTACGGGATCTGGGCGCTGCGAGTTCTCGGTCTCGCGTGGGACGTCAAGCTTCCCGCAGTGAATAGCACGGAAACCCGAACCATGATTCCTGCTGAAGTTACGAAACCTCAGATTTTGCTGCCAGCGCTCCCAAAAAATTAAGCATCGGCGAGCAACAAGAAATGCCAGCAGACGACAGTTTTTTTTGATGGAGCGGGTACAACTCTGACATAAACTAGAAGGCATGCGCATCACACGCCGCACGAAAGCGATCGCATTCTTTATTGCGCTGGGTGCCTGTCTTGTCGCTCTGGCAATCGCGCTCAATGTCGGCTGGATGATCTTCAACTGGCGGCAGGCTGCTCCACTTGTCCTCGGCATCATCCTCTTTCCGCTATTGATCGCCGGTCTTGTGATGAATACGATTTTCCTCGTCCGCGAAATTCGCCGAAATGAACAGCAAGACAGCTTCCTGAATGCCATCACGCACGAGCTGAAGACACCGATCGCGTCAATTCGGCTGTATCTGGAGACGCTTGAGAGCCGACCACTGGTCGAAGCGCAGCGCCGAGATTTCTATCACATCATGCTTGAGGACACGGATCGCCTGCTTGGTACGGTGGAGCAAGTGCTCAAGGCCAGCCAGGTACGGCAAGGCAGTCTGCGACAGAGTTGGCAGGGTGTCAACTTCAACGAAATCGTGAGCGATATGCTCGAACTTACCCGGTTGCGGCAGCACTTATCCTCCAGCGCATTGCATTGGGGCAGTAAGCCGTCCGATGAGATTACTGTTATAGGGAGCGCCGAGGAGTTGCGCACCGCAGTCTTCAATCTCTTTGACAATGCCGTTAAATACTCGGGGGAAGAAAAGAATATCGTTGTTGATATCTTGACCCCCAACATCGATACGGTTGCGCTGCGCGTACTTGACCACGGTGTCGGCATCGGAAGGAAAGAACTGAAACGCATCTTCAACCGGTTCTACCGGGCGCCAAATCCTGCCACGGGACAGGTCAGGGGAACCGGCCTCGGTCTGTTTATCGTGCGCTCAATCGCCCGCCGCCACGGTGGTGATGCCTACGCTGAAAGCGAAGGCGAAGGCCTCGGCAGCACGTTCACGATGCGCCTTCCTAGAGTTTATCGCGTATGAGCCGGATACTCATTGTCGAAGACGAGATGCATCTAGCGCAGGGACTTCGGTTCAACTTCGAAGCCGAAGGCCACTCCGTGGATATAACGGAGCGGGGTGAAGACGCATTAACCCGTCTGGTGAAGAATCGAGAAGACTTTGATGCTCTTGTGCTCGACGTCATGCTGCCGGGCAAAGATGGCTTTTCGGTTGCCCGCGAATTGCGCGAAGCGAAGAATTACATCCCACTGCTTATGTTAACTGCTCGGGGGCGACCGGAGGATGTGCTCAAGGGATTCGAATCTGGCGCAGATGATTATTTGGCGAAGCCGTTCAACCTGGCTATCCTAATCGCGCGGATCGAAGGCCTGCTGCGCCGGAAGAATTGGTCGCGCATCACGAATTCTGCCACTGGGGATCACGCGCGCCCAGATGCAGACTCGCAGGACAGCTTCCGATTCGACGACAAAATCATTGATTTTCAGAATCTTCAATTGCGTTCCGGCAGTGTCCCGGAAAGCGATTCTTCAGGAAGTCTGGAATTTGCACCAAGATACAGATACGCGGGCCATAGACAACTTCATCGTGCGCTTGCGCCGTTATATTGAGCCCAAGCCCTCGAAACCCCGCTATTTGCTTACAGTTCGAGGACTCGGATACCGGTTCCTTTTAAATCCAGATCGCTAAATCACCCATGCGGGCATGTCGAACAACTTCCCGCAGGAAACCTGTCAGTGCCCGCTGATCCTGGCGCTACGCTCTGGTTTTTCAGTTCTTGCCGAGATGCCGTCCAGAGCAATCAGGAAGTCGAGCAACTCGTTGACGTTCTCGGTCATAAGAGCCTGTTCGTTTTAGCCAGCGAAACGCTCTAGCATCTAGCCTAGAGTTTTGCACTTTTTGACTCGGATTTGACCCCAGGAGCAACTCGGAAAACGGGCCCGGAATGCGGAGCCGCCCAGTAACCTACTGTGCTTCGCGATTCTGCTAAACTTTTTTGTCGTCTCGCTTTTTTCCCTTGACACACAACGGAAGGGAGTGTATCTTTCATATAATAATATGAAAGACAGAACGGCCCAGTTGATCGAAAAAAGAAAGCACCTGGCCGAGCAGATGCCCGACCCCAGCAGCGCACTGACCGGTTCGCTCATGAGCCGGATGGTGCGCTGCAACAAGCCCAACTGCCGCCGTTGCCAGAAGGGCGGGAAAGGGCATGGCCCCATCTGGATTCTGTCCGTGAGGGAGAGCCAAGGCCGGGTTCGCCAAATCACCGTCCCGCAGCACTTGAAGCCGGAGGTGGAAGAGGGGCTTGAGCGGTTCGCCGAGATTCAGAGCCTTCTCCGGCAGATCGGGGAGGTGAACCAGCAGTTGCTGGAGGAAAGGAAGCGGTCGTAAGGGCGGCTTCTTTTCTGTCTTTTTTTTGGGTCTTCTGTCTTTCATATATACATATGAAAGAGAGGATCGATGCCCGACCTCCTGACGCAATCCTTTGCTCCCCTCCTTCTGGCCTTCCAGCCCTGCTTTACCCAACCCAGCTTCCGCTCCTTCTGGGCTTTGGTCTGCGCCTGGATCCTGTGTTCCGGCCGCCGCTCCCTGACGCGCGTCATTCAGGCCGCGCAACTCTCCCAATTCAAACACTACTGCTCCTTCCACCGCTTCTTCAGCAAAGCCCGCTGGAATCTCGATGAGCTGGGACACCGCGTGTTGCGCTTGCTGTTACCGTTCTGCTCTCCGGTCCTGGTTGCGGCCGTCGATGACACCTTGGCCCGCAAGTCGGGTCGCCGCATCTGGGGCGCCGACATGCACCATGATCCACTCCGCTCCACGCGCGCCAGGCCTTTCTTTTCCTTCGGCCACAACTGGGTGGTCTTTTCCCTCCACATCTCCTTGCCCTTCGCTCCACACAAGCACTGGGCCCTGCCCATCCTGGTCCGGCTTTACCGTAAGAAACGGAAACACAAGTTAGCCCCGGGTCGACGGGGAAAGTGGGAAAGAAAGCAGACCGGCCAAGCCAGCCCTAAGCAGTACCGCACCCGCCCACAATTAGCTCTGGAGATGATTCAGATCGTAGCCGGCTGGGTCCCCGATCGCCTCCTTCATGTCACCGCGGACAGTGAATATGGGGGTCGTGCGATCAGCCGTCATCTCCCGGCCAACGCGCACCTGATCAGCCGCATGACCATGAAAGCTGCCCTCTATGACGTCCCCCCGCAGAATCCCGGCGGTCGCGGACGCCCACGCAAGAAGGGCAAGCGTCTGCCCAACCCCCTTCAGATGGCCGAGGATCCTTCTTCGCCGTGGATCAAAACCATCTTGCAGCTCTACGGCAAGCGCGTCCGCGTTTGGTACAAATCCGTGGATGCTTTGTGGTACTCCAGCGCCGGCCAGAGACTGCTGCGTATCGTTGTCGTGCGCGATCCTTCGCATCGACGCCACGACGACTGCTTCTTCTCGACGGACCTCACACAGACTCCGCCCGATATCCTCACCACGTTTTCTCTACGTTGGCCCCTGGAAGTTTGCTTTCGCGACGTGAAGCAATTCTTGGGCTTCGAAGATCCGCAGAACCGCGTCTCTCGCGCCACGCAGCGCACCGCTCCTTTGATCTTCTATATCTACGACCTGGTGGTCATCTGGTACGCGCAATCCGGCTACAAGCTGGCTGGTTCGTCCACTTTGCGGCGGCTTTGGTACAAGCAAAAAAACTCCACATCGTTCGAGGACCTTCTTCGAACTTTGCGATACGCGACATGGCGGGAAAGGGTTTTTGAAGACCCCAGATTGGATGCGCCTACGCGAAAAATCCTCAAACCCCTTGTGGAATGGGCTAAAGTGGTGGCCTAAAGTGCAAAAGTCTAGGCTAGGATTACACTTCTCGCGCGCCAGTCAAACTCCTGAGAAGTCCCTTTCTGGTTTTGCAGCTGCTGCTCCGTCTTAATTTTGTCCGGTGCTCCACATTAGGTCACGTTTGGCTCGACTCCGTACTGACACAATTGATAGAGTGGCAGAAACGCACAGACCACAGCTCGGCGAGCATCGCCGACCCCGTGGCACCCGCGAGGTAGCGGCCAACGGGTTATGAAGCAAGGCAGCCTGTTCATTTTGTGTGCATCGCGGTGGCGGAAGCCGCTTCCGAAGAAAATGACACGTTCTTAATGTTTGGTGGATTGTGGCTTGGGGGTGGCCCACCATGGAGGATCACCTGACCCAGACGGCAAAGGTTGATCGCGTCACCCAGAATGCGGAGGGCCTCCTGCGGCGCGTGGAAGCCCATGGAATTCTCCGACATAACAAAGTCAATCATGAACTGGCCGTTTCGTTGGTACGCGCGGGCGGCAGCTAACTGCGCGTCAGGTGCTCCTTTGGCCTTTTGGGCTTTAATGTCATTGATCAAGTCAACCAGCGCATCGAGCGCGGTATTACGCAGGTCGAAGAAGCGGTCTTGAATGTCTTCCACCCTGGCCTTCAGTTCTTCTTCCGGGAAATGGTGGCAGGTCTGACATGAGCGATTGACTTTCAGGAGAGGGCTGTTGATCTGGTGATCGCTGATCTTCAACCCACCCTGCCGCATATAAGGCATATGACAGTCAGCGCACGCCACGCCAGAACGTGCGTGAACACCTTGATTCCATATTTCAAATTCGGGATGCCGTGCTTTGATCAGCTCTGCGCCGCTGTCTGGATGTTCCCATTCTTTGATTTTCCCGTCGTCTTCGACGGCGATGACGTCTTCCACCTTCAGGCCCTTTGCCCAGGGAAAGGTTAGTCGCTTATTCGACGGTTGGAAGTAATAGGTGACGTGACACTGTCCGCAGACGTAGGAGCGCATCTCCTGACGGGTAGCCATTGTTTTTACATCATAGTTCAGCACACCCTGTGATGCCTTCAGTGCCCGAATGCCTTCGATGAACGCTGGACGTGTGATACGCAGTTGCATGGTCTGAGGATCATGGCAGTCGATGCAGGCCACCGGATGTTTCACATACTGCCGAATCTGAGCGTATGTCATGTGTGTGTTGCTGATGACGTTGAATCCCTTCATCAGGTCGCCGTCGCCTAGCTTCAGAAACGTTGTAACCAAGGAGGCGTGGCAGTTGATGCACATTGCCGGCGGATTGAACTTCTGTCGCTCGGTGAAGGTCTGATCTTCGAGCATGTAGGCGTGCCCGCGACGCTCTCGGTAGTCTGCCGAAAACGCGTAGCCCGCCCAGATGGTCTTGAGCCGCGGATCTTCCTCTAACTTTGACCGTGCCACCACCGAGCGGGGATCGGCCTCGGTGGGCGAATGCGGCATGGCTTCGCTGCCACCGTACTTAGTGCGCTGCATATCGACCGTCCGTTTGTAGAGATCATATTGGAATGGAAAGTTTTTGGCCCACACCGCAGGATCGTCGATGGTGTCATTCAGATCGACCACTTCGTAGAACGGATTCTTCGCTTCCTGTTTGCGTTCGAAGATATTTATGAGCAGTGCGGTGACCGCCAGCGTGGCCACGGCCGCCAGGGCAATGACGATGATTAGAAGCTTGCGCGAACGGCGAGGTTCGACATCAAGTGTAGGTGTGTTCATCATCCCTCCGGTCCTAAGAGTGTCAGTTCTCGGGCGGGCTACAACCAGAGCCGCAGAGCCCCTGCCTTGAGGCATGGGGATATAAGGCTCCCGTTGACAAGGCAAAGCGCGCGCCGGTGAAGCAGGAAACATCGTTGGAGACGAGGAAGCAATTGCTTGTAACTCCAAAGAATCCCCCGCCGTTTAGGCGTGGGGAGTCTCAAGAATGTCCCACCGAGCTGTGACAGCGAATGCATTGGAGACCTGCGGCGCCGCCGTGCACGGGATTTCCCGCAATCTCTGCGGTGATGTTTTCGTGGCAGCGCCGGCAAGCCCCTTCGGTTACTTTCCGGTTGAATTTCGTAATCTCAATCACGTCTGGGTAATGGCCAGTCGTGAAATAAAGTGAATGCCAGAAGCCGTCATTCGCCTTCACGGCGTATTTCCCGATGATGTTGTGAGGGGTATGACAGTCATTGCAGGTCGCTGCGGAGTGATGACTCGACTTCATCCACCCGTCGTATTGCGACTGCATGACGTGACAATTGGTGCAAGCTTGAGGATCGTTTGTCAGATACGCGTATCCCTTGGCGTAGGCAAATGTGTATGCACCGAGGCCAACCGCCACTCCTAACAGCAGCGCGGCGAGGATCATCAAAGAAGAAGCAAAGCGCATCGTCACACCCGGCTCGCCTTCATACGGAGGTCAAACGGACACAAGGTGCTTGCAGCACATTCCCACACTGCAATTTCAATGACGCAACATCTTGGAGCAACAGCACTCCTCGAACGACTGGTAAAACTATCAGTAGCTCCGTGATCGCTTCCGAAAAACCGGTCTTTGCCGCGAACGCCAAATCTAGAAGCTATTGAAATGGAAGCGACGCGCCTGCTGCCTGACATCGACATGCCGCTGCGGTCGCTCGCTGGCCTTCTCTGGACTCCGAGGTGCGAAGCGGGCAGCCACGAGCGGAAGACGAGAACATTAAACTGGCACGGAGGAAGAATTTGTTGGAGCGCCGAGTGCGGATGGAAGGGTGGCGACAGGGGCCGGCTTGACTGAACGGAAAAAATGGAAAAATCACCGCGAAAGCACAAACTCTTGATAGGGATCGGCCTTCTCATGGTTAACGGGATGCTATGCCACCGGTGTACGGTGGGAAGGAGCCGAGAATCCGATGTAGAATCTGCATGACAGTCCTTTCCGGGAGTGGTTGAGACTCCCGTGAGTTAGAGGAGGAGGGGCCAGCTGCTTCGCTCAAAACAAACCAACTGGGGTCTCCGCACCGGTGGCCGTCCTATCCTGCTACTGTGACCACTGAACCCCAGCTCCGCGAAAAGTTGCGCAAGATTACCGCGCTGTTCGAGAGTGCCGCGACCGCAGGCGAGCGCCAGGCTGCGGCGGCCGCAATCGAGCGGATCCGGAAGGGGCTCGACGCCGCCCTCAAAACACAACCCTTGCCGGAGACGAGGTTTTCCCTACTGGACCAATGGCAGAGACGCCTCTTTCTAGCGCTTTGCCGGAGACACGGGCTCGAACCTTATCGCTATAAGGGCCAGCGTTACACCACCGTCGTGGTGCGTGCGCCGCTGGCGTTTGTAGAGACGACGCTTTGGCCGGAATACCTCGCCTTGCAGAAGGCCTTGCACTCCTATCTCGACGAAGCCACAGAACGGATTATTCGGGAAGAGGTCTACAAGGACGCGGATGAAGCGGCAGAACGGGCGGGATAAAGATAGAAGCTGGCAGGCAAAGGCGATCCCGGGAGAGTCAAATTGAACCACGTCCAAGTTCCGCAGACCTCACCGTCCAAGCTAAATCTCATGCGGCCCAGGCTTGTGCCCATAAGCAGGCTCATTGCTTCAACTATGCTGGCCAGTTCGTGACGAGCATGTTTGCCTTTGCGCCTTGGTCGCCAACTGTATCTAGCAGGAATTTCTGTCCGGCAGCCTATCCGAGCCACGTCAACTTTGCCCATATATCTGGCAGTTTTTTCCTAGGTTTCCTGCACAGATATATGGTCAAATTCGCTTCTTCGGGAATTGCGTATTGGCTTGTCACTCTCATTGCCGGATTGACCTCGTCGAAGATCTCTCGCAACTGTTCTTCGGAGAAACCAATCGCGATCACCACATCGCCGCTGTAGCCTCCCGGACCCCAGAGTGCGTATTGATTGTGTCCGCTGAGTGCCTTTGGTAAACCCTGTGCTGGCCCCCAATAGTCTATTGCCGCCGCTTCACCGTAGTTGTAGGCAAGCACCGCGCATTTTTCGCGATCCTGAACCGGCAAAGCGTTAAATACCTGGGCGAGTGCATGAACTTGCTCAGGCCAGCCGTACATATCCGCGAAAAACTGCGGCAGGTCCCCAAGCGGCACGTTTTCCACATGAACTGCCTGGACATTCCAGAAACGACAATACTTCACCGCGTATGCCACGGGCAGAATTGGCATTGCCAGTGGAGCAGCAATCAACCCACCGATAATCAAAGGCGTAACCGTCGCCGGCTTCACCCACATTCCCGTGCGCGGAAGGACTCGCGTTTCGATCCACACCGCACCAGCCGCGAAGAGCATGAGATAAGCCGGCGCCAGGTAGTAGCTCTTCCCGTGCAGTGCAATCAATTCTGCAAGCACGATCAAATAGGCAAGGCCGAGTGCGGCGTACTTTTTGCCGGCGGCGTCGAAGAGCAGGTAGCAAAGTCCGGCCAGCCAGATCGGAGTGGCCAAGGGAAGCGTCAGTAGTGATTGTTGCCAGACATACTCCCAGGGAGTCACATGGCTATATTTTGTCCCGATCACTGCACGGAGCAAGGCGATGGTCGGCCAGCCATGCCGTATTTCCCAAAGCAGATTCGGCATGAATATCAGGAGCGCGAGCGCCCCGGCTAGCCACACCCACCTCTTCGCAAACTCTCGCCGCGCTGCCGTCAGGCACAACCCGGCAAATACACCTGAGCCGAAAAACAGCATCGAGTGCTTGTTTAAAGTCCCAAGCCCTGCAACGACTCCGAACAGAAGCCACAGTCTTTCATCTCCACCATTCAGAATCCGCAACAGTATCGCCGCGCATGCCATCCAGAACAGTGGCTCAAAGGAATTCATCGAAAGAAAACTGTCGAACGTCAGATAGATAGGCGCGACCAGTGTAGTCAGGGCCGCGAGCAGCTGGGCAAAACGTCCTCCGCTAAGCTCTCGCGCCATCCACCCGGACAAATACACCTTCGCCGCCGCTGCGAGTGCTGGGAAGAACCGAAGCGCAAAGAGCGAGTCTCCTAATGTTGCACGGCTCAGTCGTGCAATCAGGGCAACAAACGGAGCATGATCAATATATCCCCACGCCAGATGCTCACCACATGCCGCGTAATACAGCTCGTCGCGAAAATAGCCGTATCTTCCACTGAAAGCAAAGTGACAGAGCCCGGCGATTACCGCCAGAGAGTAGACCCATCCGCCCAGCGATAGCTGGCGAGAGCATTCATGCTGTCGCTCGGGGGATAAGTCCGCCGTCATGAGGCGACCCTGGATTCCTTCAGACAAAGTGCCCCCGCCGGCGGCGTTCTTTTTTTTCACGGAGAGCCGCCGCTAACTCTCGCAAGCAAAGAAGATTCTTTGGAGAGAGCTTCAAGGTCCGGATTCTAACAGAACCAAACCTGCGGTTGATAAAGGCAGCTATTGCGAACTATTGCCAGGCAGCTGGCGCACGCCGGCATTACCGGAAACATGGGTACTATTATAGAAGGAACTTCTCCTGTTAGAGATTTATCGGGCTTGTTCAGTGGAAAAGGCGAGCGACCCTTGCTTTGAATCGGTCCCAGGCGTTGCGAAACAGGTAGTTAGCTTCGACGTGCCCCGCATTTTGGACTATGAGGTAATCGCGCTGGTGTAACTCGCCTAAGGTGCTCAGGCGCGCAATGCCTCTCCTGCCGCCCGCAGATTCGCCAAACGCATCTCAGAATATTTGCGAG
>WNGM01004845.1_pt1 | contig 10566 bp, 10 predicted proteins | sample 5400571 | NCBI WGS metagenome assembly WNGM01 (sample SAMN13153378, study PRJNA577476) | soil metagenome | isolation source: 100 cm soil or saprolite under Garry oak tree replicate 2 | place: USA:California | collected 2016-06-15 | reverse complement strand
GCATCACGTAGTACAACGAGCCCGCGGCCTGGCCGGAGTCGAGGAGCGGGAGCACGTGGGGGTGGGTGAGCCGTGCCGCGATCGTGATCTCTCGCAGAAACCGCTCGGCGCCGATCGCCGCCGCGACGTCGGGTCGCAGAACTTTGATCGCGACCTGGCGGCTGTGGCGGAGGTCCTCGGCCACGTACACGGTCGCCATACCGCCGCGACCCAGTACGCGGTCGATGGTATAGCGGTCGCCGAGGGCCGCCGACAGGTCTTCCCGCACGCGCTCCATATGAGGAAAGCTATCCCCTCGGAAGGCGGACTGGGCTTGCGCCCGGTGTCAGGGAGTCGTTGTTTCTCAAAAGAACCGAACGAGTCATGGATCAGGTCCCCATCCCCCTCACTCGACGCGCGGCGATCGGCGTCGTGGCCGCCAGCGCCGCGGCCGTCATGCTCCGGCCGCTCTCGGCACTTGCCCGCGCCGCGCCCGCCACGCCCGCCACCAAGCCGATTCCGTCCAGCGGCGAGAGGGTCCCTGTCGTCGGCCTGGGGAGCTGGATCACGTTCAACGTGGGGGACGACCCCGAGCTGCGAGATGAGTGCGCCGCCGTCATGCGAGCCTTCTTCGGGGAGGGGGGCCGCCTGATCGACTCCTCCCCGATGTATGGCTCATCACAGGCGGTCATCGGCTACGGTTTCGCCAAGCTCGGTCGGCCCCCGATGCTCTTTTCGGCCGACAAGGTCTGGATCTCCTCCGGCTCGCGCGGTCCGGAGCAGATCGAGCACTCTCGGGCCCTGTGGGGGGTTCGGCGGTTCGATCTGCTGCAGGTGCACAACCTCCTGGCGTGGGAGGACCACCTCGCCACGCTCTTCGCCATGAAGGCCGAGGGTCGGGTGCGCTACGTGGGTATCACCACCTCGGAGGGTCGCCGCCACGGCGAAGTGGCGAAGATCATAGCGGGCCAACCGATCGACTTCGTGCAGGTTACCTACAACGTTCTCGACCGCGAGGTGGAGGAGCGCATCCTCCCGCTCGCCCAAGAGCGCGGCGTCGCCGTGATCACCAACCGGCCGTTCCGGCAGGGAGCGCTCATCCGACAGCTCGAACGCCACAGTCTGCCCGCCTGGGCCTCGGGTGTCGGCGCGGCTACCTGGGCGCAGTTCATCCTCAAGTTCATCGTCTCCCACCCGGCCATTACGTGCGCCATCCCGGCGACCAGCAAGGTGGCACACGTGGTGGAGAACATGGGCGCCGCCGCCGGACCGTTGCCCGACGCGAGCCTGCGTCGGCGCATGGCAGCCTACGTCGAGTCGCTCTGATGTCCGAGTGGTGGACGTACACGTTGTCGGACTTTCTGCTGTTCTCTCCGCGGACTTATTACCGAATGATCGAGCGCCACAACGAGGCCGTATGGCCGGGGCAGCTCGCGGCACTAGCGCTCGGCATAGTCATCCTGGTGCTCCTGTACCGGCCCTGGAGAGAGCGATGGCGAATCATCTCCGGCATCGTGACGGTGCTCTGGGCGTTCGTGGCGGGTGCGTTCCTGTGGAAGCGATACGCCACGATCAACTGGGCGGCGACCTACTTTGCCCTGATGTTCGCCATCGAGGCGGTGCTGTTGGTGAGGTCGAGCTTTCGATCGACCCGCGACGTGGTGGGCACCCTGGGCGTTGGGCTGTTCGTCCCCTCCCTGGCGCTCTACCCGCTGCTTGCTCCGCTTCTGGGACGCGGCTGGCGACAGGCGGAGGTTTTCGGCGTAGCGCCGGATCCGACCGTGCTCGGGACGCTCGGCCTGTTTCTCGTGGCGCAGCGACCTACCCCGTGGTGGACCTTGGCTGTGCCCCTGCTCTGGTGCCTGGTGAGCGGCGCGACCCTCTGGGTCATGGGGTCGCCGGAGGCTTGGGTCCTGCCGCTGGCGGCGATCGTCGTGCTGGTCGCACGCCATATCCGGCGCTCCCACGGCACGGGCGCCCTGGTCGTGTTGCTCTCGACGGTCTTCTGCGGAACCGGTTCCGCACAACAGGTGGCGTGCGTTTCGAAGCGCGCCGGCAGCATCCCCGCCGTCTACGCGGCCACGGTCGCGCGGGAGCGCACGCTCGTGTGCGAGCGGCTCGCGACCCAGATCCCCGGCGTGCAGGTGGCCGTGGCGGTTAACGGGACGCTCGTGTGGTCGGAGGGATTCGGGTATGCGGACGCCGAGCGCCGGAGGCCCGTCACGCGCGAGACGCAGTTCCGGATCGGGAGCGTGTCGAAGCCGCTGACGGCCACGGCCGTGGGCTTGCTGTACGAACAGGGGAAGCTCGATCTCGACGCACCGGTCCAGCGCTACGTGCCGTGGTTCCCGGACAAGGGCTACCCGATCACCACTCGCCAGCTCGCCGGTCATCTCGCCGGCATCAGGCATTACCGGGATCGCGAGTTCTTTCTGAACCGCCACTTCGCCACGGTGCGCGACGGGCTCACGATCTTCCAGGATGATTCGTTGCTGTTCCCGCCCGGGACGCGATTCTCCTACTCGAGCTACGCCTGGAATCTCGTCTCGGCGGTGGTGGAGGGCGCGTCGGGGGAGGACTTCTTGCGCTACATGGCGGCGCACGTGTTTCGTCCCCTCGGCCTGACCCACACCGCGCCCGACCGCGCCGACAGCCTCATTCCCGGCCGGACCCAGTTCTATGATCGCGACACCGTCGGGGGTTACCGCGTCGCCCCCGCGGTCGACAACAGCTACAAATGGGCGGGAGGCGGTTTCGTGTCGACGGCCGAAGATCTGGTGAAGTTCGGATCGGCGCTGCTCGAGCCGGGGTTCCTGAAGCGCGAGACGCTGGAGCTGCTGTTCACGTCGCAGCACACCAGCGGGGGGGAGGAGACGGGCTACGGGATCGGGTGGTTCGTGAGGACCGACAGCTTGGGGCATCGCTGGGCGTTCCACGGCGGCGGCTCCGTCGGCGGAACGACCGCGTTCGGCCTGGATCGCGATTCACATGTGGTCGTCGCGATTCTCACCAATCTGACCGATGCGCCGCTCGACCCAGCCCGGGAGATCCAAGCGGCATTCGACCGGTAAGGTGCGTCGCGGCTCAAGCCGCGGCTCGGCAATACCGCTGAAGCGGCAGCGCGGCGTCAGTTCACTGACACGCGCCGAGTCGCGGGTTTACCCGCGGATGCGTCGAGGACGGCAGATCAGAATGCGCTTCGTAGGTCGCCGCGAATCGTGGGTGGGAACGACCGGGCCCGCTCCTCGTGCGCGGCTAAAGCCGCGGCTCAGCGCGTACCGCTGAAGCGGCAGAGCCAGATGCTCGGAGGTTCCGCCGCTGGTACCAGTAGTACGCGCCGACCGCCAGCAGCACCAACAGCGCGACTTCAGGATTTACAGAAGCGTGGTCGTCAGCGTCCCTTCATGCTCGAGCAGCCAGCGTTTGCGATCCAAGCCTCCACCGAAGCCGGTGAGTGCTCCGTTCGCCCCGATGACGCGATGACACGGGACGATGATGGGGATGGGGTTTTTCCCATTGGCGGCGCCCACGGCGCGGGTCGCGCGCGGGTCGCCCAACCGTCGCGCCAGCTCGCTGTAGCTCAGAGTCGTCCCGTACGGAATGGTGCGCAGGGCATCCCACACGCGCCGCTCGAACGCCGTGCCCCCCGCGTCCAGCGGGAGGTCGAACGTCGTGCGGGTCCCGGCGAAGTACTCCGCGAGCTGCTCCGAGGCTCGGGCAAGCAGTGCGCTCGCTGGTCCACGCTCGTCGTCCAGCCGAGCGGCCGCGACGGGCCCCTTACCCGGGAACCACACACCGGTGAGTCCGGAGTCGGACGCAGTGATCGCGAGGTCGCCGATGGGGCTTGGAAACCGGGTCGCTCCCATGCCTAGTCCGCCTTCCAGGCCCCGAGCAGGCGTCGCAGCACTACCAGCTGTCCCAGGTGATACGAGTTGTGGTCGGCGAGCACGAGCGCTTCGCGCAGCACCGTTTGACCGGTGCCGTGCGGGATGCGCGCGAACAGGTCCGCTCCCGGGTCGCGCACGAGTCGTTGCATGGTCTGGAGGTCGCGCTTCACCTGGGCAACGCTTTTGTCCCACGCGGCCGCATCGGGTGGCGCGTCGCTCGGGGGCCAATAGCCCGACGGCCATTCCGGCGAAACGTGCTTCGCGCTCTTCGTGAACTCGACGATGTCCCACTGTGAGATGCGGATGTGCTCGAGCAGGCGCCACGGAGTGAAGGGTTGGCCGGAGGGTTTAGCGCCCCGGAGCTGGGACGGCCAGTCGGCGATCGCGTCCTCGAACGTCACGTGGGCGTGACCCCCCTCGAGCAGCTCGACGACGTGGTCGCGGATCGAGCGGTGGGGATCGGTGCGACGCGGTTTGCGCTTGACCGCCACGGGGTCCTGGTCAGCCGGCGTCGCGCTTGCGCCGCTTGTCGCGGTAGAGCGCGCGGTCGGCGCGGTCGAGCAGGCCGGCCACAGAGCCCAGGCTGTTCGCCTTGTGCGTCGCGAAACCGAGGCTGATCGAGAGCTGATAGGGCCGCCCCGCGCGGCGGTTGAATTCGCGCACCTGTCGCTTCAGTCGCTCGGCGAGGACGCCGGCGCTCTCGGGCCCTGCGTGGCGCACCAGCACGGCGTATTCATCGCCGCCGATCCGGGCCACCAGGTCCGAGTCGCGAAACGTCTGCCGCAGGAGGGCAGCGGAGTCGCGCAACGCGCGATCGCCCACGGCGTGGCCCGCGGTATCGTTCACGCCCTTCAGATCATCCAGGTCGGCGAACGCCACGAGCAGCGTTTCATTGCCGCGGCGCGCGAGGCGGAGATCCCGCGTCGCGAGCGTCAGGAAGCCGCGCCGGTTGTACAGGCCCGTCAAATCGTCTACGAGGGCGAGGTCGAGGAGCGCCGCATGGAGCCGGTTCCGCTCGATTGCGAGCCGGAGGGCGTGGGCCAGGACCGGACCGTCGACCTCGCTCTTGACGAGGAAGTCCTGCGCCCCGGCGCGCACGGCTTCGAGGCCGTTGCGCTCGTCCTCGGCATCCGAGAGAAAGAGAAACGGCACGGCGGGCGCCAGCGCGCGCAGCTCCGTGAAGGTCGCGAAGCCTCGGCGGGCGGAGAGCGACATGGCGAGGAGCACGACGTCCACTCCACCCTTCGCCAGGCGAGCGAGCGATGCCTGCGGCGCCGAGGCTGCCACACCGAATCGGTCCGGATCGGCGGCGGTCAGGAGGTCGCGCACCCGCCGGGCTTCGTCCTCCTGGTCGCTCACCACCAGCACGACCAGCCTGTCGGCGCGCGCCTCGACCTGGCGCCGACCCGTGGGTTGGCGGCGATCGGTAGCCCGGCGTCGCTCGGCCTGGTCGCGCCGCTCCTCATCGAGCGAAATGACTTCCAGACGACGCTCGCCCGCACGGCGCTCGCTGTCACCGCGGCGGGGCAGCAGGACCCGCCGGTCGACCCTGTGGTGCTGCTCCCGTCCGACCATGCCCGTGCCTGTTGTGACCGGTGCTTGGAAGATGGGGGGCAATGCCCCCGCTACACAATCGACCTCACGGTCGGAGGTTTACATCGAGGGTCGGGCCAGGAATGCTACTGCTGCGTGCGGGTCGGGACGAATCGCTGCGTTGTGGTCCCGTCCCCGAGCTCCCCCTGGCCGTTGAATCCCCAACAGTACGCCATCGCGCTCGGACCCGTCGTAACTGCGCAGGAGTGGCCGAGACCTGCGGCTGGGATTCTCAAGCTGAGGCTACCCGCGATGGCCTTTGGCGTCAGGCTGTTCAGAGTCGTGTTATCGCCGATCTCGCCGTCGCCGTTGAAGCCCCAGCAGTAGCCGATTCCGGTGGTCGTGACCCCGCAGGTGTGGTCCGCACCGCCGCTCACGAGTGCGAACTGGAGCCCCCCTTGCACCGCGGTAGGTACCGGCTTGCCTATCGCCGTGTTATCGCCCAGTTGACCGGAACCGTTGGCACCCCAGCAATACGCGGATCCGGTTGGTGTCACGGCGCACGTATGGTAGTACCCTGCGTCCAGTGTGGCGAAGGTGACACCAGCAGGGGCATTAGCCTGGACCGGCGTGGGCTTGGCGACGCTGGTATTATCACCCAACTCGCCAGAACCATTATCTCCCCAGCAGTACACGGCCCCGCTCGTCGCGAGACCGCAGCTGTGAAAGAAACCCGTGGTGACGGCGGTGAAGGTTACCCCCGCGGGCGCCTGCACGAGGACGGGGCTGGGCTGGTCAGTGCCGCTATTGTCGCCGAGCTGGCCGGAGGAGTTCCCTCCCCAGCAATAAGCCACACCTCCGGCGGCCGCGAGGCCGCAGCTGTGCGCCGCCCCGGCGCTCACGGAGGTGAACGTCACGCCGGCCGGCGCTGCGACCAGGACAGGAGTCCTTCGGTCGGTACCCGTGCCGTCGCCGAGTCGTCCGAACTCGTTTCGACCCCAACAATAGGCATCGCCGGTGGTCGTGACTGCGCAGGTATGCTGCCCGCCGGCACTGACAGCCTGGAACGTCACGCCCACCGGGGCCTGTACGAGCGCCGGGGCATGCTGATCGGTGCCGCTATTGTCGCCAATCTGGCCGCGACTGTTAGAGCCCCAGCAGTAGATGGCACCGGCCGTCGTCACGCCACAGGAATGTGATCCTGAGCCTGAGCCGCGGGCAGCGATGGTGGTAAAGATCAGCGGGGGGTTGATGTTGAAGGCGATGCTCGTCGCGTCGGTGAGGCCGGTGGCGGACGCCGCGAGCGTGTAACCTGTCCCAGCCTTGTCGACACTCAAGTCCGAAAATGTGGCTCTGCCGTTTATTGGACTAGCCGTCGTCGTCCCCGAGAGCGTGCCGCCGCTCGGGTTGTTCCCAAGCGCCGCCGTCACAAGGTTCGTCGCCGTCGCCACGGCGTTACCGAAGGCGTCCTGGATCGCGACCTGTACAGCCGGGCTGATCACCGCGCCTGTCCTGGCATTGTTCGGATGCACCGTGAAAACGAGTCGCGTCGCCGCCCCGGCGGCGATGGCGAACGCGCCGCTCGTCGCACCTGCCAAGCCGGGGGCGGACGCGGTAAGGGTGTAGCCGTTCCCGGCTCGTTCGATGCTCAGGTTCGCGAAGGTCGCCACGCCGTTGACCGGGCTTCCGATCGGCGTCCCGGAAAGCGCCCCGCCTCCCGGATTAGACCCGATGGCCAGCGTGACGAGGTTGGCCGCTGTCGTGACGACTCGCCCCGAAGCATCCTGGATTGCGACCTGCACGGCGGGCGTTATCTGGGCACCCGCCGTCGCAGCGCTCGGCTGGACGAGGATGGCGAGTTTCGCCGCCCGGCCCGGTCCGATGAGACCCTGCTGGCTCCCGCCGCACGCTGCCACGGCCAATACCGCGACGCGCGCGGCACACCTGCGCCACACGCGCGACTCCGACGTAAGCATCACACGTGTCTCCTTAACGTCCCAAACTGCACCAGATGGGGGGATCCCGTAAGAGGGGCGCCGGGGCCCATGACATGGGGGTGGCGCGCGGTGTTCGCGCGCTGACGCGGCGCGCTGCAGATTCGGAGTCCATGGCCACCCAACGCAAGAATCGCCGAGCGAAATCCGAGCGACGCGGCGGCGCCGATCGCCGGAAGGAACCAGCGCCGGTCGAGGTCGAGCGGCGGAAGGGCAGCCAGCGCCGCACCGGGCTCGAGCGGCGTGTGGAGCTGGAAACCGCCGGCGACCAGATCCACGCGGCGCTCGGCCTGCTGACCTACGCCCGTGATCAGGGCATCCTTCTCGACGTGGACCGGTGGCTGCTCGAGACGGCGGTCGCGCGTTTGCGGCTGGCGCTCGAGCAGCTGGGCGAGAAGATGGACGAGTCCGCTTAGGACACAGGGCCCCAATGCTCCTCGAGCTGCTCGCCACGCTCTGCACCGGCCTGTTCGCCGGTGCCGCCATCTATATCAACGTGGTCGAGCATCCCGCCCGGCTCGAGTGCGGGACGGCGGCCGCCCTCCGCCAGTGGCGCCCCAGCTACCGCCGTGCCACCGTCATGCAAGCGAGTCTCGCGATCGGGGGCCTCGTCGCCGCGCTCGGCGCGTCGCTCCAGGGCCGCGGTACCCCTGTGCTGGTGGCCGGCTTGCTTCTCGGAGCCGTCGTTCCGTTCACGCTCGTAATCGTTTTCCCTACCAACAAGCAGCTGCTGGATCCCGCGCTCGACGAGGCGTCGCCGCGGGCTGCGGCGCTGCTCGCGCGATGGAACCGGCTGCACGCGGTCCGGAGTGCCGCGGCGCTACTGGCGCTGGTGATCTTGCTGCTGCATCTCGGCGGGAGTGTGTGAATTATCTTCGCCCCACGCCCGCTGCCGTCCTGGTCGAAGCCTGCGTCGACTCCGTCGAATCCGCGCTCGCTGCGGCCCGTGGCGGCGCGCACCGGATCGAGCTCTGCGCCAACCTGATTGAGGGCGGCACGACCCCGTCCGCGGGCACGCTCGCGGTCTGCAACTCGCGGCTCACTATCCCGATCTTCGTGTTAATCCGGCCGCGCGGCGGTGACTTTCTCTATTCTACCGCCGAGCTCGCCGTGATGCTCGAGGACATTCGCCGCGCCAAGCAAGCAGGTGTGCAGGGCATCGTGACGGGCGCGCTCCGCGCGGACGGGGACATCGACGCGGACCGGACCCGCGAGCTGATCGACGCTGCCCGGCCGCTGCAGGTGACGTTTCACCGTGCCTTCGACGTAAGCCGCGACGCGGGCCGCGCGCTCGAGACACTGATCGCGCTCGGCGTGGAGCGGGTGCTCACCTCGGGCCAGGCGGCGACTGCACCGGAGGGCGCGGAGGTGATTGCCGGGTTGGCCCGGCAGGCGGCGGGTCGCATCGTCGTTCTTCCAGGAGGCGGTATCACAGTAGAGAATGTCACGACCCTGGTGCGCGCGACCGGCGTGACGGAGGTGCATCTCACGGGCGCGGTGACGCAGCGGAGCGGCATGACGTTTCGCGCCCCGGAGGTCACGATCGGCAACGCCGCGCCGCGGAGCGAGTACGAGTGGAGTGTGACGGACGCGGAGCGGATTCGGCAGGTGGTGGCCATGTTGGGTAACGGGTAGCTGGGCCCCGGGCTCGCGCCCGGGGTCGGTTACGCAGGCCAATATGCGCCATGGACGGTTCGAGAGAGACAGGTACATTGGTCGTCGTGGAGCCAACCACCGTGTCGCCGTTCAGCGCCTGGGAAAACTTCTACGTCATCATCGGCTCGTCCGCCGCGGCGCTGACCGGATTGCAATTTGTGGTGGTCGTGCTCGGCGCCGAGGCGCGCTCCCTCGGGCCGGAGGTGGGCGCCTTTGGCACGCCCACCGTCGTCCATTTCTGCGCGGTGTTGCTCATGTCCGCGATCCTGAGCGTGCCCTGGCGTACGGTCTCGCACGCGGGGCTCGCGCTCAGCGCCGTGGGTGTGGCGGGGATCGTGTACATGGTGGTCGTCATCAGGCGGGCGCGCGGGCAGACGCGCTACGTGCCGGTGCTGGAGGACTGGCTGTGGCACTGCGCCTTTCCGTTCATCGCGTACGTGACGCTGCTGGTGGCGGCCCTGCTCCTCCAGCGGGACCCTCCCACGTGCCTCTTGCTGATTGGCGCGACGGCGCTGCTGCTCCTGTTCATCGGCATTCACAACGCCTGGGATGCCGTCACCTACATCGCCACGCAACAACCGCAGCACCCGAAGGGCCATCCCGAGCGGAAGTAGGACCAGTCTTCATCGAGCTTTCACGACCGCCGCATGCCGCCCTGAGAGGAGTATGAGAACTCTCTCATAACGCGCGCGCGCTAGATCCGCTGTGCCGCAAGTCAGCGTTACTTCCCGAGAAGCAGACAAGGTCAGTCCACAACTCTCGGGAGGTATCGCTCCATGACGAAGCACCTCGCTTTCCTCGCGCTCGCCACCGCGGCTCTCGCGGCGTGCGAGCAGAACCGCGCCGTCACCAACCCGACCGCGTCGTTCGAGACGTCGCTCGAGGCGCAGCGCGCCGACGGCGCCCTGGACGGTCAGCGCGCTGTCTACACGCTCACCAACCAGGTGGCCGGCAATGCGGTCGCCGTCTTCGATCGTGCCGCCGACGGCACACTCACCGCGGCCGGCACCATCGCGACGGGCGGAACGGGGACGGGCGGCGGGCTGGGCTCACAAGGCGCCGTGGCCCTGAGCGACGACGGGCGCCGGCTGTTCGCCTTGAACGCCGGCTCGAACGACGTCTCCGTGTTCAGCGTGGGCCGGGCGGGCCTGTCGCTCGCGAGCCGCACGGCGTCCGGCGGCACGTTGCCGATCAGCCTCACCGTGCACGGTAACGCGCTCTACGTGCTGAACGCGGGCGGCGCCGGCAACATCAGCGGGTTCACGGTCGGCACGACTGGCGAGCTCACTCCGATCCCGGGCTCCATCCAGCCGTTCTCCGGCACCAACGTCGGGCCGGCGCAGGTGTCGTTCAGCCCCGAAGGCCGCCGCCTGGTCGTGACCGAGAAGAACACCAATCTGCTCGACGTGTACGCCGTGGACGCGAACGGCGCGGCCGGCGCTCGCACGTCGTTCACGTCCGCCGGCGGGACGCCGTTCGGGTTCGCGTTCGGCCCGCGTGACCTGCTGCTCGTGTCT
>WNGM01016472.1_pt1 | contig 10574 bp, 5 predicted proteins | sample 5400571 | NCBI WGS metagenome assembly WNGM01 (sample SAMN13153378, study PRJNA577476) | soil metagenome | isolation source: 100 cm soil or saprolite under Garry oak tree replicate 2 | place: USA:California | collected 2016-06-15 | reverse complement strand
CGCGTCGGTCAGGTTCTTCCTCCGCCGCTTGCGCTGGACTATAGCCTCGCTCGACTCACGCTGTCCGGGGAGCGGAGACCTGCTCGCCCCAGAATTTCGGATGGCTAGAAGCGAGATTCCGCGCAATCGGCCTTGTCACCGCGGGAATGGGGAACAACCCTGCCAAGTATCTGCAGCCGGTTTCCCATATTTTCCCCGCAAGCGGCCAGCAAGATGCTCAATCCTTTGATAAACAAGCACTTGCTGATAAATCGATTTGGCACACGGGCTGCGACATGATGGCGCATGGGAATGGTTCTTACAATTCTGAACGGGCTCCCTGAGCCCGGCAGGCTGGCTCTGATTGGCTTGACCCTGATCGTCGTCGCTTTTATCCTGAGGAAGACCATCCTCCGCGTCCATCCAGGCTTGGACTCCCCGTCGAAGGCTGAAGCTCAGACAAAGTAATCCGGACATCTCCTGTGAGGATGGGCCTTCACAGCGCTTTGCCGCGCGAACGCGCCCCACTTGTCAAATGAGCGGCTTGCAAGTCCTGAAGGCTGGATCTACGGCCACGGGAAAGCGCATTCGGCGTCTTCCGATTGGCACAGACGGTTTGCAACGCGCCTGGTCCCCTGCATGCTTCCTGAATGCGATGCCAGACCTCCCCAGGCAGACTGGTTCTCCCGCGCATCGTTTTTCCTAGCTGCTTAACAACTACGCCCAGACAATTCGTCAGGAGGCGGCGAGAGATTTGGAGCGGTGGGGAATTTTGGGGGAACCCGCGGGTTCCCCCCGGTACGCTGAGAAGGGACTACGGACTGCAGTAAACGTCGATCACAATGGATCCGGTGAAGCTGGGTTTGATCTGGATAGCTACGGTTACGGGTGAACCCGGTCCGCCAGAAAACGTCTGCGTCGTCGTGAGCTTGCCTCCCACATATTGGCTCACGCCGCCGGTGAATGTCACACAGCCAGTCTGGCTGGAAATGACGAACTGGTGAGTGCCATTCTCCACGTTTTCCACCTTGGCCGAGGTGTTCGGTGGGCCAGAGCACCTGGGGTTCTGCACGCCGAGCGTATCGATCCAGATTTCGCAGAGGCCCGCGAGCAAGTTCATGTTGGCATCAAAAAAATAGGTGTCAACCTCGCGGTTCACCATAGGGCTCTTGGCCTTGAAGTTGTCGGTCTTGGAGTGGGAGGGAATGAAGCCATGGACGTCCCCTCCGGTCATTCCACAGTCCACAACGTCGAGGCCGTTAGACACGCCAAGGGCTGCACAGCCTTCAAGGTAGTTCGCCACGGGAGTCGCCCAGGCCTTATATTCGCCGCCGTTATTGGGTGTGTCGGCGTACGGCATGAGCTGCACCGTCACGGCGCCGTGGTCAATATCCGCCCCAGTTGCATGCTCGCAACCGGTGATTACAACGCCCGTGATAATTCCGCCTGCCACAGTGAATTGGCGGCACTTTGCGGCGTCCGTGGAAAGAAGTGTCTTGCCGGATGGATCTGTCACCTGGAAAACATATGTTCCATCAGGCAAACCGGCGGCTGTCTGAGGTGCGTTCGGCGGTGGTCCACCGTCAAGGTACACCGCTTCTTTGCTAGGATAAATATTGAAGTTGACCGCACCGCCATTGGCGGTGGTGGTGAAGATTGCACCTGAGAGCTGCGCGTAAGCTGGGATGCCACAGGCCAGAAGTACTATACCGGCCATTCCCAGCCCACACGCATACTTAAAGAAGGCTGGCTTCATGGATTTCCTCCTCGTCAGATTTAATTTTCATTAGATAGGCAAACGTCCCCCCTCAAATTCTTGCTGCACGGCTTGGGCCAGCTATCAAGACTTCGCTCCACACCCCCAGATAAATGATTTGAAAGACATTATTTCCCGGCCGGGAAGTCAACCAACCGCGCTGAGGCCGCCGCTGTCGAGAGATTTGCAGATATGTGGTACTTGCACGCTGAGAGTGTGCACAGGGCCGATGGATATGGACTTGGGAGGATGACCCGCGTTCCAGGAGAATCGAGCAGCAAGCTGGCCGCGACAAACACAGAAACCAAAAGGAGCCTGCCCCACCTCCTATCGCCGAATTGCATGGCGCATTGCACCGCGTCGCACATGAGCCGGGCTCAACCTGGAGCTTCCAGCGAATGCCTCTCCGGGCAGGCGGAATACAAACCGGATGTTTCGGGGTTGACTATCACACTATCGAGTGGCCGCACGGTTGCTGTCGCTTGCTACACTGGTTGCATTCATTGACGGCCCAATCTGCCGGGCACGTTCTACGGGGGAGGGGATTAATCAGGGATGATCTCGGCCGTGATGTATCTGTGTTCGGAGCGCAAGCTTGCCGCCTGCCGGGCTGCGAACTCTCGCACGTGCCGAATGCTTCCCTTCGCGTCTCTTATTTTGGTTTGTCTCGAGTGTCTTTCCTGCGGGAGCTATGGTACCTCTTCGACGCCTCCACCGATCTCCGTGTCCGTGGCTCCGACGAGCGCTTCTGTGGCGGTCAACCAAACCAAGCCGTTCACCGCGACGGTGTCCTATGATTCGCAGAATAAAGGTGTGACGTGGAGTTTGAGCTGTACCGGCGGAAGCTGCGGATCGATTTCTCCGAGCCCCACTGCGAATCCTGTCACCTATACCGCGCCCGCCGCCGTGCCCAATCCCGCGACCGTGACGCTGATCTCCACATCCGTCGCAGACGGCACCAAAGCGGCCACTGCCACGATCACCGTGACCGCAACTCCGCCGCCGATCTCAGTGACGGTATCACCGACGAGCGCGAGCGTGCAGGTAAATCAAGCGTCGAGCTTCACGGCGACCGTGCAGAACGACTCGCAGAACAAGGGTGTCACGTGGAGTCTGAGTTGCACTGGAAGCTGTGGATCGCTTTCGCCGAGCCCCACCGCAAATCCCGTCACGTACACCGCCCCGGCAAGCGTCCCGGGATCGACAGTGACGCTGACCTCCACATCCGTCGCAGACGGCACCAAAACGGCCAGTGCCACGATCACCGTGACTTCAGCTCCGCCGCCGATCTCAGTGACGGTATCACCGACGAGCGCGAGCGTGCAGGTAAATCAAACGTCGAACTTCACGGCGACGGTGCAGAACGATCCCCTGAACAAGGGTGTGACGTGGAGCCTCGCTGGCACTGGCTGCTCCGGCACCGCTTGCGGCACGCTCTCGGCCATGTCGAGCCCTTCGGGCACACCGATCACCTATACGGCGCCAGCGGCCGTGCCAAGCCCGGCGACCGTGATGCTCACAGCTACGTCAGTCGCGGACATCAGCAAGTCTGCCAGCTCAGTGATAAACGTCTTGTCTTCAACCGGCACAAATACCCCCACGTACGCGAACAACGGCGTCAGTTGCTCGAACACGCAAGGAATCGCGAGATCCAGTTACGTTTGTCCCCTGCCGAATGTCACGGGAGCCGGCAATGCCGTAGTGGTCTTCGCGCAGTGGAACAACACAGTCACCGCGACGGTAAAGGACGACAAGGGGAACACTTACACGCAAGTCGCCTGCGTGGCGGGAAATCAAGAGGTATGCGCGTACCTCGCGTTGAACGTCCTTGCCGGCGCTCGCGTGATCACCATCACGCCGAGCGGCTCGATCAATTTCATCTCTGCGGCCGCCTACGAGTTTTACAATGTCGCGACCTCCTCGGCGCTGGACGCCACCTGCACCGCGATCGGCACGGGCGCAACAGTCACCTGCGGGACGCCCATCAACACCACTGCGGCGAATGACCTCGTCCTGTTCTGGGCCACTCAAGATGCTGCGGGCCCCGCAAACACGACATGGACGGCCGGCGCAGCTCCGTGGGCATTGCGCACTGCGGATGAGTGGGACAACACTGCAATGGAATATCAGGTCCAGCCGGCGGCGGGCAGCATCACGCCGTCCATGACCATGAGTTCCACAAGTGGTCACTTCGATGGCGCTGGACTCGCCCTGAAATCCGTCACCGCGGGAACGCCCCCGCCGGCGGGCATCCGTGTGGCGTACCTCCAGCACAACGCGCTTCCGCCGAACGCCAACGGCTGCACGGCCTCGGGTTGCACCGGGCAGGTCCACTTGCAGTTCCCCAGCACAGGGAATCTGCTGGTCGCCTCCTGGATTGGAGTCGCCGCCTACGACATCACCGGAATCAACTCCGCCCCGGCGAACACATGGACCTCGACGGGCCCGGCGTTTGGGTACGGCACATCGGGCGACAACCAAATCTTCTTCTTAGCAAGTGCGGCGAGCTCGACGAACGGGACCCTCGCCGTGACGATTGCGAGTAACGATATAAGTGGCTCGACGCTTCAATTGATGGATATCACCGGCGCGGCTGCTTCCCCTTGGGATCAAACGGCGGGCCATATCACTCGTTCCGGTAGCCAATCCGTTGCTGGCAACGTGACGGCCTGCATGATTACTCCCAGCAGCTCCAATGAGCTCGTCGTGACCTCCATCGGCGTGGACAGCAATACCATCATCGGCGTTTCGCCCGGCAACTTCTTGTCCGCCGTGCCCCAGCCGATCAGCAGCCCCGATCCGACGGACCAGAACAACGGCTGGGCTATCGAGTACGCCTCCACCGCAACCTCGCGCACTTACGTCTGGGCGACACAAGGCGGAGCAGTTCAACAATGGGCCTCTATCGCCGTGGCGTTTAAGGCGCAATAGAAGTTTTCTCTCCACGTTACTTCGGCGGGTGCCCAGCACCGCGTTTAATTATTCGATCCGCATGAGCTCACCCGGCGCAAACAGCCCTCGCGGCCTCGCCATTTCGGCCCGCTGGAGCAACTTATTTCCTCTTACGGCAATCCTACTGTGCCGCACCGGCAATCATCCTAAAATAGAGCTATCTTTTCGCGTTCTGCAGAACGCGGATCTTTTTATTCGGGGACCTTCTACCCTGGGGCGGGGAGAGTCTGGACATGAGCACGCTGCGTTTGTCTGCGTTTCGAATCCCCAGCAAATCCGCTTGCGCTTTTCTAGGGACGCTAGCGATTGCCGCCAGTCTCGCGGGATGCGGCGGTTATGGCGGGGGTGGCTCGTCAAATTACCCGATCACCGTCAGTGTTTCGCCGAAGCGCGGCGGTCTGACAACCTCCCAGACGCTTCCGTTCACGGCAACTGTACAAAACGATCCCTCGAACGCCGGCGTGATCTGGAGCGCAAGCTGCGCCGCCAGTCCGTGCGGCTCGTTCTCTCCCCCAAGCACAGCGAGCGGTGTGCCTACGACATACACCGCTCCGGCGACTGCGGACGTCTTGACGATTACCGCCAAGAGCGTGACCGATGGGACGAAGAGCGCCTCGGTCACCATTGGCGTCACCGATCTAAAAGGAATTTTTAGTTGGCGCGGTATGGAAAGCGACACGACGCGTCAAGGTGTCAACTTTAGTTGGCGCGGTATGGAAAGCGACACGACGCGTCAAGGTGTCAACTCGAAAGAGTATGCACTCACACCGGCTACCGTTAGCGGCTCGACATTTGGGAAGTTGTTCTCGTGTCCCGCGAATGGCTCCCTGGACGGCTTCGTTTTTGCTCAGCCACTTTATGTTGCCAATCTCACGGTCGGCGGATCAAAGCACAACATCGTTTTTGTGGCAACGGAAGGCGACAGCCTCTATGCTTTCGACGCCGACTCGAGTCCTTGCGTCACTTTATGGCACGCTTCCTTCACGTTGCCCGGACCGCCCACGGGGGTAACACCGATTCCGAATACCGAGGCTGGCAACAACAACATAGGGCCCAACATTGGAATCACCGGGACTCCTGTGATCGATCTTAGTTCCAACACGCTCTTCGTCGTCGTTGCGACCAAGGAAAACACCTCCGGCTTTATCAACTATTTTCAGAGGCTTCATGCCCTGGATCTCGCGAGCGGTAGCGAAAGATCCGGGTCACCGGTGTCGATTTCCGCCTCTGTGCCGGGAGCGGGAGATGGTGGCACGACCATCTTGTTCAACCCGCTGCGCAATAATCAGCGGCCGGGGCTCCTACTGGCGAATGGCAACGTGTACATTTCATGGGCGTCGCATGACGACACGGCGATTTACCACGGCTGGGTGATCGCTTACAGCGCGTCGAATCTGCAGCAGCAAGTGACTGCCTTCAGTCCAACTCCGAATGGAACGTCGGGCAAGGAAGGCGGAATCTGGATGAGCGGTGCAGCGCCCGCAGCCGATTCCACCGGGAATATTTATCTCTCCGTGGGCAATGGCACCTTTGATGACATGACGGGCACTGTCCCCCCCGTTGCCCCGAACAACGATTTCGGCGACAGCGTTCTGAAGCTCAGTAGCACTCTTTCCGTGGCCGATTTCTTCACCCCCTTCGACCAGAGCTCTCTGAATAGCGCCGATATTGACTTGGGTTCGACAGGGATGGTCCTGTTGCCCGATCTCAGCGGGACGGCCCGCACACATCTCATGGTCTGCGGTGGGAAGAGCGGAAAGATTTATCTGATAGATCGCGATAATTTGGGCAAATTCAGCAGTGCATCCGACGCCGTCGTGCAGGTCTTTCAACTGTCCGGAGATTTGTCGAACGGCTTCCGCAGTACGCCCGCGTTCTTCAACAACTCGATGTACGCAGCGGGACAAGGTGATCCTCTGATGGCGGTCGCATTTTCCTCGAGCACGCCGCAGTTTTCTCCGACCACGCCGGTTTCGAAATCTGCCAACACCTATTCGGGCTATGGCACCAACCCTGCTGTCTCGGCTCTGGGTATGTCCAATGGTGTCGTGTGGACGATTGATGTGGGACGCGAGGTAATAGGAGTGCCCTCGGTGGCCGCCATTCTGCGGGCGTATGATGCGACCGACCTAACAAAACTGCTATATCACAGTGATGCCAAGCCGAGCGACGCGGCTGGCACCGCGGTCAAGTTCACCGTGCCCACTACGGCCTGCTCCCATGACCCAAGCTAAAGGCTGAACCTACATACAGATAGGGGCATTTGTGAGCACCAGCCGGCAGGGGCCTTTCTCCTCCGACTGGCTACCCTCCGTTACTCTTTGGCCGCATCTTCCACAGACCTCTCTTTCGCCCATACCAGGATGCAAGTATTCTAGTTTCGCTGATTTTAGTTTCTACCCGGCTCGGGCCTCAGCCCTCAACGTCCAGCCCTGCCCCAGCCCTTGATTTCAGCTCTTAGCCCCAGCCTTTAACCCCAGCCCGTGCGCACAAGGAGATTTGTCGAATGCGACACATACGGCGCTGGTGTGTAATTGCGTGGCCCCCCAGGGGCAAACCCATCTCGATTTTGCTTTTCTCGCTCCTGTTGCTGGCCGTGCCCCCGGCAGTTTTCCCCGCTGGGCCTTCCGCGAGCAATCCTGCCGGCATTAGCGCAAGTCCGGCCCTGGTCAGCGGTGGAGGAATCAGTCACGTCCAGCAGGCCTCCAATGGAGACGCGACGTCAAGGACCTATACGGCTTTCAGCGCCGCGTTTAACTCCACGACAACCACCGGCAACGCCATCCTTGTGGGCGTCACGTACGGCAACGTAAATCCGACGATCTCGGTAACCGACAGTCAGGGGAACACCTATGCTCAGGCCATCAAGACCTACGACTCGAGCCATAACCAGGGATGCGCGATCTTTTATGCGCTGAACATTACCGGAGGCGCCTCCCACAGGGTCACGGTCCATTTCGGTTCTTCGGTCGGTTATCTGGCGCTCGGAATTCATGAATACACCGGCATCGCGTCTTCCTCCGCACTGGATGTGACAGCCGGGAAAATAGGGTACGGCACCGCCCTTTCCAGCGGTTCCGCAACGACTACGGCAAACGGCGATCTGATCTTCGGCTGCGGCGTGGAGGATTCACAAGGCAGCGGCGACACGTTTACGGCCGGCAGCGGCTTCACGAAGCGCATGGATTTGGGCAACACCGCGGCCTATGCGGACGAAGATCAAGTGCAGATTGCAGCCGGTCTGATTGCCGCGACCTGGACGCTCTCACCGTCGAGGAGCTGGATCGCGGACATGGCCGCCTTTAAGGCAGCAGGTAGCACGGGAGGAAGCACCGCACCCACGATTACGAGCCTCTCGCCAACGTCCGGCCCGGCGGGCACCTCGGTGACGATTACGGGGACGAACTTCGGAGCAAGCCAGGGTACGAATACGGTAGCGTTCAATGGCACGGCGGCCACGCCGACAAGTTGGAGCGCAACCAGCATCCTAGCCCTGGTCCCTACGGCGGCAACTTCTGGCAACGTCGTGGTCACTGTGGGAGGCCGTGCAAGCAACGGCGTGAGCTTCACGGTCACGCCGGTCACCGCCCCGCCACAGCCTCCGCCCGCCGCTGGCGCATCGCCGACTCTTGTCCAGCACGCGAGCGGCTCGAGTTCACAAGGGTACGGCCTTTCGAGATATGTGATTCAGCTGCCGAACGGGACACTGGCCGGCAACTGCGTCATTGTCGCCTTTCAGTACGCCAGCGCATCGCCGACAATCTCCGTGACGGACGATAAGGGCGACACGTACATCAGCGGCGTCACCCACACGGACTACAACCAGATCGTGAACATCTACTATGCGCTGAACGTAGCGGCAGGCGCGCGCGTCATCACGATTTCTTTCTCGGGCGCGACGCCGAATTACGTGACGGGCATGGCCTCGGAGTTCAACAACATCGCCACATCCTCGGCAATCGACGCGAGCACCTCTGCCGATGGCAGCGGCACAACCATTGCCGCAGGAAGCATGACCACGATAGCCGCGGGCGATCTGATCTACCAGTTTGCCGTTCAGGACAGCACATCCAGCCCGATTGCCTCGTGGACGCAAGGTCTGAGCCCGTGGACGCTCTTGAGCGCGGACGTTCTCGACAGCACCGCGGCGCAGTACCAGGTGCAGGCATCGGCAGGAACAATCAATCCAGCGTTTTCGATGTCGCCACCTTACAATTGGAACACTGCGGCGATTGCGTTCAAGGCGGCGTCGGCGGGTACGGCGCCCGCTTCCGGCATTCGCGTAATGCGCGCGCAACACTTTGCTTTTCCGGCCTACCAAGGCAGTCCTACGACGATCAACTTCCCGTGCACTGGAAACCTGATTGTGCCTTCATGGATCGGTGTAGAGGGCCACGACCTTACGGCTCTTTCCGATTCGAACAGCAACACCTATTCTCCGACTGGCGCGGCTTTCGGAAGCGGCACGTCGGGTGACAACCAGATTTATTACGCCGCGAACGCGACCTGCTCGACGACGATGACCCTGACGGTCACGACGACCGGCACGGACATTTCCGGCTCGACGCTCATCGTGTACGACATTGCGGGTGCAGCTGCTTCTCCGTTTGACTCTGCGGCAGGACGCGCAACAGCTTCCGGCAGCAACACGGGCGGCGGGGACATCAAGGGTTGCACGATCGCGCCAAGCACCTCGAACGGATTGGTGATTACATCTTTCGGCGAGCAATCGAGCAATGCCACCGCGGTGTCTCCCGGAAACTTCCTTTCGTTCACCACTTCGCCGGAACCGAGCCCCTGGCCCGTGGATCAGGACAACGGCTGGGGCATCGAATACAATTCGACCGCCGGCGCTATCACGTTCACTTGGACGGTGAATGCTGCGGCAAACAACTGGGCCTCGATTGCCGTGGCGTTTAAAGCTCCATAGGCAGGCGGAGGCGCGCCACACGATTGTGCTTGCGCGGATCTGACGCAAGAAACCTTGCGAATGAGTTGTGGACCAGCGCGCAAGCCTCCGGTGGGCGAGATACCGCAGGGCCTGCCGCCGAATTAACGCAAAGGGTGCGTCCGCGGATGCGTCTACGAAATTCCGGCCGTCTCGCCTACAGAGAAATACGTGCAGTCCGGATGATGGAACACCAGCGCGCTGACGCTTGCTTCGGGATCCATCATCATCCCCTCGGTCAATTGCACGCCGATCTCGTCTGGCCGCAACAGCTTCCAGATGCCCGTCTGGTCTTCGAGGTCCGGGCATGCCGGATAGCCGAAGCTGTATCTTTTCCCGCGGTAGCGCGAAGTGAACCGCTGCGGCATGGTCATCTCTGGCGGATCGGGGAAGCCCCAATCCTCGCGGATTCGGCGATGCAGCCATTCGGCGCAGCCTTCCGCCGTCTCAATCGCCAGCGCCTGCAAACCGTGCGACTTGAAGTAGTAGCCCGCTGCCTTGGCCTGCTCGGAGCGCTCGCGAATGCCTTCTCCCGCGGTGACCACGAAAATCGCCACATGATCGCGCTCGCCGTTTCGCGGGGGCAATACGTAATCGCTCAAGCACAGCCGGTCTCCAGCAGGCTGCCGCTTGAAATGGAAGGAATGCAGCGGTTCCCGTCCGCCCGGAACAAACAGGTGTACTGAGTTTCCCTCCGCCTCCGCTTCAAAGAATTGCCACACGGCGCGGATTTTCATGAACTCCGCCGCTGCGCGCTTCACTTCCTCCATTCCCTCGAAGAGTTCCAGCGCCTTCGGGTCGCGCGCCGCCAATTGCTTCTCGAAGTCTCCGCGGAAACCCATGTGCCGCCCGTAGAGCATATACGGGTTGATATAGCTCCAGATCTCGCGCAAATCCGGAACGCTTCTCACTTTGCGGTCGAGATAGCCGGCGCGCGGA
>WNGM01015594.1_pt1 | contig 10574 bp, 12 predicted proteins | sample 5400571 | NCBI WGS metagenome assembly WNGM01 (sample SAMN13153378, study PRJNA577476) | soil metagenome | isolation source: 100 cm soil or saprolite under Garry oak tree replicate 2 | place: USA:California | collected 2016-06-15 | reverse complement strand
GATTCAGCAACTTGAAAGCTCAGGGAGTGACACCCTGAGCTTCTTTTGTGCTTCCCGATTGACAAGCCTCTTCCCTGAGTGCTCAAGCGAAACCGATTGAGCCGCTTGAAACAAAGTCTCAAAGGATTTCTAAGGCTTTCCCGATAATTTCGTACGTGTAGTGCAAATCGTCTGGTCCAATAATGTACGGCGGAACTAGGTAAACGACATTGCCTAGAGGGCGAAGCAAAACGCCATGTTCGATGAAAAAGTGGTACAGCCGCGAGCGGACACTCGAGAGATATCCCGCGTCGGCGGCGAGAAGCTCGATTGCAGCAATGGTTCCGAGCATCCGCACGTCCACGACAACCGGGTGTTTCCGGAGACCGCCAAGATGCATCTTATGGATGCGTTCGATAGCGGAGATGCGGTCGAACACCGGCTCGGTCTCAAAGATCTTCAGAGTCGCGTTCGCCGCGGCGCAACCCAGCGGATTTCCCGCATACGAATGACCGTGGAAGAACGTACGGGATCGATCCTTGCTGTAAAAAGCAGCATAGATCTCACGACGGCACACCGTTACGGCAAAGGGTAAAAAACCCCCGGTCAATCCCTTAGATAGGCACATTAAGTCCGGTGTAATGCCCGCATGCTCACACGCAAACATCCGGCCCGTACGTCCCAGTCCCGTGAAGACCTCATCCGCAATGAGCAACACATTGTGTTCGGCACACAATTGTTGAAAGCGTCTCAGGTCGCTCGCCGCGTATATCTTCATGCCTCCTGCTCCTTGGACGAGCGGCTCAATGATCATTGCCGCAATTTCATGGCTTCTTGCGGAAAGTAGCTCCTCGAGCTCGGCGGCATTGCGAACACGGAAAACAGGCAGGCGCAGAACCTTGAAAGCCGCGGTGAATGGCGAATCCGCGCTGACGGACATCGCGCCGATCGTGTCGCCATGATAAGCGTGCTCCAGCGCGACGATCCGATACTTTGTCGGCTCTCCCCGGTTGTACCAGTACTGGATGGCGATCTTCAAAGCCACCTCGACTGCCGTTGAGCCATTATCCGAGTAAAACACCCGGTCGAGTTCAGCCGGCAATATGACCGCAAGCCGTTCAGCGAGTTCTTCGGCCGCTTCGTGCGTAAAGCCGGCAAATATCACATGCTCCAACTTGCGGGCTTGCTCCGCGATCGCTTTAACAATTACTGGATGGCCATGGCCGTGAAGGTTGACCCACCACGACGAGATCCCATCGATCAAACGGCGCCCATCGCGTGTATACAGGTAAGCCCCTTTGCCTCGATCGATGGGAATCGGCGGAAGCTCAGTGGCCTCTTGGGTGTAGGGGTGCCAAATTTTCATACGAACGCATTCTTATCGAATCGGTTCTCGAAGACTGACTGCATGATGTCTCGGTCGATTTTGTCGAGCCAAGGGATCCACCCGATCACAGGCACATCGCCATAACGCTCGATGGCCAGGCGATTCTCCACGTTCTCTGTTCCAATCATCACTACACCGTGCACGGTCAGCTTCGCCTGGCGAATGGCCGACACCGTAAGAAGCGTATGATTAATTGTCCCTAATGCAGTACGAGACGCAACGATCGCCGGCGCTCCGAGTTGCCCGATCAGGTCCAACATAAATGCGTTCTCATTGATTGGAACCAAGACGCCGCCGGCGCCCTCGATGATGATTGGATCTGCTGAGGCCGGCCGCCGGATGCGCTGGAGATCGATGGTTCTGCCCTGCTGCTTGGCTGCCAGATGTGGGGAGACAGGCGGGTCAAAGAGATAAGTTTCGGGATATGTCTGATCGGCTGTGATGGCTGCCCACCTCATAACTGTTTGCCGGTCGGTTCCTTCGCGCGCTCCCGTTTGAATCGGCTTCCAGTATTTTCGACCGCATGTTGCAACGAGGAGTGCGGAAAGCACCGTCTTTCCGACACCTGTATCCGTACCCGTTATAAACAGATCCGAATTCACTCGCGCACGAGCTCGGTGTCACGGGTTTCGATGAGGGCGTCCAGGAAAGAATCGATATCCGTAAACGAGAGGTTCGTATTCAGTGATAGCCGCAGTCGAGCGGTGCCCACAGGAACGGATGGAGGCCGAATGGCACTCACAGCGAAGCCGGATGATGACAGGGCTTTGGCAAAGCGAAGTGTTGTTTCGTTCGAACCGAGTACGAGCGGAACGATTTGAGAATCACTGCGGCCTATATCGAATCCCAGCATCTTCATTCGCTTTCGCATATGCACGCTCAGCTCGAGCAGATGTTTTCGCCGGCCATCAGCTTCCCTAGCCAGCGCGATACCCGCATGAACGTGCGCCGCGCAGTACGGAGGCAAAGCGGTCGTGAAAATAAACGTGCGCGCATGATTGATAAGGAAATCGCAGAGCGTGCTGGAACCGGCTACAAAAGCGCCCATTGAGGCGAGCGCCTTGCCGCACGTGTGTACGGTTGCGAGAAGACGGTCTGTTCTTCGGATCGGCTTATCGACTCCGGTGCTGTGAGCCTCATCGACGATCAACCACGCGCCATATCTTTCGCATAACGCGAGAAGTTCGTCGACGGATGCTCGATCGCCGTCCATGCTGAAGATACTTTCGACGACAATGAACTTTTCTCCAGCAGGCAGCTTCCGTTGTTGTAGAGCGCGGTGAAGATAATCGATATCCAGGTGTGGGAATATCACTCTTCGGGCTCGCGACAGCCGAATCCCATCGATTAGGCTTGCATGATTCGCGGCGTCCGAAAAGATCGTATCCTCCGGTTGAAGTATCGAACTAAGCAGTCCAATATTTGCCGCATACCCGGATGGGAAGTACAACGCAGCTTCAGCCCCAACAAACTTCGCGAACTCGGCTTCGAGCTGTTCCCACCGTTCATGATTTCCAGAAAGGAGCCGTGACCCGGTCGAGCAGACGCGGCCGTCTTCGTCCAGCGATCCTCGAATGGCCGCCTTTATCTCGGGATGCGTCGACAAGCCGAGATAGTCATTTGAACCCAGCTGCATGCCCGCCGGAATCGTCAGATCGCGCAGTTGATCTGCGGCTTGTAGTGCCCGAAGATCGTCGTCCAGGCGATTAAGCATGGGGCAACGGCCTGAGATCGAGGTCTTCCAGCAATTCGTCGTCCTCGTCCCTGGAAGGATTCGGCACGGTCAACAACTTCTCGCCGACGAAGATCGAGTTCGCCCCAGCCATGAAACACAAAGCGCTTGCTTCACGGCTTAACGATCGGCGGCCCGCGCTAAGGCGGACTCGAGATGCCGGCATGAGGATTCGAGCCGTGGCGATTGTTCTAACAAGGATAAACGGATCCAAAGGCTCGGCGTTGCCCAGCGGCGTCCCTTCGACCCGAGCGAGCAGATTGATGGGAACACTTTCGGGATGGGGATTCAATGTGGAGAGTTGATGAAGGAGTCCGATGCGATCCTTGTCCGATTCACCCATACCGATGATGCCGCCACAGCACACCGTAATACCGGCTTTCCGAACGTGTTCAATCGTGCGCAGCCGGTCTTCGTAGGTTCTGGTCGTAATGATTTGGCCATAAAACTCCGCCGATGTGTCGAGGTTATGGTTGTAAGCATGCAACCCTGCTTCCGCCAAGCGCCGGGCCTGCGATTCGTTCAACATGCCAAGCGTGCAGCAGACCTCCAAGCCAAGAGCCGAAACGCCTCGAACCATTTCTAAAACCGCATCGAATTCAGGGCCGTCGCTGACCTGCCGCCACGCGGCACCCATGCAAAATCGAGTCACTCCATGATCCCGAGCTTCCCGCGCGGTTTTTATAACGTGATTGAAGGAAAGCAACGGTTGCCGTTCGACACCCGTTTCATAGTGCGCGCTCTGGGGACAGTACGCGCAATCCTCAGGACAACCGCCGGTTTTCACCGATAGCAACTGGCACAGCTGCACCCCGCCGTCGGGAAAATACTGACGGTGAATTGCTTGCGCAGCAAATACCGCGTCGAGCATAGGCCTGTTGTAGATCGCCCGGACTTTCTCCCAGGTCCAGTCGTGCCTTAGGCCATTGGTCTGCATCAAGTGATTATAGCTGTAGCGGCGGTCATAAACCGCCGCTGCAGTCCAATCCCGTGATTATAAACGGTCCCCGGGCCGCCCGGGAATTTGGTAGGATAAGAAGTTGTCATGGCGTTAAGACGGGAATACGTGCGGTTGCTCTCGGTGAAAGTCGCTGAAGAACTCCAGAGACAGGAAATGATCAGTGTACCGGCGGGTCTGGATCTGGCGGAGCAGGTCTTTCAAGTCATGGACACGGAGGTCAATCTCGAACATCGAATCGACGACGAAGTCCGCTCGCTGCTCAATCAATACCAAGATCAAATGCGTCAAAGCGGCGCGTCCTACCAGGAAATGTTCAAGTTGATCAAGAACAAGCTGGTCAAAGAACGAAAGCTGGTCCTGTAAGCCATGCGATTAAGCCGCGAGAAGGTCAATTTGCTATCCCACCAAATTACCGCGAAGCTTGCGTCTATCGACGAAGTGGAGTTTATCGAGGACAGAAACACGATCCGTCTCGCCGTCGTCGACATCCTCATGAAATGGCTCAAAAAAGAAGAAGAAGTCGATAAGGCCGCCAGGCAAAAGATCGAGAGCCAAAAGCGCACCATTCCCGAAGGCAGCGGAGAGTGGGAAATCCTCTATCGTAAGTATTATGAAGAGGAAATGCGAAACCTCATAGAGTAAGGCGCCGCTACTTCTTTGTGCCTACTTTTCTTAGAGTTCGCTCGACAGGATCACTGCCTCGGCGATTTCACGCATGGAGCGGCGGGTTTTCATGCTTTGCTGTTGGAGGCGTTTGTAGGCTTCCTCTTCGCTAAGGCTCGCCTGTTTCTGGAGGATGCTTTTGGCGCGTTCAACCAGCTTGCGTGTTTGCAAGGCTTCCTGACTTTCCTGAACGGCCACATTCAACTTTGTATTTTCGAACGCGAGCGACACCTGGTCGGCCACAGTCGACAGCAATCGCAGATCTTCGTTCGAGAAGGATCTTTCATCGGCGGAATAGACATTGAGCACACCAATGACGTGATCCTTCAAGATCATCGGCACGGAGAGCAGTGAGCGGATGCCTTCTTTACTGGCAAGCTCGGGATACTGATAACCTTCCTGCTTGGTGACATCCCGCACCATGAGGGGCGCCTTTTCTTTTACGACACGGCTGATCAAACTATTCCCAATCTTGAGATTCGGTTTTTGCCAATACTCTTCGCTGGAAGCTTTCGCAGCCTTGATCACCAATTCATTCTTTTGGCTATCAACCAGCATGATCGAGCAGACGCGCGCCTGCATCATCTTCGCGATAATGTTGACGATGAGCTGGAGGATTTCTTCCAAATAACGCCCTGACACGATGATTTGGCCGACTTGTGCCAGCGTCGAAATCTGGCTCGACCGCAGCATCGTTTCCTGATAGAGCCGCGCGTTTTCGATGGCGCCTCCCACCTGGTGCCCGATGATGGACAAAAGGATCCTTTCGCTGTCGCTGTGTTTGTGCGACTTACGGTGCTGAACATTAATCACACCGATCACTTTGTCCGTCGGCGGGGCAACAATGGGAACGGACAAAAAGCTTCATATTTGTCTTCGGGCAGCGTATGAAAAAGCTTGAAGCGGCTGTCTTTGCTGGCATGCCGTGCGATCGCGACGGGTTGAACCTCCCTGGCAACCCAGCCGGTAATTCCCTCGCCGACTTTCATGGCGATCTTGCCGATCAACTTTGGATGCGGATTTTTCGAAGCGCGCAGCACCAGGTTGTCGCCCCTCTCGTCCAGCAGGTAGATCAAGCATGCGTCGCCATGCGTGACGTCGATAACGAGATCGACGATCTGCCGCAGTACCTGGTCGAGATCCAGTGTTGCACTTATGGACTGGCTGATCTGGTGAAGGATTCGAAGCTCCTGACCCGCGAGATCCAGCGTTTTTTGTATTGTCTCTATCGAGTTATCGTTACGAGCCATTATGTTTTAAGTTCCGTCGCGGTTCCCTGTTCAACGAACACACGAACGGTCTTGAAGTCTTGAAGCCGTCCCGAAAGCTTCCTGAGCTTCTCGATCATACCCTAGCTCGTAATACACAAGCCCAAATTGAAGTAGGTTTGGATATTGCCGGGGTTGACTCGCAGCGATTCTTTGTAGGCATTGAGGGCTTCCTTCCAGCGCCCTTGCTTCGAGAGGGCGAGGCCTTGCTGGAAGAACTCATCGCCCTCGTGAAACTGAGGATCCAGGTCAGTTGCCATGGAAAAGAGTTTACTACGATTCGGCGGGTCTTCCAAAATCTCGAAATCGGACGTTATAGAGACGGTTACGAATATGGGAGATCGGGATAGTCTGGAACCCTGACATTGTTCGGAGGATGGGCGGTATAGGGCTCGAACCTATGACCTTGCGGGTGTAAACCGCACGCTCTGCCAATTGAGCTAACCGCCCGGAATCTGTAGCGGCGGTCTATTAGTTAAGGCTGCGCGCTATCGCGCTTGCGCTTCGCGGACCGCCGCTACCGCCCCAAAATTACATCATTTTCGAGTGAGCTTCTGCCACGACTTTGTCTTAAGTGTGTCCTCGATTGGGGTTGGCAGATTGGCGAAGATACCGTATTCGCCATTCAAGCGGATCTCCGAGGATCTCATTTTTGATGAGTAGCTGCTGCCCTTGTCATCGGCGGTGATGAACAGCGAAAAACTGGTGCCCCCATGATAATCATTAGGGCCTGCAAAACCCTGGGGCATTGCATAGCTGAAGTGATTCCGTCCACCTGAATCCAGGAACAAGCAGAATCCATTGTGCGCGCTGGCGCCCTGCGAATAGCTCAGGCCTCCTTCGTAAACGTCGTTACCAGCATGATCGATGAATACCGTGATTGTTTCATCCCACGATGTTCCCTGGGCGACAGCATGTCGGGTTGTGTAAAAATCATCGCCTCCGAGATCTTCAAAAAACCCGATCGCCTGATGCGCAGCAAATCCCTGGTTGTATTGTGATCCAATGTAGATGTCGTTCTCTTTGCCTGAATCGCGCAACATCCCAATGCCGAAGTAATAGCCGCCGCCCTGTGAGAAATTTCCCGCTTCGTACCGGTCCTTGCCTCCTCCGTCATAGAGCAACGCCACGCCGCCCGATTGCATGCCTCGAAAGCCGACCCCAAAAGCCTGCGAAAAGCTATCGAAGATTCCCGCATTTCCATAAGTCGTCGGCCGCTCTCCCTTAGAGTAATAGCTGTCGTTACCAGTTCCATTTAGTAACCAGCCTGCACCGCCAGGCAACCCAACGGCTTGGGAAAGTAAGCGCGCGTCGTAAGTGTCGTCACCGTCGTAATCGATATGAAGCGCAATGCCCCACGCGGCCGCGCCTTGCGCATATTGCGCCGCTTTATAGATATCGTTACCGGATTCATCCAGGAACAGTGCCGCACCGAGGATCGCGGCACCTTGGGTCCACGCGCGGCCGATATACTCATCGTTGCCCTTCCGATCGACAAGCACGCTGTATCCCATCCGTGCGGCCCCCGCTGTCCAGTTGTCAGTCGCCTCGTACGCATCGTTGCCGGCAAAATCGATGAGTAAGGCTGCCGGCAGAGTGCCGCCTCGAGCTGATCCAGCGTTGTTCGTATAAAAGTCATTGCCTCCCAGGTCAAGTACGATCGAAGCGTCTTCGGTGTACCGGGTGCTCCCGTTACCACCAACCAGAATTTTGCCGGCCGATGTTTCTCGATTGATAAAAATTCCTTCGGGTTTACCCGCGGCCTCCCAGGCTTTTCTCAACGCCAACTCGAGATCATCCAGGTAAATGTCTTCAGCGACACGCCACAACAGCCCGGCTCCTTCAAACAATTTTGCGAAATCCACTTTTGTAGCGAGTTCAAGGAGGTGTGAATCGCGATGCCACCTCTCGCGGTTCCGATCCGTCGCGAGATCGATTCTTTCAGCGAAGGCGTTGAATACAGCCTCGCAATTTTGCTCGAAAAATTGCTCCTCATCAGGTGTGAGCTTCGCAAATGCTTCCTCCCGTTTGATCCGCGACTTGCGAAGTACGTCGATCAACTGATCCAAATGCTGCTCCAGAGTCATGCCGGTTTTCAGCGGAGGTGGTGAAGATACCGGCGAATCCAGCCATTCGGCAGCGAGATCGAGCGCCTTCTGCGGATTTCTCTGTTTGACAGCAGCCGCAAGTTGATCCAAAGTTTTTTCCGCAATCGTCCGCAACTGGAACGGTTCACGCTGGACGTACGCCACCCGGGATAAGCGAAACCCATCGCCGGTTTTGCTCAAGCTCGCCAGCCGCCGTCGAAGGTCTTCATAAGACTCTCGGACATTGAATACATCGATCAGCGCACCCGCTAAGTGTTCCTCCGGCCATTCGATCTTGGGAGACGAGTATTCCTTAACCGGTGCCTGTTCAGGACGTTCTTCGACGATGATTCGGATATCTATTAACTTACGGTCGCGGACAACCCGGAGAGTAATGGAATCGCCCGGCGCATGCTGCAATATGAATTCGGGAAACTGGCGCTCGAGAGTGGAGGATTCGGCCGTGAAATCGCGCCCCTCGGCACCTACGATGAGATCGTCAATGATAAGACCTGCCTTGTCTGCGGGCGAATTGAACGATAGTCTTGTGATTCGAAGTCCTGATTTAGCTGTGGTCCCTTCAATCGCAAGAATGTCCTTCTCCGCTGTGATCCCAATTCCAAGCCAAACTTGCGGTGGCGCCTGCCTGGCAATCGCGGCGGAGAGCAGGGAGGACAGAATTAGTAGCAGAGCTAGGAGGAACTGCGGAGGTGCATGCTGTAGCGGCGCTCTATGAGCGCCGGTTTTTCGCAGAATCAGCGGGATACCGGCGGTCATAGACCGCCGCTACAGTCATTGTGCCTCTTAATCGTAAAACGCCGGCGCCTTCTTGAGCTTCGCATTGGCGGTGAAGTCGTGTTGGATCCAGAGCTGCGCGCCCGTCTTCTTCAAAAAGTCTTCAAGGGCTGCGCGCGAGGCAGCGGTTTCGGCCGCGTTAAATTCTGTGGTTGGAATCTTGTTGAATTTCCGCTCTTCCGGATAATGATACAGGTCGCCGCTCACCACTACAGGACCGGTTTTGGCGAGCTTTAAGAACAACACCTGGTGAGCCGGCGAGTGTCCGGGTGTGGCTTTTAGCACGACGGTGCCATCCCCGAAGACGTCGTGATCATCGTTGGTCACAATGACGGTCTTGCTATTTCTGAGCGCACTGTAATTCGCCGGCTCAGTCCGCGGAGACGGCGGATCGGAAAACATGACGTCGCGTTCGGGCTTTCTCACAAGCCACGTGGAGCCAGCGAAAAGGTTGCCATTCCCAACGTGGTCCCAATGAAAATGCGAAAACGTCACGTACGTGATATCCGCGGGCCTGTAGCCGATCTCGGCCAATTGAGCAGTCAATGGTCTTTTCGATGTTGCGTACCGCAGCGTTCCCGGCGCGCCGCCGGGTTTAAATGCCGTGTCCGGAACCGCGCCCGTGTCCCAAATCATGGTCCCCTTCGGATGGGCAACCAAAAAACAAGGAACAGACATGTATGTCGTCGCCAGTTCCTCTTTTTTCAACTGGTAAGGCGACGTGTCGGGAATATTTAAACTGCCGCAGTCGAACACGTACAGACGCACGGATTGCGGCGGCTGCGCTCGACGCTGCTGGGCTGTCATCAATGGAGCAGTTGCCAACAGTGCCGGCAAAATCAGGTGAAGGAACCGGCGTGGATTCCTCATGGTCGACCTCACTGCAAAATCGTGAATACTATTCCCGTTTGAAAATTCGTCCCGCTCGTCCACGAGGAGTTTGCTGTGGTTTGAAGATGGAAACTCATTCTGCTGATCTCGAATTTCCATGCGAGTGATTCCTTGAACGGGACATCGACCCCGGCGCCAAATCGCGTCCCAAAGGAACTTCCGTAACCGAAACCCTGTGACGAGGTAAGGTATCCAAAACCGATGCCGGCCACACCGTACGGAACAGCCTTTGCGGTACGGTACATCGCCTTGCCGCCAAACAGATCGGAGATCATCGTAATGCCACCACCCAGGCTGTAAATACCCATGTAGTTGTTGACGCCGAGGTTTCGAGTCAAATTAAAGCCGGTTTCATTGGCAAATCCGGAATGACGGCTGGTTGGAGCGGTCGGCGTGAATCCAATCGTGATCGAATATTTAAATCGGCTCTCCGATTTTTTGTTTGTGATCGCGCGAGTGGTCAATCATCGAGAGGGCAAAGAGGAGATTCCATGGTAAAGATCGCCGCTGTTGTTTTGTTCGTTTTCTTATGTGCCATTCCCGTGATGGCTCAGGAGGACTACCCGAAAGTTCAAACGTCCATGGGTTATGCCAATCTGAGCTTTGTCGATTTTGGGAATCCGAACCTCGGATTCACGGCGACCCCTCCAACCGCCCACCATTCGGGCTTTGCCAATGAGACTGGCTTTAATTTGACTCGAAACCTCGGCATCAACAACTACATGGGTATTTACGGCCTGGGTGGTGGTATTACGATGATCTCCGATCTGTTTGGCGGGAAGGCGATGTACCGCACCGCTCGTGCTGTTCC
>WNGM01004841.1_pt1 | contig 10576 bp, 9 predicted proteins | sample 5400571 | NCBI WGS metagenome assembly WNGM01 (sample SAMN13153378, study PRJNA577476) | soil metagenome | isolation source: 100 cm soil or saprolite under Garry oak tree replicate 2 | place: USA:California | collected 2016-06-15 | reverse complement strand
GGCCGGTCCATATTTTCCCGGCCGCAGCGTCTACTCGCTCGCTTATGACGGGCGCAACGGACGCCGGCGACTTTGGGCGGCGGTCAATAGTCCGTTCTGGGGATCTTTTTTGAGTTCAACGAACGACTTTGGCCGGACGTGGAGTGATCCGGAAACTTACAACATTAAGTTTCCCGAAGGCAGCGATGTTTCGCTCAAACAAGTTTGGCAGATCGAAATGGATCCTCATGAGAGCGACACGCTGTATTGCGGCGTCGAACCGGCGGCGCTCTTCAAATCAACGGATGCCGGCGATACGTGGTCGCTCGAGCGCGGGCTGTTCGATCATCCGCACCGCACCGAGTGGATGCCGGGCGGTGGCGGGCTCTGCCTGCACACTATTCTTCCCGATTCATCGAACGATCAACGGATATTCGTAGCGATCTCCACCGGCGGCGTTTATTGCACGGACGACGGCGGCAAGAATTGGCAACCGCGCAACAAAGGCATTCGCGCCAAATTCATGCCGCCCGAAAATCAATTTCCCGAATGGGGCCAATGCGTGCATAAGGTGGTCAATCATCCTTCAAACCCGGATCGAATGTTTCTCCAACATCACTGGGGCGTTTATCGCAGCGACAACGGCGGGGAATCCTGGGAAGATATTGGCAAGGGCCTGCCGTCCGATTTCGGTTTCGCCATGGAAATCGATCCGCACGACGGGAAAACGGTTTATATCATTCCGATTGAATCGGATGAATTTCGCTGCACACCGGAAGGCAAGTTGCGCGTCTATCGCACCAAAAACGGCGGCGAGTCATGGCAGCCCTTGACGAAAGGCTTACCGCAGCATGATGCCCTGGAAACCATTCTGCGTGACAACATGAAAGCCGATAGCAACAACCCGACCGGGATCTACTTCGGCACTCGGAATGGCAAGCTGTACGGATCGAAAGACGGCGGTGATTCATGGACCATGATCCGTGAGGGCCTGCCGGCCATTACTTGCGTGAAGACCGCGAAAATTGACTGACGTATTGCTTTGCGTTTCTGCTTTGCGTCTTTGCGCCTTTGCGTGAGATTCTGATGTGAAACGTCATTGTCACGCAAAGCCGCAAAGGCGCAAAGGCTGCCGCAAAGAAACCCAACTGAAAGATAATGCAATGAAGAATCGCACTCTGACCACAGTCATTTCTTTTCTCCTGTTACTTGCTTCACTGTCATTTGCGCAGCAAAAGGAAGCACCGCTGAGGCTGGTTCAGTTTCAAATGGCGATCATGAGAAAGGGGCCAAAGTGGGACTCGACAACTCAGCGAGACCGGAACTTGATACATGAACAACATCTCGGCAACGTGATCTCGCTTCTTAACTCAGGCAAAGCAATCATCGCCGGCCCTTTCGATGACAACTCGGACATCGCCGGAATTTTCATTCTGCGCGCACCTTCGACCGATGACGCGAAGGCATGGGTCGAAAGTGATCCGGCGGTGAAAGCCGGTTTGATGACGCCGGAAATACATCCCTGGTGGTCGCAGGACATTTTTAGAAAGGCGAACATGCCGCTCCAGATGAACACTGTTTATTTGGGTTTCCTCAAGAAAGGACCTAACCGCAAAGAAGGCGACGACAAGGACCCGGCAATTCAGGAATTACAAAAGGCGCATATTGCGAACATCAATCGCCTGGCGGACATGAAAAAATTAATCGCCGCCGGACCTTTCGGCGACGACGGAGTACTGCGCGGTATTTTTGTTTTTCGCGTCGCTTCTTTGCAGGAGGCTCAGGACCTATGCGCAACCGATCCCATGGTCAAGATCGGAAGGCTCGTCGTTGAATTGCATCCGTGGAATGTCCCTGAAGGTGTGCTGCCCTAGAAGCGTAGCTTTCGTCTGCGACGAAAGAGACTGAAGCCTGTGCTACCTATCGACTGTACGTTCCCACCAATTCTCCCTGCGCTACGACGTGACCTTCCATCGCTTTCAGCAAATCGCTCTTCGTTGCTCCCGGTCTCAGATCCAACTCAGCATCCAGCGCGTATAGTTTAAAGAAGTAACGATGCGTGCCGCTCGGCGGGCAGGGACCACCATACCCGATCTTTCCGAAATCGTTCTTGCCTTGCAGTCCCCCGCCGGTGAGCTTCTCTGTGGCCGGAGTATTCTCAATCAATCCCATGTCATTAGCAGATAAATTGTAGACCACCCAATGGACCCACGTGCCGGTGGGCGCGTCGGGATCGTCGCAGATGATTGCGAGGGTCTTTGCATTCTTCGGCACGCCCTTCCACTCGAGCGGCGGTGAAATGTTGACGCCGTCACACGTATATTGCTTTGGAATCGATTGACCTTCTTTGAAAGCGGAACTTTCCACGTTAATTTCCATTTTCTTTTCCTGGGGTTTGTTAGTTGCCGGTTCTGGAGGCGCAGTTGTCGATCGATTTGCGCACGCCAGCAGCGCAAACAGCAATGTCGAAAAAATTATTGCCGCAAAATATCGTGGCATATTCTCCCAACCTTAACGCCTGGGGTCCGATTATTTCTCGGCTGTATATTTTGAAAGCATCTGGCTGACCTCACTGCGCGGCATCGAAAACTTCAGTCTTACTTCCTTCTCCTGAGAAGTTACTTCGATGTGATTGTAGTAAACCTCTTCATCCTTGCCGCGCCTGGCAATGCGACCGCCGACAATCAACAAGCTGTACCCTTTTTCCATCTGCCGGGCGCGTTCTGCGGATTCAACTTCGGTCACGACATTTATTTCCACTGTCTTGTCGTCAACATTCGCAGTTAGCCGGAGATGCCTCGTCCCTTCCAGAAAGTCCAGCACGCCGCTGTCACTAAGCGCGGATACGAAATCCAGGGCCACGCCCTCGAGCATCTTGTCTCCGCGCGCATCTTTCACCTTCGCATTTTGCAGCTTCCCTTCGTTGTCGCGATCAGCTTCGATCATCAGTTCGATCTGGCCGTTTAGATTTAGTTCCCCTCGATCTTTCTTCTTTTTGGCGTCCGCCAATAGATCCTTGAACGGACGAGTGTTGATTTCTTTCGGCCGGCGGACGCCATTTTCAGCCGCGACACGATCCAATTGTTCCTCAACTTTTTTCTTCGCCTTTTCGTCTTCCGCGCTGAGAGATGGGTTCGGAGAAGCATTAGCCGCAATCACCGGCGACGGAGTTGCTTCGGGCGAAGGCGTTTCCGACGCCAATTCCTCGGTTCCCCGGTGGCGAATGGTTGGCGGTTGAAATACGGGGCCGGGAGTAGGAGTCGGCGCAGCTAAAGGTGGGATTTCTATTCCCTGATCAATCAACCAATAGCCTTCCGGATACCGAAACTGATCGGTTGTCATCGCGAGCAATTCAGTATCGTTCGCAATATGTGTTTTCGAATAAGCGCGATCGACAAAACCTGCGTCCGAAAACATTGCGGCAATGCTAAGGGCATCGCGCACCGGCGGAATAAAGAGGACGCACGCCACGACGATGATGTGAAACATTATTGAGCCGCCGAGCAATCGATTAATTCGTGGCCAGAAGGGTTCGCGATTTACCTCGAAATCGTCAAAAAGCCCTTGTTTTTCCCGTATCTCAAACATTTCTCGATTTACTCGTGCAAGCAGCTTAGACGCATCACCTGACGCGCGCGTTGCGATCCGAAAATAAAGTTAGCACTTTGCGATGACCTTTCAAAGACTGCTCACTCGCAATCACGACGCCAGCTTCTCGGACATTATTCAGCATAAGCTACAATGTTCGACATGCAACGCTCGCGACACAATCGTCATGACAAAAAGAGACGAGCGGAAAGGTCGCCCGGGCAAAGACCCGGACAATCAAAACGGTTCATCCGCCGGCCTTTGCAAGATCAAATCGATCGCCTGGCGCCGTCGCTTCCTTCGCCAACCGGGCATTACGGTCGCGAGCTGGCCAAGCTTCTTTCGGGAATCGGAGCGCCTCCGCGATCACCCTTCAAACCGGATCGGTTTCAACTCGAAGCGCTCAGCGCGCTGGAAATCGAAGATGTCCTGGTAACGGCGCCGACCGGCAGCGGCAAAACCTGGATCGCGCGCGAAGAAATTCATCGACTGTTGAAATTGGGAAAGCGCGCGTGGTACACGACGCCGCTGAAGGCCCTTACGAATTCCAAGTATCAGGAATTCAGTGACGAGTTCGGCAGTGAAAATGTCGGCATCCTGACAGGGGACCGGAAAGAAAATTCAAATGCGCCATTGATTGTGGGCACCACTGAGATCTATCGCAACCAACTTTTCAATGCGTTACGCGGCGGCGAAGCTGTGGCCGCCGATCTAGTGGTCATGGACGAAGCGCACTACCTGGCCGATGAAGATCGCGGTCACGTCTGGGAAGAGGCGATCATTCTCACGCCGCCGCGAATTCGTCTGCTGCTGTTATCGGCGACGATCGGAAATGCAGGCGAATTCGCTTCGTGGATTGCAGAAGTACGCGGCGTTCGCTGCGGCGTGGTAACCAGACCGGGCGCGCGACCGGTACCGTTGCGGGCGGCATTCCTACTTCCGGACAAGCGCTTACTGCCGCTGCTGAATGACAACAGTAAGCTGAATTCAGAGATTGCCGGATTGATTGAGCAGGATAAGAAGGAGAGGGGAAGGGGGAAGTGGGGAAAGGGCAAGACACGATAAAGCGGGTTCACTTTACCCCTTTCCCTTTTTGTGTTTTTGAATCATGAAACTGAACATGCCAGAGCTGCCGCCATCGATCCTGCTTGCGGCCCTGGGTTCGTACAACCTGCTCCCGGCAATCGTTTTCCTGCCGACACGACGCCGCTGTGACGAAGCTGCTTCGGAAGCCGCATTCAGCCGTCGTCCCGAATCTGATAGCCGCCGGGAAGCGCGACGCGATTTCATGCGCAGCTTTGTCGAGGAGCACCCCGAAATTCGCAAACATCGGCACTGGGACACGATCATTCGGGGCGGGATCGCTTCGCATCACGCGGGGCACATGCCGGCCTGGAAACTGGTGATCGAAAAATTGATGAGCGCCGGATTGCTCGATGCGATTTTCGCAACTGCAACTGTCGCCGCAGGCGTCGACTTTCCTGCGCGCACGGTGGTCGTAACTTGTGCCGATCGACGCAGCGCCAGCGGCTGGCAAACATTGACCGCCTCCGAGTTACAGCAGATGACCGGCCGCGCGGGCCGACGCGGCAAGGATCGCGTCGGCTTTATTGTGGCGGCGCCGGGTTTGCATCAAAATCCGCAACGTATCGTGGAACTGCTGAATGCGCCGCCCGATCCTCTCGAGAGTCAATTTCGCGCGACTTACACGACTTTGCTGAATTTGGTTGATGCGTTTGGAAATTTTGCGCGGGTGCGCGAGATCGCCGAGCAAAGTTTTGCACATCGCTCGCTATTGTGGCGCCTGCACGAGTTGGCCGGTATGCGCGACCAAAACGAAAAGCGCATTCGCGAAACACTTGAACCCCTGGGGTTCGATTCTCCAGTCGCTGACGCCCGCGCGCTCGAGCGATTGGCAAGCGTGCGCTCGCGACTGTTGGACCTTACGCCACAGACCCGCGCAGAGTTGCTGCATCGCTGGCTGGAAGCAGCCGTAAAACCTGGTCGCGTGGTGGGCATCGGACGCAGCGGAAAGCGTTTGGTTCTGGTGACGAGCCGTCGCGATGGCGCGGTGATTGGAGTTCGAGAAGATGGACGACCGGCATCATTTGAACTCGCGCGCATCGGACGAGTCTTCGAACCAATTTATTCGACCCATGAAGAAAGGATCGATGATGCCTTCACCGATATCCATCGACGCGGCAACCAGCTCGCCTTGGAGGAACCGCGTTTGCGCGAAGCAAGTCATGATGAAGATGAAGCAGTCAACCTGATCGAGCACTTGATCGACTCGTTGACATCCCCGCACCTCGGGTCAGACAAAAGGGCATCGCAGCTTCAGGCTTTGTGGTCGATCCAAAACGAAGCCCGCGCATTGAACGAATCCGAGCGGCTGATCGAGTCCCTGCGCTTTGAGATTTGGGGTCCTTTCGAGCGTTGCGCCCGCGTGCTTGATCAGTTTGGATATCTGGATTTTGCATCTGAGCGAGTGACCGAGCGGGGACGCTGGCTCGCCGATCTACATGTCGACCGGCCGTTGCTGCTCGGCGAAGCTTTGCAGCGCGGCCTGTTCACCTCGCTCGGCGCGGGACCCGCGGCCGCGCTGGTCGCGGCGCTGGCAGCGGACGAAGACCGCGATTATGGCGAGTTGGAACTCGACGATGCGATTGTTGACCTGCTGGCGCGCCTTGAACAGGTGGCTTTTGACGTCTCGAATGAAGAATGGAAGCAAGGGATCGAGAACGCGACCGAGCTAAATTTCTCGGCGACGGCAGCGGCGGCGCGCTGGATGGCGGGTGTCGATTGGGCCGCGCTGGTACGCGAGACCCGAGCGGAAGAAGGCGATTTAGTTCGCCTATTATCGCGCACCGGCGAGGCGTTGCTCCAAATCGCCGGCCTCAATCAAACTCATGCGGAGGCGGCCAGGATTGCCGCGACCGCGGCTGAAATTATTTTGCGCGAGCCGGTGCGGTGATTCACGGCGGTTTCTGACTCGCAATTCTTCTTGTGTTAACATAAGGAAGTCCTCAATTGGAAACATGGAAGTCTTACTCGCTAACGAATTCGGATTTTGTTTCGGTGTTGAACGCGCCGTTGAGATGGTGGAAGATGCGCTCGAAGTGGGGGCGCCGGTGCGAACGCTCGGCCCGCTGATTCACAATACCCAGGAGATGCAGCGCCTGGAATGTGAAGGCGTTTCGACCATCCAGGATCCATCACAGGTTTCCAAAGACGAAATCGCGGTGATTCGCGCCCACGGTGTGACTCCCCAGGTTCAGGCTGAGCTGGAAAAACGGGCGGCGCTGGTCGTCGATGCCACGTGCCCATTCGTAACTCGCGTCCAGCGACTTGCTGAGCGCGCTGCCAGGGACGGACGCCACGTCGTCGTAGCCGGTAATCCGGATCATCCGGAAATGATTGGCGTAGTCGGTTACGCCCCCAACAATACGTTTGTGGTCAGTGATGCCGGCGAAGTCGAGAAACTGCCCGCACTGCACGCTCCGCTCGTCGTTTCGCAAACCACGCTGAAGCTAAAGACTTTCCTGGAAGTCGCCGAAGCCGTAAAGGCAAAAGCGGACACTGAGCCTCAGGTCGTGAACACCATTTGTTCGGCAACTCGGGATCGCCAGGATGCTGCTCGAGCTCTCGCCGGGTTGGTTGATGTCTTCTACATAATCGGCGGCAAGCACTCGTCAAACAGCATTAAGCTGTTGGCAGTTTGCCAGGAGCAGTGCCCGCGCAGTTTCTTGATCGAAACTGACGAGGAGATCAATTCCGATGATCTGAAGGGAGCCAACCGTGTCGGTGTCACCGCGGGAGCTTCGACTCCGAACTGGTTAATCGAACAGGTTGTCACCCGGTTACGAAAGATTGGCGAGGAATCAGCCGCCAAGCCGGCCAGTCAAGAACGATAGTTGGCGGTTTATTTCTTCGATTTACCTGGCGCCTTCGCGGTTTACTTTCTCAGTTACTCAAAACCAAATTCTTCCTGTTCCAATTCCTGCAATACTCGCCGCGCGACTTCGGAACCATATTCCTGAGCCTGACGTACGAGCGCCAGCCGCGCTTCCGGAGCATCCACCGGGTCGCGCGCCAGCGTCGCCAGGGTAGATGGGGCAGTCTGAGTGAGAACTTCCTGGGCCAGCGCGCGCACGACGACGTTATTCGATCGCGCCAGCTCACAAACTTCACTGGGAGCAAGCCGTTTCGCGAGAACATCCGCGATCCGATCCATCGTCGCATAGTCCTTAAGGGCGTTTGCTCGCGAGATCAATTTCGCGAAAACTTCCGCGGACTGTGTTTGTTCCATCAAGAGCGTGGCGCAGGTATCCGCCATGCGACGCGCCTTTCGTGATCGCTCATCACTGCCGGGGGCTTCGCCGGCTTGCTCATCGAGCGCGGTCAACAATCGATCCAATTCCGCGTCCGCGCGCGCATCATAGGCTGCCTGAGGTCGAACCACCGGCGTCACGGTACCCGGGTTTGTCCTCCAGGCTTTTTCGACGAGAGTGCGAGTTGTCGGCCGCAGATCGTTCCAGATGTTTTCGATCCGGGCGCCAAAGTCTTCTCCAATCGTCGGCAATGAATTATCTCCTTCCCCTCAAACCCAGATATTGGGCCTTGAGGCCGCCATCGGCGGGGGATTGTACTACATCTTGCGCTAAAAGCTAGCCGCAAAATTTTCCACCCTAACTTGGATGCGATACGAGTCGCCTGAGAATACCCCTACAACAAATCTTCCATTGCTGTTAAGCTTCTGATCCTATGGACGCGCGACGCGCCATCGGCTTGGGATCAGAAGAGAGAGAGAGAGAGAGAGAGAGAGAGGTTTAATCGATGGCCCTATCTCAGGAGTTAATGGAAATTCTGGTTTGCCCGGCGTGTCACGGCAAAGTTGAGCTAAAGCCGGACGGCAGCGGACTAAAGTGCGTCGAGTGCAAACGCGTCTATCCTGTTCGTGACGACATTCCCGTAATGCTTATTGACGAAGCGAAGATCGACGATGAACAGCCTGCGCGAAATAATTGAGGCGTCGCCCGGCATTCGTCATCTTGCGCTCGCGAGCGAACCCACGAGCAATGAACCGCAACCGCTCGGACCGGCGCGTTGGGACTGGTCGAAAGTGCAACGCGTTCTCGTCGTCCGGCTGCGATCGATCGGAGACGCCGTTCTGACCACTCCTTCCCTGTTTGCGCTGCGCCGCTTTCTGCCCGGTGTTCAAATCGACACGCTGCTCGAAGACTGGGTCGCGCCCGTATTCGACGGACTTGATCTGGTGGATCAAGTGATCACCATGCCACGCGAAAACACAGCAATGCGGGCCCGCGTGGCCCATGACATCCGAAATCGACGTTACGACGTGGTTTACAACCTGCACGGGGGAACGACGGCAACTCTTTTGACGCGGGCCACCGGCGCGAAGCATCGGGTAGGCTTCGCGAACTTTCAATACGCGCGGCTGCACAGCCACCTGGCGCCCTCGCCCTTGCAGATTTGGGAACGGCCAAAACTACATTCAGTCGAACAGCAACTCGCTCTGATTGGCTGGACAGGCGTTCCGGTCACCGATCGGCCTTTAACGCGGCTGGCGGTTACTCAGACCGCCTTAGCAGGTGTCGCAGAAAAACTTCAGCGCGCCGGCAGTACAGTTTTTGATGATGGGACCCCGTTTGCAGTCATCCACCCAACAGCGGCCTTTGATACAAAACAATGGGCAACCGAAAAGTTTGCGCGTGTGATTGAAGCGCTGGCGGCACGCGGACTTCACGCTGTCGTCGTCGTAGCGCCGAACGAAAAGCAGACTGCTGACTGTCTCATCAAAGAATCGGCGGTCCGCTTTTCAGTTGCATCAGATCTCACCTTGCCGGAAGTGACGGCGTTAAATTCACGTACGCGTTTGTTTGTCGGCAATGACAGTGGCATTGGGCATATCGCAGCTGCGGCAGGGGCGCCTTGTATCGTGATCTTCGGGTCGTCAAACCGCGCGCACTGGCGACCATGGACCACGAAACCGAATGAAATCGTGTTTGAAGAGATGCCGTGTCAACCCTGCCCCGGTTATTTTTGCGGAGAATTTGAAAAACCTGAATGTATTTTGCGAGTCCCGGTTGAGCGTGTGGTTGGCGCAATCGATCGCGTTCTCAAACAGACTGTGCAACCCTTGATTTCATGACCACAATTGATAAAGCCCGCGCCGCAGCGTTACTACGTAAGATACGAAAGCGCTCAGTCGTCGTCGTTGGCGACGTGATGCTGGATGAGTTTATCTGGGGCGATGTCTCGCGCATCTCGCCGGAAGCACCCGTGCCGGTCGTAGATGTTCGAAGCGAGTCGACCCATCTCGGTGGCGCCGCGAATGTATTGGCAAATTTGCTCGCGCTGGGAGCGCAAGCCTGTGTCATCGGCGTTATCGGCAAAGACTTTGCGGGTGACAGAATTCAAATCTCGCTCAGCGAAAAGAGCAAACTGCAAACCGCGGACATGCTAATCGCGGACAGCTCCCGTCCAACGACAACAAAGACCCGCATCGTCGCGCACAATCAGATGGTAGTGCGCGCAGACCGCGAGAATCGCACGCCCGTGAACGGGGAAACCCAAGCCCGAATAATCGCGACAGCGCAAGCTGCGATCGCAAAGGCGCACGCTTTAATTGTGTCGGATTACGACAAGGGTGTAATTACCCCTCGCATTCTGGCGGCACTCTTACCGGAAGCCTACCGGCGCATGCCGGTGCTGATTGATCCGAAACTGCGAAATTTTGATGCGTACCGCCCGGCCACGCTGGTCACGCCGAACCACATTGAGGCGTTGCGCGTGACGAATCTCGAGGAAGATTCCGACCAAACCTTGCAAGCGGCAGCGCGCGCAATTCGAAGTCGTCTGTCTTGCGATGCGGTACTGATTACCCGCGGCAACCGTGGCATGATGCTGCTAGAGGGCGAAGGCAATCCAGTTTGCGTCGTGACCGCAGCCCGCGAGGTTTATGATGTTACGGGTGCCGGAGATACGG
>WNGM01008018.1_pt1 | contig 10577 bp, 18 predicted proteins | sample 5400571 | NCBI WGS metagenome assembly WNGM01 (sample SAMN13153378, study PRJNA577476) | soil metagenome | isolation source: 100 cm soil or saprolite under Garry oak tree replicate 2 | place: USA:California | collected 2016-06-15 | reverse complement strand
GTTATGGACGCGCTTATGAAGAGCTTATGAAGGGCGCATGGAAGGCTTATGCGCCACCCCGTCAAAGGGACCCGAACACCCCTTCCCAGGTGACCATCCTGTAGGTGGCTGACGGCTGAGGGGTTGGGCCGGGTGCCTGGCCAGATCAAAATAGGGTCCCCTCGCCTCGAAACCGCAGAGAAAACGCGGAGAAAAACGGCGCGCAGATCGCTTTCACCGCAACCCGCACCGCGTCGCATTGAATCCGCTAAGGCGCGAATTCACAACGGTTTGCACGGCCTTTGCGGAGATTGCAATTCACAAGAAACGGTTCCGATTATTGCAAGCTAAACCGGATCGCGGAAACCCGCATAAACATTGGCGATTTGTGACGCTGAAAAAATACCCTTAATTGCGATTCCCGCGTTTTGCTGCGCACGTTGTTCGCGTGATTCACTGGCCGGAGACTTTCCGCATCGCTTTGACACGATTTTCAGCGCACTTCTATCGGCAATTTGCGCCGACTGCAAGAACATTCGCCACATGCCATGTAAATAGGTTGCGTTGCCTCTGCCTCAAATCATTTGCAAACCCTTCCCAGAGTGTTCGACATGCGGTTAGTAAATCAGTACGACAGTACTATGGACATATGGTAAGTCACATGGTACATTAACCGCGTAAGATGAATTACTCGAAAGGAGAAAGCATGGACCTATCGACTATCAAGCACGGTCACACGGTCTTAGTCGAAGTGAGGATCACGGGCAATCGTTGCGGCTATCTGTCGGACGGTCTTTATCGGGCTACCCGTGGGCCGCGAGAGATTCACTTCCGCAACGTAGCTACGGGCTCAGGGACTCTTGAACAGATTCGCATGCTCGCCGTCTTCCAACGAAACGGCTGGCTGTCCATAGAGCCGAAGGGAGATAGGTAGACATGCGAATCACCTATTACGCGGTCGCAGAAAACTCGAAAGGTAAGTTAGAGCAATTGCGAATCATCCGCGAGAACGGCGCACCTATCAGTCAGGAATGGACAGGGAATACGTACCGCACCCTCGACGAAGCAATCACAGACCTAACTAAGTTGAATTGTCCGCAAAACGGACGGAAAGCGAGCAAGTAATGGCCAACGTCTATGAAATTGTAACGGAGAGGATCATTGCGCAGTTGGAAAGCGGTGTAGCGCCGTGGCGCAAACCGTGGACTAGCAAGGCACCCGCTAACCTAATCTCGCAAAAGGAATATCGCGGCCTGAACGTCCTTTCGCTGGCGTCACAAGGCTACCCGTCGCGCTTTTGGCTTACGTTCAATCAGGCCAACAAGCTAGGCGGAAGGATTCAAAAGGGACAGAAGGGCAGCATAGTCGTTTATTGGAACATCGGCGAAGAACGCGAGGTAGTCAAACCCGATGGCTCCAGCAAGAAACAGACTCCATTCTTACTCCGGTACTCCACTGTCTTCAATCTTGCGCAGACAGAGGGTATCGACATACCGGCCAGACTGCTAGGCGAGCAACGTGAAAACAATCCCATAGCAGATTGCGAATCCATCGTTGACGGCATGCCTAACCGGCCAGCATTCGAGCAATCCAATGCGGCATGGTACAGGCCGTCTACCGATTCTGTAGGGATGCCAGCACGCGGTCTCTTCCATTCCTCGGAAGAGTTTTACAGCACTCTCTTCCATGAATTGACGCACAGTACGGGCCATGCGTCGCGCGTTGGACGCGAGGGCATCGAACAGCTAAACACGTTCGGCAGTGAGAGTTACTCCCGCGAAGAACTGGTAGCCGAAATGGGTGCTGCAATGCTTTGCGGAGTAACCGGCATATCGCCTGCCACACTCGAAAACTCCGCCGCATATCTCAAAACTTGGATTGCTCGACTCAAGAGCGATTCCAAGCTAATTGTACAGGCCGCGAGTGCCGCGCAAAAGGCCGCTGACTACATCCGGAATACGAACGCCAATTCAGACGAAAGCGAGGGCAAATAGCTATGAGTCTATTTAACAATCTGCCGGGCAGTCAGACGGGGTTAGCGTTCCCCGCGTCACTGGCCGACAAGTACAAACCGCATAGCTTCGCGGAGTTTGTCGGCCTGGACAAGGTTAAACGCATCCTCTCAAAGTTTGCGGATGCGCCGTACCCGTGCGGATTGCTTTTCGTTGGCGGTAGCGGGACGGGCAAGACAAGCATGGCACTGGCACTGTGCGAAGTTATCAAGGGGGAATTGCACCACGTTCCGAGTCAGCAGTGCAACGTTGAAAACCTTGACCGCGTTGCAAGTCAATGCCACTACGTTCCGAATACCGGGAAGTCTTTCCATGTCATTCTGATCGACGAAGCACACCTAATGACGGACGGTGCGCAAACGTCTTTACTTTCTCGCCTGGACGGTACGCGGCCATCCCCTAACACGATTTACATTTTTACGGCCACCACTACGGACGGTCTGAGCAAGGCATTGCTTTCCCGCCTGCTAATGGGGGAGAAAGCACCTTTCCAGTCCCACGGTATCGCAGAAGACGCGGCCAATCTCCTAGAGCGTATCTGGGAACGCGAGGCAGGGGACGCGGCTAAGCCTAACTTCTTGCGGATCGTGCGAGACAGCCAGAACAATGTCAGGGACGCGCTAATGTCCCTGGAAACGGAGATACTCGCGGCATGAGGTACGTTATCGAAGTACCCGGAGAGAAGCCCGTAGCGTGCGAAGACTGGCGAGCAGTCGAAGCGTATTTGACATTATTGCGACTGACAGACTGGCAAGCGTATCTGTTTTCCTTTGTGCGCGAATGTGACTAGACGTTGCCGGTAGCCGTCTCCCCTGAGACGGTTACAGGATGCGCCTAGCATCGGAAAGGAACGCAATGGCCATTGTATCCCCGCGCGACACAAGAGAGCCTAGACCCAAAATGGCACTGCGTCGGCGGGCAATCGAAAATGGAAATGCTTGCAGCGTAGACCGTTCATACATAGAATAGGACACATGACAAACCGACTGAGAACCGTGCGAGAAAAACTCGGATTGAGCCAGGAGGCCGCTGCCCGGCTGCTTAACGTGTCCCTGCAATCGGTCAATCGTTGGGAACGCGGGAAGTTTGAGCCTACCACTGGAAACGATACCGTACTGGCCTTGCTCCCCCTCTTAGCGGCTGGCCAAGTGCCTAAACCCTGCGCGACCGCGAAGCGTGAAGGATTCGACATTGCTTTTCTCGCGCGGCATGTTCGCGGCTGTCCCGATTGCCGGTTGGCAGTTGCTTATCTGACGAGCGTGGCGAAGTAAGACCAAAGGAGAACCCATGCCCAAAAATGACCGTTGTGCGATTTACGCCAGGTGCAGTACGGGAGAGCAGAACCCGGAAATGCAGGTGGCCGAGCTGACAGAGTATGCAGGGCGTCGCGGGTTTCAGATCGTGGGGACGCACGTTGACATTGCCAGTGGGAGCCTCGACAGCCGCCCTGAATTGAACAAGGCACTCACCCTCGCCAAACAGCGCAAGATCGACGTGCTCCTCGTTTGGAAGGTGGACAGGCTTGGACGCAGCCTCAAGCATTTGGTGAACGTCATTGCAGAGCTTGAGGCCGTGGGCGTTTCCTTCGTCAGCCTGAAGGACAATCTCGATTTTTCCACGCCTGCCGGTCGGCTCATGTTCAACGTCATCGGCGCGATGGCGCAGTTTGAACGCGATTTGATACGCGAAAGGACGCTCTCCGGCATGGCCGCCGCCCGTCGCCGGGGTGCTAGGATCGGAAGGCCCCGCGTCGCCGTGGATACTGCCAAGATTCGTGGCCTCCGCTCGCAGGGGCTTTCGTGGGACGACATTGCCCTGCAAACTGGAATCTCCCGCGAGACTTGCCGCTTGTCGGCCCGGTAGAGGGGTTGTTCGACATTGCGGCGGATGCAACACGTCTGTGTTCGGAAAATGAATTTTTGTTCGTAAAACCCTCGGTTGGCTATCCTTCTAGCTGTCGGCTTTTCATGCCCCGGAAAGTGCTTCTACGCGGCTTCTGACAGTCTGATTGACCTATCCTGCGCGATTCTCTGACGAGCCTTGACCAATCCAGCAAGCCGCGCCGCCTTACTGCGCTCCATTCCTGCGACCTGCGCGTCTGACAGGCCGTAGTTGTCTCTCGCCAGCTTGACCGCTTTGGCGTGGTGCGACTTGCAACGCCTGAAGAGTTGTATTGCCGCCATACGACCCATGCGGGCAATCCGCATGATGTCCGCGAAGGTCGTTTCCTCTTCGTCTGTCCAGCCCTTACCAGTTCTGGGATTAAGCCACATCGTTTTCGTCTCCTCCTGCTCGTTCGCTGGCGAGGGGTTTAGAGCGCGCCGCGTTACAATGCTCTCTGCGTATGGCGTTCATCCTTCTGTTGTTTTCGCGTATCGCCGCTGCTCCAATGGCGGCGATGCAGACTGCGAATATGGCGATGGCTACGATGGCGAGAACCTCTTCTCCGATTGACGCGGCGACCACACAGCACGCAAGAATATTCTGGGTGTACATCGCAGTTCTTCTCCTGGCCGCCCTCTTGACCGCAGTTCTTACGTTCTTGGTGTGGAAGTCCGGCAACAGACTCCAGGACGCAGTACGAAAAGATGCAGACGCCCGGATTGCTGAGGCAAGGCAAGGGGTAGCGAAACTCGAAAACGATAACCTTAGGCTGCGTGCCGAGGTTGCGACCCTTCAAAAAGACGCCGCTGATGCAAAGGCCGCCCAGCAAAAAGTAGAAGTGGAACTGGCAAAACAGCAGGAGCGAGCAGCCAGAGCCGAGCGCGAATTATTGCAACTGAAGGAGAGCCTAAAGGATCGAAAGATTTCCACGGAGCAAAGGGAAAAGCTAATCGGCTTGTTGACGAACAGCCCGAAAGGGCCAACTGAAGTCTGGTGGGTAACTGGCGTCAGCGATTCCTACGCCGTCGCTTTCCAGATTCAAGAAATTCTTCGGACATCGGGATGGCCGAGTCCAGAGGAACGCATGGCAGCCAGTACAATGAATGCGGCGGGAATGTTCATTGCCTGCCGAGACTTCAGGTTCGTGCCACAGCACATGGGATCAATTGGCCAGGCTTTCCATTCGGTCGGTATGCCGTTAACACATTTCCCGGAGCCAGATACACCCGATGGAGTCGTTCGCATCTACGTCGGCCATAAGCCCCAGATTGCATAGCCCTTGGCTCGTCACCTATTTCCTCTCAGCGTCAAAGTCCATCGGAGCATACCGCTGTCCGGACTTCAAGCAGCCGCCTCGATCACTTCCATGACGGGCATCCCATACCGCGATGCATCCTTGCGGCGCTTCCTCTGTGCGCCGGAAGCCCGGTGCGTCCCCGGCATGTACAGTAGTACCCGTCCGCGCGATTCGGCCTCCGGTTGCCGCGCTTCGATCTCCGCGCACCTCTCCGGCGAGGCAAACAATTCAGCGCGCTCCTTGGCGGCGATTTCCAGCCACACGGAGGCAAACCGGGGATTGGCATTGTGTCGATGGTTGCGACGTATTTTCCTGCGATTGAAGTTCCGCATGTTCTCCCTCAAACCACTGAATCTCGTCGAACGGAAACCAACGCTCCCGCGTGGGCAGGCCACGTGCGAAGACTTCATCTTTGGAAAGTTCATCGCTAAGATTTTCAACTTCCTTAGACACACCCGCATCCCTTCATCCTCAGCAGTTCTCTTAGGAGCTGCTTTTGCTGTAGTCCAAACGAGCGCATGGCTCTCCTACGAAGGAATCACAATCGACATGCCGACAAGCTAGGTCACTTCGCTCCAGGATTTTGTGCACCGCGTACAAGCGCGGCTCTGCCTCGAAAGACGACCTAGACGTAGCGGGTAAGACGAGTTTCCTCGAATGCCGGATCAAGTACCGGCCCGTTGCTAGGAACCTTTTCAGGTCTGGATTTTCACCCTGGTTTCGCGCCAAGCGCCGCGTCGTCCAAACGCGGGTTGTTCGTCGAGCATGTAGTACTGCAGATTGTCACCGCTTCGCAGTCTGGGGAGTCCCACTTGCGTAGCTAAAGGTGAGGTTTCGGGAGTCTTAGGGGTTTCGCCCAACGCGAGCGGGCTGCGCATATTCCGAGAGAGTAGCGCCGGTATTTCCGTGGTAGCGCGCGCAATTTGCCCCGAAACAAAAAAACCGGGAACGCTCGATGGCGCTCCCGGTTCCCTGGACGTGGGCCTGCGGTGAAGCAGGGGTTTTGTCGATAGCGAATCGACAAGATCGGAAATTCCTGTTCCACGTCCAAGTGGGGCGCGTCGCGCCAGATTCAGAAAAAAAACGAAGGGGACTTCGGAAGAACTTCTCCCCCTGCTTAATAATAACGTTCGCCGACAGACTTTTATTCACGCCGGGCGAAGGCGGAGGGCTTTTTCTCGCCCCTACCTTACTATATTGCTCCCGCGACGTGTTTTGTCCCGCGAGCATGAGGCCGGAGACCTTTCTCCCCTCACTTATATAATAACGTTCTCCGCGCGTTTTTGTCGCGCACCTCGTTCCCATGTCCAGAATACGGACGCAAGCACGCCAATCCCACGGCCCGTCATTTTGCGGACGTCCTCGTAAAACGCGCCGGGAATTTCGTGAGGTCCGAGTCCCAAATCTTGTCCCAAATGGAGCGGGTATTGCCCTGTGCCGTGGGATTCAATGCTTTCGCGGCGTCTTTGGCTGCCATCTCGAAAAATGTATGGTAAGAACCTTGCGGTGTTTTGAACACCAGAATTACTCGCTTGTCCGGCGTGTGAAAGGTCCGGCTCTCCAACTCAAAACCTCTGCGCTTAGGATGCATTCTCGCCTCCCCGAAATGACCTATTACACTACTACGGCGCAAGGGGCCTTGCTATCGCGCTCTGCAACGGGCAGCGGCGTAGACGCGTCGGTATCTTGATTTACGCTCTCGTAGCTGGCTACCTCATGGGGAATGCCTTGCACAGTATTTCCACAGCTAGTTTTACGCTTCGCCGCAGCGCGCCGCGCTTGGCGCGCTGTGCCGCGCTACCGCTGACCTGAGCGTTAAACAGCGTGGCGCAGAATGGCGCAAAAAGCAGTTGCAGGCCCATAGAAAAGCGGCAACACTGCGAACAGCTAGGCGGCTTCGTAGCTCATACGGAGTCGTTGTTCATGGCCTGGAATGCGGTCCTCGAACCTTTTGCCGGGGGCGGGACCATATTCCTGAGAGCGTGGGAAACTAATCCCAAGGCGGGGAGTTCAAATCTCTCCGAGGCCGCCTAGCACCATCCTACTACCGCCTGAATTCCGTTGCCTATGAGTTTGAGTTATTGCCCGAACAGCACAAGGCTCAGATCATCCGCATTGCTGTGTTTCTGTCGCATCGCGCCTACAAGAGCAACAAACGCCGCCCTTGTTCGCGGGTTGTCAAGTACGGCTCCTGCTTCCTCGAACCTTGCGAGCGCGGCGATAACACCGGACGTGCCATACACTGCCAAGCGAGCCTTTGCATCCGCTGCCTCGGCCCGAGCCAATCCAACCGCATCCTGCGAAGTTGCGTGAGCCGCTTTTGTGACTGCCCGAAGGTAATCGACGTAAGATTCCGATTGGAGCAATTGAAGCTGCTTGCGGGACTCGGCTGAACGGGAAAGCCAATACTGCATCGTTGCGCCAATCACAACACCGAGCAACGGGAGCACGGCGGTCCATAACGTACTTTGCAGGGCGCTCATGGCGTAAGTATCCCATGATCGGGGGAATTTTTTTCTAGGCAGGCCGCCGACATCCGCAATCTGGACGGAGCCACGCAAAGCCCACGCCAGCACGATAGTCACCTGGTCGAATACGCGGTCCCCGGCCAGCGGTTGAGCGTGTCCCTAATGCTGGCAAGCTCGGCGGTCTCGACACTCACGGCTCTGTCCCACAGCTTGCGGTCGATAAGGGCTTCAATGGCGTCCCGCACTCTGAGCCGCAACTCGGCAGGAGGTAGCGCGTCCAGCTCTACACACTCCCCGCCATGCTCCGCGACAAATCCCCGTGCCCGCGAGTCCGAATGCTTCACGCGCAGCGGCGGAAGGTTGAATGCCTCAATGTCGTCCCGGAAAATCGCCAGTCGCCTAAGCGTGAAGTCTTTGGATGTGTAGTGCTCGATACGCCGCCGTAGGTCGTCCTCGATCATGCGGCCAGACGGGTCGTGGGATCATGCGGCCAGACGGGTCGTGGTCACCGAGGTAATAGATTCGGATTTGCTTACAGTCGTCAAGGGTATCGAAGTATTCCGCGATTTCATGCGCCCGCGTTGTGCTCTGGAATCCACGGCCTACCCGCACCTTGACGCCAAGGTCGTTGGTTGTTTCTTCAATGCAACCCACAATCGCGTCTTTCTCCACCCATACCTCGCAGTACCACGACTGCAACTGCCAGTAATCCTTGTGGTACGAGCGGGCGACGGCCTTGAGATATGCAGCCGGATCTGCAAACGCATCTCGGCAGTACTCCGGCCTGGAACGGTCCACGATGGCGTCAAAGTCGCACCGGCCATCGTCCCTTGCTTTCGTCATAACGCGGCTCATCATTTGGTAGTGGTTCCGGTCGTTTTCGATAATGCCGGTGCTCACGAGACGGTAGAAAAGTTGCCGTAGCGTCATGGGCCGCTCGGCGTCGAGAATCTCAACTGCTGCGTCGATTAGCCTGGCAATCCTCTTGGTCTCGCGTTTAGGCATTGGAGCAGCCTAGCCTACCGCGATGGCACACGACCATCTATGTCTACAACGTACTATTTTGTATTCCAATGTCCGCAATGTGGGCCGCTGCAGACGGCTCCCGGTAAAGTGAGACTTGTCTCGTTTTAGAATCGCACCGCCGCCGCCCGGCGACATCCGCAATCTGACGCCTGACCGGCGATAATTGCCGCCGCGCCCTGGCCGCCTACGCGCGTCTACGGACAGCAAACGCGCTCGCGCCGTTGGCACGATTCACGGTCTATTTTGCGAACCAGTTGCCTGACAAGCTGTAGGATGGAGGCATGAGCGCCCAGGTCAGGAGGCAAAACAATGAGCACAGATCCGGTCCCGCTTACTGTCAACGTAGCCGACACATTCACACGGCTCGAACTCACTGACCATGACATTCTTCTGCGCCTGAAAAGCACAGAGGACAGCACAGTCGAACGGAAAACGGCGAATGATTATCGGGATTGCCTCAAGACGACCGTCGCTTTTTCCAATTCGCTTCCCGTTGACGATCCGGCCATCATCTTCGTTGGCGTCAGGGACGACGGCACGGTCGAAGACAATAACAACCTCGAATCGCTGCAGAAGAAAGTCAGTGCAGAAATCGGCAAGGTTTACCCACCGATCTACCCGCAAATGAAGGCTATGAAGGACGGCGGGGGTAAAGAGTTCTTGGCCGTGATTGTGCGGGGCAGCGAGAACAGACCTCACTTTGCAGGCCCGTCCTACATACGCGACGGGACGCAGACTAGGGAGGCGTCAGAGCAGCACTTCACTCGACTAATTGCCGAGCGAAATAGCAAGGCGCGAGAGATCCTGAAGTGGAAGGGAAACCAGATCACCCTTTTGTTTCCATCAGCTGAGTTTAACACCACGGTTGGCTTGCGCCTCAAAGGGCGTGACGAGAATCTATCGGCCCATGTACTCGACTGCAATCAATTCTGCGTGACACTTCAGGTCATGCGGTCAGAAAAAGATTCGAGGCGTGCAGCAATCCCACTATCACAAGTCGAGATTTCCTTCGATCCCAGAGGTGCGGGGCGTTTATCCCTAATTGTCGTGCATAAGGATTTCTACCTGGAAAGAAAGTAAGGCTCGCCGCGAAACACATCCACAAAGGCGCGAGAGCCAAGGGTAGAGCAACGGCAATCAGTACAGCTGTCCTCGCGGTCTCCCCTCCCCGCCCGTTCTGCCGTGCCAGAACGGTTCCTCTGGCCAGTAGTCCAGCCTGCGTCGCGTTGCTATTTTCCTTTGCGCGCGTGTATTGACAGACGCAGAAGCCAGCAAAGGGGAAAACGATGAGTAACGAAAAACTTGTAGTGCAGCACGTCGAAAACACGAAATACGAACGCGATCTCAAGCAAGCCCTCGGTTACGGCGAGCACGTCTATTTCTACGCAATACACGAAATCTTCGAGAACCTGGAGCTAGACCCGGAATGCGAGTTCCAGCCGATGTATGGCGATGTGGCTTTTCTCGTAGCAAACCAACGCCTGAGCGATGAGCAACTCCGAGCAGAAGTCGAACAATACATTCCACGGAGGCGGCGGGCATCCGATGCGCGGGCATCTGGTACGCGCAGCGTCTAAAAAAAATGCGCCGTGGGGCAAGGCGTTGAAGGTTCACGGGTTGCCACCCATCGAAAACCCGCAGGAAGGCTCCGACCAAAGGAGGAGAGAGAAATGAGCAGGCAATCGCATGAAATGATACCGTGGGAAAACCAACTCAAAGAAATGGCAGAAGATGTCGAAACTCACCTGGGCGGGTACACAGAGGACCAAAGGAGGGCTTTCTTTGCCGACGAGAGCGAATACACCCCAGAGGAGAAGAAGTCGTACAAGCAAGCGGGCAAAGCCGCCTCAAAATACGGTCCCGAAGAATACAGCAACGCGCTCGCCAAATGGCGGTACGAACGTGCACTAA
>WNGM01016647.1_pt1 | contig 10578 bp, 8 predicted proteins | sample 5400571 | NCBI WGS metagenome assembly WNGM01 (sample SAMN13153378, study PRJNA577476) | soil metagenome | isolation source: 100 cm soil or saprolite under Garry oak tree replicate 2 | place: USA:California | collected 2016-06-15 | reverse complement strand
TAGAGTTGCATGGGCGGTTCAGGAACTGCCAGCGGCTGTGCTGCGAGCCCCATGCAACCAGGTAATTATGCTTTCCTCACATAGCCTGCCGCACTTTTCGCACTTTCTCGTACGTCTGGGTCAGGGTCAGACTGCAAACAACATAACGCCTCCTGGGCGCTTTCCTGGTTGATGTGTGCCAATATGTTCGCCACTCTTCGCCTGCGTTCAGGGTCAGCGTGCCTCGACCACTGGAGCGCTACTGGCAGCAGGTGCTCCAGGATTTCCGCGTCATCCAATGTTGGTAGTTCACCATAGATACCTATGAGAGCATCTTGCGTAGCGTAATCGGCCTGGTCGAACAGGGGAGCAAGCGGGTAAAATACTTCATTTGTGGGCAAGACTTGCCATGTGTATGCCGGGTAGGGGTGGCGGAACGGCCAGAAGCACTCAAAGACCATTTTCAGGTAACCTTGTTGTTCATTCAATTCGCTTGTATGATCACTAAGCGGAGCGTGCATAGCGGCAGTAACTAACGTTACAAAAATATCTGCCGGTTGTGCCACCTGCCCGGCCTGTACAAACAGGCGCAACCAGCCCGCAGCCTCTAAACGCATCTCTTCCTGCGCCCCTTGTAACACATGCTTGCCAAGCACATTGACTAGATTCTGTCTGAAAGCCCCTTGCTCTTTAGTGGGAAGTTTCCAGAGAAGGTTTTGCGCTCGATTAACTGTTCTCGTCAAGTGAACAGGAGTGGTAACTTCCTCCAGCTTCAATAGGAGTTCGGAGATGGACACGGGATCAAGATATGAGGATAGTTTCCTGAAGACACGGGTAATAGCGTGCATAGAAGCAGTCAATCTATTTGGATGTTCGATCAGAAAGCTATCGCTAGAATGGCTCATATAGCTATTATCTCCGCTATGGATGTTTGCTTTATACAATCGGCGCGGGAAGACCCCTTGCCCTTTAGGGAAGGGGATGAAAGCGCCGCTGCCCGCAGGCAGAGAAACTCTTTCCACTTTTTGACTCCTGTGAGAGAATAGAGACATAGTACCTTGACAACAGAATAGTGCTTGGGCGTTCCGGCGTAAAGCGTTTCGCCGGGTAAAAACACTAGCGTGTTCAACCAAGATACACTCTCTCTTTCTACTCCTGCCAACGAGAACCATGTTGGCAATGAGGGAACGATACCCAAGTTCCCGCAGACATCAGACTGAGAACTACCGCAGGGCTTGCGGAAAGTCATGCCTGTGGAGGCGACATAAGACGAAAACATGGATATACTCATGGATTGCAGTCTCCAGCGAAGCAGGAAAGCCCACTCGTGAGGGTGGGAATCCCGTCTCCCTTTAGGGGACGGGAGGATGTCAACCTATACACATTATACTACGTTACATGTTACGAAATAGTAACAGCTGTTACTGATAACTATTCAGCTTCAGCTTTTTCGCCCTTTCAGCAAGATGAAATCGTTAGTAAAACTCTCCAGATGCCCATCGGCCTGTCGCGAAACCTCAAAATAGTTCTGTAAACGCGAACTACTCTCTAGTATAAACCGCTCTAATGCAGCTTTTTCGCTGTCAGGCAGCTGGCAATATAACTCTCAGCTGTCCGTGAAAAGTGATCCTGTACCTGTGTTTTCTGCTCATTGAGGTCCCGCTGCGGTGTATTGGTCATGTCCGATCTGGCTTCCCTCCCTATTTAATTATAATAGTGATTGTATCATCTTGTTCCAAAATATACCATACTTACCATCAATCGTTATTACTTTCTTACTAGAGAGCGCACGCCTCCCCCCTCCGCCGAACTCGACGCATGGGTATGACTGTGATAATATACACACGTATTGTTTCCAACCTCTCACCACTTAAAGAGAACATACTAGTATGCCAACGCTCGAAGGCTCTGTTGAAAATATCGTCTTTCGCAACGAGGACAACCACTATACCGTGGCGCGCTTTCGCCCCAAAGACAGTGGGCGACTGTTTCGTGACGACCTCATGACCATTGTTGGAATGTTGCCAGGTATCCACGTCGGCGAACTCCTCAAGGTTGAGGGTGAATGGGAGAAGGATCCCAGGTATGGCCGTCAACTGCACGTCACCAGCTTCATCCAACGCTTACCTGCTTCCCCCGAAGGCATCATACGCTACCTCAGTTCTGGCTTGATTAAAGGCATAGGGCCAAAAAAGGCCTCGCTAATTGTAGAACACTTTGGTGAACAAACGCTCGCAATCATTGAGCAACAACCAGAGCGTTTAAGCGAAGTGAAGGGCATCAGCGGGAAGGACCGCGATCAGATCACCAAATCGTGGATTGAGCAGAGCGAAATCAAAGAATTGCACCTCTTTTTGCAATCTCATGATGTATCCATGAACGTGGCAACACGCATCTACAAGCAGTATGGCCAGGAATCGATCAAAGTCATTCGCGAAAACCCCTATCAATTGGCAGAAGATGTTCACGGTATTGGCTTTCGCACCGCCGATGACATCGCCGTGAAGCTGGGTCTGCCGCAAGACAGCGTGCCGCGCCTGGCAAGCGGACTCAAGTATGTGCTTGCCCAGGCTGCGAATGACGATGGGCACTGTTTCTTACCGGAAGGAGAGCTGCTAACTCGCGCTGCTACTATCCTGCACGCGCCGTCTGATGCGCTTCCTGCCGCCATGGAACAGCTCCGTAACGAGCGAGACGTATTTATTGAGCCACCCCTCCTCGCACCCCGCTTACCAGTACTGGCGAAAGCGCAGATTGAATCTACCAACGATGACGAACCTCCCATTGATTGGAGCGAGATCGAGGAGGCAGAACCTCAGCCGCGTGTTTATTTCGGCCCATTTTGGCACGCTGAGAATGGTTCTGCCCGGCTCTTGCGCAGACTGTTAAACTCACCCAGTATCCTGCCACCGGCCAGCCAGCAGTTGTGGGACACGGTATTTGCTCGCCTGAAGCAGAACCGCAACATGCATTTGACTGAGAAGCAGCGTGAGGCAGTACAAACAGCCTACGGTAAAAAAGTGAGCATCTTGACGGGTGGTCCAGGTACAGGGAAATCGACATCCATCCGCGCTTTGTTGATGCTTCTGCGCAAGCGCAACATAGAAGTTGCCCTGGCCGCACCCACCGGACGCGCAGCGAAACGCCTCTCGGAGGCGACCGGGGCCCAGGCAAAGACGCTGCATCGACTGCTGGAATACGCACCTCACGACAACTCCTACCAGCGCAATGAAGAGAATCCTCTGCCATACCAATTTGTGATCGTCGATGAGTTCTCCATGGTCGATATCCTTCTCTTCTACCATTTGCTCAAAGCATTGCCGCGTGAAACACACCTGCTTCTGGTGGGTGATGCCGACCAGCTCCCCTCAGTTGGCCCGGGAAACGTACTGCGTGACCTTTTGAGAAGTGAAGCCATACCATCGATACGCTTAACGGAGCTCTTTCGCCAGGCCCAGCAGAGCAAGATCATCGTCAATGCACACCGTATCAATGCCGGTCAGATGCCGCACCTGAAAGTCGAGGCCACCAGTGACTTCTTTTTCCTCTCCGAAGATGATCCTATCCGCGCTCAGCGCCTTATCCTTGATCTTGTACAGCGCCGTTTACCCGCACGCTATGGCCTCAACCCCATGACCGACATCCAGGTCCTTTCGCCCATGTATCGCGGCCCAACAGGCGTGAATAGTCTGAACGAGGAGCTACAAGCTCGTCTCAACCCCAAAGCTTTCGCGGAAATTGAGTGGGGTGGGCGTGTCATACGCGTAGGTGACAAAGTGATGCAGGTGCGTAACAATTACGACAAAGGCGTCTTTAATGGAGACGTTGGCTGGGTGCGTAGCATCAGCAAAGAGAATTCGAACCTCAAAGTTGAATTTTTGGAAGAGGCCGGTCCGCTGCTCGTTAGCTACGAGTTTGCCGAACTGGATGAATTGATATTGGCTTATGCCGTCACCGTCCATAAAAGCCAGGGCAGCGAATATCCAGCCATTGTCTTACCCCTGACTCGGGAACACTATATGCTTCTCCAGCGCAATCTCCTCTACACGGCAATTACCCGGGCCAGGCGGCTTTGTGTCCTTGTTGGCCAGCCACGAGCGCTAGAATTAGCGGTCAGAAATGATCGCGTGGCCCATCGCAATACTGGTTTGGCGGAACGCCTGAAAATTTGATTTCCTACACCACTTGCCTAATTCCGAGTTGCACCTGTCCCCTCCCCATTCATCACGATGGATGCCCTTGCCACCTGGCTTGACTCTCTCTCGACGGGGCGAGGTGGTGCGTTTGATAGCTCTTTTGACAGTCAAACGGGGAGAAATGGCTCTCACCATGGAGACCACCTCACAACATCCTGGCCGTGTTCACAAACCAGCAAGCTCCTAGCGATCCAGGAGCAGTTGAACTTCACTGGCGAAGAAATCGGCTAGGACGGCTCCGCTAGATGGGTTAATTCGCATCTCGAAGTCCCTCCTTTCTCCCCGCAGCAACTGAGATCGGTCGTCAACTACACCGACGATGCGCCAGGCGCCCCCCTCGTCCTGCACATCGGTAATGCGGACGATTCGAGACAGTCCAGGCAGGGCAATCGTGCTCATCCCTTCGGGATGGCCGGCGAAGACCGCCTTCGTCAGCATGCCCGATCTGGTGCTGAGATGCACATGCCCCTCGATCACATAGGACGCGTAGCTGGGAAGTGGGCGTGTGGGCAGCCCTACCACGGCGCGGAAGGTGAAGGAGCCTTGTTGACTGGCGGCTGTCAGCCGGGGCGCCTCTGGCAGCACAGGCATGAGGGTCGCAGCCCCGGCTGTTGCTGCGGCAATTGAACCCGCACCTGCCCATTTCAAGAACCTGCGGCGGTTAATACCGTTCATTGTTGCTCCTCCTAATGCGGATTCCCCAGGTAGGGGAACGTCGAAGGGTAATCGGTGTGGGGACCCACCATGTCGGTGGTCACCTGACCGTTCGTCACCAGCGCCAACTCGATGTCGATGACATCGTCCGTGAGCTTGCGGCCGTTCAGGAAGCCTGCAGAACTCGTGTAGTCGTAGGTCAGGATATCCGCGAGCAGAAGCTCCGCGATCTGCGTCGCCTGGCCGGAGTTGTACCCAAATGACTCCAGCGTCGCCACAAAACTGGCCTCGAAGAGCGCCCGGTCGGACGAACTCGTCGTCTTGTGACAGCAGGGTGCGCACCCAGATGCCGATCTTCGGGTTTGCGCCAAGGGCAGTGTTGGGCACCTCCAGAACCATACTGAAGACGTTCTTGTCGATGAAGAAGTCACTCCCCGTAAACTTGAAGCCGTTCAGGAACCCCAGCAGATCGAAGAAGAACGGGTCGCTGCGCAATCCCGCGTAGAACTTGTACGGGCCGGATTCCATGATCGTAATGCTGCTGTCGAAGTTCACAGGGGTATCCTTGATGATCAGCTGGCCTCCGCTGCTATTTCCGGCAGCCTCAGCGCCAGTGGCCCGGCGCACCCTTGCAGTCTGCTTTCCCTTGACCTTTGGCGAAAAAGTGATCCGAAAGGCGATCTCGGCGACCGCGTCGGCGTCCGTGTCAATCTCCGCGTCCATGTTGGGGGACTTCAGACCCGGTGCATCCAAATGGTCTGCCATAGATACCTCCTTGTTTCTCCGCGTGCTTGGGTCGGCATGGCTTGTTCTCAGATTCCGGACATGCTAGAACAGCCAGCATGTTCCATCACCGGCTCTTCCACAGCGGACTCTTCAGCACAAAGATAGGTTTTCACACGATCAGGGGTTCGTGCCACTCCCTCAAAGACGCATCGCAACAAGATAGTGTGCCCCGACTGCCCAAGAAGGGAAGCTGTCCATCTTCTTTTTGAGACGCTCTGGAGTCACGAGAACCTCCCCCCCGATAAAGTGTACGATGTGACGCGCCACTTGGATGATATTGCTAAAAGGCCTAGTGCTTCGCAAGCTTTTTAACCCTTTGCTGGAAAATGGTCTGAAGCCTCTCTGTAGGCTACGTCATCTAGAAACTACCAGTCCATTGTAGAAGAGAATACATGGGTGGTTGGAGCCTCTGTACAGACCTTTCGCTATGAACCGGTAGTTTCTAAGCGGTTGAGCCTCCTATCGACGCTGAGGAATTCCTCGATGTACGGCTGTAATGGCTGGTGCAGACCGCTTTGGCGGTCTCTATATAACTATCTTGCCCCAGTTGTCATCGAGGTATGTATTGGGCCTTCTTGAGCAGGCGTTTAAGATTTTGTCCTGCAGCAATCCGTCGAGAGCGAGGTGGGAAGTTGCGCAGATGCTGGCCTATCCTCCTGCTCACTGGCAGCACTGCCCGCACTTTCCTCTAAGGCTAGCCAGCATTTTTGAGGTACCACTGATAACCTGGTATAGAAGGGTACTAAGCCAGAGGCCGTGCTCTCGTGAGAGCACGGCCTCGCTCTTCAAGAGATGAGAAGCTGCTAGATCGTTGCGGTGAAGACGTCGGTCCGGTTAGCGGTATTGCCGGTGTTGGTCTGGACAAAGAATGGCAGGAAGGTGTTGAAGTCGCTCCCCACACTGGTCAAGCCCTCGTAATCCCCAAGGAAGTAGCCTCGGGCAACTGGGGCCGTCTCTATGTCGAAGGAGCCAGCAACGTGCGTCTCCGACCAGTTCGCCGGGTTCGTGCAGTCTCCGCTGGTGGAAGGGCAGCGCACCAGCCAGTAATCGGTCGGCACTCCCACCGCCGCAGTGTTGTTGCGGAAGTCATAGGAGGTCACGCCGACCGTGCCGTTCGCCGCGACGTACACCGAAGGAGTGAAGGCTGCGGCGTTGTTCGTCGTCTGGTTGACCTTGACGGGCGCAGACCAGGTGAGACCCCCGTCGGTCGACCTGGAGAGGGCGATGTCGTCGTGGGCACCGTTGCTAAAGCGTCCATCGGCCCAGACCGCATACAGGGTGCCAGTCGTGCGATCGACTGCGATGTCCGGCAGACCCGCGCCGGCCCGAACCTCCGCTCCCGTGTCAGGATCAGTGACCGCCACAGACATGTCCTTCGAGATGATGGTAGGCTTTGACCAGGTGACTCCCTTGTCCGTCGAGCGGATTACCGCCTGGAAGTACTGATCCGACGGCTGAATTCCCGATCCCTTGCCCAGGTTGAAGATATCCACCAGCGTGCCATTGGGCAGAACCACGATCTGGTTGCCGATCGCGAACTGATTCTTGTTCTGGGTAAAGAGGTCGCGAGGTGCTTCCCAGCTCGCGCCGCCGTTTGTCGTCCGCGAAAAGAAGATGTCCCCCCGGAACGCAAAGGAATGGAGGGCATTGAAGTTGGCGTTGTCGCTGGGGAAGCGGCTGCGATCCCACACGGCGTACACATCGGAAGCGTTGGTCGGGTCGGCGGTAATGGACTCTTTGTCGTTGAAGTGGAAGGGCGACGAGTCGCGGATAAGGGTAGTAGGCTCGCTCCAGGTGTCCCCTCCATTCGTTGACTTGCTCACCAAAATGGCGGAGGTAACTTGGTCTGCACTCGCCGACAGGCTGATCTGGTAGACAGCGCCGTTGGGAGCAAACGAGACCCAGGGGTCAGAGGCGCGGTCGTAGTTGCCACCGTTGGTGGCAGTGCCCCCCGAGCACGAACTGAAGTGCGCCCAGGTCTCAGCCCAGGTCATCCCTCCATCGTGCGAAACACCGGCGACCAGCCCGTGGGCTCCACCATTCGACCAGCGGTCCTGCTGGAAGACGCCGACGATGTCACTCGGGTTGGTCGGGTTGACGGCGACCCGTGGTTCAACCTCAGCATTGACGTAGTTGGTGCCCGGCCCACCAATGCTACAACTGGCGAAGGGGCTGGGACCAGAGACCAGCCTGGGGGACGAACTGGCATGGACCGAACCGAGAGGAACAGCAGCTACGAGGACGATCAGAAAGACTGCCAGGGTGACGAGCTTAGCAAGCTTTGACCGATGCATCAAATCCTCCTCCTGGTCAACATTGACCGGAAACGACTATCAGATGGCACACAGCCTTCCTGTACACTTCAACCGGAGGCTACAGGTGCCCAAGTCACGCAAAACGTCAGATGACGGCACAATCAGCTGTTCTCTCTGCAATGATAGCACCTCCTGACTGTTCAATTATACTCGGTAATCGATACCTTGAGCTACGAGTCGACCAAATGCTTCATCAAAAATGGCCAGGGGCCGGGAGGGTTGGAAGAGCGCTGTATTCTTCCAACCCTCCCTTGCTCCTGATCTGGTGAGCGCACGCTCACCAGGTAGGTACTAATCCAGAGGATGTCTACCTCACTAATGCACGCTAACGTGATCCTCGAAAGGCTGTGGGAATCCGAGGCGCCCATCAGACCAGGCCACATAAAGCGTAGCACCGACGAAGTAGTTATCCGTGTAGTCGCCGAAGTTCGGGATAATGATCGACGAGACACCGTTCCAGTCGCTCGATCCCGTGGTTATCTGGGTATCAGCCCTCGCAGGCGTGCTGGTCGTACGAGGGTTTACCCGCAGTGAAGCGTTTACGTTCGTGAGTGCCGTGTTCGCTGAACTACGACTGTAGAATGAAACATCCAGGTTACCTGACCCATCGGCGTTACGCACGGCAGGGAGGAAGAGCCAGCCACCGGTATCAGTGCGGCTATTGATGCGCACCGGCGAACTTTGAACTACGGTGAGACTCCCCAGATTAAAGCTCTGGAGGAAGATATCACCAGTTCCATGCCGACGAGTGTCATTCCAGACCATGCTCACCGTCCCCGCCTGGGCGCTTACCGCAAGGCGCGGGAAGTCGTTCATCGGGAAGCGGTTATAGCCGGGGATGAATGCAGCTTCCAGCGAGGTAATGTTGACCGCCTGGGTGGCTGCTGGCCCTGCACAGGGTGAGGTGGGTGTCAGCGTCAGGCACGAGAAGGGTATGTAGTTCACCACGTTCTGGGTTGTTTCACCACCGCAGTTGAAGAGGCCACTGAACCAGTCGTGCTCATAGGCAACGTAGACAGCGCCCGTCGCCCGGTCTACGGCTGGGTATGCGCCCTCGTTCTCACAGAAATTCGGGTCACCGGGTGCCACGACAAAGTACGGAGCAGCAGAGGCACCTGCGCCAGTGATGCTTCCATCGCTCCCATTATGGCAGGTCGGACTTGCTGGGCTGCTAAGGTCGCACACAGCCAGTTCGATCACGCCGCTAAAGCCGGTGCTTGGTCCGAACTCCGTGTAGGACATATACAGTCGGCCACGCACGGCGTCAATCGACAGGAATTCTTTGTCAAGAAAGCTGCAGAAGGTCAAGCTGTCGATGGTCTGGCAATCTGAGCTAATCGCAGCTACGATAGGCTGGCTGCAGGCCAGTGTGGCCGTTGCACCCGATCCGTTCACCTTACAGGCAGTCACGGACAGTGCGTTCTCAGGGACAGTGAACGGAATGAAGATACTGCTGATGTAGAAGTAGGTCTGCCCACCAACCGTGTACGCCTCGACGCTCGGGTCGCCGAAGGTCAAAGACGTAGCACAGTTGGCATTGGGCAAGCCACCCAGGTCCGTGAAGGTTTTCCCCCCGTTGTTTGAGAAGCCGAAGCCTGTCAACTCCTCTTTGTTCATAGGTGAGCCACAGGGGGCGAAGAACCCTGTTCCATCGTTCCACGCCTCAACGACATAAGGTCCAGCAGAAGCAACAGAGACTTCCGACTGCCCGTGGATCTGCACACCGGATGGTGTCACATCCTCCTGAGGGCTGGCAGCATCGACGTTCGAGCCGAACGAGGGGTTAGACGAAGCGATACTTGTGCTCGTTCTCAACGATGACGATGGGCCATTGGACTGGGGTCCCTTGCAGAACATCTGGCCTCCCTGCGACAACTCGACACTCTGGCCATTCTTAGTACAGACTGGGTTGTTGCTTTTCGGGTTGGACGTCGCCTGCACTGCAGCGTGCGCAACTTGTGGATGTATAGCCAAGACGGCCACGGGTAGGCAGAGCGCGATCACCATTACCAGGACAGTCAGCGTTAGGGATAGTTTCGACCTTTCCAGGATTCGCATGAGTATGCCTCCTTACTCACAATGGAGCCACTTTCCTCCGCAGTGGACGGAAGAAAGCTACGGATTTCCTGTACGCGCACTAACAGTTTGTGGGTTTGCCTGACCGTTGCAAATAACGTATGGGAGTGTGGCAGAAGAAGCTTTGTAAATCAAAGAAGAGTAGCATCACCTCCCTGTAGTGCCATTACTCAGCCTGATGAATACCATTAGCCAGGAGTTTTTTTCTCCACCTCGTGGTCAAGTGGGGCTCTCTGTCCCGCCAGGAACGGCAATGTTCTCTGGCAATGTTGTTTCCTCAACTACGAAGAGATCGATACTCACGAGGCAAGCGTGATAAAAATAGATGGTACAAAGATTGCCTTGAAGAAGGTATTTACAAGAATTAGCTGGTGAATTAACCAATTATAGTATAGTCAATATTCATTGCTGTGTCAATCGAAAAAAAGCCCTCTTTGGGGTTTCCGTAGTAGGCGGCCAAAAAGCAACGTTAAGGACTCATTTCGTATTGTTAGCAGTCTATTTGCCCTGTTCTCTATCGTGAAAAAGTGGATTATCAAGATTTAACAAACAAAAAGACGCCGATGATCAGT